>Ga0307513_10000796_pt1 | contig 45905 bp, 46 predicted proteins | sample 15_EM_MG_FD_202174 | JGI IMG/M metagenome (GOLD analysis project Ga0307513, IMG submission 202174) | Populus trichocarpa ectomycorrhiza microbial communities from riparian zone in the Pacific Northwest, United States - 15_EM | ecosystem: Host-associated > Plants > Roots > Unclassified | place...
CTCCAGATCTCCAGATCTCATCTGATCATCAAAAGAAGCCACCTACCATATTGGGAACCTGGGGTGTATCCATTGTCCCGGGACCCCCCCTATGCGACATAGGGGGTGAAGCCACTTATGTATTAATCAAAACAGACAGACACTTTTGTAATAGCTCTTCTGTTAACAAACAGACTACTAATGCATTGATTGAGCAGAAACTATTGGCAAGAATATCACCGGAGCAAATCCTCTCAAGTGCGGCGGAATCCATTATCTCTGAAGATATACGATGTGGCCGATATGATGGTAGAGTCGGTGCAAATGAGCCAGCGTTAATGGCACCATCTACAGATCCAAGTAAATACTCACTGGTGAGCAATGCCGGTTTCCACCCTTTCACACCGTACTTACTAGCAACAGTGGTGTTCATATTGCAATGACTTCGGGGAGATCCTCATCCTATGCACCGGCTGCAGGATTGGTCTGTGTACCGCCGGCCCGGATATGACGAAGGGCTGCGCCATCTGGGATCCCAGTTTCAGGCAGGACAACTTTGTCTTCTTCTGCCCATTTTTCATTCGGTCTCGGACGCCATTGTCTCAGGTTGGTTTTCGGTTGTCTTATTACATATTCAGAGTTGATGACTCTCTTGTAGGTCAGGTTGACGGAGCCAAACAAGCATCTCTCAAAACACAACATTCTATTCCGATACGATCCAGCGGTTCTCATCATTTCTGTCCGGTGGCAAGGAACTCCACATGGCTTTGGGCGGCTCCTCCGAGATCGTCTGTACCTCTCATATGCCAACAATGAGAAGTCTGTGGGTGCACTCCGTGTGTGTGGTTGGTGAGAGGGTACTGACTTGCCGATAGATTATGTTTATGGAGCAAGACCTTGACTGCACCCCGGATCCCAATGTCAATTTCTATGAGGTGTCGAAGAACCCATCGGAGGCTGAAGACTTTCTAAAGTCCCATAGCATGGCAAAGATCATCTTTATCGTCGACACACACTGCTTTGAGACTGGGGCCTTTGCCTGGAAGAAGAATGACACCCCAGAAGGCCCCGGCAGTGGATGCTCACTCCTGGAGGTAAGCACGTTACATTGCCTTACCTATTCGGTGACCTTATCCTCCGCAGATCCTAAAGGACTGTTGTCCCAAAGGGGTATTCAAATATCTTTCCGATGCAGAGGAAGCGCCAAACCACCACCACAAGAGCCTTATCCTGAACCTCGCATGTGGCGCCACCATCTCACAGGTTGCCACACGAAGTGAATTACTTAACGGGTGAGTCACGAGCACATTCCCTCCCACCACCAAGAAATTGTCAGGGCCACTCTTCACCCTAAGCTCTACTGCGCCAAAGGTGGAATCAACTGGGGCCACTATCAACCCAGAGACAAACCACAACCACAACAGCTTTTAGTGGTCGCTTCTTCCGGTAGGTGTTCCTGCTGCACAACTGGGTTAACCAGTTAGGACAATCACGAGCCTTTTCAATAGGATGTGAGCCTCAAACCGAGGGCTTATCACGAAGAGCGACGGTCTTGACTCGCTAGGGAGTGAAGGGTAAACGTCGATTAAGTGATCAGAACTGAGTGGAGGAGAGCAAGAGGGGGCTGGGGTTTCTTCCGAGGAAACTACTCGCTTGTCCGTAACAACGCAGTAGGGTTGAGAAGGGGAGAGGATTTCCTGGAATTGCAAAGCTAAGGAGACACCAGCCACAATCTATCTACCTATATAGGAAGAGTGGTCGTGACAGTGACCGATGTAACCGGAACAATGCGGAACCAGTGTGAGGGAGAGAAGGGAGAGAAAGAATATAAATGAGTGAGTGTGTGGGAACTATCAAAACCTAAAAGGGTAACAAGTACCAAAAATGGGAAAGATAGTGGTCAGAGATCGATAAAGGAGTGATCGATGTGAAACAGGGGGTAAAGATCAATGATGCGGATGAATGTGAAACGCGTAAGAGAAATGAATGTGAAGGAGCATCAGAGATAAGTCCAAAACATGTCCGAGAGAGTCCAGAATGAGAGTCCGGGTCGTGATGTCATAAACGTGTCATAATGATGCAATGATGACGAAGGAATGAAGTCATTGGTGACGATGGTGGAGTAGATTGATGTCATGATGACGTCGGAGGTCTGGGCAGAGGAACCAAAGTGGGCGGCAAGATAAGGCATGAGCGGTGTTGCGAGATGTGGGCGGTGATGGGGAATAGAGTGAACCCTTGATGGTGGGAAGAAAGGTCGGACCGAAGGTAGCGTCCAGGGGATAGTTGGAATGCATATAAGCAGGATGGATATGCGATCAATCCCCATCAAACCTTTCTACCACTTCACCAACCGCAGCAACACTTTACCTCTTATGTCTATCCGCAATGCTGCCAGCACTGATAATACTGTCGGTTCTCGTGCCGTGTACGTCGCTCCCGACAATCGGGGAGAAATCACCCGTTGTGACAATCGAGGCCACACGCGGAGTCGGATCGATCCAAATGCCGCCTATCCCAGTCCCATCGAGGCTAGTATACTCCTGTTGTTCTCGAGTGGTCTGAAAGCTAACCTTTTTGAGCAGATCATGGGCCGGATGCGCTCCGGAGATGTCAATGACATCCTCGGAGAGTGTCACTACGATGATAGGCTCTGGGGTTACGCGATCAGGACCGCCGAGACATGGAGAACGAGCGATCGGGAACAATGGAGAGATCCTGTCCTAGCTTTGTTGTTTAGGATGGGATCGTTCAACTGGGAGGGCGAAGACAAGTTGATGAACCAGGCGAAGCAAGCTATTCGTTTGGGAACTGCTACCAGCGTTCGGATCTGGACGAGGGTCATGGAGATCCAGGAACGGGTAGGTCCATCGAGTTTGGATAATTAAATCCTAACTGATGAACCATTAGCGAGATGCCTTGGAACGAGAGTGGCGTCAAAGTGTAACTGATGCCACTGCTGTCTTCGGTCGGATCGACAAGGATTTGTCCGCGTTAGGGGGTCGGGTCGGCCTTGATGAACATAGGCTGGAAGGTCACGAGGCGGTGATCAAGAGCTTCGAGGATGACTATGCCAAGGTCTTGTTCCGAGTTCATGAGCTGGAGCAGGGACGGAGGGCTCAGCTGAACTTGATCGAGTCCTTGCAGACAGACGTCGCCTTCTATGAGTCGAACAGCGCCGTGGACGCTCAGAGGATAGAGGCCTTGGAAGGGAGGCTTGATGATTTGTCCAATCTCGTGGGGCACATGCAGAGCAAACTCTGTACCTGTGGTGACAAGGTAAGAGTCTTTCGTTGTGACCTTAACCACAACATTGACTCTTAGTAGCAGTCGCCTGATGTTCCCACTGAGGATTCGGGATTGGAGTATTCCTCTGATTCGTCATATCATGAAGCTCCTTCAGCTGGAGAGGGTCGGATCCTGATGGTGCCAGCGGGTGAACTGGAGGTGATAGTGAACCAGGTAGGTTCAGAGGGTTAGTCCAGTCTCTTGTTGTCTGGTCTAAACATCTGAACCCAGGATGCCAGTTCTATTGAGGTGCCGACAGATGCGTCGATGGAAGAAGGGGAAGAAGAAGAAGGTTCGAGTTCTTCCGCCGAAGAAAGGTCGATGTCGCCGCTTCATCAGGAAGAGGAAGTTCTTCCTATCGTGTCTCGAGAAGAATTCGAGTTGATGACGCGGGTCCTTGAGGAACAACCTATCTTAGGATCTTCTGTGAGTGGGCAACGTTGCATCCGCTCAGCTGGGGCTCTTCCGTTGGCCAAGTACCATCCTTACGTCCACTCAAACTACTTCAAAGGACAACTCCGCGGTCTTCCCTCATCAGAGGCATTCCGTTCCAACTATCTTCGAGCAAGAAGAACTGGGCGTGTTGCGAGAAGTAGTTGTGGAAGAGAGGCAGACGATGAATGCTCAGGAGTTGAGAGCAGTCGTTCTTCACTCGAGCCAGAGGGGCTTGATGATCCGGCAAGTTCTCGAGTCGCTGAGTCAGGTGATGGATCAGATCCAGATCCAACAACTCTTGCTTCTTGCGCGCTCAAATCTCATGGAGACGGTCGAGGAATCGGATGGAGTTGGAGCTTCGGAAGGCGGGACCTTAGCTGAGGAGGTGGCTGAGAGTGTCCTTGCCGAGGACCAGGGGGAGGTGCATGACTTCGAGGGGAATCTTAACTAATCGCACTGTATATCGTCGTGGAGGGCAATTGGCCCTAGTGATCCAATATGATGTCTTCTTTTCTTGTTTCGTATGCATCGTGTGTCGTGAGAGGGGAGGGGAAAGGAAAATGAAAGGAGTGTGATGTTCGAGTTGGTCGTCGAATGTGGTGAATGTCTTGTGTTTTTGTTGATTTATAAAATTTTTAAACGGGGTTTTCTTCATGACAGCAAACGCGCTGACAGAAATTAGCTCACATCCAGTAGGCATTGCGCGGATATCATTTCACTGGCAAACAGCGCAACCGTCGTGGGGACGGTCGCCGCAACGCTACTTGATCTATGCGCATGCTGGGTCCAGACTTTGTCGGACTACAATACCCTCATCGCCAATACAATACCGTCTAAATGGGCTAAGGAACATCTGCCCGTCCTATCTAGACGTGGTCACGATCCTGCTCGCTACACCACCTTCACCTGGAAAGAACCTCCACGGCCGATTCCCACTCCCATCCCCTGCCAGGACGATCATATTCTCTTTACACAGTTCAGCAACGGTCAACCCAAAGGGCGGTTAATCAAGTGCCACAACAGGTGCGAGCAGAGCATAACCACCAAACAAACAGCAGCCGCGGTCCGCATCACGTGCAATGCGTGCAAGTCCAAGTGTACGGTGAAGCAATTCAAGACAGATATGATCACAGTTCTTGGGAGACACGCACTGGTCGCAGTTAGGTATCCACAAGATCTATATCCTGTTCAGTGGGAGTTGCCCAAGGAACCCTCCTCCGCTGGATTGGCCCCTCCTGACGTGGTGGTACGGTCGGCCTCCTTACCCGGTTCAACCTGTACGACACCTACAGTCACACCACAGCAATCTCCCCCTCCATCTCCTCCTCCCCTTCGTATCCGGATCCATCCGATGGCATCATCTCCAAACCTCTCCCTAGCTGGCTCATCGGGATCAGGGGAGGGAGGCATGCACAGCGTCAGTCCGGCTCCAACCCCTCCACCTCCCGCACCTCAAAAAAGGTTTAGTTCCGGGTTGGGAGGTAGAACGGTGCAGAAGCGGCAACGACACCAGGAGGATCAGCGTTAAATCCACCCCCTGCTGGTGGCAATTCAAGTTTTACCATCATACTATGTCAGTTCTTGCGTGCGTTTATTGAGTGCTAGATAGTGCAATAAATGCACATCCATGTATTCCGTACGAAATATAACAGTTCAGTGATACCTCGGCGTGAACGCATTTATTGGACAAACACCCGATGACGACGACGTTCAAACGCAATACATATGAATGGGACCGCTTTGAAAGGCGGGGATCGCGTATGTTTGCATTTAAAGCATTTAAACGGTGTGGTTGCGTATTTTCGCGCATTTACGCCTCAAACCAATAGACGGTCCGTTTTGTGGCAATAATCGCAAATAGCCACTATTTGCGTTGAAAGGAGTGCATTCCCCGCATACAAAAACGTGTTAAACAGGAATAGTAAGACTTGTAGTCTGCGGCCCATATAAGGGCATTGAAAGGTCCTTTAATCGGTATTTATTTTTTGTCTACTCCGTACAGCATACTGTTCCTCAAAGTCGGGTCAGAAAATCACCGCAGTATTAGAGGGAAAGAGGGTACGGGCAAGCGCGGTATCTGTCATCAATTTAATGTCTGCCTCAAACTGCGCTCGGGTACGAGTCATTACTGTCGGAGCTATGAGCAGGTGGATAGTTCGTGATTGGCACCCCAAGAGAGCTCCACTTAGCGCAACCGCGAACGGCACCATATCCTCCTGAAAGCTCGGTCAGTACAAATGAACGTACGGTAAGCGTCCGACCAACTGTGTAAAAGGAGTTGATGCAATGACACGCGAGCGCGAGCGATGAATCGACGATGCCCGGCGCCAGCTTGGTGCAATCCGCGCGTCGACACCCCGGCCTATGTGATTTACGGCGTTGGGCGACGGTAGCCAACCTCTCCCATTTTGCGGCCGGCTGTGAGACCACAACTTCCATAACCGGGAACGTGTCGTGAATAGTCCCTACTCCCAAAATGGGGATCAGTCTGTCATGTTAATCAACCAGTTGTTGTTGAAGTAGAGGCGGGGAAGTGAATATACGGACGATACCCTGATTCTTGTCTGTTGTGTGAGCTCTACGTGAATGTCAACGGACGTGGCGAGGCCAAGGCGGCGTGCGGTCGACGTGCGTGACGAGTTGCTGTTCTAGAAAAGAAAACATGTTAGAAAGAATAATAACCCCAGTGATTGACGCACCAAGGAGATCTAGACAATAGATTCCACCCTACTGTTTGGGTAAGAGGAGCAGCGAAGCCTTCGGCGCTAGTTGGTCAGTCAAGGTCATATTCCCAATGAAAGGGATCACTCGTTGCTGCGGGGTAGGATGCGTCACGACCGTATGATTTCATTAAAACAAGCTTCGATTTTGGGCTTCTTCGCATATAAGGTCGACATATTGGCGTTACTGAGATAAAATGTGTGGACGAGCGGTAAGAGATAGCTCGGGATCCTGCCTCCGACAAGGTAACTTGCTTTTGCAGGGTTGGCGAAGAACAACCGATGCCGGAGTTTTTCCGCCGACTGTAGAAATATTACAGGCTTCTACGACTCTCGACCGAGCGCAGAGTCCCATACGGTAGGTTCCTGTGAGTCCCCAGTACGTAGCGGTTTGTTCGCCAGAGATGCGATGCGCGATCGTGGTCGAGGACACAAACTCTTCCCAAACCCGGAAACAGATCCCTGTCGGCGCCAGTGGCTAAGTAACCAACGAAATACACCGTTGTTCACTTTGTTCCCCGTCGGCGCCAGTGGCTATGTATCCATTCGTCATTGTCCTCCCCGAGGTTCGTCCCTTGAGACCTTCGCCACTGTCACCAGTATCGAACCTCCCTCTAGGCAGCAACAAAGCATGGGCAACACACCATCCAGATACCCAAGATCTATCAAGACCGCCGGTGGCCAAAGGGTCCCTCAAAAATTCATCGATGAGGTCCTGAATCACCTCGCAGACGACATGGCCGCCCTCCGGTCGTGTTCTCTGGTTGCGAAATCATGGATACATTTATCGCATCGCCACCTCTTCAACAGCGTCTTCTTCACTGCAAACGACATCGCAAAATGGAACGAAACCTTCCCCAACCCCGGGGAGAGTCCAGCCAGGCACGTTCGAGACCTATCTTTCTGTTTCATCCAGCCGGATGCGACCATCATTTTTGCGGACCGGATGTCATATTTCTTCAACGTCCGGAAGCTCACTTTGATTGGCCAAGTTGCCACCCGTCCAGATTTTATCTCCGCTCTCGGACAGTTGCCTCCGTCCACCCGTTCCGTGGACATCACCTTCTCCAAATTCCTGACCGCACATGTAATCTCCGTGATGAAACAATTACCCAACCTCGACAGCTTGTCCTTGATGAGCATGGAATTGGATGGTCCGATCCCAGCAGGAGCTGGAAACCTGATCCGAGGCAGGTTGAGGGGAAAACTACGACTTCGCAGACGATTCGTCAATCACGACCTTCTGAATACACTAGCGGAGGTCCCAACAAGGCCACAGTTCACCGAAGTGGAAATTCGTGATGCGCGGATGGATTGTTTTCCGGCGACCATCAACCTCGTGGGGGCATGTCAGGACACCTTGACAAAACTTCACTTTTCAGCCCTCGTTCAAGGTAGCTCTTTATTTCCTCTCGTATGCGAAATACAGTCGCTGAACTTTACTAGGGGAGCATAGTGCCGACCAATCATTCGATTTCTCTCATTGCACGAGAATACGAGAGGTTGATCTAGGTGCAATATACACTAGCGGCATCCTCTACTGGATTACTAGGGCGCTCTCCACACTGAATCCGGGGAACTCACCGCTGCTATCTACTGTTACGCTTCGACTTTCCACCACGCTTTCGCTTGCCGCGCCTGGTGTCGTTTTGGATGAAGGGGTCGGCGACGAACTCTCTAGGGTTGGCCGCGAGGTGCTCCGGATAAAGAATGCGTACGCAAGGAAAGTTGTCGTGACTGTGCGTCATGATTTAGCTTTCAGGGCAGTCTTAGACTTACAACCAATATGGCGCGACCTCATTGAGGAGGATCTGTAGATGTGATTTATCCGCCCCCTTGTGACCAACATCAGTAATCGACCCGTTTACCTTACAGATTGTTGTACGTTTGCTGTACGAACGAGCTTTGACATTAATGCAAATGTGTGGTTGTTCTAATGGAATTGGAGAACGGCTTGCTATCAGTTGTGCATGAAAATGGGGTCGCGTTGACCACCAACACCTCAAGCTGGGAGGATCGTACGCGTACTGCTGACTGAGTACTGAACGGTCAGAACCGCGGCCCCTCCATATGTTGTGGTGGCAGAGGGAGATGTGCGATTCGGAACCAGATCGCTCTCCTCTACTCCGTTGGGCGCTCGGCCCGGCTCCGCTAGCGCTCACCCCGCCTTGCCCAGTCTTACTGCACGACGATCATCCTAACCGATGTCTCTCCCAACCTCCACTCCTTTCCAAGTGCTTCGCCGTTACCCCCTGATGCCCCCGCTAGAGTACCGTTGTGAGAAACCACGGCCAGCAGAAACCCAATCTCCCCGGTGATCAACGCGTCAAAGTGTGGATAGATTGTAGACGGGCGTAGCAGTATCTTCAACACGAGAGATGCGACAAAAGCTGTGGACTTTGAGCTTGCGGGATGCCGGGACGAACGGGAGCCACTCGATATCTACCAAGAGTGGCCTGTGTTCACGGCCCCGAATCTCGTACGTGCCAAGATTTCCATCGAATGACAAGGTCGGTGCTCACTGTGTTGGCAAAGCGACTCCCCCGTCTTTTCTTCCCCCCTCCCCACACCCACACAAGATGTGAACTCGTCCTCTGCCAGACATCCGGTAATACACCAAAGTGGAACCGACCCCCGACAGGTACCTCAGAAGGTGATTATTGTGAAGGATTCACTGTCCACAGCGACCGTCAACGTGATGACGTGGGAAGCCGGTTGGGTTAACATCTGTTACTCCTACTTTGCTGGCCCTACGGTCTCGGTTGAGTGCGCTGTCGCCGAGATCGTCAAGCCTGTCCAGTGACCAACGACTCGCTCCGTCTCGCGATTGTCCGACGGGGACTCTGATCTGCAGATTTCGTCAAGATGGTTGGAAAGGTCAAATACACCGGCCTCCTTGAGATCTCGGCCTCCGATTTCCGTAAACAGTGCCGTCCGCCACATCACCGCAATCGAATATGCACCCCCGCCCTTCACCCTGGATATCGAGGACGAGTGTTTTAGACTCTTGAAGACTGCGAGCGAGTTAGGCGTCAAGATCGTCGTCCACTCTCCTCTCTCCTGACTTCGAGGATGGCTAATCCTATGGATGCATCGTGAGATACCAAAGGAGGTCTTCCAGCATTCCAAAGCCTGCAGACGGACCGAGGGCGGTCGGGGAGCATAAGGTGAGTGTCTACCCGCCCCGGCCCACTTGACATTTACTCAGGGAGATGGATGAAGCCCCAATCCCTGTACTGTTAGACCTTTGGTATGTCTGGTGCCGAGATCACGAACTGAACTATTACTGAGATGGCGGTATCTTTGTAGAACCTCAAAGGATTGATGCTGGGAAGATCTGATGATGGTCGAGCCGTTCGGGAGGCTGCAGATAAGGCCAACGCTACCTGGGGTGACTGTTATGGGGGGTTGTCATTTATGAAGTCTCCGCTTGCGGCCACTTCTCTCCCCGAGATTTGGATCATGTGCTAGTGGTAGTTGACGAACATACGCGATTCCGCTACGCCCCGGATGATCGAGTAACAGGATATATGCAGAAAAGCAAGTGAAGCTAGGATCGTGGGCGTACGTGTTATATGAATCTCGCATCGCAAATTAGATCCCTCTCATGTACCAAAACGCCGTCGCGTCGTTTAAGCAGGAAAGGATATCATCTATGCTGGGTCGTCCATTGCGATCTTCCAGCCAGCATAGATCGATAGTTCTCCACAGCTCGTCGTTGAACCCGAGGCGTGTCGCCCCATCCGGTTTCTTCGGTCGATCCCCCTTAGTGATCGCATTGATGACCAGAATGTCCGAATCGATTTCAATGTAGGGCCGGTGTCCGCACAGGACCTAGGACATCACCGGTTAACCACGTAATACCATGGATCGGACCACACGAACACTCACCTCGTAGATGACCATCCCAATAGCGTAGCAATCAGACAGCTTCGTTGGCCGATTGTCTTCTGATTTCGGCATCCCGAACCTTTCCGGATCCAACAGTTCGGGACTCATCCACCGATATGTCCCCCCTTCAGTGAATGACATCAATGTGTCATTCGAGATCAGCGACACTTGCGATGTCGCCGCAGATGCATAAGTCACAATCCCCGTGATAGTCGAAAGGCCGAAATCAGCAATGCACGCTCGCCGGTTCTCATTGATAAGAATATTTGCCTTTGTAGATTAGTGAGAGGTGTGTAGATGTCTGATTCGAGAATACATACTCCCTTCAAATCTCCGTGGACAATACGGAGGTCGTGCATATACTTCAGGCCATTTGCAACATCAGTCAACTGGGCAGTGAATCAGCTGTGCTCCAGCTGGAGTCGAGTGCAACACGTACAAGCTCGATGCGATTCACGTGTTGGTCCTTCCCGACAAACTCATTGATATTGCCATTTTCCATCCACACCGAAACCATTGCAAACCGCTGGTTACTCACCGTCACTCCGATCAGCGGTAGGATGTTTGGATGCCGGAGGTGCTTCCAGGCTACCCCCTCTCGGCAGAATCTCTGTAACATATTTGTCGATAGGGCCATAGTAGTATAGACATAAGACTCACACTGAGGATGAGATCCAGGTCGCTCGTGATATACACACGCACAACCTTGATGGCCACCTGACGCCCTTCATATGTACCCTGTGATACGTTAGCATAGCCACCACTTGCAACCTCCATAGACCCTTCCGAACAATCTGGGATGTGCATGGACTTTGGGATCACGCGGTGTCGGCTGCATGTTTTGCAAAATTTATTGAACAGCCTCAGTCGATCCCGATCCGACAGAGCATGATTCTCCAATTGCTATGGTTTGCGTTAGCCTCAGGGGAGAGTAAGGGAGGTGGAAGAGCCTGCCTTATCCATTTCATTGACAATCCTCTCAATTTCTGGTTCTGGAACTTGTAGAAACTGGAATAGGGAGGTGATGCGTGGGAGGAATCTTCCACGCCGTTGCTGCCCTGCTTCAATGCCCAGGACCTCCCGGGGGCCCAATTTTGAGAATATCTCGCGCATGGCAGGAACTTCCCACCGCTTCGCTGGGTCCTTGTTCCAACAGGTTGTAATCATGACCCATACTCTACGCCGCAACCATCGATTCGCATCTTGATTCCTTGAACGCAGAGGTCGTCCCCCAGATTTAATGCGGGAAGCAATAGCGTTGTATTCATGGATCTCATCATATGGCAACACCCCCGTGAGGACCTAATAATAATGGGTCAATTGAATCAAGTATTACTCTGTTTCCCAGCGGGAGGGGAAGCATACCGTAAAGGAAGTCATTGCGAGCGAGTAGATGTCACTTTCTTTTGAAGCTGAGTGAACACAATAGTCACCGTCAAACCGTTCTGGGGCCATATAACGGGCGGTTCTTAGCTTAAATACACGGCGTCCAAGTTGGTAGAATTCATTTGTGATCCCATAGTCTGCGAGGCACGCATTGCCATCTGGAGTAATTAGAATGTTGTCCTGGACGTACTAAGTATCAGAGTGCACGTCACCACACAGACCGTTCCGTTTCACCTACCGGAGCAAGACAACCATGTAAAATATTCAGCCCGTGAAGATATGAGAGGCCATCGCAGACCCCTGCAAGCTGTTGCCGATGTGGTAAGCGGTGTGCCCCTAACAATTTCGATGAATTCATACCAGTATCAGCCGATTGGCATTCTGATTCTTTTCCATGTACCGCATGATATTTCCATCTAGCATCCATGGGCTCATGATGCCAAGTGGAAACAGTGTCTCCGAGACCTCGATGATAGGGAGTATGTTCGGATGGAAAGGGTGCTTGGATCCCTCGACTTCACGGCAATGCGTCTGGTGTGAACCGCACTGAGTTTAACCCCGACGAAAAAAGGAGCCACATACTCTTCTGATTCTCTGCAAGCAGTCCATGTCCCGCGTCCGAATCACCTTGATAGATACCTGGTCCCCACGGTGATTTCCCTTCCAAATCTCCACAAATCCAAGGGGCTCGAATCCCGGCGATTCATCACACAGTTCTACATTGGGAAAGATTTGTGATCCACGGAGGAGAGCGTGGACATAAAGTCTGAACCATGGGTACAGGTAGTCAACGGTCCGGGAATAGCTGTCTATACCCTAACCACCGGCGGCTTCAGAGGGTGAGGGAAGGCTTGATAATGAAAAGATACCTTGTGAAACGTTTCCGCCAATACTGCCACATCCCATGAGGACAGACTCGTTGGAGATCTTCCGGTCCTTGAGGCCACTTCAGAGACCCTGTCTGCATACTCCTTCTCCACTTGCCACGAAGAGTCTGTCGGACACGGGACAAGGGATGTACGCATGAAGTCTTTCGCCAGTCTCGTCATCTTCTCGGGACCAAACGCGGCGAAGTCAACTAAATCATCCATTTATCAGCTGCCACCACTCGTGTTTGTGTAGGTTGGTGACCCACTCTGACGACATCTTATGATACCATTGACTACCTGATCAGGTGGGAGCATCGCGGCGATGGGAAGAGAGATTTCTAGTCAACTGTTGGCATTATAGGGAGAGTGTATCCCGGCCTCGTGGAAACCACGTCGTTCCCTCATTGCGGCCACGGCGGTTGCCTGAATCGGACACTGACGCCGTCAAACAGTCAGTCGTGCGATCTCCCGATGGCTGGGCGCTTCCCTGAGAACTCCCGATGTGTCCTTGCACGACCTCAACTCGCAATCTTCTCTCTGTCTGGGTTGTCCAGCGGACATCGGGGTTGGGCTTTGCTATTGTGTCCGTGGGCCACTGCGGATTGGGGTGGCAAACTTGAAATCACTTTGGCACGCGGATGCAAACCCGCAGTTACGGCCGCCAGGCAACAGACTCAGTTACGAACAGGCAGCAAAGGGGACAGATGAAGAAAGGGGAGTTTTCGGAAACAGCGTAACCGCTTTTTCTTCTCTCCCGCGCTCCACGCATGGAAGCGGCCCGAGCGTTTCTCAAGGGATGATGATGAATGCCATCGGAACCCGCCCGAGCCTTTGATAAATCAAGCTGGTCATCCGCACGATCCCTGCACGAACGTCAGCAACTAATACCTCCTGGCAACGATTCACACTTATACCCTGAGGAGGCCGCAAAGTCTCTTCAGAACACACCGACGGTTCTCTTGGACATTGAGGGAGGTGCAGACGTGACTGATGGCCACGGCGGACAGAAAAATGCAGAAAGCGAATTTCTATTTCCCTGTCAGCATGCTGGGTCATTACACGACACCATACCGGCTCTTCCATCAAAAACAACCAGAGTCGGGGATCTGCACTTGCGCGGTCTAATGGTGAACCCCGTCCTTCTGTGTATTGGCCTCCGGGAACGACAAGAACACGTCGGCCCCGGTCATGTTGGGACTGACGTGACCGGTATCGTGGGTGGAACCAGATTCTGTCGTATCGTACTGGGCGAGTTTTGAAGCGAGGTCTGTGGGAGGGCGCCTGGGGTGGAATGAGAACGGAGAACTCTTTTACGGAATCGACACGGTCATAGTGGCCTAGGGGGACGGATTGCGAACGAGTTTTGAGGTCGAAGACTGGTGAAGACACGGAACTCCCTGTTGTCTCTTGAGTTGGCTTGTAAGTAAGTCTTGGGTTCATTTACGTACCAGAGCCGGACGGGATTTACCCAAGACGAGACGTACATATCGCGTCTGGACGGATCCTAGGGAGGAGACGTTTCGGATGATAGGATGATGGTAGGTAGGAACCTGGCAAATACTCGCTCTTGTTTCCGATTACCATTCTTCCGGATCTCTTGGACTTCGTCTACCAGCGTGTTCCACCGCGAGTTGTTTTTTACTGTTCACTCGTCGATCTTTATATCTATTCCCCGCACTCCCCATAGTTCTTCTCAAAGTCTAATCATCAACAGTATTGAGCAAGCGATCGGGTAGAGACACCTCCGTCCCCTCGATCCGAGCCTGCTAATCAGCGTGGAAGTGATAAGGCTGCGCGTTCGCTCCCCGGACCACCGTATCCTTGGCCGGAATAAAGTCCGACGCTGGCCGTCTCCTTGAACTGCACTTTGACATACCGAGAACGTTCACCCAACCTCCTGAGCTGTTCCTCTGAAGTGGTTGACACTTTAATTCCACACCTACAGCGGTCCATCGAACGACACGGTCGCTATCTACGACGTAACGGATGTCAGCAGAGCCACCCCTCCGTCTTTTCTTCTCCCTTCTCCACACTGACACAGGGCGTGAACTCGTCCTCTGGTAGAGGTAATACACTAAAACGGAACCGATCTCGGCTGGCCACCTTTCAGAGGGAGACCGTTGTGGAGGATCATTGTCCGCGACGAACACCGATACGATGACGCGAGGAGTCGGTAGTGGGTTGACACCTGCTCCCGTTGTGCTGAACCTGCTGTCCCAGTTGAATGTACCGTCGCCGAGATGGTCAAGCTCGTCAGGCCAGCGACGACTCGTCCCATCTCGCGATTCGCGAGCTAGGACTGTGATCTGCCGAATTCGTCAATAGAGCAGGAAAGGTCAAACACACCGATTTCGGCCTCCACTTTCCGCAAACCGTGCCTTCTGCCACATCATCACAATCGAGATTGTTACTCACACACCTTGAACATCGAGGGCGAGTTCTTTGGACTTCTGAAGGCTGCAAGCGAGCTCGGTGTCAAGATAGCCGCCCGCTCTCCTCTAGGAAGGGGTCTCTCCCGAATTTGAGGATGACCGGTTTCGTGAATGGATCGCGTGGCTCCTGGAGAGGATTTCATCCAAACCCATAGACGGACTGAGGGTGATTGGGAAGTATAGCGCGACTGCCTACCTGCCATCTCGTTTGGCATTGGCACACCAATCCCTGATCGCTAGACTTCCGGTATGTCTGGTACCAAAATCACACCACACCCGAATCTAAACCATCACTGAGACGACAGTATCTTTGTAGAACCCCGAAAAAAAAAGATGGAGATTGCGGATATGGTCGATGCCGCCTGGGGTGACCGCTACAGGGGCTTGCCACTCACAAAGCCGCCGCCGGCTACTTCTCTTCCCTGGGTTTGACCCAGGTATGAGTGATGCGAACATATGTAATCCAATAATGTGCAATAAATAAGTAATGGGGGATCTGCATAGGAAGAATAATTGAAGATGGGACTACCAACGCGTGTATATACCATTCGGGTCCCGCATCACAAGTTAATACTCTCTCACGTACCAGAATGCCGTCGCGTCGTTTAAGCAGGAAAGGATATCCTCTATGCCAGGCCGCGCGTTGCGATCTTCCAGCCAGCATAGCTCGATGATCCTCCACAGCCCGTCACTGAAACCGAGGCGCGTCGACCCATCCGGTTTCTTCGGTCGATCCCCTTCGGTGATCGCATTGATGACCAGAATATCCGACTCGATTTCGACGTAAGGGCGGTTTCCACATAGAACCTATGGCACGCCCGTTTAACCGCATAAAATCACGAATCAGTTGACACGAATACCAACCTCGTAGATGACCATCCCGAGAGCGTAGCAATCGGATTGCTTCGTTGGTCGATTCTCCTCTGATCGCGGCATCCCGAACCTGTCCGGATCCAACAGTTCGGGACTCATCCACCGATACGTTCCCCCTTCAGTGAATGACATTAATGTGTCGTTCGAGATCAACGACACTCTGGATGTCGACGCAGAGGCATGAGTCACAATCCCGGTGATAGTTGACAGGCCAAAGTCAGCAATGCACGCTCGCCGGTCCTCGTTGATAAGTATGTTTGCCTTTGTAGATCAGTGAGAGGTGCATAAATATCCAATTTGAGAGAACGCATACTCCCTTCAAGTCTCCGTGGACAATGCGGAGGTCGTGCATATATTTCAGGCCATTTGCAACATCAGTTAACTGGACAATGAATTAACTACGTTCCAGTTGGAGTCGAGTGTAACACATACAAGCTCAATCCGGTTCACGTGTTGATCTTTCCCAACAAATTCATTGATATTGCCATTTTCCATCCATGCCGAAACCATCGCGAACCGCTGATTGCTCACCGTCACTCCAATCAGCGGCAGGATTTTCGGATGACGGAGGTGTTTCCAGGCTACACCCTCTCGGCAGAATCTCTGTAACATATTCGTCTATAGTCATGGTAGTGTGTGCAGAAGACTCACACTGAGGATGAGATCCAGGTCGCTGGTGATATACACACGTACAACCTTGATAGCCACCCGACGGCCTTCGTACATACCCTGCGATACGTTAGCGTAGCCACCACTTGCGACTTCCCTGGAGCCATGCGAACAATCTGGGATGAGCATGGACTTCGGGATCACACGGTGTCGGCTGCATGTTTTGCAAAATTTATTGAACAGCCTGAGTCGGTCTCGATCTGACAGGGCATGATTCTCCAATTGCTATGGTTCGCGTTAGCTTCTTGGTAGAGTAGGAGAGGTGGAAGGGCCTGCCTTGTCCATTTCATTGACAATACTCTCAATTCCCGGTTCCGGATCTCGTAGAAACTGGAATAGAGAAGTGATGCGTGGGAGAAATCCTCCACGTCGTTGCTGCCCTGCTTCAACATTCAGGACCTCCCGGGGGCCCGATGTTGAGAATAGCTCGCGCATGGCGGGAACTTCCCACCGCTTCGCCCGGTCCTTGTTCCAACAGGTCGTGATCATGACCCATACTCTACGCCGCAACCATCGGTTCGCATCCTGATTCCTTGGACGCAGGGGTCGTCCCCCAAATTGAATGCGGGAAGAGACAGCATCGTAGTCATCCATTCCGTCATATGGCAACACTCCCGTGAGGATCTGACAATAATGGGCCGATTGTATCAAGTATTACTCTGTTTCCCGGTGGAGGAACATACCGTAAATGAAGTCATTGCGAGAGAATAAACGTCACTTTCTTTTGAACCGGGACTAACGGCATCGGTGCCGAAGAACCGTTCTGGGGCCATGTAACGGGCGGTTCTTAGCTTAAATATCCGATGTCCAAGGTGGGCGAGTTCTTTTGTGATTCCAAAGTCTGCGAGGCACGCATTGCCATCTGGGGTAATCAAAATGTTGTCCTGAGCATACAAAGTATCAGCGTGCGGTCACCACACAGACTGTTCCGTTTCACCTACCGGAGCGATGCAACCATGTAGAATATCCAGCCCGTGAAGATATGAGAGGCCGTCGCAGACCCCTGCAAACTGTTGCCGACGTGGTCAGCGGTGCACCTCTATCAATTCCAATGGATCCATACCAGCATTAATCGATTGGCATTCTCATTCTTTTGCGTGTACTGCACGATATTTCCGTCCCGCATCCAGGGGCTCATGATGCAAAGCGGACACAGCGTCTCAGAGATCTCAATGATGGGGAGTACATTCGGATGGGAAAGGTACTTCGGCTCCTCGGCTTCACGACAATGGGTCTGGTGTGAAGCACACTGAGCCTAACTCTGATTAAAAAGGGGCCACGCACCCCTCTAATTTTCTTCAAGCTGGGCATGTACCGCGTCCGAATCACCTTGATAGATACCTGGTCCCCACGGTGATTTCCCTTCCAAATCTCCACAAATCCAAGGGGCTCGAATCCCGGCGATTCATCACACAGTTCTACATCGGGAAAGATTTGTAATCCACGGAGGAGGGCGTGGACATAAAGTCTGAACCATGGGTAACGGTAGTCCTCGGTCTGGGAATAGCTGTCTATGCCCTAACCACCGGCGGCTTCAGAGAGTGAGGGAAAGTTTGATGATTAGAACGTACCTTGTGAAATGTTTCCGCCAATACTGCCGCATCCCGTGAAGACAGATTCGTTGGAGATCTTCCGGTCCTCGAGGCCACCTTGGAGACCCTGTCTGCATACTCCTTCTCCACTTGCCACTGCGGGCGTGTCGGGCATGGGACAAGGGACGTGCGCATGAAGTCTTTCGCCAGTCTCGTCATGTTCTCGGAACCAAACGAGGCGAAGTCGACTAAATCATCCGCTTATCAGCTGCCGCCACTCGTGTTCATGTAGGTTGGTGACCCACTCTGACGACATCTTACGACACGATTGACTACATGATCGGGTGAGAGCATCGTGGGGATGGGAAGAGAGGTTCTTGATTAACTGTTGGCGTTACAGGAGAGCGGATCCCAGCCTCGTGGAGACCACGCCGTTCCCTCGTGGTGTTGCCTGAATCGGACACTGACGCCGCTGGTCGCCCGATCTCCGGATGGCTGGGCGCTTCCCCGAGAACTCCCAATTGGTCCTTGCACCACCTCAATTCGCCATCTTCTCTCTGTCTGTGTTTTCCTGCGAGCATCGGAATCGGGTGTCGCGTATTATGTCCCAGGACCACTGCGAATTGGGGTGGAGAGCTCGGATTCTTTTTGGCGCGCAGATGCAAACCCGCAGTCGAGGCTGCTGGGCAACAGAAGGGTCGGTTGCGAACAGGCAGCGAAGGGGACAGATGGAGGAAGGGTGGGGTTTTTGGACACAGGGTAACCGCTTTTTCTTCTCTTCCGCACACCACGCATGGAGGTGACCCGAGCGTTTCTCACGGGAGTGGTGAGGGCGGTGAAGAACGTCGGAATCCGCCCGAGTCTTCGATGAATCAAGCCGGTCATCCGCAAGATCCCTGCACGAACGTCAGCGACAGATACCCCATGGCAACGACTCATAGCTATACCCTGAGGAGACCGCGAAGTCTCTTGAGAACACCCCGACGGTCCCGTCGGACGTTGAGGGAGGCGCAGACCTGACCGATGGCCATGGCGGGCAGAAAATGCAGAAAGCTAGTTTCTATTTCTCTGTCAACATGCTGGGTTATGACACGACGCCATGCCGGCTCTTCCATCGAGAATAAGCAGAGCTGGGGATCTGCACTTGCGTGGTCTAGTGGTGAACCCCGTCCTTCTGTGTATTAGTCTTCATGAACGACAAGAACACGTCGGCCTCTGTTATGTTGGGAGTGACGTGACCGGCGTCGTGGGTGGGTGGAAACAGGTTCTGTCGTATCGTACTGGACGAGTTTCGAGGCGAGGTCCATGTGAGGGAGGGAGCCGAGGGTGAAATGAAAGCGGAGAACTCTTTTACGGAACCGACGCGGTCATCGGCAGCCTAGGGGGATGGACCGCGAATGAGTTTTGGGGTGGAAGACTGGTGAAGGCACGAAACTCCGGATCCGCAGCGTCCCCGGAGCTGGCTCGGAAGTAGGTTGGAAACCTTACGTACCGGTGCCGGATCGGGCTCTCCCGAGACGGGACGACGTACATACCGCGTCTGAATGGAATTCAGGGAAGAGCAGGGTATCCTTTCGCGGGATGGGATGATGGCCGGAACCTAGCTTGAAACGGTCTCTCGTCCCCGATTGCTACTCTCCCGACTCCCTTGGACTTCGCCTGGCGTGTTCCAACCCCGAGTTATTTTGCACTGTTCTCTCGTCAATCTCTATATTTATTCCCCCCACTCTCCGTAGTTCTTCTAACCGTCAGCAGTATCGAACAGGCGATTGAGTAGTGACACCTCCAGAGTCCGCTTGATCCCACCCTACTAATCGGCGTGGACGCGATAAGGCCGTGGCACATTCGTTCCCCAGACCACCGCGCCCTTGCCCGGAATGAAGTCCGACGCTGGCCGTCCCCTTGAACTGCTCTTTGACACACCGAGAACGTTTACCCAACCTCCTGGACTGTTCTCTTGAGGTGGTTAGCATCAGACTTCCGCACCTACGGGGGCCGGTTCTGTTTTACATAGTGTCCCACCACAGCCCACAGTAGTTCCTCTGTCCCAATGTTGGCAGTGCCAGATCACGTAGGGTGGCTACCCACCTCCGTTGCACAACCCGGGCCTTTCGGCTCACAATATTTGTCCGTACCCTACCTGGACCACCAACAACCTCCGGGCCCGATCGCTAATCCCGGCGCGCCATGCCTGTCACAACCGCCCTACATCGGTTCCTCAATCGGTTCCGTGAGGTATCCAGATACGTTCAAATACCTTGTTTTTTCCCTCCCCTCTCCACCGCCACACAAGATGTGGACTCGTCTTATCCCAGATACCCGGCGGCACACCATGGCGGAATTGACCTCGGATGGTATCTCCCAGAGGGAGATCACTAGGAAGGTTTCACCGCCAACGATAAATGTCAACCTGATGACCTTCGCCGAGTTCGGGAGTCGATTGGGCTGACATCGTACCGATCCCACGGTCCCAATTGAACTCGCTGCCACCTAGACGGTCAAATTCTTTAAGCGAGCGATAACACTGTCTCGCCACTTACAAACCCTGACCCTGACTAGTGGGCTCGATCTACGAAACAGCATAGGCAGATCAGGGATCTCTGAGATCCTGCCTTCTGACTTCCATAGGGCATGCCCTCCACCCCATTGCGATCATACAGGTCGAGTACTCGCCCTGCTTTCTAAGACTTCGGTAGAGGTCGGCGCCAAGATCGCCACACACACTTCCCTCGGAAGTAGTGTCATCGCCGGTCGCTATGTGAGTCAATTATCCACATAAATCTCCTGACGGCCTTGAGGACAGTTACTTCCGTGAATGCATCGCAAGGTACTTGAAGGGTAAATGGCCTGGCATTCCCAAACTCGCGGAAAAGCGAAGGTGGTCAACAGATGTGACGCCATGATTTAATGTCCACCTCAAACTGCGCTCGAGTGCAGGTAGTCACTGCGGCAGCGATGCGCAGATGGGTAGCTTGCACCCCAAGACAGCTCCACTTAGCGCGGCCACGCGGCGCCGTGTCTCCCTGAAAACTTGGTCAGCACAAATGAGCGTAAGATAAGTGTCCGACTGACTGTACAAAAGAGGTTGATGTGATGGCAGGTGGGCACGGGTACAGTCACGTCCAGCGTCAGTTCGGTGCTATCACTGTCGGGATCGACTACATGGCCAGGGGCGAACCTGCGCGTCGACATCTCAGCCTGTAATATCCGGCATTGAACGATGGTTACAAACTCTCCCACTTCGTGACCAGCCGCGAGAGTATATCTTCCATCACCAGGAACACGTCGTGAATGGTACCTGCCCCAGAAACGGGCGTGGGTGAGCGGTCTGTGGTATTAATCAATTAACACTCAGCTGTTGTTGAGGTAGAGGCAGGGAAGTAAACGGCGTACTGCAAAAAGCCCGTCATGTGCAAAGGCAGGCATCTCCTTTGCAGCCCCGCTAACCAACCTAGGAGGGCGTTTATCATCACACAACTCGTTGGGACTATAACCGCTGCCTACGACGGACTGCCATCCTAGAAAAGTGAACACGTCAGGAAGCACAATAACCCCAGTGATCCTGTCTTAGCGCACCGAGGAAACCTAGACGATAGATTCCACCGTGTTGCTCGGGTAAGAGGAGTAGCGAAGTCGTCGGCGATGGTCGGTCAATCGAGGTAATCTTTGTGTAAAAACAGTAGATGACACCGTATCGTTCTCACTCCGAGAGCGAGACCCAACCTCCGCGGCGGCTCCGGAGGACGCTCGGCCCGGCCGCTCACGCTAGGACTCGCACCACCGACACGACGATCATCCTAACCAATGTCTCCCCGACCCTCCGCTCCATTCCATGAGCCTCGCCGTTAGAGCAGCGTCGTGAAATACCACGGCCAACCGAAATCCAACGTTCCCGGTGATTGGGGCGTCAGAATGTCGGTGGGTGGGTCCAGCTGTATCTTCAACACGAGAGATGCGACGAAAGCTGCGGGCTTTGGGCTTGCGGATTGTTTGGACGAAGGAGACTCACCCGGTTCCCATTAAGAGCCCTGAATCTTGTATGTACCAAAATTTCCATCGAACGATACGGCCGGTATTCACCACGTAACAGGTGTCAACAGAGCAGCCCCTCCGTCTTTCTTCTCCCTTCTCCACACTCGCACAGGGCGTAAACTCGTCCTCTACCAGACATCTCGTAATACACCAAAATGGAACCAACCTCGGCTGGCTACCTTTCAGAGGGAGACCGTTGCGGAGGATCGTTGTCCGCGACGAACACCAACGGGATGACGTGGGGAGTCGGTTGGGTTGACATCTGCTGCTTCCGCTGTGCTGACCCCGCGGTCCTGGTTGGATGTACTGCCGCCGAGATGGTTGAGGTTGTCAAGCCAGCCACGACTTGCTCCGTCTCGCGATTCACGCGTCACGAGCTAGGGCACTGATCTGTGGAATTCGCCAATAAAGTCTGAAAGGTCAAGTGCACCGAGCTCCCTGGGATCTCTGCCTCCACTTTCCGCAAACCGTGCCGTCCGCCACATCATCACAATCGAGATTATGCACTCACCCACCCCGGACGTCGAGGGTGAGTTCTTTGGACCTCCGAAGGCTGCGAGCGAGCTAGGTATCAAGATCGTCGTCTACTCTCCTCTCGGAAGCGGTCCCTCCTGACTTCGAGGATGACCAGTTTCGTGAATGGATTGCGTAATTCCAGGAAAGGATTCCCTCCAAACACAGACGGACTGAGGGAGATCGGGAAGTATAACGCGATTGCCTGCCTGCCATCCCGTTTGGCATTGACACACCAATCCCTGATCGCTGGACTTCCGGTATGTTTGGTACCGAGATCATGTCACACTCGCAACTGAACCGTCACTGAGATGACAGTGCCTTTGTAGAGCCCCGAAAAAACAAAAAGATAGAGATCGCGGATATGGTCGACGCCGCCTGGGGTGACCGCTACAGTGGCTCGCCACTCACGAAGGACCGCCGGCTACTCCTCTTCCTCGAGTTTGACCCGGGCATTAGCGATACGAACATATCTAATCCCACCATGTGCAATAAATAAGTAACGGGGATAGGTATAGGAAAAATAATTGAAGATAGGACTACCAATGCGTGCATATACCATTCGCCTCCTGCATCGCAAGTTAATAGTCTCTCACGTACCAGAATGCCGTTGCGTCGTTTAAGCAGGAAAGGATATCCTCTATGCCGGGTCGCACGTTGCGATCTTCCAGCCAACATAGTTTGATGATTCTCCACAGCTCATCGTTGAACCCGAGGTGCGTCGCCCCATCCGGCTTCTTCGGTCTACCCCCCTCAGTGATTGTATTGATGACCAGAATATCCGACTCGATTTCAACGTAGGGACGGTGTCCACATAGAACCTAGACCACTCTCAGTTAACCACGTAAGACCGCAATTCGGTTCAATGAACACACCTCGTAGATGACCATCCCGAGAGCGTAGCAATCGGACCACTTCGTTGGCCGATTCTCTTCTGATTTCGGCATCCCGAACCTGTCCGGATCCAACAGTTCGGGACTCATCCACCGGTATGTCCCCCCTTCAGTGAATGACATCAATGTGTCATTCGAGATCAACGACACTTGGGACGTCGCAGCAGATGCATAAGTCACAATGCCGGTGATAGTTGAAAGACCAAAGTCGGCAATGCACGCTCGCCGGTTCTCGTTGATAAGAATATTGGCCTTTGTAGATCGGTGAGAGGTGCGTAGATATACAAATTGAGAGAACACATACTCCCTTCAAATCTCCATGGACAATACGGAGGTCATGCATATACTTCAGGCCATTTGCAACATCAGTCAACTGAACAGCGAATTAGCTCTGCTCCAGTTGGAGTTGAGTGCGAAACCTACAAGCTCGACGCGGTTCACATGTTGATCCTTCCCAACAAACTCATTGATATTCCCATTTTCCATCCACGCCGAAACCATCGCGAATCGCTGGTTGCTCACTGTCACCCCAATCAGCGGTAGGATGTTCGGATGCCGCAGGTGCTTCCAGGCCACCCCCTCTCGGCAGAATCTCTGTAACATATTTTTATATATAGCCACGGTAGTGTAGACAGAAGACTCACACTAAGGATGAGGTCCAGGTCGCTCGTGATGTACACTCGCACAACCTTGATAGCCACCCGATGCCCTTCATATGTACCTTGCGATACGTTGGCGTAACCGCCACTTGCCACTTCCATGGAGCCTTCTGAACAATCTGGTATGTGCATAGACTTCGGGATCACACGGTGTCGGCTGCATGTTTTGCAAAATTTATTGAACAACTTCAGTCGTTCCCGATCTGACAAGGCATGATTCTCCAATTGCTATGGTTCGCGTTAGCCTCTAGGGAAAGTAAAGGAGGTGGAAAAGCCCACCCTATGCATTTCATTAACAATTCTCTCAATTTCCGGTTCTGGAACTTGTAGAAACTGGAATAGGGAGGTGATGCGTGGGAGGAATCTTCCACGTCGCTGCTGCCCTGCCTCAACATTCAGGACCTCCCGGGGACCCAATGTTGAGAATAGCTCGCGCATGGCAGGAACTTCCCACCGCTTCACTGGGTCCTTGTTCCAACAGGTTGTAATCATGTCCCATACTCTACGCCGCAACCATCGATTTGCATCTCGATTCCTTGGACGGGGAGGTCGTTCTCCAGATTGAACCTTGGAAGCGACGGTGAGGTAGCCATCAATCCCATCATATGGCAACACTCCTGTGAGGACCTGATAATAATGGGTGAATTGAATCGAGTATTACTCTGTTTCCCAGCGGGAGGAAGAGCATACCGTGAAGGAAGTCATCGCGAGGGAGTAAATGTCACTTTCTTCTGATGCCAATTTAACATGGCTATCTCTGTCAAACCGTTCTGGGGCCATATAACGGGCGGTTCTTAGCTTAAATATACGGTATAAGAGAGCGGAAAATTCGTGTGTAATCCCGAAGTCTGCGAGGCACGCGTTGCCCTCTGGAGTAATCAGGATGTTGTCCTAGACGTACAAGGTATCAGCGTGCAGGATCACCACACAGTCCGTTCCGTTTCACCCACCGGAGCGATGCAACCATGTAGAATATCCAGCCCGTGAAGATATGAGAGGCCGTCGCAGACCCCTGCAAGCTGTTGCCGACGTGGTCAGCGGTGCACCTCTATCAATTCCAATGGATCCATACCAGCATTAGCCGATTGGCATTCCGATTCTTTTGGATGTACTGTATGATATTTCCATCCGGCATCCATGGGCTCATGATGCCAAGTGGAAACAGTGTTTCCGAGACCTCGATGATGGGGAGTATGTTCGGATGAGAAAGGTACTTGGACCCCTCGACTTCACGGCAATAGACCTGGTGTGAAGCCCACTGAGTTTAACTCTGATGAAAAAAGGTGCCGCGTACCCCTCTGATTTTTTCCAAGCAGACCACGTCCCGCGTCCGAATCACCTTGATAAATACCTGGTCCCCACGATGATTCCCCTTCCAAATCTCCACAAATCCAAGGGGCTCGAATCCCGGCGATTCATCACACAGCTCTACATCGGCAAAAATTTGTGATCCACGGAGTAGAGCGTGGACATAAAGTCTGAACCATGGGTACAGGTAGTACCTGGTCTGGGAATAGTGGTTTATGCCCTAACCACTGGGGGCTTCAGAAGGTGAGGGAAGGTTTGATGATTGAAAAGCACCTCGCGAAACGTTTCCACCAATACCGCAACATCCGATGAGGACAGACACGTTGGAGATCTTCCTGTCCTTGAGGCCACCTCGGAGACCCTGTCTGCATACCTTTTCTCTACTTGCCACGATGTTTCTGCCGGACACGGGACAAGGGATGTACGCATGAAGTCTTTCGCCAGTCTCGTCATCTTCTCGGGGCCAAGCGAGGCGAAGTCAACTAAATCATCCATTTATCAGCTGCCACCACTCGTGTCTGTGTAGGTTGGTGGCTCACTCTTATGACATCTTATGACATACTCGTCTAGCTGATCAGGTGGGAGCATCGCGGCGATGGGAAGAGAGATTTCTGGTCAACTGTTGGCGTTATAGGGAGAGTGCACCCCAGCCTCGCGGAAACCACGCCGTTCCCTCGTTGTGTTGCCTGAATCGGACACTGACGCCGTCAGTCGCCCGATCTCCCGAAGACTGGGCGCTTCCCCGAGAGCTCCCAACGCGTCCTTACACGATCTCAACTCGCAACCTTCTCTCTGTCTGAGTTTTCCAGCGGACATCGGGGTTGGGTGTTGCATATTGTGTCCGTGGACCACTGCGGATTGGGGTGGCAAACTCGAAATCATTTTGGCACACGGATGCAAACCCGCAGTCAAGGCCGCCAAGCAACAGACTCGGTTGCGAACGGGCAGCGAATGGGACAGATGAAGGAAGGGGAGTTTTCGGAAACAGCGTAACCGCTTTTTCTTCTCTCCCGCGCTCCACGCATGGAAGCGGCCCGAGTGCTTCTCAAGAGATGACGATGAACGCCACCAGAATCCGCACGATCCCTGCACGAACGTCAGCTACGAATACCTCCTGGCAACGATTCACACTTATACCCTGAGGAGGCCGCGAAGTCTCTTCAGAACACATCGACGGCTCTCTTGGACGTTGAGGGAGGTGCAGACATGACTGATGGCTACGGCGGGCAGAAAAATGCAGAAAGATGATCTCTATTTCCCTGTCAACATGCTGGGTTATTGCACGACACCATGCCGGCTCTTCCATCGAAAACAACCAGAGTCGGGGATCTGCACTTACGCGGTCTAATGGTGAACCCCGTCCTTCTGCGTATTAGCCTCCAGGAATGACGAGAACACGTCGGCCTCGGTCACGTTGGGACTGGCGTGACCGGTATCGTGGGCGGCGGTACTGGTGGGTGGGTGGAAACGGGTTCTGTCGTGGTCTGCGGGAGGGAGGAAGCCTGGCCTGGAATGAAAGCGGAGTACTCTTTTACGATACTGACGCGGTCATCGACGGCCTGGGGGGATGGATCGCGAACCAGTTTTGAGGTCGAAAGCGGTGAGGACACGGAACCCTCTTGTGTCTCTAGAGTTGGCTTGTAAGTACTGTAGTCGCACGACCACTCCGGCAACGGCAATTGCCGAGGGTGATGACAAGCGCCGGCAGACCTCAGGATGACCGATGACCTGCCGGAGTGTCCGGCAGCCTGGGGGATGACAAGCGCCGGACAACTGGCAGCCTTCTGAGTGACTGCCGCCGGGCGCCCTGGATCACGACTGGGCTGGCGGGAATGGTGTTGGTATCAAGTCGTGCAACAGGGTGGGACTCAAGTCCCAAAATGACATGTCGAGGCCGCCCAATCAGCTGGGGAAACAAGGAGCTAAACATATCCCTAATGGCCGTAAACTTATCATGACCGCTCTGGTGGAATGGTTATAACCTCGGTTCTTTTTAGGTTAGGTAATCGATCACCATGTGTTCGACTCTCACAGAAAACATCTTTTTATATTGCACAATTGAACCCCCGAATGATTCGTAACCTCTTCCCCACTTATTTCTCCTCATTTCTCACGGTTTTTTACTTTTATTGGGCAGGGGAGGAGAAAATTTTAGTGGAAAACGCGTTAGACGCCAAGAAAACATATTTAGCGCCCATCCTCTGATGACTGATGACCTGCCGTTTGGGGGTGTCGGCAGCCTGGGTGATGACCGATGACAAGTTCGAGTACCGGCAGCGGCAGGTCCAGTGATGACTGCTGACTGCCGGAGTGGTCGTGCGGGTACAGTAAGTTGACAGCCTTGAGTTCCCTTACGTACCCGTATCGGACGGGATTTACCCGAGACGGGACGACATACATTTCGCGTCTGGGTGGGTTCTAGGGAAGAGCAGGGTACCCTTCCGCAGGATGGGATGATGACCGGAACCTAGCAAACAGTCTCGCTCTCGTCCCCGATTGCTATTCTTCCGGCTCTCTTGGGCTCCATCTACTAGCGTGTTCCAGCGCTGAGTTGTTTTGCACTGTTCTCTCGTCAATCTCTATATTTATTCCCCGTACTCCCTATAGTTCCCCCCAAAGTCTAATCGTCAGCAGTATCGACCAAGCGATCGGGTAGAGACACCTCCGAAGTCCGCTCGATCCGACCCTGCCAATCAGCGTGGACGTGATGATGAGACTGCACGTTCGTTCCCGGACCACCGCGTCCTTGGCCGGAATGAAGTTCGACGCTGGCTGTGCTCTTCGAACCGCTCTCTGGCACACCGGGGCCGTTCACTCAACCTCTGGGCTGTTCCTCTGAGGTGGCTGGCACTTGGATTCCGCACCTACGGCGCCCGTTGCGTTTTAGAGTACAACCACAACCCACAGTAGCCCCCGCCCCAACGCCGGTGGCGCGAGATCACGTAGGGTGACTAACCACCTCCGCAGCGCAACCCAGGACTTTCGGCTCACAATATTTGTCCGCACCCTATCTGGATCCCGGTTTCCGGACCAGATCGTTAACCCTGGGACCTCATGCCCGTCAAAACCACCCTACGCTGGTGCCTCAATAGATTCCGTGAGGGGAGATCACCGGGAAGGATTCACTGCCCGCGATAAATGACGATGTGATGACCTTTGCCGAGGCCGGGAGTCGATTGGCTGATATCGTCCCGATTGAATGCACCACTGCCTAAATTGACAAGATCTTCAAGTAAGCGATAACTCTGTCTTGTGTTTCACGAACCCCGACCTGACTAAACCCGATCTACGAAGCGGGATGAGGAGATCGGGCTCTCTGAGGTAGAGCTCGGCGTCAAGATCGTCGCACACTCTTCCCTCGGGAGAGGTCCCACCGCTGGCCGCTACGCGAGTCAATTATCCTGGAGATTGGTAGGGTGACCCACTGAACCATCCGCATAAGTTTTCAGACGGATTTGTAAACAGCTACTTCCGTGAATCCGTCACGAGGTACTCGAAGGGGAACTGCCCTGGCATTCCCGACCTTGCGGACGAAGCGGAGATCAACAGATGCAATACTGCTGTCTCCCCAGCCAAATGTGATTCCCAATGGATATACGTGATCCCGCTATGTACTAGAGAAACAAACGACAGTAGGTGTATATAGAAAAACAAATGCTCGAAACGATCGTGGAAGATATGGTACGATATTTCCAAGCGGAGAAAAATTGGTCGCCGGCCAGACCGAACGGACAAGTAAAGTTACACTTCAAGCTGAACAGGGGACCCTCCCAGTTGTCGAGCTCGTTGAACATCCCCGATCCTCCTGCATCTCCTTCAATTAGCGGTAGGAGCCACGACCACTACACTTGCCGACGAGTTCGTCCGCCAGCCTTGGAATACGTCGATGTGTCTGAACCTAGTCACAGTTTTCGCGACCACAAACTACTTATCAGGCGTTTGACAAAGTAAACGGCGTTGTCGACAGACTCACCTTATCTCGGACTAATATTCTGGGAACGAACGGTAACGCAACAGGCATTCGAAAGATACGGCGGTGATTGCAACCGGGCCATTTGAGGGAACCTTCTCAACAATTGAGTCCAGGGACCCGATCGATGGCCGGAAACCACGAGGGGCCGAACGGGAGCATCAGAGACAGATCAGAGACCACCCCGCGGGCGAAGCCGTTTGAAGTACCAGACGCAATGGCTGGCTACCGGAATCAACCTCCGACACTACAAAACTCGGTTTCTGTCTCACAGTTCCTTGTGGATACAAAGACTCGTCTTCTGCCAGGTATGGGGATCACGGTCTATTTCGACCTCTGCTGGTAACCCGGGTCGTCCATGAAAAGGTCGAACCATTGAAATACATTGTCACGATGGCCAATTGGATTTCATCGATCAGGAACGCCCTCCCCTACGAAGCGTGGGTCAGGAAACAAGGTGATCGTGGCCCGTGGAGATACTAACGATTCGGGTCCTGGCGTATCTCTGGGTGACCGGTGAAGAGTCGTGAGCGGTGTGAGCTCTGCCCGGGGCACCCCACACCCTCAAACCTCGAATCGTAATGTGTGATCACCCCCACAGAATGAACCGATACCAGAGTGCGAATTAAACCAAGAAACAAACCCCAGGGTGATGGACCGCATCCTGACTGTATCGGACGTGCGTCAGGTCTACAGAAGAACTGACCCGAAATCTATCGAATTACCGGTTTAGTCACCCGCTATCGAGTGGCCGCGCCAATAAGGTTCGATCGCAGAACATAAAGCAGCGTAGAGCTTGTGAACATTGGAGGGTCCCGAGCAAAATGTCAGTAAGCACCGATAAAACCTTACGGACAGCCACCCAGCCGTCTATCGATTTTGGGACCTACGCGAGCCGCGTAGCAAGGAAAGGAGCAGACGCAAAGACATTGAACACAAGTACCAAAAAAGGTACGGGGAAGTGAAAATTCTATCGTCGACGGGGTCCCTCAACAATATAAGTGAGGGCGGAGTTAGCTGATCCTAGTACGACAAATAAGGCACAAGCTGAGACGGTAGTAAGGACAGCAACGAGGACGACTGCAGCAATCGCGAGGTTGATCTTCCAGAGGTATATGGTAATGGCACAGCTAATGAGCAAGAGTGCGACCTGCAGCGATATAGCTAGCAATAGAATAACAATGTGCAGCCCCGTGGTGAACCATTTGGGTTCACGCTGCCGACCCAGGATTCTCTCGATCATGAGCTCTCGCGTGCCAGCCAAGAGGTATAGGTTCAGCAATTGTTTGGCGAGGATTATTTGCAATACGGAAGAGAATATAAGGCTAAGACTGAGATATAGGAGGATTTGAGCCACCACCGTCGTGCGTGGAGGACCCGTCCACTGCGGAACCTCGGGAACATCGCCTCCGAAAGTGGTATTGTCCGTCTTGTAGAGTAGAACGCGAAGGAGAGCAGCCGCCTCTTCGTTCGGGTCTCGCTGAAGTTGCGGTTGGATGTAGATGATGAATGCGGAAGCCACTGCGGAGAGCAGACCGGCCTGTCGCTGGGGTCAGCACATGTGGACCTATGCAGCTGGTAGAACCCACGAATATGAGAGTGACATTCAGGTCCTCATAGCACTTCTTCACAAATTCCAGCTTCGTCTGTGCTCGGCTGTGGGAGTAGACATGGGTCACAAAGGGGTGATCGTAGAAGATCGGGGACTCACTCTTCGGCGGTGGTGTCAGGTCTGGGATCTGCCATTGGTGGGAAATATCACTGAAGCTCACCGATGTATGAGTAAGCGGGTGGTGGTGGGTGGAAGCAGAGGCGGGGGAGAGAGACGTGGGGATACAGGGTGGACAGATGAGTATGTGATATTTGGCCACGAGGCAGCACCAGATAAGGTATCCCCGCGCCGGAGACCAGGCGGGTAGCGTGAACGCGCTAAAGAATGAATGTGCGATTCATTCAGAAAACGCTTTTGGTAAGGGCCCGAAGGTTGCCGGCGGTCAATACAGTTACTTACTGGAAATTTCATCCGTTTATATGATCGTGCATTCAGGGGAGCGATTGAAATAAACAACATCGATGGCACCGTTTGATGTGAAGTTAGGCCTTTAGGCCTTAGGACCGAGGTTCTCCCTCCCATATTCATCATCGTTGTTGGAGTTCTTCGATTCATCCCCCGAACGCTGAGCGCGTTGGTGCGAGGATGGGAAGGATGGAAGCGAGACCGAGCGGAGAGGCCAGATATCCAGTATGTTTGTTCCGTGCAGTCTGCCGAGGTCGGGGCGACGTTGTAGAATGGACCCGGATGCCGCTGGGAGTTGACAATTCTTTTTCCCGTTAGAACCCACCGACATTCCTGAACACCCTGTTAATCGCCGGCACGAGTGGAAAGGTGGAATGGACAACCTGAAACGCGAACGTGCATCTTGTGAAGGGTCGGGGGTCAGCGACGATCCATAGACAAGCCTCAGCTCGCATCAACGTGCAGGCCTGCTGCGCCCGTTTTCCGGAGACTTTAGTCATGGACTATTTCGAAATGATAGTAAACAACATTCGATGGTGAGGGATTCGACACTGGGCGGGATAGCACGAGGAGGACATCCATACGAGACAGGATCGCGGTTTCGAAGGAGGGAACTGGGAGTCTGGCCGTGGTGAGCCGCATCACGTTCAAGTTCTCCTACGACTGTCTTTCGGCCTTGGACTGATTTCCTGGTGTTCTCGATGAAAGGGAACCTTCGTGGTCGTGGCCTGAGGAGAATAGGATGCGTCATGAGCGTATGATTTCGTCGGAACGAGCCCTGACCGGTCATGACCGGTGACCCGGGGCCTGGTTACAAGACCAACCTGTGGCGTTGCAAGTTTGTGACCAAATGTGTGGACGGGCGGTAAGGGATAGCCTGGGATTCTGCCTCCGCGGGGTTGGTGAGGAACAACAGAAACCGGAGATTTTCCGCTGACCGTAGAAATACTACAGTCTTCCAGGGTGTCTGACCGAGCGCGGCTGTGAGCCCCCAGTACGTGAACGGTTTGCCTGCCGGAGACGCGATGCGTGACCGTGGTCGAGGACGCAAACTCTTCCCAAATCCGGAAACAGATCCTCATCAGCGCCGGTGGTTGTGCATCCTACTCCCGTCGTCCTCTCCAATGTTCACGTTCCTCCCTCGAGACTCTTCATCACTGTCTCCGGTATCAGCCCTCCCTCTAGACAGCGACAGGGCGTGGACAACATACCATCGGGATCCTCAGGGTCTATCAGAACCCCCCGCGGCCTAAGGTCCCTCAAAACTCACCGACTCCGACGAGGTCCCGGACCGTACCACATCCGACGTGACCACGCTCTGGTCGCGTGCTCCGGTTGCGAAATCACGAATACATTCATCGCCTCGTCGCCTCGTCAAGTCCTTCATTACAAACGACATCACGAAAACTTTCCCCAACCCCGGGCAGACCTAAGTATCTTCCTGTTTCTCCGAGCCGGGCGTGCCCATCATTTTTCCCGACCGGATGCCCTATTTCTTCAACGTCCGGAAGCTCACTCTGATCAGCCGAGTTACCAGATTTTACCCCCCAGCCGCCCCCACCCCACGGAAACCACTCCACCCAAAGTCCTGACCGCACATATCATCTCCGTCTTGAAACGATTCTTTAACCTCGATAGCTTGTCCTTGATGAGCACGAAATGGGGCGGTCCGATCCCATCGGGAGCTGGAAAGATGTTCCGGGGCAGGTCGAGATGAAAACTACGACTTAGCTGGCGATTCACCCATCCAGATCTTCTTGATACATGAACGGGGGTCCCAACAAGGCCACAGTTCGCCGAAGTGGGAATTCGTGATGCGCGGATGGATTGTTTTCCGGCGACCCTCAACCTCGTAGGTTAAGACACCTGGGCAAAACTTCACTTTTCAGCCCTCGTACAAGGTGGCCCCCTTTCCTCTCGTATACGAAATACAGTCGCTGAACTTTACCAGGGGAACATGGTGCCGGCCAATCATTCGATTTCTCTCGTTGTGCGAGAGTACAGGAGGCCGATCTAGGCGTTATATGCACCAGTGGAACTCTCTACCGGACTACTCAGGCGCCCTCCATGCTAAATCCCGGGAACTCTTCACTGCTATTTGCTATTACACTTCGATTGTCCGTCGCGCTTTCGCTTACTGCGCCTCGTGCGGTTTTGGATGAAGTCGGCGACGAACTCCCTAGGATTGACCGCGAGGTGATCCGGATGAAAATGTGTACGCAGGGAGGGTTAACATGATTGTGCGTCATGACTTAGTTTTCAGAGCAGTTTTAGACTCACAACCAATATGACGCGACCTCGTTGGGGAGGACCTGCCGATGTGATTTATCTGGCCGTCTGTGATTACATCAGTAACGGACTTATCTACCTTACAGATGTTGCGCGTTCGCTGTGCGAATAAACTTTGATAGTAACGCAAATGTGTGGCAGTTCTAATGGAATTGGGGAGCGGCTTGTTGTCAGTTGTGCATGAAAATGGGGTCACATTGATCGTCAACTCCTCAAGCTGGGATGACCATACGCGTACTGCTGACTGATTACTGAAGTACCGAACTGTAGCCCCTCCATATGGTGTGGCGGTAGAGGGAGATGCGCGATCCAGAGCCAGATCACTCTTACTCCGCTGGACGCTCGGTACGGTCTCGGCCCGGCTCCGCTAGGGCTCCTTCCTCGTCTCACTACACGACGATCATCTGAACCAACGTCTCCCCCACCCTCCACTCCATCCCAAGAGCCCCACCGTAACCCCCGAAGTCACCACCAGAGCAGCGTTATGAGATACCCCGGCCAACCGAAACCCAATGTCCCCGGTGATCAAGGCGTCAAAATGTCAATAGATGGATCTGGGGGGATTCCCAACACGAGAGGGAGATGTGACGGAAGCTGCTGATTGTGAGCTGGTGGATTACCGGGATAAACGAGAGCCACGTGATATCACCAAGAGTGGCCTGTGTGCACGGCCCTGAACCTTGTATGTGCCAATATTTCCACCGAACGGCGCGGCCGGTGCTCACCGTGCAACAGGTATCGCCACAGCGACCCCCCATCTTTTCTTCTCCCTTCTCCATGCTCACAAGATGTGAATTCGTCCTCTGCCAGAAATCTGGTAATACACCAAAGTAGAGCCAGTCTCGAATGGGTGCCTCTCGGTGGGGGACCATTGCGGAGGATTCATTGTCTGGCCAACAGACTTCAGCGTGATGTCGTGGGGAGCCGGTCGGAGCTGCATCTGTTATTCCCACTGTGCTAGCCCTACGGTCCCGGTTAAGTGTACTGTCGCCGAGGTCGCCAAGCTTGTTCAGTGAGCGACGGCTCACTCCGTCTCGCGATTCCCCAACTGGAACCCTGATCTGTGGATTCTGTCAATAGGGTTGGAAAGGCCAAATACACCGGCCTCCTTGAGACCTGAGGTTCCACTTTCCGCGAGCCGTGCCGTCCGCCACATCGCCGCAATCAAGTATGCGCACTCGCCCTCCACCTTGGACATCGAGGACGAGTGTTTTGGACTCTTGAAGGCAACGAGCGAGCTAGGCATCAAGATCGCCACCCACTCTCCTCTCTCGTGACTTCGAGGATGGCTAATTCCATGAATGCATCGCGAGATACCGGAGGAGGGCTTCTTTCAACACTCTCAAGCCCCCAGACGGATCGAGGGAGGTCGGGGAGTATAACGTGAGTGCCTACCCGCCCCGACGCGCTCGAAATTTGTTCAGGGAGACAGATGAAGTCTCAATTACTGTATCACCAGACTTCTGGTACATCCAGTATCGAGACCACGCGCTCGGAACTGAACTATTACTGAGACTGCGGTATCTTGTAGAACCTCAAAGAAAAATGGGATGCTGGGAAGATCTGGTGATGGTTGAACCGTTAGAGGGGCTGCAGATAAGGCCAACGCTGCCTGGGGTGACCGTTGTGGGGGTTTGTCATTTATGAAGTCTCCGGTTGCGGCTACCCCCCTTTCCTGGGATTCGGACATGTGCCGGTGACAGTTGACGAACATATGTGATTCCGGTATGCGCCATATGATTGAGTAATATGAGGTATATAGATAGGTACAGGAAAGACAAGTAAAACTAGGATCGTCGACGTACATGTTATACGTCTCTCGCATCGCAAGTTAAAACTCTCTCGTGTACCAAAACAGTATCGCGTTGTTTAAGCAGGAAAGGATGTCCTCTATCTTGGGCCGCTCGTCACGATCCTCTAGCCAGCATCGCTCTATGGTCCTCCATAATTCGTCGCTGAAGCCAAGGCGCGTCACCCCATCCGGTTTCTTCGGTCGGTCCCCCTCAGTGATTGCATTGATGACGAGAATATCCGAATCAATTTCAACGTAGGGGCGGTGTCCACATAGAACCTAGGGCACACCCGGTTAACTGCGTAATACAACAAATTGGCCCACGCAAACACCTACCTCGTATATGACCATCCCAAGAGCGTAGCAGTCAGACAGCTTTGTCGGCCTATTCTCCTCTGATTGCGGCATCCCGAACCTGTCCGGATCCAATAGTTCAGGGCTCATCCACCGGTACGTTCCCCCTTCAGTGAATGACACCAGCGTGTCATTCGAGATCAACGACACTTTGGACGTCGCGGCAGACGCGTAGGTCACAATCCCGGTGATAGTTGAGAGACCGAAATCGGCGATGCACGCTCGCCGGTTCTCGTTGACAAGGATGTTCGCCTTTTTAGATCAGTGAGAGGTGGATAAATGTTTGATTTGAGAGAATACATACTCCCTTCAAATCTCCGTGGACAATACGGAGGTCGTGCATATACTTCAGGCCATTTGCAACATCAGTCAGCTAGACAGTGAATTAGCTATGCTCCAGTTGGAGTTGAGTGTAACACGTACAAGCTCGATGCGATTCACATGTTGATCTTTCCTAACAAATTCGTTGATATTGCCATTTTCCATCCACGCCGAAACCATCGCAAATCGCTGGTTGCTCACTGTCACTCCGATCAGCGGTAAGATGTTCGGATGCCGAAGGTGTTTCCAGGCCACACCCTCTCGGCAGAATCTCTGTAACATATTCGTTTATATAGTCATGGTAGTGGAGGCGGAAGACTCACGCTGAGGATGAGATCCAGGTCACTCGTGATATACACTCGCACGACTTTGATAGCCACTCGACGGCCTTCGTATGTACCCTGCGATACGTTGGCGTAGCCACCGCTTGCGACTTCTGTGGACCCTTCCGAGCAATCCGGGATGTGCATAGACTTTGGGATCATGCGGTGTCGACTGCATGTTTTGCAAAATTTATTGAACAACTTCAGTCGTTCCCGATCTGAAAGGGCATGATTTTCCAATCGCTATCGCTCACATTAGCTTTGGGGATAGTAGGGGAGGTGAAAGAGCCTGCCTTGTCCATTTCATTAACAATACTCTCAATTTCCGGTTCCGGATCTCGTAGAAACTGGAATAGAGAAGTGATGCGTGGGAGTAATCTTCCACGGCGCTGTTGATCTGTCTCGACATTAATGCCCAGGGTTTCCGGTGCTGTCTCGACATTCAGAACCAGGGTTTCCGGTGTTCCAAGCATCTCTATTACCTGATGAGAACAGCTTACACACAGCGTGGACTTCCCATCGCTTCGTTCGGTCCTCACTCCAACATGTGACAACCATATCCCATACTCTGCCCTGCAACCATTGATTTGCATCTTGATTCCTCGGATGCAGAGGTCGTTTCCCAGATCGAATATGGGAAGCGACAGCGTGGTAGTCGTAAATCCCGTCATATGGCAAGACTCCCGTGAGGACCTGGTAGCGATGTGTCAATCACATCAAGTGTCACTCTGTTTCCCATGAGAGGAGGAACATACCGTAAAGGACATCACCGCGAGGGAGTAAACATCACTTTCTTTTGAAGCGGAGCTAACGCGATTGTCGCTACCAAATTGTTCTGGGGCCATATAGCGGGCAGTTCTTAGCTTAAACATGCGGCGGGGGAGATAGGCAAATTGATATGTGATCCCAAAGTCTCCAAGGCACGCGTTGCCATCTGGAGTAATCAGAATATTGTCCTGGGCATACGAAGTATCAGAGAGCAGGTCAGCACACAGACCGTTCCGTTTCACCCACCGGAGCAATACAACCATGTGAAATATCTAGCCCATGAAGATATGAGAGGCCGTCGCAGACCCCTGCAAGCTGTTGCCGACGCGGTCAGCGGTGTGCCCCGATCAGTTTCAATGAATTCACACCAGCATTAGCCGATTGGCATTCCGATTCTTTTGCGTGTACTGCGCGATATTTCCATCTGGCATCCATGGGCTCATGGCGCAAAGCGGAAACAGCGTCTCCGATATCTCAATGATGGGGAGTACGTTCGGATGGGAAAGGTACTTGGATTCCTCGAACTTACGGCAATAGATCTGGTGTGAAGCGCACTCAGATTAGCTCTGATTGAAAAAGGAGCCACGTACCCTTTTGATTTTCGTCAAGACGTCCCCGTTCCGTGATCGAATCACCTTGATAGATACCTGGTCTCCGTGGTGATTTCCCTTCCAAATTTCCACAAACCCAAGGGGCTCGAAGCCCGGAGATTCATCACACAGCTCCACATCGGGAAAGATTTGTGATCCACAGAGGAGGGCGTGGGTGTAAAGTCTGAACCACGGGTAACGGTAGTCCTCGGTCCGGGAATAGCCGTCTATGCCCTAACCACCGGCGGCTTTAGAGGGTGTGGGAAGGTTTGATGACGAAAAGATACCTTGCGAAACGTTTCCGCCAATACCGCCGCATCTTGTGAGGACAGACTCGTTGGAGATCTTCCAGTCCTTGAGGCCACTTCGGAGACCCTGTCTGCATACTTCTTGTCCACTTGCCAATCCGGGTGTGTCGGACACGGGACGAGGGATGTGCGCATGAAGTCTTTCGCCAGTCTCGTCATGTTCTCTGGACGAAGCGATGCGAAGCCAACTAAATCATCCATTCATCAGCTGCCACCACGTGTTCATATAGGTTGGTGGCTCACCCCCACGACATCTTTCGAGACCCATGACTACCTGACCAAGCGGGAGGATCGCGGCGATGGGCGTTGCAGGGAGAGTGTACCCGGAAACCACGTAGTTCCCTCACTATGGTCATGACAGCTGCCTGGATCAAACACTGACGCCGTCAACCGCGCGATCTCCCGGTGGATGGGCGCTCCCCCGAGAACTCTCAAGTAGTCCTTGCGCGACCTCAACTCGTCATCTTCTGTCTAAATCTTCCTGCGAGTACCAGAGTCGGGTGCCGTGTATCGTACCCGTGAACCACAGTGGACCAGGGTTGCGAACCCAGACCTTTCGGCTCACCGATACCGTTCTGCAGATGCAAGCCTGCGGTCGAAGCAATAGGGTCAGTTACGAACAGATAGCAAAAGGAATGGAGGAAGGAATAGTGGAGTTTTAGATACACCATGATCTCTTTTTCTTACCCCTTACGCACCACATGTCGAAGTGGACGGAGTCTTTTCCAAGAGAACGATGGGGAGGGTAACAAAGAACGTCGGAATCCACCAACCTTTTGACGAATTAAACCAACCATCCGCGCGATCCCTGCACAAACGTCAGCAAGGAATACCCCCTGGCAAATATACGTGGTTATACCCTGAGGAGGTCATGAGGTCTCTTCAGAACACATCGACGATTCCCTTGGACGTTAGGGGAGGTGGAGAGCTGACTGGTGGCCATGGCGGACGGAAGAATGCAGAATGCCGATTATATTGTTCTGTCAATATGCTGGGTTATTACACGATACCATGCTAGCTCCTCCGCAAAAAAAAACAAGCAGAGTCGGGGATCTGCACTTACGCGGTATAACGGTGAGCCCCGTCCGTCTGGGTATTAGCCTTCAAGCTTCAGGGGCGACAGAAACACGTCGGCCGCGGTCGTTTTGGGAGCGACGTGACCGACGTCGTAGGTGGTGAAAGGAGTGGAAACAGGTTCTGTCGCATTGTGCTTGACGGGAGATCTGCGGGAGGGAGGGAGTCCGGGGTGGAATGGGAGCGAAGAGTCCTTTCACGGAACTGACGTGGTCATTGGCGGCCTAAGGAAGATGATGAATCGCGAACGAGACTTGACTCTTGGGGTTGGGCGTCGGGGACGGGTGAAGATGGCGCGAAACTCCGTGGTGCATTCGGTGCCGGTTTGTAAGCATTGGCTTCCTTTACGTACCCGTGCTGGGCGGGACTTGCGAGAGATGGGATGATGGCCAGAACCTAACAAACATTCCCGCTCCCGTCCCCGATTGCTATTCTTCTGGTTTTCTTGGACTTCGTCTACTGCGTGTTCCAAACCCAAGTTGTTTTGTACTGCTCTCTCGTCGATCTTTATATCTACCTCCCGTGCTCCCCGCGGCTCTCCTCCAAGTCTAACTGTCAGCGGTATCGAACAAGCGATTGGTAGAGACACCTCCGTCCGCTTGATCTGACTCTACTGATCATCGATCAACATGGACACTCGGATGGTATCTCCCTCCGGATCCGGGAGATCACCGAGAAGGATTCACTGTCCACGATAAATGACAATGTGGTCCCGATTGAACACATCGCTGCCTAGATGGTCAAGTTCTTCAAGTGACCGATAACTCCGTCCCGTGATTTACAAACCCGGACCTGACTTGGCTCGATCTACGAATTCGAAGCGGCACGAGGAGGCCGAGGTCTCCGAAATCTCGCCTTCCGCCCTTCGTAGGATACGCCATCCACCCCATTACGGTCGTCCAGGTTGGGTATTCGGCCTCCGTCTTGGGTGCCGGAGACGAGCCTGCGGACTTCTTAAGCCCTCAGTAGAGCTCGGCGTCGGGATCGTCGCACACTCTTCCCTCGGAAGCGGTTTCATCGCCAGCCGCTACGTGAGTCAATTCTCCTGAAAAGTAGTAAGATGACCCAGTGAATTATCCGCACAAATCTCCTGGCGGTTTTGATGGCAGCTTGTAAGCCATGCGGCTATCAGCCGCGTGAGAAAGTGCATACAGTATTTAATATCGACTAGCGTAGCGTAGTCGTCAGCTTTTTCTCTTCTTTCACGATAACTCAGCAATTCATATTGGATTCTGGTTTATCCCGAGAGATCTAAGCTCACGCCGTGTCACCACGGCTTACATTTTTAAACCTTTCTACGGATTGCTGAAAAATTGCATCCACTCCCCCAACTCCCACACGTTATCACACCACTCGACAACAACCACACTATGGTGCACAATCACCGGGAACCACCACCTCGGGGCAGAGGTCGTGGCCGTATCCCGGTTCGCGCGACGGCGTTGCGCCGTCCAGGAAGTCGTCTGGGACTCCGTTCAGGAGGCCTCCCTCCTGAACCAGTATCAGACACTCAAATCCCACGGATGGTTATCCGGCTCCCAGCCATGGCAGGGAACAGGGAGACATTACCTGCTGCGCCCGCCGCAGTAGGGGAAGGGGCAGAGAGCCCAGACGCCAACCCACCCGGCTATACCGAACGGGTGGAACCGGGGTCGGTTGAGATGCCAAGAACTGATGGCGAGCCATCGGCTCGTGAACCGGAGCAAGCCCAAGAAGCTCGCCATGAGGAGAGCCAGGAGATTCCCTGGGTAGGCCCGGGAACCGAGGCAGAGAGAAATGATGGGTTGGATCAACCCGACGTCACACAGGGTACTATGACGACTGCCCCAAGAACAGGTAGAGATGAAAATCTAGAGAGGCTGCAGCCTCAACAATTGCGGGTCACCTTGGATCCGGAGATCGCTGAGACGATCCGACGAATGGCGCAAGAACAACGGCAACTTCGAACGGAAGTTGAGGGTTCGCGTCGGGAAACGTTTGAAGTACGGGTCTTGGTTAAGACACACGAGTCCCGCTTGAACCGTGTATTTCAACGGATTGGTAACATTGTTGATGACCAATGGGTCGTCCGCGCAGGGATCGACGAGCTGTCGAAACAACTGCAAGAAGCGATGGGTGATCAGGGGCAGGCGGCAACGCCTAACCGGACACCAATAAAATCCGAGCCGGTGTCCCTGAACATCGGTTCAAGACAAGCGGTCTCACCAGAACCGTTCGTCGTCACGGTGACCAACAACGAGTCACTGTCCTATGCGTCCGAAGAGGATGTTGTCCTGGAACATGGAACCCCACCTGACCAAGGCCAGGAACGAGGGGGTTCGGCAAATCATTCCGATGGAGTTGCGAGAACACTGGGGGAGGATTGGATTCAAAATCGGGATGGACGTCAGAGATTCGGTCTAGGTACTGACGAAGCACTAGAGCGATGGCGTGCAGCGTCGGAAGCGAGCCGTGAGCGGCGAACGCTAAGGCGACAAGGATCCCAACAACAGAGGGAATCTGGGACCCGAGAGCGAGACACCCAAAACACTGGTAATGGGCAAATGCGAGGACAGCGTCGAAGCATTACGCAGCCACATGAGGTGGGATTCGGACGACGCCCGAATCCGCCAACGCCGTCAGGGAGTGAACGATGAGCCAGTGAGCGAGGGCGTCAACCCTCGGGAGGAAGTAGCTCGGGATCGAGCGATGGGTCTCGACGAGGGGGCGGGAACTCGAACCGTCGGTCGCGACGGGGATCCAGCCACACCGGGGACCGGTCTCGAACTGGATCTCGAGCGTCAGTGAGACACGCAAACGATGACAAGCGATCATCGAAGCGGCGAAGGGGGAGGAGCTCCCCATCAGATTCATCGTCTTCAAGCTCGTCAGACGACTGGGATTCTGAATTCACAGTGTTGGATGACGATGGCCGAAGACGGCGGGAGAAACGAGAACGTAGGCGAAACCCAAAAGCAGAATATGAGCGGGAACAGCTCAGGAGGATCCGAGAACGGACTCGCAAGATGGTTGGTCAGGAGATCCAGTATGCGGCTACGTACAAGGGGGTCAAAGACATCGCGACAATTGTCAAATACGGGGGTCAGAACGACAACGGAATCTTCACGAGGTGGTTGGACCACTTACTGTTGTATTTCCAACTGAACCGGATGTGCGGACCCGAGAACGAGTTGGTTCGACTATCGGCCATGTACAACTCGCTTGAAGGGGTTGCCGAAGAGTGGTACCGCGACCTCGTACTCCATTCGCCTAAGCGGAGCTGGACCTTTGAGAAGGCTGCATGCAGCCTATTCTTGACATATGTATTCGGGTCCGCAGCGAGTCACGCTGCACGGGAATTCAACGAGGTTAAATACAGTCGCACCGAGGGCGCACGCGAGTACGCACAACGATTGAAAACGAAGGCGAGACGCCTTGCGCGGAAGCCTGACGAATCTACGATGATTGTTAGATTCTTGGCTGGGCTGCCAACAGAGTTGAGTCGGAGACTCACGTTACGAGAGAGGCTCGATCCCGCGAGGCATCGGTTCAAGCATTTCGTAGCTAAATTGCATGAACTGGAGGAAGCGGAGAACGTGACCAGGACAGTCAACGTTGCAGTGGCTGATGAGCAACGAAAGTCAGGAAATCCAGGACTGCGGAGGCCAGTCAGACCTCAGTTTGACAGCAAACGCCAGTCGAACGAACCTCGATATGCGCCACCCCCGCCACGGAACGACTGGCAGCCGGTGGATAGGAGACCTACGGACCGTCCGGTGAAAGGGAAGGGACCATCACCGGACGTAGTGTGCTTCCGTTGCCAGGGGAAGGGCCACTATGCGAGTAACCCGGCTTGCCCGATGTTTGAGAAGGGCGGCGGACCGAACCGCCAGTTGCGAGATCGACCGCAGTTGAAGGCAGCACGGGTTTCTGAAACAGGTGGTGAGGCCAATGCGTCGGAGGATCCGTCCGATGCGAATGAGGACACAGGCGAATGGGACGATGGGTCCCAGTGGGGATCGGAAGGGGAGGATTCCCTTCATAGTCACAATGAGGCTCAGCGACTTAACAAGATATCCTTGACGGACATCTTGTCGGAATCAGAGGATGATGATTTCGTGTATGTACGGGCCGTACGTGAGAAGGTGGTCACTATCCAGAAGGTGAACCCGGCACGGGCAGCATTGCACCCTAAGATTGACCGGCCACGGCGCTCGAAAGCCTATGAGAGTTGCTTAGCGGCGTTCGTCACGATCAACGGTATGGAGGCCTTCACGTTGTTCGACTCGGGGAGCTCTGCCGACGCGATAAGTCCCGATTTCGTGCAAGTCAGTGACACGAGAATACACACCTTGGACAAACCGATACCATTGCAGTTGGGCACTGTTGGGAGTCGTGCTTCCATCAATTATGGGACCTGGACTTCGGTAGAGCTCGGGGACCGGAGGGAGGATCGATACTACCTCGACATTGTCAATATTGACCGTTACGATGCGATCCTAGGTGCACCGTTCATGAGGAAGTTCGGGGTCCACCTGGACTTTGGTTCCAACTCAATAATTGTTGGAGACTCCACGATTGAGGCCCTACTCCCGGCGGAGGAGGCCGCATTGTTGAAGGGCCGGGATGTCCGCCGGCAAAAGGGGGTGGACAGTGGGAAGCCCTGACTACGCTCGGGGGCGAATGACCGAGAGCCGCTGGATGGCATCTCGAGTGTGTTTGGTGTCTCGAGCGGAGATCTGGACCGGATCTCGTTGGGGGAGGGTGCAGTACGACTGGCAACCATGAAGACGGTTGACGAACAGGACTGCCACCCTGTTCTGAAGGTGAACACGACGCAGCCGGTGAAGGCGCAGGAGCGACCAGGGGTTCGATGGACAGAATCGGACATACCACAATTACGGCAGGAATGGGTCCGAAAGTGTGCGGACTCGTTTGCGAATCAGCCTGATGAGTTACCCCCTCTCAGGGAGATCAATCATAAGATACCATTGATTGATGATTCGAAAACATATCACCACCGACAACCAAAGTGTCCGGATGCGTTCAAACCAGCTCTAATGGCAAAGATTGAGCGCTACACAAATGCAGGGTGGTGGATTCCAGTTACAGCATCGCGAGCAACGCCGATGTTATGTATACCCAAGAGTGCAAAGAATCCAAACGAACTCCGGACAGTCTTTGACCTTCGCGAGCAGAATGCGAATACGCACAAGGATCTGACACCGATGCCAGATCAAGATGCGATCCGACACGCAGTGGCCAAGGCCCGATACCGCTCGAAATGTGATATTTCGAACGCCTACGAATTGATCCGAGTGGAACCGGAGGACGTCTGGAAAACAGCGTTCTCGACAATTGCAGGCACGTTCGCAAGCAACGTGATGCAACAAGGGGATTGCAACGCCCCGTCAACGTTCCAAAGATTCATCACTCACCTATTCCGCGATTTCGTCGGAAAGTTCGTCTATGCATATTTGGATGACATATTCATTTTCTCGGACACAATCGAGGAACACCAAGAACACATTCATCTGGTCGTTGAACGGCTCCATGAATCGAGGATGGTGTTGAACCCGAAGAAATGTGATTTCTTCTCAGAACGCATGGATTGCCTCGGACATATAATAGATGACCAAGGAATCCATGCGGACTCATCGAAGATGGCGCAAATCCAGAATTGGCGAACGCCTCGAACGTATCACGACGTCCAGAGATTTCTAGGACTTGTGCAATACATTCAACACTTCATGCCAAACGTCTCGGTATTCACTGCGCCACTATCTGGTATTACCAGGAATGGGCACGAATTCATGTGGCGACCACTACATGAAAAATGCTTTGCGGAGATCAAAGCATTAGCGGCGAAGACACCAATCTTAAAGCCAATCAATCCGGAGGTGGACGACCCAATATGGGTGGTTTGTGATGCGTCCGCATCGGGCATAGGAGCATTCTATGGCCAGGGAAAAGCCTGGGAGAACTGCCGACCAGCAGGATTCATGTCGCGGAAGTTCAAGGAGGCCCAGCAGAACTATCGAGTATTTGAGATGGAGACATTGGCCATCCTCGAGGCGTTGATGAAGTGGGAGGATAAACTCATCGGTCGAAAGTTCACGGTGATCATGGATCACCAGTCGCTCGAGTTTTTCTCGAAACAGAAACACTTGTCGGGAAGACAAGCACGGTGGGCGGAATACCTCAGTCGATTCGACTTTGAGGTTGTTTACGTGAAGGGGCAATACAACATTGTTGCTGATTGCCTCTCGAGATACTACTCATCAGATCTCCCGGGCGAGATGCATGCGGACCACCAGTATGTCTCAGTAGACCAAAGATTGGATCCGGATGGGAACGACCTCCCGTATGGCCTCAACCCGCAAATGCGAGCGCTGCTGGTTCCACTGGGGACAAGGGGTCACTTACCTGGTAGGCAAATGGTGGGTTTGTGTTGAGTTTGTGTTATAATTGCCCGACTGTTACCCACCAGGTAAGTGCTGGGCAAATTTAAAATTTGCCCACCTCCTTGTTCAAATTTTGCCTGGTGGGTTTTTCACCAGGTAAACTCTGAAAACCAAGGTAAATTCAAAAAAACTTTACAAAGACTTGAAAAAACCCACCAGGCAAAATTTGAACAAGGA
>Ga0307513_10000797_pt1 | contig 45885 bp, 58 predicted proteins | sample 15_EM_MG_FD_202174 | JGI IMG/M metagenome (GOLD analysis project Ga0307513, IMG submission 202174) | Populus trichocarpa ectomycorrhiza microbial communities from riparian zone in the Pacific Northwest, United States - 15_EM | ecosystem: Host-associated > Plants > Roots > Unclassified | place...
AAGAATGGCCATCTTCTGTCCAGCGAGTTAGACTACCTTCGACGAGCACGAGGGCAAGATAATTCGTAACCATTGTTGTCAACGGATAAACGGATGAGCTGACACCTGACGTGGTCTCCACACCATCTGGAATAATTGAAGCGCAGACCGATAAGTTGGCCATGGGAGCAAGAGGTGTGGTAGAGAGTTTTCAGGGTCTAAGAGTGTTCGCACTCGGGTGAAGTTCGCAGAGTGGCGGGCAAGGTACTTAGTTAGTATAGAGTTAGCATGTATACTGCGATTGCTCAGACGCGGAATATAAATATCGAAGCATCTTCGCTGCTATTAAGAACAACAAGCACGGAGAAGAGATCTTATCAATATAATAAGTTATTCTATACTTTTATATCGTTACCAATACTTCGGCGATCTATACCAAAGCGAAACGTTATATCTAGCCTACATTACTCGTGTCTTCTTAACGAGTTCTCCGATATAATTACGACCAAGGTCCTAGCTGTCGGAATACCTCACGCCGAAGCTACCACCTAACACTATATTGATACTTCTCATCGTTACCGAGACGAATGTTTGGCAGAGACACTCATACTCCCAAACCCACAAAACCTTTCGAACCAAGACCGCTGAGGACTATCTCAATACAAGAAGTCCTCATTCATATAACCCAATTAGGGACTCAAGAGCCCTACTACGAATCTTATTTCTGGTGGACAAACCCAGAAAACACCGTTACCCTCAAAGATATCGCCGCACTATACCAATACCAGTACGGAGAAAACGTTGCCTACCACACACCCTCGGAGAAATCAAACTCCATTTGGCACACCCAGTACCCAGATAGCAATCAACACTCAAGCCAGTGTTTTGAAATACCAATAGTCTGGGGAGGAAACAAAAGATAAGTTTTCCTTATAGAAACCAGAGAGATGGCTTCTGACCCCAAAGCGCCTCAAGTCATGGACTGGCGACAGGCAGAAGGAGGCGAAGCAAGCGAAGGAGGTGATGAGCTCTCCTCCGTCCAAGCTCCAAGTGTGGAAACCACCGTCACCCACCTGGTTCGATCACATTCGGTGGATTGGACGCCACGATCCATAGTTGGCCTAGGCTTCATGGTGAAATACAGGGGCCGAGTGCAGAAACCCGGTCGTCGAACGACCGAACCTACCAGCGAATCCCTCATGGCCGTTCGGATCAGAAAATTAGACCTGATCCTCGGCCGATTTGACCCAAAACTCACCACCAGCCAAGATAGAGAACATCTTGCGTTCAGCTCCCTCCCGACCAATATCTTAGTAATGGCCCAAGAACTGGTAACCGTAAAAAACCAGTTGAAATCCGGGGTCCAGATAGTGGGTCGAGAACTCACCCAAATAGACGATCAAGTTCAGCTTTTGGACTTGGAATCTCAGAAGGTCCAAGAAGGCTTCGCCACCCAAGTCGCGGAACGACTTGGTGAAACAGATGAGCGACAGACAAGACATGAGGCTGTCACGTCCCATCTCCACGAAGCAGTGCAATGGACTGGAGAGCAGTCCATGCACCAGGACCTGCTCCTAGACCAGGAAATTGTGCGAATAAACGAGCAGCACAAATGGGAAATAGAAACTCACGAGATAAGCATTCACCTCGTAAGGGATGAGCTACAATGGCAACAGGAGTCTAGAGAAGCCCAAGATGGTGAGATCGCGGTGCTTAAGGCTCTGGTGGAACAATTGTTGGGACAGGTCAAAGGAAAGGAGAAGGTGTCCGACCCGACAACAGAGGCATCTGGGGCAGGTGGAGGAAGACCACCACCGCCACGACAGGGAGCGACAGGAGCTCCAGGAGGAGGAGGAGGAGGAGACCCCGCTGATAAAGGAGAGGGATCTGGTGGGAAACCAGATGAGGGTAGAAAAGGAAGATGGGACGAGAGACCCGCACCCCAGCCAGAGGAAGATGGTTATGACGCCAAAAACGACAAACAGTTCAACCTGTTCTCACGGGTCATGGCCAAAGCCTTGGGACAATGAACAAGAGTCCCAGCGGAACCCCCTGCCATGTTTAGGAACGAGAAACACCAAGATATCCGCATGTGGCTCATGACATGCACGGATTACTTTGGTCGAAACAGTTGGCAGTAGGATGACGAGGCACAACGAATCCAATACACCATAACCCGAATGGACGGTAAAGAAGTCGCACCGTTCGCGTTGATCTACCGACGACAAATGACCGGGGAAACAGGTTAGACCAGACAACAAGGATACGAGTTCTGGCATGTTTTTGCAGAAGAAGTGCTGCGACGCTTCGGACCCACCCATGAAGCGGAAAAATCCTTCAGAGAAATGGGATCGGTCAAATATCGCGGTGATGTCACCAAATTCTTGATGGAAATGGAAAATCTCAATATCCATGCAAGAGTCACCGGAATAGCCTGGAGAAAAATGATTGAAGACGAACTTCCCATTGAAGCATTGCGACGGCTCTCACAACGAGAATATGTGGACGATGGGGAATGGTTAGAAGCAGTCAGGACCGTAACCCGAGCGGAAGAAGATTTCAAGCAAAGAAAAGATCTTCGAGGAGGAGGTCCCTCCGGCGCGACACGAGGCGAAAAACGGAACTTCGAGGATTCAAAGCCCACGGTTGCAGCAAAGCGTGTAAAACAGCAGTACACGGCTAAGGAACAGGCGGACTACGAGAAGAAAAAGGCTGGGGAAAGAAAGGTGAAGAAAGAAGGGTCGGTGGCACCGACGGGGGAGGTTAGACATACGGTGTGGTCGGAAGCACACCTGGGCGTCGATCAGAAAGTTGTCGATAAACGGAAATCTGACAACGAATGTACGCGATGCGGGATGAGGAACCATCTTTGGAAACACTGTCGAAAACCAATACAAGTATCGGCGGTGTATCGAGGGCAATCAAAGCCCAAACGACCATGGGCATTCGCGCCAAAACGACGCCCCCAGGTTGCCACTGTTGCCGTTGATGGCAAAGGAGAAAGCTCAAAGCGAGCGGTACAAAGGCCCCCAGCATGGGCCTTTGACGATGACGACATTTTATAAAAAGTCATCCAGGTACAGACAACCACGGTGAGCGGGTAGTGAGGTTGCCGCCTCGAATCGAAAGACCTGCGGCGTAGTCGGTGATGAGATCCCAGTGGAAGGCTAAAAGACCAAAGGATCGCGGTTGTCAATTTACGTCCAAAATTGGGTAGTCCGTGCTTACCACGGGAGCCATAAAAAAACGACAAGTGAAGAAAGCGGTCGAAGAGACTAAAAGGGAAAAAGAAGATTACCATTCGTCGGAACGGAACTTGAGTTGCACGACACGCGTGAGGAGGGTCGAAATCCAGGGCAACCTGACTTTCCCTCCGTGTAAAAAGGCCGGGCAAATAGAAGCTGGGGGCGCCTCTATTGGGCACAAGGTTCATGCCCGACGAATGGTGTCCGAGGGGGTCTTGGGAGTGAGACCAAACTCGAAGGCGGAGGTAGGGTGGACTCGTCGCAGGGGACAGTCTCATATGAGGGCTAAGACGACGATAAAGGACCGCCCATCCTGGTCGCGAACTCGAGAGGTACTCTAGTGAACCACCACTGCTGTGATATGGGAACTCCTCGGCAGGACGTAAAGACCGCTAGTAGTGGGATGCCCAATATCCAAATATTAGACACTTATTGAAAAAGTTTGTCTGAGGAGGCTTTAAGAGCCGAAACTGCGCAGGAAGCGGTAACAAACTCCCACATTTCTTGAAACCGCGACGATGCAAAGATTTCATCCTGAATCGAGCGAGAGCTCTAGACCCATTAAAGAACCAAAGCATTACGCCTGCCCTGCGGGGAAGGCATTTATCGAAATTAAAGGACGAAAACACGCGATAAACGTCCTCCGAGATTCTGGTTCAAACATCTTTCTCATGAACCAAGATACTGCACGACGGCTTGAAATCCCGACCGAAGCTAGGGATTCACCGTTAAAAATTACCACCTTCGATGGCGAAACCGCGCCTAAGGTAGGAATATTCTATACCAACCCTATTCTCGAAGAAATCGGTGTCAACGGCCACCGAAGTATGATATCCTGCGAAATTGCGAATGCAGGAAGGTATGATTTAATCATACCCTTTGGGTGGTGGCATGATGAGCACCCCCTTAAAAATATCGCAGACCCACGTAAGTGGGCCTTTCAAGAAGCAAAGTGCCACGCTCATATAGAAGATGAAGCGGTGGCGGATATGTTTGAATGGGATGAAACTGTGGCTTATGATGAGGAAGCACAGTAGGTAGGAAGGATAGAACGGGAAGACGAAGGGGGAATACCGTTGGAGACGCTGCCAAAACCATATTGGCGGTATAAGGAGCTTTTTGAAGAGAAAAAGGCAAAAATGTTGGTGCCTCGAAGGACTTTCGATCACGCCATCAACCTTACAGAAGGGGCCGAACCCCCATGGGGTCTGATTTACCCCATGTCAGCGCAGCGGTTAAACGAGCTGGATAAATACCTCAAGAAAATGATGGCTGAGGGAAAAATAGCTGACGGCGAATCCCCTTATGGCGCTCGAATCCTTTTCGTCCCGAAACTTGATGGGAGTCTACGGTTGTGCGTAGATTATAGCAACCTCAACAAATTGACGATCCTGAATAAATACCCCCTACCGCTCATGGATGAGCTATGAGACCGTGTCGCTGGAGCAAAGGTGTTTACGCAGCTCGACCTAAAAGATGGATATCAGCTTATCCGAATGAGGAAGGGCGACGAACATAAAGCAGCCTTTCGTACACGATACGGACAGTACGAATACAAGGTCATGCCTTTCGGGCTCGTTAACGCTCCCGCAACATGTCAGACAATGATGAACAAAATCCTAAGGGAATTCTTGGACCACGGGGTGGTCGTCTATCTAGATGATCTCCTAATATACTGCGAAAATAAGGACGACCATATCAAATTTGTCCAAAAAATCCTTGACCAGCTCGAGCAACACGCCTTAGCAGTTTCGTTGAAAAAGTCGGTGTTCCATCAAGAGGAGGTTGAATTCCTAGGATATATTGTCAAAACAAGCGGAGTCACCATGAGTGATAGAAAAGTGAAAAGCGTCCAAAACTGGGCACACTCGAGGTCGGTTAAAGAACTTCAAATCTTTATTGGATTCGCAAACTTTTACCGACGATTCATTAAAGACTTCTCAAAAGTTTGCAAGCCAATAACCGAGACGTTGAAGGGAAACCCAAAGGATTTTCACTGGAGAAGAGAGCAGGAAGAGGCATTTGAGGAGTTGAAAAGAAGGTTCACAACAGCACCAATTTTATCGCACTTTTACCCAGGAAGGAAAACGGTGGTTGAGACGGACGCAAGCGACTTTGCGCTTGGATGCGTATTATCTCAGTACCAAGGGAGACGGCTTCACCCAGTGGCTTTTCATTCTCGAAGGTTGAACAGCGCGGAAAGAAATTACGAGATACATGACATGGAATTACTCGCAATAATTGAAGTGTTCAAAGAATGGAAAAGATACCTCTGGGGGGAAGAAGAACCCGTGACGGTATACACGGACCACCAAAACCTGCAGTCCTTTTTGACCAAAAAAGTCTGGAAGCAGCGACAGATTCGATAGGCACCGGAGTTGACGAACTACAACTTCAAAATAGTCTATGGACCGGGGAGCAGGGGCGGGAAACCCGACGCGCTAAGTAGACGGCCAGAGTACCGTCCTGAGGAGGGAGCTCGTCACAGTGAACAATCGATTTTGACATCGGAACATTTTCAAATTTCTGTAATTCATCAGAAACGAAACGCAGAGACTGCCCTCATTCCAGAAACACGCGAATCTACAAGCCGCAGGATAATGAAGCTTTCGGACAAGTCTATAATCCCGACGAAAGGGTCACGGTTTGCGGCCGGTCATGACATCTACGCCCTGACAAAGGGCGTTGTACCAGCAAAAGGACAGACAATGGTAGTAACAGGTATTGCGATAGGTTTGCCGGAAGGAACCTATGCAAGGCTAGCCGCAAGAAGTGGTATGGCTAGCAGGATGGGAATAGCAGTGGGCGGTGGTGTAATAGATTCAGATTACACCGGAGAAGTCAAGGTCATACTTCGAAATCATGGTGAAGCGGACTGCGTATTTAAAGCAGGAGATCGGATAGCACAACTCATAGTTGAGAAAGTTGCCAATGCCGACGCCATGGAAGTAGACGATTTGGAAATAACCGAGCGAGGAAAAATGGGCTTCTGATCAAGTGACATGAACCCCTAGCGATCCATCACAGCTAAAGAAGAAACAGTCAGAATATGTTTCCTTCACACAGATACAAGCGAAAACGAATTCTTTAACGCTGCTGATATTAGCTATCACCCACGGTTAATGAGAGAAAGAGAAATGTTATCAAGTGCGCACATCAATGCAGCCCTGATGCGGACAATGAACGATACATTCCTGGACAAGATTAGAGCGCCTGGGAAGGAGGATGAGAAGTGGCAGGAACGAGGCCGTGAACTGATTGAGTTAAGAGAAAGTGGGAGAAAAATGCGGAACGAATGGATAGAGAAGGACGGGTTGCTATACTACAAAAATCGGTTATATATTCCAGAAAACGAAGCGCTTCAGACCGAGATAGCACAAGGCTGTCACGACTCGCTAGTCGCAGGGCACTTCGGACAGGAAAAAACGATTGAGATAGTAGCAAGGGATTTCTACTGGAAAAAACTCGCAGATTGGATCAGAGACAATGTACGATCCTGCGACGAATGTCAACACAGTAAATAGTAAATCCCCGCGGCATGCTAAGTACGGATTACTCCAAGCTTTAGAAGTAGCTTATGCCGCCTGGTCCTCCATATCGACGGACTTCATCAGCCAACTACCGGAATCGCAGGGTAAGACCCAGATCATGGTAGTAGTAGACCGGTTCAGGAAGATGGCTCATTTAATCGGCCTTCACGAAAAAGCGACCGCAAAAGACTTTGGGATACCTTCCTTCGGGAAGTATGGAAACTTCACGGATTGCCCACCGAAATTTTATCGGACATGGACGCGAAGTTTTCCAGCGAATTCTGGGAATCATTGGGCAAGATGCTAGGATTTAAGAGGCGCATGGCAACGGCTTACCAACGTCAGACTGATGGACAAACGGAAAGGACCAACCAAGTGCTGGAAGGTTATATGCGGACATTTGTCAATTACGATCAGAACGACTGGTACCAAATATTGCCGTTAGCAGAACACGCCTACAACAACTCGGCTACCAATGCGCACAAAATGACCCCATTCTTCGCCAACTACTGTTTTCACCCACAAACGGAGTGGATGAAAGAGAGAGAACCTCAGAGCCCCAGGGCGATATTGTATGCTCACTGGATGCAGGACATACACCAACAAGCGAAGCAAACCCTAGAAAATACATGGGAATCAATGAAAAAATATTATGACCGAAAAGCGACGGAACAACCCAACATCGAGGTCGGTGACTTGGTAATGTTGAATGCGAAAAACATACGTAGCAAACGACCATCGAAGAAGTTGAGTCCAAAGGTGTATGGCCCATTGAAAGTCCGAGGAAAGAGAGGAAGTCGGGCATACAAGCTAGAAATATCGCCTAGGTGGAAAATTCATCCCGTGTTCCACGTTTCGCTGTTGGAACCCTACCGAGCCTCGAACCGACCGAATCGCGGACAACCTCCACGAGATCCCGAAGAGATCGAGGCAGATTTAGAGTGGGAGGTAGAAAAGATCGTCAAGAGTGAGATCATTTCCTACACGCGAAAGGTTGGAGGAAGGAACAAACCCATGAAAGAGCTTGGGTATTTTGTGAAATGGAAGAGCTGCGCGGAGGACGAGAATACTTGGGAGCCACCCGAAGGTATGATGAACGCGCAGGGAGAGGTGGAAAGGTTTCATAGAGAGAACCCGGAGATGCCGGGCCCGGGAGAGGTCGAGTAACATAAGAAAGGTTTTCAATGAGTGGACAAGTCAACGCTGGTGGTTTTTACCCCTACTATGTGCAGCTCGAGATGGAAGATAAATTGTATAATAGATATAGAGTATTCGGGACGAACAGTTCGAAGAGGGGAGCTCGTGTTAGGCGCACGGATTCCCCGTAAGGATTTACAGGGCAAGGTTACCCTACCTTGACACATACCAACTTCGAAGGAAAAAGATAACACCCCCCTCCAGCCCCGGCGTTGGGACGGCCTGTCATCACTAGCCGCCTGGGGAGTTGCGTCCCAACACCAAAGACCACTCTCAACGGAACACATCTCACAACACCGTATACGTCGCGGCCGTCCGTCCGAACGGAGCCTGTTCGCGGGATATATGGGGGGAGACCTCCGGGCACCTTATGCAGGTGGAGGCGGGTGAATCGGACAACGGCGCAGAAGGTTACAGAGACTTGAAGACAGGCAGTCTGAAGACTAGGTTGAAGGTAACGGGACGCTTTGCACGAAGGTTAGTCCCCTGGTACCTACAAAGTCGTGTAGAGCATGAAGGAGGTAACTATGCCCAGTAAGTAGATCGGGTGCATCCACAGAGGACAAGTTGGTAAAAGATAGAGTCCGAGGGAAAAAGCCTATAGGTGGGATCCCGAGGACAAGTCGTGTAATGCCGGAAGACTAGAATACGAGATGCAGTTGCATACCCAATTCTTGACGGAACCAACCAAAGAAGAATGGCCATCTTCTTTCCAGCAAGTTAGACTACCTTCGACGAGCACGAGGGCAAGATCATTCGTAACCATTGTTGTCAACGGATAAACGGATGAGCTGACACCTGACGTGGTCTCCGCACCATCAGGAATAATTGAAGCGCAGACCGATAAGTTGGCCATGGGAGCAAGAGGTGTGGTAGAGAGTTTTCAGGGTCTACGAGTGTTCGCACTCGGGTGAAGTTCGCAGAGTGGCGGGCAAGGTAGTTAGTTAGTATAGAGTTAGCATGTATACCGCTATTGCTCAGATGCGGAATATAAATATCGAAGCATCTTCGCTGCTATTAAGAACAACAAGCACGGAGAAGAGATCTTATCAATATAATAAGTTATTTTATACTTTTATATCGGTACCAATACTTCGGCGATCTATACCAAAGCGAATCCTTATATCTAGCCTACATTACTTGTGTCTGCTTAACGAGTTCTCCGATATAATTACGACCAAGGTCCTAGCTGTCCGAATACGTCACGCCGAAGCTACCACCTAACACTTTGTTCGCTTTACCGCCCGAGCCGGAGCCAGCGGCCGCCTGACCATACAAGGGTGAGGAGGTGTAGTCAGGGTGGAGGTGGCCGTGTCTGAAAGAGGATACATCGTAAGCCCCTCTCCGGAACTCACCAGCTTCGTAGGAATTAATGAAGAGCTGGGCATAGCGCTCCGGGTTCCCCAAAGCCCTGCCAAGCTTTGTGTCGTAGTATGGGATGAGGTATTTAGGGTACTCGTTTGGGTTGGGGGGGGGGAAGGTGGGTGCCTGGGCCCTTTCTTTACCCATCCTGGTGGGGGGGGGGCGTGCTGGGGGCTGTGGCTGAGGCGTGGGGGCGCGCGCTTGGGGAAGAGGGGGTGCAGGGGCTGTCACACGATGTGACAGGTCCCAGATCGCTGATTGGAGGGCAGAGAGGTTCTGGTGCAGTGGTGGGGTCTGGGGGAGCAAGAGGTTTGTGATCTGCGCGGAGAGGTCGTGGAGCTCCTTCTTCACCGCATTGTTTTCTTCAGCGATGGATGTGAGTTTCTGGGTAACCCCGGAAAGTTCTTGCGAGATGGTAACCAGCCCTCTTTCCAAGGTGGGAGAGCAGGGTGAGAGTCGCTGTCTGTGACGTGATCAGTCCTGACAGGGTGTCCTGAGAGAAATCGGGGATATCCCGGGGGTTCAGGCGCCGGGAGGATCTGGCGATATCGAGTTGGTCAGCCGTTAAGGCTTGGGGGTAGTGAACGGCTGGCGTAGAGAAGCGCGTTGCTAGCGAAGAGCAGGCTGCCGCCAGGCTGGCAAAGGAAGTATTGCCAGGGGGGAGTTGGTGGGGATTCGCCATGAGGGCGAGCAGGTCAGGTGACGTGGGCGAGGGGTTTGATCCAGATGCAAAGTGGGGTAAAGTTGAGATTGTATGTGAAATGTAGGGAGGGGGAAGAAGTTTGTGAGAAGCGTGATTGTTTATCTACTTGTCATTTCTTCTTTTTTTCTTTTTTTCTTTTTGTAATCATGCATTCATTGTTTTGGGTACAAAAAGCCTCATGTAGCGCGAGCTATGGAGAGAACAAAACCTATAAATCCAAACACTAAACAAAAGAAACTCACGGCACCAGTAAATATCCACTCTCATGGCTGGTTCTCCTCCGCAGGGCCAGGGGCCACTGAAACAGTAAGGACAGAAAAGTCAAAACAACTTGTGGGAAAGGAAAGCCTACATAAGCTACAGGAAACAAAAACCTCAACTCGCTACACTCATAGTAAGCCTCGGCCAAGGAAAATACTCGGAACACGGGGGGCAGCGGGTTGGGGGGAGACAAGGGAAAGGGCGGGGAAGAGGGGCGCGTGGACGGTGGGAACATTGTCGGAGGGAACCCCGTGGAGGTAACGCTAATGTAGGATGCGAGCCTTTTAAGTTGAGGGAGAGAGGACCAGAGGGGGGCCTCATGAGGAACATCCGTGATGCCGTGGAGCCGTGTACGGGCGCCGTGTCTAGAGGGGCATGTGAGAATGGCGTGTTTGAAAGACTCAGGTTCCAAACGGCAGCGGGGGCAGGAGGTATCAGCCTCTGGGGCCCTCCAGGAGGGGTTCCCTGCCAGGTACGTCTTCCCGGCTCTCATTTGGTAGATTTGTCCTGCCATGAACTTGTCCAGGCCGATAAAGGGGCCAGGGAGAAGGGCTTGGGGGTGGTGATCGCAGGCAAGGGGGGGGAACAATCCCGACCAGTCCTCAACATGCGGCTCTCTAACCCTCTTCTTTAGGGCAGAGTATGTGTTCTGCATTAGGGATTGCGGGAGAAGGTTGGCTAAGGCGTTGGGGACCAGGTGCGCGTTTATCATGGGCACCCTGGACAGGCTGCCGGTGAAAGCAATTGACCTGTGGGCCACTGCGTCTAGTGGGTGGGGGTTCCGGAGAGGGGGGGAGGGGCCAGGGGTCTTGCAGTTCAGGGGGAGGTAAACTGACAAAACGCGCTTGGTGTGGGCTCTTGAGTCGTCCGGGGCTCTGTAGGAGGAGAGGGAGAGGAAGGAGGGGTCTAGGCGTGCTGTTGCCAGGTTGACACCGGGCGGGGAGCAGACTGTCCTAAGGGCGGCTAGGCTCTCCCTCTGCGACACCAGGAGGGGGATAGGGCGCAAACAGGACTCAATGGCCAAGATGCCGATGTGGGTTGACGAGAAACAGTTGGTGGCCCATCTCTGCACCTTGTACCAGAAAGTGTTGAGCCTGGTGAAAGAGCCCAAGTTGGGCATGAAGAGGTCTGCCGCATACAAAAGCGTGGGTGCAACGAGTGACGTTGCCAGTCTATGGCATAGATAGGTGGCGAGCCCCGCCCCAGGGGGGCTGAGGCATCTGACGAGGGCAAAGGGCCCTTGCGCAAGCGCCAGGCCACGCGAGAAATGTGCCGATGTGGACAAGGTGGGTGTGAACCAGTATCCTAACCACCGGAGGGAATCGAGGGGGTGAAAAATCTGCCCATCTAACTGGTTAGGTGAGAGACACAGCTCAGAGTATCTTTGGCTGGGGGTCATCCAGTGAATGAGTTCTGTGTTGAGGACGGAAAAGGACATGTCAAGGCGTACCGCCCTGAACTGGATTGTCTTGAACAGCTCTTGTAGTCGGCGGATGTTCCCTCTATAGGAAAGGGAGGCGGCAGTCACAGCGAAATCGTCCACGTAGGAAAGTATCAGTCCTCTTGGGATCATGAAGTGGAGGGGTGCAACGTAAATGAGGAAAAGCACCGGAGAGATAGGGGAGCCTTGAGGGGCCTCAACATTGACGGGGGCGGGGGTGCCCGGCACACCCTTGAAAACCAGGATGCAGCTACGCTCACCTAAAAAGGAGGCGACCCAGGAGACCAGGTAGAGGGGGATCCCGCCTTCCCTAAGGATGCGGGCCAGAGTTGGGTTGTCGACGTTGTCAAAGCCCGCTTTTATGTCCAAAAACAGGGAGGACACATTCAGGCGAGGCCTATGCAGGGTTTTCACGTTGTTGATGAGGGTGAGGCAGGCATCGTATGTGCTCAGCCCAGGGAGGGAGCCGCATTGGTTGGGGTGGATTAGGCCTCTTGAGCCAGCCGCGAGGAGGAGGCGTTCCCCAATTATCCTCTCTAGGATGTTCGAGACAGTTCGGAGGAGTACTATGATCCTCAAGGAGGAGGGGGACTCGTATGAGGGCTTTCCTGGTTTGTCGAGGACCACCCCATTTGCCACCTTCATGGAGGCCGGAAGGTATCCCAGGGAGACTAGCGGGGAGATGATCAGGAGCAGGATTGAAGGGTTGTTCGCGTTTACCCGTTTCCATGTTAGGTAGGGGATCCCATCCGGGACAGGGGCTGAGGAGGGAGAGGACTTGCAGACCGCGTGGGCGATCTCTTCCTTGGTGAGACGGGGTGTCGAGATGTGCGGCCTTAGCCTAGGCGGGGGGGTGACGGCTGCCTTGGGAGGGAAGAAATGGCCCAGCCGGGCTTGGTTCATCTGCTGTGGGGTTTCAGCCCCGGGCAGGGAGGGAAAGCGGGGGGGAGCCCGGCCTGAGGCGAACCTCTTTGCCCTCCACAGGTTCTGGGGGGTGGCTGAGAGTAGGAAAGAGGACCAATGTTGATTCTTCGCGACCTTGATGGCCTTGAAATAGCCCGTTCTCGAGATGTTTGCCATTTCTCTCAGGGCCGTAGTGCCTTGTATTCGTGCCAGCCTCGCCGCCTTATGATATTCGCAGCGCAGGGTTGTGAGATGGGGGGACCACCAAGGTTTGGAGTCGTGGGAAGGGCATGAGCTTGGGGTGTGGTTTTTAAGAAGGCAGTTTATCTCCTTGTCATTTTTATTTTTATTTTTATTTTTTATATCATGTAATACTTGTTAAGGTACAAGAACTCGGATGCATCGTGACATATGGCGTAAAGAAAACCTTAATCCCAAACAACCGCCCGCTTCACCTCTGTGTCAGAAAAATCAAACACCCCGAATTCATAGGCAAAATCCCCTCCGCCTAGCACCTAAGACAATAATACCTCCGACAAATAACGAAACAATTCATAGAGACGTACCGGAGGGAGACTGAAACACTTCCGCAGGCTCCCATAAAAACAAAAGAAAGGATTTGTTCGCGAAGGCCCAATTGGGCGCGCGGGGGAGGATGTGTGATCGCGGTTATGAGGTAAAACCAATCGAGTTGTGGGCCGACATTGGTAACCATAGACGTAGGGTCGGGCCGGTAATTACATCGATCCAAGGCGTTGGACACCTGGCACGGAGGTAGTGCAATACCACGACTGGGCGTAACCCAGGACAGGACGAACGATCGGGGAGGATGAGGAAGCAGTAAGGTGCCAGCAGCTGTAGTAGTAACTGTGCAAGCGGACAGAACCGGGAGGAGGGAGAAGGAAGGATCACGAGCGGGCTAGGGACAACCAACAAGCAGGCCATAGCAAGGGCTTTTGGGACGACGACAGGACTGAGGCGAGACCGAGATGTTACTAACCGTGGCTTTCCCCATCAGAAGTACACGCCCGGCAAGCCGAGCCCTACTTGGACCGAGAGTCCAACACCGTAACGCCAACCGTGAGCGAAGCGAGAAGCTTCCCCACTGTGCAAATGCCAAGCGAGGTGCAAACGCGTGTGGGGTAAGGGGGAGAACCGAACATCATGAGCGAGTCAACGATGAACGAGAACGAGAACCCCAGGGAGGGGAGGCCGACAGCCTACACAAGAGGAGGAAATGTGGCTTAACATCAACTCCTAGGCAGTAGCCATCGTGGGAGAAGAGAGGTGGGTGGGCAAATGGGACGATGATTTCTTGTGGTGTTGAGATTTAAATCGCCGGAGGTGGAGAGGAGATAGTTCGTGTCCCTCTCCTAGTCATTTTTGATTTTGTGATTTTTTTTGTAATCATGCGTTCATTGTTTCTAAGGTACAAAAAGCCTCATGCAGCACTAGCTATGTAGAGAACAAAACCTATAAATCAAAACAAATAACAAATGAAAGTCATGACACCAGTTTTAATAGCCAGTAGCGCGAAGGTTTCTCCTCCGCGGGGCCTCTGGCCACGTAAAAAGGAAAGATACAAACTAACTAAGGCTTGTTTCAAATAAGGGAAGCTGACATAGTATCGCAGGAAAGAATTTCCAACAGGCCTACACCTCAGCTAACGAAAAAACACGAAACGCCGGGGGGGGTATGGCCAGGGGTGATAGGGGTAGTGGGGGGGAGGAGGGGGGGGTATTTGGCGGAAACATCGGGGGAGGGAATCCAGTGGAGGTGACGCCGATGAAGGTGGCGAGGCATTTGAGCAGCGGAAGGGAGGACAAGAGAGGAGCGTCCTGACCAAAGCTCGACACACGGTGGAGTAGGCGTGAGCGAGCGCTGAGTCTGGAGGGGCATGTCAAGATGGCGTGTGCGAACGTCTCAGGTTCAAGACCGCAGCTGGGGCAGGAGGTATCGTCATCGGGGGACCTCCAGGTCGGGTGGGGGGCCAGGTAACTTTTGCCTGCTCTCATCTGGTGGATCCTGCCTACTATGAATTTGCCCAGACCCATGAAGGGTCGTGGGTTCAAGGTGGGGAGGTGATGGTAATACCCTGGCATCGGGAGGAGACAGGGTAACTCTCCGAGGAGGGCCTCCCTGACCCTCTTCCACAGGGCGGAGTAGGTGTTCACCCTCAAGGACCGAGGAGGGATGGTAGGGCCCGGAGAGATGAGGGGTGAATTGATCATGGGCATCCTAGACAGCCCGTGGGTAAAACGAATGGTCTTGTGAGCAACCGCCTCTATCGGCAGGTGGTTTCTTATAGGAGGGACCGGCCGCGGGGTCTTCCAGTGGACGGGGAGGTACACAGAGGAGAGACCCCTTGTCGGGGCCCTGGAGGAGTCATGTACCCGGTAGGCAGAAAGGGAGGGGAAGGATGCGTGGAGACGCACTGTCGCCGGGTTTATCCCCGGCGGGGAGCAAACAACCCGAAGGGCCGCCAGTCTTTGTCGTTGGGACATCAGGAGGGTGACTGGGGGGAGGCAAGATTCCACTGCGTGGATCCCGGTTGTGGTGGCTGAGAAGCAGTTCGTAGTCCATCTCTGGACTTTGTGCCAAAAGGTGTTGAGGCGCTCCATGGCACCAGCAGTGTGTGTGAAGAGGTCTGCCCTATACAGTAGGATGGGGGTGACCAAGGGCGTGGCGAGCCTGTGGCACAGGTATGGGGCTAGGCCTGCCCCGGGGGGGCTGAGGCCTCTGAGGGCGAAGGCTTCCTGGGCGAGGGCTAGTCCTTGTGAAATGTGGGCAGAGAATTCAAGAGCAGGAGTGAACCAGTACCTGAGCCACCTCAGCGAGTCGCAGGGCCGGAATAGTTCTCCGTTGATCTGAATGGGGGAGAGGCCCTTCGGAGACTTCCTCTAGCTCGGGGTCATCCAGTGTATGAGTTCCGTTTTGGCAACAGAGAAGGAGACACCAATGCGGAGGGCCTTAGCTTCTGGTTTCTCGAAGAGTTCTTGGAGGCGGCGGATGTTGCCCCTGTATGAAGGGGAGGTGGCGGTGACGGCGAAGTCATCAAGGTATGAGATCATCAGACCCCAGGGGACTTTGAAGTGGAGGCGTGAGACGTAGAGGAGGAAAAGAAGTGGGGACATTAGTGAGCCTTGAGGGGCTCCAACATTTACAGGGGCTGGGGTCCCTGGGGCCCCTTGAAAGACTAGGGTGCTGCTCCGCTCTCCAAGAAAGGACGAGACGCAGGAGACCAGGTAGCGGGGAATCCCGCCCTCCCTTAGGATGCGGGCAAGAGTGGACTTGTCGAAGTTGTCGAACCCTCCTTTGATGTCCAAAAACAATGGGGAGACCTTGAGACAGGGCCTTTGCGGGGTTTTCACGTTGTTGAAAAGGGTTGGGACCGCATCGTAAGTGCTCAGCCCAGGCAGGGAGCCTCATTGGTTGGGGTTCAGCATGCCCTTTGACCGGGCGGCCAGGAGTAGGCGGGACGCTCTATCCTCTCAAGGATTTTCGAGACAGTGCGGATTAGGACAATTATCGTGATGGAGGCGGGGGACTCATAGGAGGGTTTCCCCGGCTTGTCGAGTAGTATTCCATTCGACAATTTCAGGGAGGCTGGGTGGTATCCCAGGCCGACCAGTGGGGCAAGAATCATGAGAAGGATAGAGGGGTTTTCCCTGTTGACTTGCTTCCAGGTGAAGTAGGGGATCCCGTCAGGACCCGGGGCTGAAGTGGGTGAGCACTTGGAGAGAGCTGTTGCTATTTCTTTCTTCGTTAGTGGTGGCGCGGTCTCATCAGGCCGGAGTCTGGGGGGGGGGGGGGGGGAGAACTCCTCCTTCAGAGGGAAGAAGTTGTCCAACAGGCCTTCGTTCATCTGTTGGAGGGTCTCAGCCCCCGGGAGAGAGGGGAAGCGGGGAGGGGCTCGGCCATAGATGAACCTCTTGGCGCTCCACAGGGTCTGGGGCTGTGGCGCTTTGGGGGAAAGACGACCAGTCCTTGTTTTTGGCGGTCTTAATGGCCTTGTAATAACCCGCTTAGGAAATGATTGCCACTTCCCGCAGGGCTGGGGTGCCATGTTTTCTCACCACTCTGGAGGCTTTGTGGAACTCACGAAGGAGGGTTGTCAGGTGGGGTGTCCACCAGGGTTTGGAGTAGTGAGAAGGTGTGGAGACAGGGGTATGTTCCTTGAGAAGGGCAGTGAGTCTATCTAACAACCCAGCCAGCCACTTATCTAGGTCCGTCGCCCAAGGGCAAGGTGGGGCAGCAGGTATCTGAAAAGGCTTAATGAGGAGGGCGAGTGTTTCCCAATCCGTGTCGGCCCATCTGGGGTGTCTAGGGCTTGGGAACAGGGTGGGAGGAGCCAGGTGGATCGTTATCGGCACAGGATCGGAGCCTGTCAAGGGGAGAGAGACTTCCCAGCTTTTGAACATTTGGAGGCGGAGGGGGTTTGCGAAAGCCAGGTCGATAACCCAGGGGCGGGCGTTACCAACTAAGGGGAACCTAGTGTATTCCCCGGGCAGGTTAAGGGGAGCGAAGCCGGCCTCAGCTGCCTTCTCAAAGTAGGGGGTTGAGGAACCAATTTCCCGTGGCGAACAAGACTGCAGTGGGTCTGCGAGGGGGTTGTGTATATTGAGGTCCCCTACTACCAGGAGGGGGACATCCAAGGTTGGAAACAAAATTTCGGTGGAGACCGAGTGGACTCGGTGGTCGTGTGTGTTGGTGGAGTACGCGTTAATTACCCGGAAGGAGTAAAGGTTGGTCCCGAAGAGGGGTTCCTGGGAGGAGACATTGAGGGCGAGGATGTCATCCACCCCTTTGAAGCTTGGGAGCACCGAAAAAGAAGCAAGACAAGACACATGAACATAGGCCGCCACGCGAGGGTTCCTGACAGGGGGGGAAAAGGACTTAAAGCCATTGAAAGAGGGAAGGTGAGCCTTGTTAACAGGCGGATCTTCAAGGAGGACTAAGGAGGGGTCAGTTGTCGATTCTCTGAACGACTCAAATAAAAGTAGAAAAACATCGCACCTCCCAAGGCAGTTATGTTGAACAATGGAAAGTAGGTAGGGATTCGGGGCCGGCCCTTTGCCAGCCGGGCAGGAGTGATTAATCATTACGGGGATGAGCCCGAGGGGCAGAAGGAGCGGGGGAAGGAGTTTGGGCCGCCCGGGGGAGAGGGCCGCCAAACCCTTGGATGGTGCCGGGGGGCGGTTGCCCTGCTGCGGGTGGCTGCCTGGTAGTTACTAGGTCCACCTCAAAGGGACCCGCGCTGGCCTGGGGAGTAGAGGGTGCTGGACCGCCATCGACCACCATATCCATGGGGTCTTGACCTGGTGGGATTGTGGAGGAAGATCTGGTGGGGCTAACTGGGATAGGGCGAGCCGGACACTCCTTGAATGTGGCAGTGTGGTCATTACTGCAGTTGCATCAATGGGGGGGCGAGGTCGGAGAACAGGATGGGACTGGCTTATTGTTCCCGCTGCGGGGGCAGGTGGGATTCTGACATCTGTGAGATGCCTGAGTATGGTGAAGCACACAAATGGGGCACGTCGGGTGGGGGGCGGGGTATCGTTGATGGGCGTGTCCGTATCTCCACCAGTTTCTACACTGGAAGGTTCGGTTAGCTGAGAAGGCAAGCTCGACCTTGCGCTTCTGCGAGAGGATGAAGACCCCTGATGTGAGGGGTGATACGTGCTGAGGGTCGACGGTGACAACCACCGAAGTGGCCTGATTGGTACTCCGAGAATCTCTGCTCGGGTTAAGGTACCTGGCTGCGACAACCGGCTCGCTTTGTTGTTGAGGATTGCCTGCCTGATAAATGGGAAGAGTTCCTCTACATCTTGAGGAAGGAAGTGTAGTGGTAGGCCGTGAATGGCTAGTTGTACAGCTGTCGGGGCAAGACCTAGGGTACACTAGGGGTTATCGCCCACCGGCAAGGATTGGTTGAGGGCCCTTGTGAGGGAGCCGAAGTACGGGGGGTAAGACGCAGTAGGAGCAGCCTTGTCAGTGACGGTGAGGGTGATTGCACCTCGTGGGTTGACTGTTGCAGAAAGTCCCAGAGGGAGGAGGCATTTAGATTGGCAGAGGACGCGGGCAGCTATGTCGGGGAAGGTTGCTGCAATGGATGAAGGGTCTGGGTGAGGGGCGGGGGACTGGCGAAGGGCAAAAGATCGACGTTGGGCACCTGGGAGGGAGGGAGGGGGGCCCCTTTTTAACTGGGGGGGCGACCCCACTCGCAACTTGTTGGAGGGAGGGCGGTTTGCCTGCTTTCCTTTTGTCCTTGCGGCCCGCTCCTGAGCCAGAGGCTGCTGGAGCCTAGCAGGGGGAGACGTTGTTCTCCGGGTGAAGGTGGCCTGGGGTGAAAGAGGACAGGTGTTATGCGCCTCTGCGATATTCTCCAACCTCGTATATGTGGGGGAACAGCCTAGTGTACTTTTCGCGGTGGCCGAATGGCTTGCCAAGCTTGGTGTTGTAGAATGGTATGAGGTATTTGGGGTCCTCAGCCGCGGTGGGGGTTGGTGTGGGTGGTGCTCGGGCCCTTTCATTTCCCTTCCTAGAGGGGCCGGGGCCTGTGGCGACAAAGGGGGTGTGGGCCGTATCAGTGGGGGCCGGCGCTTGTGGGTGGGCAGGGACTGGGCCTGACACACGATGTGACAGGTCACGAATGGATGCCTGGAGGTCACCCAGTGCTTGGGTGGGGCTTTGGTCTTGAGTGGGGGGGAGGTTGGCCAGTTGTGAGGAGACGTTGTGGAGCTCCTGCCTGATGGCCTCATTTTCCTGAGAGATGGTTGCGAGGTTTTAGGATACCCCACTCAGCTCATGGGAAATGCGGATGAGCCCCTTGATGTGCTGGGAGAGGAGAGTGACGGTGGTGGATTCGGCTGGGATGGTGTTGGCCAGCATTTGAGGGCTGAAGTCCGGGAGGTCTCGGGGGTTCAGTCGAAGGGCACTCCTGGCCTTGGCCAGTTCTTCCACCAAGAAGGCTAGGGGGTAGTCGGTCAAGGAGGTACCTGATCTTGACGGGGCAGGGGAGTTGAGGGCTGACATCCTGCCAAAGGCCCAGTGGCCCGGGGGAATCTGGTGTGGATCCTCCATCAGGGCGCCCGAGCGGGGAGCCGCGGGCGAGGGGTTTGATCCGGACGCAAAGCTGGGTCAAGTTGAGATTGTATGTGAAATGTAGGGGGGGGGGAGATGTTTGCGAGAAGGGTGTGTTTATCTCCTGGTCATTTTCATTTTCTTTTTCCTTTTTTGATATTATGCGTTATTTGTTTTAGGTGCAAAAAGCCTTATGCAGCGCGACCTATGAAGAGAAAAAAACCTATAAGTCACAACAACCGCCCGCATCACCTCCTCATAGGAAAAATCAAACACCCCGAAACCATAGGAAAAGCCCCCCTCGCCTAGCACCTAAGATACTAATACACCAGACATGTAAGGAAACAATTCATAGAAATGTACAGGTAGAGAGACCCAAACGCTTCGGCAGGCTACCCCGAACAAAAGAAAGTTTCCGTAACGCCTTGAAAAGCGGGCCTCAGGGAGAGGATAGTGATCGCACGTTGGAGGAAAACCACTGGAATGTGGGCCGCCATCGTAACCATAGAAGGCCGCGCCGGTAATTACATCGTTCGACCAAGGCATTGGGGACAGCCACGGAGGCAGTGCAATACCATGACTGGGCGTAACCGAGGAGGATCGCGACGATCGGAGAGGATAGAGAGGTGAGCGGAGCCAGCGGGCAGTAGGGTGCCAGCCTGTGAGCAGCAGGACGGTGCCAGTCGGTGAGCAGCAGTAGGGTGCCAGCAAGTGAGTAGCAGTAGGGTGCTAGCTAGGGGGAAGGTTCAGCAGTGAGATGCCAGCGATGGGGGCAGTACGGTGCTAGCGGCCAGAACCGGCACGGGGGAGGAGGAAGGATCTCGAACGGGCTAGCCACAACCGACAAAGGGGCCATAGCAAGGGCTTTTGGGAAGACGACCAGACTGAGACGAGACTGTCATGTTACTAACTGATGTTTTCCCCACCAGAGGTACAAGCCCAGCAAGCCGAGGCCTACTTCGACCGAGATTCCGACACTATAACGCCGACAGTGAACCAGGCGAGGAGCCTTCCGACTATGCAAAATGCTAAGCGAGGTGCAAAGCAAGTTCCGGGTAAGGGGGAGAACCGACCTTCCTGAGCGAGTCAACGATGAACAGGAACGCGAACCCCAAGGAGGTGAGGCCAAACGGCCCAGAGGAGGAGGGTTGATGGCTTAACGTCAACTCCTAGGCAGTAGCCATGGTGGGAGAAGAGAAGTGGGTGGGGGAAAGTAACGATGATTTCCCGTGGTGTTGAGATTTCAATCCCGTGAGGTAGCAGAGAGATGGTTCGTGCTTTATCTCCTTGTCATTTCTTTTTTTATTTTTTTATTTTGTAATCATGCGTTCATTGTTTTAGGTACAAAAAGCCTCATGTAGCGCGAGCTATGGAGAAAACAAAACCTATAAATCCAAACAAAAACAAAAGAAAGGCACGACACCAGTAAATATCCACACTCAGGGGGAGTTCTCCTCTTCGGGGCCATGGGCCACTCTAACAGTTAGGAAAGAAAAGTCATACAACTTATATGGAAGGAAAGCCTACATAAGGTACAGGAAAGTAAACCACAACCGGCTACACTGTTACTAGGCCTCGGCCAAGGAAAACACTCGGAAGTCGGGGGGTGGCGGGTTGGGGGGAGAGCGTCGGAAGGGCAGGGAAAAGGGGGGAGTGGTGGGCAGGAACATCGTTGGAGGGAAACCCGTGGAGGTGACGCTAATGGAGGTGGCGAGCCTTTTAATAGGGGGAGAGAGGACCAGAGGGGGGCCTCATGACGGACACCAGTGATGCCGTAGAGGAGACGTGCGGGGCGCCCTGTGGAGAGGGGCATGTGAGGATAGCGTGCTCGTAAGAATCAGGTTCCAAACCGCAGCGGGGGCAGGAGGTATCGGCCTCGGGGGCTCTCCAGGAAGGGTGCGCAGCCAGGTAGCTTTTCCCGGCTCTCATTTGGTTGATTCGCCCTGCTATGAACGTGCCCAGGCCCATAAAGGAGCGAGGGTGTAGTGCTGGGGGGTGATGATAGTAGGCAGGGGGGGGAACAACCGAGACCAGTCCTCGATCAGCGCTTCCCGAACCCCTTCTTTAGGGCAGAGTACGTTCTCTCCATCAGGGATCGCGGGGGGAGGTTCGGCAAAACTTCGGGGACCACGTGTGCATTTATCATGAGCACACTGGACAGGCTGCTGGTGAAGGCGAGAGTCCTGTGGGCCCCTGCGTCTATCGGGACGTGGTTCTGGAGAGGGGGAGAGGGGCATGGTGTCTTCCAGCTAAGGGGGAGGTAAACCGACGAAGGTCCCTTGGTGTGGGCTCTCGAGTTGTCTGGGGCTCTGTACGAGGAGAAGGAGGGGAAGGACAGGTGTAGGCTGGCCGTAGCTGGGTTGATACTGGGTGGGGAGAAGAGTGTCCTAAGGCCGGCCAGTCTTTGCCTCTGTGATAGCAGGAGGGGGATAGCAGGCAGACATGACTCAATGGCCAAGATGCCGATGAGGGTTGACGAGAAGCAGGTGGTCGCCCACCTCAGCCCCTTGTGCCAGAAGGTGTTGAGCGTCGTGAGGGAGCCCACGTTGGGCATGAAGCGGTCTGCCCCATACAACAGGATGGGTGCAATGAGAGAGGTTGCCAATCTATGGCACAGGTAGGGGGTGAGCCCAGCCCCGGGGGGGCTGAGCCGCTTCACGAGGGCGAAAGCCCGTTGGGCCAGGGCGAAAATTGTGTTGATGTGGACAGAGTGGGTGTGAACAAGTACCCTAACCACCGGAGGGAATCGCGTGGGTGAAAGATCTCCCCGTCTAACTGAATGGGTGAAAGGCACAGCTGCGAGTGCCTCTTGCTGGGGGTCCTCCAGTTTCTCACTTCTGTTTTGAGGACGGAGAAGGTTATGCCAAGGCGTACCGCCATGGCTTGGATTGTTGTGAACAGTTCTTGCAGTCGGCGGATGTTCCCTCCGTAGGAAAGGGAGGCTGCAGTTAGGGCGAAATCGTCCCTGTAAGAGCCCATCAGCCCTGGCAGGATCCTGAAGTGGAGGGCGCAACATAGATAAGGAAGAGCAAGGGAGAGATAGGGGAGCCTTGCGGGGCCCCGACGTTGACGTGGGCTGGGGTTCCTGGTGCACCTTGGAAGACCAGCGTGCAACTACGGTCACCTTAGAAGGAAGCGACCCAGGAAACCAGGTAGTGGGGGATGCGGCCTTCCCTCAGGATGCGGGCCAGGGTGGGGTTGTCGACGTTGTCAATGCCTGCTTTGATGTCCAGAAAAAGGGAGGACACCTTCAGGTGTGGCCTCTGCCAGGCTTTCACGTCGTTCATAAGGGTGAGGCAGGCATCGTAGGTGCTCAGCCCGGCAAGGGAACCGAATTGGTTGGGGTGAATCAGCCCCCTTGAGCGGGCCACAAGGAAGACGCATGCTGCCATTATCCTTTCCAGGATCTTCGAGACAGTTCGGAGGCGGAGTATAATCATGAAAGAGAAGGGTGACTCATACGAGCGCTTTCCCGGTTTGTCAAGGACCACTCCGTTTGCCACCTTTAGCGTGGCCGGATGATACCCTAAGGAGACCAATGGGGAGTGGAGCTGGAGGAGGATTGAAGGGTTGATCGCATTCACCTGTTTCCAGGTTAGGTAGGGGATCCCATCGGGGCCAGGGGCCGACGAGGAGGAGGAGTTGGACAGCGCATGGACGATCTCATCTTTGCCGAGGGGGGGAGTTGAGTTGTGCGGCCTCAGTCCGGGGGGGGGGAGAAGGCTGCTTTAGGAGGGACGAAATGGCCCAACAGGGCCTCGTCCATCTGCTGCAGGGTTCCAGCCCCGAGGGGGGAAGGGAAGCATGGGGGAGCCCCGCCTGAGGCGAACATATTTGCCTTCCATAGGGTCTGGGGTGTGGCTGAGAGTAGGAATGAGGACCAGTGTTTGTTCTTCGCGGCCTTGATGGCCTTGAAATACCCTGTTCTCGAGATGTTCGCCATTTCTCTCAGGGCCATGGTGCCTTGTTTGCGGGCCAGCCGTGCCGCCATGTGATACTTGCCACGCAGGATGGTTAGGTGGGGGGTCCACCAAGGTTTGGAGTGGTGGGAAGGGCGTGAACTTGGGGTGTGGTCCTTAAGAAGGGCTGTGAGGCGGTCAAGCGCCCCAGCGAGCCAGTCGTCTAGGACTTTGGGGGAGGGGCACGGTGGGAGAGAGGGGGACTATGAAGTCTTTGACGATACGTGAGAGCAGCTCCCAGTCAGTGTGGTCTGACCTGAGAGGTGGGGGGGCCGGATATGAGGACAGCTATACAAGTAGTATGGTGATGGGGACGTGGTCCGTGCCCGTCGAGGGGAGGGAGGTCTCCCACCCTTTGACAAAAGGCAGAAGCAAGGGGTTGGCAAACGCAAGGTCGATAACGGAGGGGCATGCCTTCCCCGAGAGAGGGAACCTAATGTACACGCCTTGGGAATTTAATAGGGCAAAGGCGCCCAACGCCCCCAACTCCAAGTATCGGGGGGACGAGGAGACTTCCTGGGATGAAAGGTGGAGCAGTGGGTCGGCCAGGGGATTGTGCATGTTCAGGTCTCCCACCACCACGAGTGGGACGACTGTTTCGGGAAAAAGGGATTCTGGGGGGACGGAGTGCACCCTGCGGTCCGCCGAGTTGATTGAGTAGGCGTTGACTAGCCTAAAGGCGTGGAAACGGGAGCCAAACACAGGTCTTTGGGAGGAGATGTCCAGAGACATGACATCCACCCTCTCTGTGAACCTTGGCAACACCAAAAAACGAGCAAGAAAGGACCAATGATGTAGGAAGCCACCCTGGGCTTTCTGACAGGCGGAAAAAAAGGCACAAAACCATTACAGGATGGAAGGCGGGCCTGACTAACAGGAGGCTCCTGTAGAAGGACCACCGCAGGGTATGTGCGCGTCCCTTTAAAGGACTCAAATAAGGAAAGAAAAACATACTAGCTCCCAAGGCAGTTATGGTGAATGATGGAAAGGAGGGAGAGGGAGGCGGCCAGCCTCCTGGTGGATTGGGCGGGCAAATTACTCATTTCCGGGACGTACCCGACGAGCAGAGGGGGCGGGGGATGGGCTTGATTCCTCCAGGGGGAGAGGACCGCCAAAGCCTTGAGTGGAACCGGGGTGTGGAGGACCTGCCAGAGGGGGTTGTCCCTGAGTTACGAGGTCCAGCATAGTGGGACCTGCCCCCCCCGGGGGAGTAGAGGGTGCTTGGTCACCCTCGACGGCCACGTCCATGGGGTCTTGACCCACGGGTGCTGGTCTGGAAGGTCGGGAGGGGACAGAAGGTCGTGGTCCAGCTGGACACTCTTTGAAGATGGCAGTGTGGTCATTACGGCAGTTTCAGCAATGGGGGGACGAGGTAAGCCAACAAGATACGACTGGCTTATTGTTTCCGCTCCGGGGGCAGGTTGGATTCTGACATCTGTGAGCCGCACGAGTATGATGAAGCGCACAGATGGGGCACGTCGGGTGGGTGGCGGGGCATCGCTGATGGGCGTGTCCGTATCCCCAGCAGTTTCTAAACTGGGAGGAGCGGCTTGCTGAGAAGGCAAGTTCGACATTGCGTTTCTGGGAGAGGATGACGACGCCTGAAGTAATGGCCGCAACGTTCTGGCTGTCGACGGTGACAACCACCGAAGTGGCCTGCTTGGTGCCCCTTGAATCTCTGCTCAGGTTAAGGTAGCTGGCTGAGAGAATCGGGGTCACTTTGTCGTTGAGGATTGCCTGCCTGAGATATGGGAAGAGTTCCTCTTCATCTTGGGGGAGGAAACGGAGTGGGAGGGCGTGTATTGCTAATTGCACAGCGGTGGCGGTGAGGATAAAGAGAGCCCAGGGGTGTTTGCCCACGGGGAAGGACTGGTTGAGTGCCCTGGTGAGGGAATCGAAGTAAGGGGGGTCGGACGCAGCAGGTGTTGCTTTGTCGGTCACGGTGAGAGAGATTGCCCCGCCGACGTTAACTGAGGCGGAGAAACCGAGGGGGAGAAGGCAATTGGATTCGGGAAGAACGCGGGCAGCTATGTCAGAGAAAGTTGCTGCGATCGTTGGAGCGTCTGGGCGAGGGACTGGGGAGAAGGTGGGGGCGATGAACTGGCGTTGAGCCGCAGGGAGGGAAGGCGGCCCCTTCTTAACGGGGGGGGCAGCCGAGCTCGCAACTTGTTGGGGTGATGGGGCCATAGGGGTTTTCTTCGTCCTGCCACGCGATGGGAGCCCGCCGCAGCCTGAGCATTCGAGGGTGAGGAGGTGTAGTCTGGGTGGAGGTGGCCGGGGGTCAAGGAGGATAGGTCATAAGCCCCTCTTCGGAGCTCGCTGGCTTCGTAGGAGTAGGGGATGAGCTCGTCATACGTTCTGGGTCGCCGAAAGCTCTGCCAAGCTCTGTGTCGCAATATTGTATGTGGTATTTAGGATCCTCGGTTGGGTTGGGGGGAAGGGAGGCAGGTGCTCGGGCCCTTTCCTTCCACTTCATGGTAAGAGGGGCGCGTGCCGGGAGTTGGGGCTGAGGTGTGTGGCCAGGCACTTGGGGGAGCAGGGGTGCTTGGGCTCTCACACGATGTGACAGGTCCCTAAAAGCCGATTGGAGGACAGAGAGATCCTGGTGGTGGGGCGGGGTCTGGGGGAGTGGGAGGTTTGCGATTTGTGAGGAGAGGTCATGGAGCTCCTCTATAAGTACGTCGTTTTCCTCGGCAAGGGATGCGAGTTTCTGGGTAACCCCAGAGAGTTCTTGTGGGATGGTGACCAGCCCTCTTACGAGCTGGGACAGAAGGGTCAGGGTCGCTGTCTCTGACGGGATCAGTCCTGACAGAATGTCGTGGGAGAAGTGGGGGAAGTCCTGGGGGTTGAGGTGAAGGGAGGATCTAGCAAAGGCTAGTTGTTCTGCCGTGAAGGCCTGAGGGTAGTCAATGGCCTGGGTGGACAAGCGCATTGGCAAAGGGGAGGAGGCTGCCGACAATCCGCCCAAGGCAGTATTGCCGGGGGGGAGCTGGTGAGGGTTCGCCATGTAGGCGGGGAAATGGTACTGGAAAAAGTGGACAATAGGTTTGTCCCAGACGCAATGCAGGGAAAAGTGTTGAGAGTATGTTAAATGTAGGGGGGGGAAGAAGTTTGCAAGAAGCATAGTTTCTCTCCTTGTCATTTCTTTTTTCACTTTTTTTTTTTATTGTCATAATGCGTTCATTGTTTCTAAGGTACAAAAAGCCTCATGCAGCGCTAGCTATGGAGAGAACAAAACCTATAAATCAAAACAAATTACAAAAGAAAGTCACGGCACCGGTTAAATATCCACTATTGCGAAGGTTTCTCCTCCGCCAGGCCTCTGCCCACGTAAAAAGCAAAGATACAAACTAACTAAGATTTGTCTAAAAATTACGAAAGCTTACATAATATCGGAGGAAAGAAATTCCAACAGGCCTACACCTCAACTAACAAAAAACACGAAACGCCAGGGGGGGTACTGCCAGGGGCGATAGGGCTAGTGGGGGGGAGGAGGGGGGAGTATTAGGCGAAAAGATCGTGGGGGGGAGTCCGGTCGAGGTGAGCCCTATGAAGGTGGCGTGCCTTTTGAGCTGCGGAAGGGAGGACCAGAGGGGAGCGTCCGGACCAACGCTCGAGAAACCGTGGACTGGGCATGAGCGAGCGTCCTGTCGGGAGGGGCATGTGAGGATGGCATGTTCAAACGTCTCAGGTTCAAGACCGCAGCGGGGGCAGGAGGTATCGGCATCGGGGGACCTCCAGATCGGGTGGGCGGCCAGGTAACTTTTGCCGGCTCTCATCTGCTGGATCCTGCCTACGATGAATTTGCCCAGACCCATGAAGGGTCGTGGGTTCAAGGTGGGGAGATGGTGGTAATACCCTGGTGTCGGGAGGAGATGGGGCCACTCTGCGAGGAGGGCCTCCCTAACCCTTTTCTTCAGGGCGGATTAGGTGTTATCCATCAAGGACAGAGGAGGGATTGTAGGGGCCAGAGAGACGCAGTGGGAATTCATCATGGGCATCCTAGGCAGCCCGTGGGTAAAGGGAATGGTCTTGTGAGCCACCGCCTCTATCGGCAGGTGGTTCCTCGTAGGGGGACGGGCCGCGTGTCTTCCACTGGAGGGGGAGGTACACAGAAAGGAGACCGCTCATCAGGGCCCTTGAGTAGTCATGCACTCGGTGGGCAGAAAGAGAGGGGAAGGATGCGTGGAGGCGTGCTGTCGCTGGGTGAATGTCCGGTGGGGAGCAAACAACATGAAGCGCTGCCCGTCTTTGTCGTTAGGAGATCAGGAGTGCGACCAGGGAGCGGAGGAGTCAAGAGCAGGAGTGAACCCGTACCCGGGAACCTAAGCGAGTCGCGGGGCCGGAACAGGTCTCCTTTGATCTGAATGGGGGAGAGGCACGTCGGTGAGTTCCTCTGGCTGGGGGTCCTCCAGTTTATGAGTTCCGTTTTGGCAACAGAGATTGAGACCCCTGTGCTGAGGGCCTTACCTTCTGGTTTCGCGAAGAGTGCCTGCAGGCAGCGGATGTTGACCCTGGATGCAGGGGAGGCGTCACTGAGGGCGAAGTTATCAACGTATGAGATCATAAGACCCCGAGGGACTTTGATGTGAAGTGGTGAGACGTAGATGAGGAAAAGCACAGTGGAGATTGGTGAGCCTTGAGCGGCTCCAAAATTTCAGGGGCTGGGGTCCCTGGGGCCCCTTGAAAGACTAGGGTGCAGCTCCATTCTCCGAGAAAGGACGAGACCCAGGAGACCAGGTAGCGGGGGATCCCACCCTCCTTAGGATGCGGACAAGAGTGGAGTTGTCGAAGTTGTCGAACCCTGCTTTGATGTTCAAAAACAAGGGCGAGACTTTGAGACGGGGCCTTTGCAGGGTTTTCACGCTGTTGAAAAGGGTTAGGACCGCATTGCAAGTGCTCAGCCCAGGCAGGGAGCCGCATTGGTTGGGGTTCAGCATGCCCTTTGACCGGGCTGCCAGGAGGAGGCGTGACGTTATTATCCTCTCAAGGGTTTTCGAGACTGTGCGTATTAGGACGATTATCCTGAATGAGGCGGGGGACTCATAGGAGGGTTTCCCCGGCTTGTCGAGTACAATGCCATTCGACACTTTCAGGGAGGCTGGGTGGTATCCCTGGCTAACCAGCGGGGAAAGAATCTCCAGCAGGATGGAGGGGTTTTCCCTGTTGACTTGCTTCCAGGTGAAGTAGGGGATCCCGTCAGGACCTAGGGCTGAAGTAGGTGAGCACTTGGCGACAGCTGTTGCTATCTCTTCCTTCATTCGTGGTAGCGCCTTCTTATCAGGCCGTAGTCTGGGGGGGGGGGGAGAACGGCTCCTTCCAAGGGGGGAAGTAGTCTAACAGCACTTCGTTCATCTGTTGGGGGGTCTCAGCCCCTGGGAGGGAGGGGAAGGGTGATGGGGCTCGGCCATAGGGGAACCGTTTGGCCATCCACAGGGTCTGGGGGGTGGCCCTCAGTAGGAAAGACGACCAGTGTTTGTTTTTGGCGGTTTTAATCGCCTTGAAGTACGCAGCTTTGGAAATGTTTGCCACGTCCTGCAGTGCTGGGGTGCCATGTTTCCTAGCCACCCTTGAGGCTTTATGGAACACACGACGGAGGGTTGTCAGGTGGGGTGTCCACCAGGGTTTGGAGTAGTGAGAAGGCGTGGAGACAGGGGTGTGTTCCTTGAGCAGGGCAGTGAGTCTATCCAATGACCCAGCCAGCCACTTATCTAGGTCCATCAGCGAAGGGCAGGGTGGTGCAGGAGGTATCCGCAAATTTTTATTCACGGGGGATAGTGTTTCCCAATCCATGTCGGACCATCTAGGGCTTCTCCGGCTCGGGATCAGGGTGGGAGGGGCCAGGTTTATCATTATCGGCAAATGATCGTAGCCTGTCCAGGGGCGAGAGACTTCCCTGTTTTTGAACATGGGGAGGAGGAGGGGGTTTGCGAAAGCCAGGTCGATAACCGAGGGACGGGCCTTAACAACCAAGGGGAACCTAGTGGACTCCCCTGGCGGGTTAAGGAGAGCGAAGCCTGCCTCTGCTGCTTTCGCAAAGTAGGGAGTTGAGGATTCGATTTCTCGAGGCGAGCAAGACCGCAGTGGGTCTGCGAGGGGGTTGTGTATATTGAGGTCCCCTACTACCAGGAGGGGGACATCCAAGGTATGAAACAGGGTTTCGGGGGAGCCCGAGTGGACTCGGTAGTTGCGTGGGTTTGGGGAGTAGAAGTTAATCAGCCGGAAGCAGTGAAAGTTGGTCGTGAAGAGAGGTTCCTTGAAGGAGACATCGCGGGCGAGGATGTCATCCACCCCTTTGAACCTCGGCAGTACCAAAAAAAGGGCACGGAAGGACTCGTGAATATAGGCCGCCAGGCCAGGCTTCCTGACAGGGGGGAAAAATGACTTAGAGCCTTTGAAAGACTGAAGATGGGCCTTGTTAACAGGCGGATCTTGAAGGAGGACCAAGGAGGGGTAAGTTATCGCTTCTCCGAACGACTCAAATAAGACAGAAAAACATCCCACCTCCCAAGGCCGTTATGTTGAACGATGGAAAGTAGGTTGGGATTCTGGGCCGGCCCTTTCCCCGTGCGGCGGGGGTGATTAATCATTACCGGGACGAGCCCGACTGTCATAAGGGGCGGGGGAAGGGCTTTGGGCCTCCAGTGGGAGAGGGCCGCCAACGCCTTGAATGGTGCCGGGGTGCGGAGGGCCTGCCGGGGGTGGTTGTCAGGGAGTCACGAGGTCCACCTCAGAGCGATCCAACCTGGCCGGGGGTGTAGAGGGTGCTGGACCACCATCGACGGCCATGGCCATGGGGCCTTGACCTGGTGGGATTGTGGAGGAAGGTCTGGTCGGGCTAACTGGGTTAGGTCAAGCCGGACACTCCTTGAAGGTGGCAGTGTAGTCATTACCACAGTTGCAGCAATGGGGAGGCGAGGTCGGACAACAGGATGCCACTGGCTTATTGTTCCCGCTCATGGGGCATGAGGGATTCTGACATCTGTGACATGCGCGAGTATGGTGAAGTGCACAAATGGGGCACGTCGGGTGGGTGGTGGGGCATCCTTGATGGGCCTGTCTGTATCTCCAACACTTTCTACACTGGGAGGTTCACTTGGTTGAGAAGGCAAGTTCGACCTTGCGCTTCTGCGAGTGGATGAACACCCCCCATGTGAGGGCCGATACGTGCTGAAGGTCGACGGTGCCAACCACCGAAGTGGCCTGCTTGGTGCTCTGAGAATCTCCGTTAGGGTTAAAGTACCTGGCTGAGTGAACAGGGGTCGCTTTGTTGTTGAGGATTGCCTGCCTGATATATGGGAAGAGTGCCTCTTCATCTTGAGGGAGGAAGTGTAGGGTAGGCCGTGGATGGCTAGCTGTAAGGCTGTCTGGGCAACAACTAGGGTACACCGGGGGTTGTTGCCCACTGGTAAGGATTGGTTGAGGGCCCTTGTGATGGAGACGAAGTGCGGGGTGTATGACGCAACAGGAGTGGCCTTTTCGGTGACAGTGAGGGAGATTGCACCTCCTGGGTTGACGGTTGCAGAAAAGCCCTGAGGGAGGAGGCAGTTAGATTCGCGGAGGATCCAGTCACCTATGTCGCGGAAGGTTGCTGCAATTGATGGAGGGTCTGGGTCAGGGGCGGGGGACTGGCCAGGAGCCAAGAATCTACGTTGGGCACCGGGAGGGAAGGAGGCCCCTTCTTAACGGAGGGGGCGACCCCACTCACAACTTGTTGGGGGGAAGGCGGTTTGCCTGCTTTCTTTTTGTCCTTGCTGCCCGCTCCCGAGCCAGTGGCTGCTTGAGCGTAGGAGGTTGATGGGGTGTTGTCTGGGTGAACGTGGCCTGGGGTGAAACAGGATACATCATATGCACCTCTTCGGTATTCTCCGGCCTCGTAGCTGTGGGGGACCAGTCTAGCGTACTTTTCGGGGTCTCCCAACGCCTTGCCAAGCTTGGTGTCGAAGAAGGGTATGAGGTATTTAGTGTCCTCAGTCGCGGAGGGGGTTGGTGTGGGTGGTGCTCGGGCCCTTTCCTTTCCCTTCCTAGAGGGCCGGGGCCTGGGGTGACAAAGGGTGTGTGGGGCATATAGGTGGGGGCCGGCGCTTGGGGGGCAGCGACTCGGGCTAACAGACAATGTGACAGGTCACGAATCGATGCCCCGAGATCAGCCAGCGCTAGGGGCGGGCTTTGATCTTGAGTGCTGGGGAGGTTGGCCAGTTGTGAGGAGACTTCATGGAACTCATCCCTGATGGTTCATTTTCCTGCGTGATGGTTGCGAGCTTTTGGGATACCCCACTCAGCTCATGGGAAATGGTGACGAGCCCCTTGACGAGCTCGGACTGGAGAGTGATGGTGGTGGATTCGGTGGGGATGGTGTTGGCTAGCGTTTCGGCGCTGAAGTCCAGGAGGTCTCGGGGGTTGATGAGCCGCGCACTCCTGGCCTGGGCCAGGTGTTCCGCCATGAACGCTAGGGGGTAGTCGGTCAGGGGGGCACTTGATCTTGACGCAGCAGGGGACCTGAGGGCTGACATCCAGCCAAAGGCAGGATTGCCCGGGGGCATCTGGTGTGGATCTGCATGAGGGCGAGCGAGCGAGGAGAAGTCGGCGAGGGGTTTGATCCGGACCCACAGTGGGGCAAAGATCATATTGTATGTGAAATGTAGGGGGGGGCAGGAAGTTTGCGAGAAGCGTGGTTTATCTCCTTGTCAGTCTTTTTTTCTCTTTTTTTATCTTTTTTCTTTTTTTTTAAATCATGTATTCATTGTTAAGGTACAAGAACTCACATGCAGCGCTAGCTATGGCGTAAAGAAAACCTTAATCTCAATCAACCAAAAAACAAACGCAAATTATAAAATCAACTCCAAATCATGTCAAGTACTCGACGCATCGCCAACTCACGGCTAACAAATAACAGGATAACTGTGAAACCTCATCCTAACAGCTCACTTAGGTACGGAAAAATAAACCCATCACAGGAGAAAACCTTAAACGCGGCGGGGAGGGGACGAGGAAAGCAGCCCTTTTGAGATCCCGGACGGGGAGGAGGCGAAGACCATCGAGGGGGGCAACGGGGGAAGGGAGGGGCACATGTCGGGGAGGGTAGTTGGTGCCAGTGGCCTGTATGAAGGAGGCCAGGGCTAGGAGAAGTTCTTTGACGGCCCAAACGGGGGAGTCACGGCCCACCTCAGAGAGGCGTTGGACGAGGCGATCCCTCTGGTAGGATGTTGACTGGCAACGGAGTATGGCATGGCTGAAGGTTTCGTCCTCTTCACCGCATCTAGGGCAGTGTCTGGGTTCATCTACCCTTGAGCATGAGGGGTGGGCGGCAAGATAGCTCTTCGGGGCTCTCATCTGGTGGATACGACCGGCCATGAACATGCCCAATCCCATAAACGGGTGGGGGGTCAATGACAATGGGAAGGTATAGTATGGGGGGGGGCGGCGCCAGCCGCCTCCACTTCTCTACGAGTAGGAGTCTTGTTCGACCTTTGAGGGCTTTGTACGCATTCGTCATGGTGTTGTGAGGCGGGAGTGATGGAGCCTCCGCGAGGCAGTCAGCCCTTGCTAGGGGGGCAAAGGACAGGGTCTCAAGTATAGGGCGCACTAGGTTGGCAAGCTCGTCCACTGGCACTGGGAGATGGGATCTGACTCTCGATTGCGGGCGGTTGGTCTTCCATGAGAGGGGCATTACATTGGGGGGGAGGCGGGTGCAGAGTCCCCTGTGCGAATTTGTGGCCCTGTACTTGAGTAGGGAGGGCAAGGTAGAGCAGAGTCCGCCAGCTGCAGGGTTGACCGTGGGGGCGGCGCAGATCAGTCTGAGGGCAGCCATACGTCACTTGTGCGGGACAATGGCCAGCAGAGGAGGAATGCTGGCTTGTGCTGCTAGAACAGGTATTGGAGTTGATCTGAAGCAGTTCGAGACCCAACGTTGGACTTGGCGCCAGTAGACGTCCATCTTTGTGAGCATTCCCCTGCTGCGGACCATAATGTCGGCACCGTACAGGAGGGTAGGGAGGAGCATGGATATCGCCAGACGATGTGAGAGATGGGGGGAGAGGCCAGAGCCAGGCCGTGAGAGTCTTTTGACAGTGGCAAAGGCATCTTGGGCCAGTCCAAGTCTCTTGGAAAAGTGTGCTAACGATGCCAGGTTGGGTGTGAACCAGTACCCGAGCCACATGATGCAAGGGAGCGGGGTAAACACCTGGCCATCCAGCCATATCGGGGGAGGGGCCGGGGATCCGGGGGGGTCCCTTTGAAGGGGGGTCCTCTAATGAATGAGTTCGGTTTTGGGGACACTAAAGCCCACTTCTCAAGCACTTGCTCGGGCCCTCATTCGCCCGAACGCCCTTTGTAGTGTTCTGATGTTCGTCCTGTAGTATGTGCATTAGCAAAAAAAATCAGTTTGCATTATTTGCATTTCAGTGCACCCTGCATCTTCTGGCTGCGTTCTGTGGGACAATTTTTTTGAAGTTATGTAATCAAAAAACCCGTTTCATTTTAAGATTAATCTAACAATTACGTAGATAAAGATGAATTTTCCGCCCTAACGGACTACATTTACATGTCCATTTTGGCTTCTGAAGTTTAAAACTGGATTCATGGGATGCACAGGATGCTGACCAGATGCAAACTCCACTACAGCGTGTGTTCAGATGCGTGTGGATGCAAAATCGAGCGTTTTTGCTGATGTGGATGCCGCCGACAGTGCAAAGTCATCGACGTATGACAGGGACAGGCCTTTTGGGATTTGAATGTGTAGAGACGCCACCTATATAACGAACAGTAGCGGAGATATCAGGGAGCCTTGTGGAGTGCCCACTTGGACAGGAGAGAAGGTTTTGGGGGATCCTTGGAACAACAGGCGACAGGTCCTCTGGGAGAGGAAAGAGCCAATCCAGGATATCATGTAGTGGGGAACCCCTGCCTTTTTGAGGGATGAGCACAGGATGGAGGCATTAACGTTATCAAACCCACCTTTAGTGTCCAGGAAAAGGGTGGAGACTCTGAGCCCAGGGGGTTAATGGGTCCTGACTGTGTCCACCAAGGAGATTGGTGCGTCCAATGACGAGAGGGCGGGAAGGGAGCCACACTGGTTGCTATGAACAAGCTTCAGCATCCTGGCAATCAGGGAAAGGCAGGAGGCCACTACTCTCTCAAGGATCTTGGAGACAGTCTGTGGCAGGACGATGACTCTGAACGAGGTAGGTGAGTCATAGGAAGGTTTGCCTGGTTTATCCAGCACTATGCCATTGGCCTTCTTCATCGAGACGGGGTGATAGCCGAACTTCAGGAGGGGACCTAAGAGATCCGTGAGTAGCCGTGGGGCTGCGAGGTTGACTCTTTTCCAGACGGAGTAGGTGATCGTGTCTGGCCCGGGCGGGGAGGAGGAGGAGCACTTCCGAAGGGCGGCCGTTACCTCCCCAGGAAGGAGGGGGTCGCATCCTTTATAGGGTCACAGGATGGACGGAACAATAGGGACGGGTTTCAGGGGAAAGAAGTGAAGGAGTAGGGCTTGGTTGACCTCTTCCGGGGTGGTAGCGTTAGGGAGGTTAGGGAACTTAGGAGTGACTCTCCCCACTGCGAAATTCTTCGCAGTCCATATGGTGAGTGGCGTGGCATCCGCCAGGAAGGATTTCCAATGTGGGGCCTTCGCAGCCTTGATTGCCTTGATGTATCCTTGTTTGGAGAGCTTGGCGATTACCCTGCCTTGTGGGTCGTCCGAGGCGCAGGCCTTCCGAGACAATGAATAAAAGTCTTTCCGAAGGGTCGATAACAGCGGGGACCACCACGGTTTGGCCCTGATGGACCGTCGGCAGGAGGGGGTGTCGGTTTTGAGGAGTGCGTTCAGCGTGCCTAGGTGGGAATCAAACCATTCTTTGAAGGTGTGCTTAGTGGGGAGGGCCGGAGGAGGGGGGATCTTGATTTCTTTAAGCTAAGATTCAAGGTTAGGCCAGTCCGTCCTGACCCAGTTCGGGCTGGCGGCGGTGGGGTGGTAATCGGGTGCGCCAACCTTATCAAGATAGGGACATGGTGAGACCCAGTAGAGGAGAGGTCAGTTGCCCATTCTTGGAAGAAAGGCATCAGGGCAGGGGATGGAAATGCGAGGTCTAGAACTGAGGACCTGGAGGTTCCTTGGAGTGGGAAGCGTGTGTGTACCCCCGGGATGTTTAGAAGAGTATATCCATGCTCGGCGGCCCTTGAGAAGTGCGGGAACGAAGCCTTGAGTTCAGAAGAGTTGTGTTTTCTAAGGGGGTCGGCGGACAGGTGGTGGAGGTTGAAATCCGCTACTACTAGAGTAGGGAAGGAAGAGAGAGTAAGGGCCAGGGTGGGTGCGACCGTTCTTTCTGTAATGGTCTTTCCCCACACACTATAGGAGTTGATTATGTGGAACCTCTCCACTGTTGTGCCGAAGAGGGAAGGAGTGGTAATCTCGAGGGTAGCTATAGCTGATCTGCCCGTCAAGATAGGCGTGATGGTGGTCATATCGATGAGTGACCTAAAAACATAAAAGACCACCCGTGAGCGGCGCCCGGTGGCTGATGGGCCAACAGAAGTAAAGCATGAATGGGAGGGCAGTTGGTTCCTCCAGACGGGAGGGTCTTGAAGGCAAACGATCAAAGGAGGGTTTTGGCTGAAGCAAACGAATTCAAAAAGGAAAGAAACACATCCCAGCTCCCGAGGCAGTTGTGTTGTACAATGGAAAGAGTATGTCCAGGGCCCAGTCTGGGCGGCAATGATTCGCGGGTGTATGACATCTTACCAGGAGGCGCCTGCGGAATTGCAGTGGCAGGTGAGGGGCTCGCCTCCCCCTCGGGGGGGAGACGGCCGCCCTTGGAGGCTGATCTTATCATGGCTGGGGGGGCTGCAATTGTAGTGCGGGTGGCTCTTGGGGTTTCTTCCTCGAACGGTGGGAGGATTTACCTGCTTGTCTAAAGAAGAAATCCAAATATGGTTCCTTCAAATGGACAGAAGCGAAAACAAATTCTTTAGTGCAGCCGATATCGGCTATCACCCTCGGTTGATGAAAGAAAAAAGAAATATTATGAAGTGCTCACGTCAATGCAGCCCTGATGCGAAGGATGAACGCTTCATTTCTAGACAAGATTCGATTGGCTGGCAAACAGGGTGAGAAGTGGCAGGACAGAGGTGATAGGTGCACGCACTCCCCGTAAGGATTTACAGGGCAAAGTTACCCTACCTTAACGACACGAACTTCGAAGGAAAAAGATAACACCCCCCTCCAGCCTGGGGGTTGGGACGGCACATCATCACGGGCGCCAGGGTAGTTGCGTCCCAACACCAATGACCACTATTGATGGATCACATCTTATAACACCATATACGTCGCGGCCGACCGTCCGACCGCATCCTGTGCGCAGGATATATGAGGGGAGACCTTCGGACACCTTGTGCATGTGAAGGCAGGTGAATCGGACCAGGGCGCATAAGGTTACAGACACTTGAAGATGGACAGTCGGAAATATGGGTTGAGAGTAACGGGACGTTTTGCACGAAAGTTCGTCCCCTTGTACCTGCAAAGAGGTGTAGAGTATGAAGGAGATATCTATGCCCAGTAAGTGGATCAGGTGCATCCATGGAGGACAAGTTGGTAAAAGATGGAGCGCGAGGGAAAAAGCCTATAGGTACGATCCCGAGGACAAGTCGTGTAATGCCCGAAGACAGGAATACAACAGGCAGTTGCAGGTTGCATTCGCGACGGAACCAACCAAAGAAGATTGGCTATCTTCTGTTCCACGAGTTAGACTACCCTCGACGAACACGAGGGGAAGATAATTCGTAACCATCGTTGCCAACAGATAAGCGGATTAGCTGACACCTGACGTGGTCTCCAAACCATCAGGAATAACAGAAGCGCAGACCGATAAGTTGGCCATGGGAGCAAATGGTGTGGTCGCCAGTTTTCAGGTGGTAGGCGCACGGACTCCCCGTAAGGATTTACAGGGCAAAGTTACCCTACCTTGATGCATATCATCTTCGAAGGAAAAAAGATAACACCCGCCTCAAACCCCGGTGTTGGGACGGCGCGTCAGCACTGGCCGCCTGGGTCGTTGCGTCCCAACACCAAAGACCGCAGTGAACGGAACACATCTTATAACACCATATACATCGGGGCCGTCCGTCCGACCGGATCCTGTTCGCAGGGTATATGAGGGGAGACCTCCGGGCACCTTATGCAAGTGGAGGCAGGTGAATCGGGCAACGGGGCATAGAGCTACAGACACTTGAAGACAGACAGTCGGAAGAGTGGGTCGCAGGTAACGGGACGTTTTGCACGCAGGTTTGTCCCCTCGTAACCACAAAGTCGTGTGGGGTATGAAGGAGGTAACTATGCCCAGTAAGTGGATCTGGTGCATCCACAGAGGGCAAGTTCGTAAAAGATGGAGTCCGAGGGAAAATGCCTATAGGTACGATCCCGAGGACAAGTCGTGTAATGCCGGAAGACAAGAATACGAGATGCAGTCGCATACCGAAGTCTCGACGGAACCAACCAAAGAAGAATGGCCATCTTCTGTCCAGCAAGTTAGACTACCCTCGAAGAGCACAAGGGCATGATGATTCGTAGTCATTGTTGTCAACGGATAAACGGATGGGCTGACACCTGAAGTGGTCTCCACACCATCAGGAATAATGGAACCGCAGACCGATAAGTTGACCATGGGAGCAAAAAGGTGTCATAGAGAATTTTCAGGGTCTACGAGTGTTCGCACTCAGGTGAAGTTCGCAGAGTTGTGGGCAAGGTACTTAGTTAGTATGGAGTTAGCATGTATACCGCGATTGCTCAGACGCGGAATATAAATATCGAAGCATCTTCGCTACTATTAGACACAACAAGCACGGAGAAGAGATCTTATCAATATAATAAGTTATCTACACTTTTATATCGTTACCAATACGTCGACTATCTACACCGAAGTGAATATTATATCTAGCCTACATTACTTGTGTCTTCTTAACGAGTTCTCGCATATAATCACGATCCAGGTCCTAGCTGTCGGAATACCTCACGCCGAAGCTACCACCTAACAGGATATTGGTACTTCGCATTGTTACCGAGACGAATGTTTGGCAGAGACACTTATACTCCCAAACCCGAAATCCTTTTTGAACCAAGACCATTGAGGACAACCTCAATAGCACAAGTCTATTCCCCGAGCTTCATGAGAGAACTAGGAACACGAAGACCCTACCACGAAACCTACGCATTCTGGATAAATCCAGAAAACATCATCACTACCCAAGACCTAGAAGCCTTATACCAACATTGGGAATGCGAAGGTTTCCGTTACTACGAACCAGAGGAGGAAATTGGTCAGGTCTGGTACGTCGGGTACTACAGCGATGTGAGACGCTCAAGCCCAGAGTTTGAAATACCCGAAGTCTTGGGAGGAAACAAAAGATAGGTTTTCCTTATAGAAACCACAGTGATCGCTTCTGACCCCAAAGTGCCTGAGGCCATGGAATGGCGATCAGAAGAGACACATGAAGGAGAAGGACAAGACGAATTGTCCCAGGACACAGCCCCGAGCGTGGAAACCGATTGCCCTCGACCAGCTCGGTCAGACTCTGGAGGCCCCGCGCCCCGATCCCCAAGCCTTTGAATCGGCTTCTTGGTCAAGCAACGAAGCAGGCGAACAAGAGGGTCAAAGAGCCCAGCCCCAACTCGCGATTCCGTCATCTCAGGTCGCATCGAAGGGTTCGACAGAATTCTAGGCCGATTCAACCCAACGCTCAAAGAAAGCCGCGATGCACGACATCTATCCTTCAACTCCCTACAAGCCGAGGTTCTAGCCATGGCCCATGAACTGCTGAAATTCAAATCGCAGTTAAGGGCTGGCGCCCAAATTGTTGGGCAGGAACTTAACCGAATGGACAAACAAGTACGGATCTTGGACCAAGAATCCCAGAAGGTCCACGAAAGCTTCGCTTCCACGGTAGCCGAGAGGTTGGGCGAAACCGATGACAGACAAGCCAGACACGAGGCTGTCACATCCCAGCTACACGAAAAGGTACAAGGAACGGAGGCTCAGTCAATACACAGAGACCTACTCCTCGACCAGGAAATCGTTCGGTTAAATAAGCAGCACAAATGGGGGCTGGAAAATCATGAGATAAGTCTTAATCTCATGAAGCAAGAGATGTTAGAGCACCAGCTGGCAGAGCAGGCACGAGATGGTGAGATCTCGGAGCTGAAAGCAATAGTGCCAACCTTAATGGGGAGGTTAAGGGAAAAGGCAAGGTGTCAGATCCGACACCAGAGGCTGCAGGGGCGGGTGGAGGAAAACCACCACCACCACGACACGGAGCGGCAGGAGCTCGAGGCGGAGGAGGGGGAGGAGACCCTGATGATGATGGAGAGGGATCTGGAAGGAAACCAGATGAGAGAAGGAAGGGAAGATGGGACGAGAGACCCGCACCCCAGCCAGAAGAAGATGACTATGACGCCGAAAACGACGAACAGTTTAACCTGTTCTCACGGGTCATGGCCAACGCCTTGGGACAACAAACAAGAGTCCCAGCGGAACCACCTGCCATGTTTCGAAATGAGAAACACCAAGATATACGCATGTGGCTAATGACATGTACGGATTATTTTGGTCGAAACAGCTGGCAGTGGGAAGACGAGGCACAACGAATCCGATACGCCATAAGCCGAATGGACGGGAAAGAGGTCGCACCATTTGCGTTAACCTACCGACGACAAATGACCGGAGAAATAGGTTATACGAGGCAAGAAGGGTCTGAGTTCTGGCACGTCTTTGCAGAACAAGCCCTGCGACGCTTCGGTCCCACCCATGAAGCGGAAAAATCCCTACGAGAAATGGGATCGGTCAAATATCGCGGAGATGTAGCCAAATTGTTGATGGAGATGGAAAATCTCAATATCCATGCAAGAGTCACCGGGATAGCGTGGAGAACAATGATTGAAGACGAACTTCCCGTGGAAGCATTGCGACGGCTCTCACATAGAGAATATGTCGACGATGGGGAATGGTTGGAAGCAGTCAGGACCGTAACCCGAGCGGAAGAAGATTTCAAAGAACGAAAAGATGTTCGAGGGGGCGGTCCCTCCGTCACGACACGAGGCGAGAAAAGAAAGTCCTGCATTCAAAGCCGACAACCGCCGCAAAACATGTAAAAAAACAATACACGGCTACAGAAAAGGCGGCCTATCAGAAGAAAAAGGCTGGGGAAAGTAAGGTGAACAAAGAAGGGTCGGTGGCACCGGCGGGGGAGGTTAGACATACGGTGTGGTCGGAAGCACACCAGGGCGTCGATCAGAAGGTTGTGGATAAACGGAAATCTGACAACCAATGCATGCAATGCGGGATGAGGAACCATCTTTGGAAACACTGTCGAAAACCGATACTGGTATCAGCGATGAATCGAGGGCAATAAAAGCCCAAACAACCATCCGCATTTGCGCCAAAACTACGCCCCCAGGTAGCCACTGTTGCCGTTGATGGCAAGGGAGAAAGCTCAAAGCGAGAGGTGCAAAGGTCCCCAGCGTGGGCTTTTGACGATGACGACATTTTATAAAAAGTCATCCAGGTACCGACAACCACGGTGATCGGGTAGTGAGGTTGCCGCCTCGAATCGAAAGACCTCCGGCGTAGTCGGTGACGATATCCCACAGGAAGGCAAAAGACCAAAGGATAGCGGTTGCCAATTTACGTCCAAAATTGGGTAGTCCGTGCTCACCATGGGAGCTATAAAAAACTACAAGTGAAGAAAGCGGTCGACGAGACTAAAAGGGAAAGGAAGATTAACATTCGTTGGAACGGAACTTTAGTTGCACGACACGGGTGAGGAGGCTCGAAATCCAGGGCAACCTGACTTTCTCTCCGAGTAAAAAAGCCCGGCAAATAGAAGCTGGGGGCGCCTCTATTGGGAACAAGGTTCATGCCCGACTAATGGTGTTCGAGGGGGTCACGGGAGTGAGACCAAACTCGAAGGCGAAGGTACGGTGGACTCGTCGCAGGGGACAGTCTCATATGAGGGCTAAGTCGACAATAAAGGACTGTGCATCCTAGTCGCGAACTCGAGAGGTACTCTAGTGAACCACCACTGCTGTGATATGGGAACTCCCCGGCAGGACGTAAAGACCGCTACTAGTGGGCTGCCCGATATCAAAATATAAGACACTTATTGTAAAAGTTTGTCTGAGGAGGCTTTAAGAGCCGAAACTGGGCAGGCGCGGTAACAAACCCCCACGCTAATTGTAACCGCGACGATGAAAAGATTTCATCAAGGACAGGGCGAAAGCTCTAGACCCATTAAAAAACCCAAGCACTACGCCTGCCCTGAGGGAAAGGCATTTATTGAAATCAGAAGACGAAAACACGCGATAAACCTCCTCTTAGATTCTGGTTTGAATATCTTTCTCATGAACCAAGACACCGCACGACTGCTCGAAATCCCGACTAAAGCTAGGGATTCACTGTTAAAAATCACAACCTTCGATGGCGAACCCGCACCTACTGGAGGAACATTCTATACCCATCCTATTCTCCTAGAAATCGGTGCCAACGCCCACCGAAGTATGATATCCTGCGAAATTGCCAATTCAGGAAGGTATTACTTAATCATACCCTTTGGGTGGTGGCATGATGAACACCCCCTTCAAAATATCGCGGACCCACGGAAATGGGCCTTTGAAGAAACAATGTGCCACGCGCATATAGAGGATGAGGCTGTGGCAGATATGTTTGAATGGGATGAAACTGTGGCTTACGATGAGGAAGCACAGTATGTGGGACAGATAGAACGAGAGGAAGAAGGGGGAGTACAATTGGAGAGGCTGCCAAAACCGTATTGGAAGTATAAGGAGCTTTTTGAAGAGAAAAAAGCCAAAATGCTGGCGCCTCGAAGGACTTTCGACCACGCCATCAACCTTAAAGACGGGGCCGAACCCCGATGGGGTCCGATTTATCCAATGTCGGCACACCCGTTGAGCGAGCTGGATAAGTACCTCAAGAAAATGATGGCTGAGGGAAAAATTGCTGATAGCGAATCTCCTTACGGCGCTCCGATCCTCTTTGTTCCAAAACCAGATGGAAGTCTACGATTGTGCGTAGCTTATAGAAACCTCAACAAATTGACGATCCTGAATAAATACCCTCTACCGGTCATGGATCAACTACGAGAACGCGTTGATGGAGCAAAAGTATTTACGAAGCTCGAACTAAAAGATGGATACCATCTTATTCGGATGAGAAAAGGCGATGAACATAAAACAGCTTTTCCTACACGATACGGAGAGTGCGAATACAAAGTCATGCGTTTCGGGCTCGTCAACGCTCCCGCAACGTTCCAGACAATGCTGAACAAGATCCTAAGGGAATTCTTGGACCACGGGGTAGCCGTGTACCTATACGATATCCTAATCTACTCCGATAATATGGACGACCACATCAAACTAGTCTAAAAGGTCCTCGACCGACTTGCACAGCACGACTTAGCAGTCTCGTTGAAGGAGTCGGTTTTCCACCAAGAGGAGCTCGAATTCCTAGGGTACATTGTCAAGACAAGCAGCGTCACCATGAGTGATAGAAAAGTGAAAAGCCTTCAAGATTGGGCACACCCAAGGTCGGTTAAAGAAGTTCAGATCTTCATTGGATTCGCAAACTTTTACAGACAATTCATCAAAGATTTCTGAAAGGTCTGCAAACCAAGAACCGAGACGTTAAAGGGAAACCCAAAGGATTTTCACTGGGGAAGAGAGCAGGAGGAGGCGTTTGAGGAGTTGAAGAAGAGGTTTACGACGGCACCAATTTTATTGCATTTTTACCCAGGGAGAAGAACGGTGGTCGAGACAGAGGCAAGCGACTTCGCGCTCGGATGCGTACTGTCGCAATACCAGGGAAGACGGCTTCACCCTGTGGCTTTTCATTCTCGAAAATTGAACAGTGCAGAAAGAAATTACGAGATACATGACAAGGAATTACTCGCAATCATGGAAGCATTGAAGGAATGGAAAAGATACCTCTGGGGTGAAGAAGAGCCCGTGACGTTATACACGGACCACCAAAACCTACAGTCCTTTTTGAGCAAAAAAGTCTGGAACCAACACCAAATTCGATGGGCACAGGAGTTGACAAACTACAACTTCAAAATAGTCTATCGACCTGGAAGCAGAGGCGGGAAACCAGATGCGTTAAGTAGACGGCCGGAGTACCGTCCTGAGGAGGGAGCTCGTCACAGTGAACTGTCAATTTTGAAATCGGAACATTTCCAAATTTCCGTAATTCATCAAAGCGAAGCGCAGAGACAGCCCTCATTCCAGAAAAACGCGAACCCACAAGCCTCGGAATAATGAAACTTTCGGATAAGGCTATAATCCCGACGAAAGGTTCACGATTCGCAGCCGGTCATGACATCTATGCCCTGACAGACGGGATGGTACCAGCAAAAGGACAGACAATGGTGGAAACGGGTTTTGCGATAGGATTGCCGGCAGGAACCTACGGAAGGCTAGCCGCGAGAAGTGGTATGGCTAGCAAGATGGGAATAGCAGTGGGTGGTGGTGTAATAGACGCAGATTACACCGGAGAAGTCAAGGTCATACTTCGAAATCATGGCGAAGCGGGCGGCGTATTTAAGACAGAAAATCAGATAGCGCAACTCATAGTGGAGAAGGTCGCCAACGCCAACGCCATGGAAGTAGACGATCTGGGAATAACTGTGCAAGGAAAGATGGGTTTCACATCAAGTGACATGAACCCTAAGCCATCCATCCAGGCTAAAGTAGAAGAAGTCAAAATATGTTTCCTTCACACGGACACAAGCGAAAACAAATTCTTTACCGCAGCTGATATTGGCTATGACCCTCGGTTAATGAAAGAAAAAGAAAGGTTATCAAGCGCTCACGTCAATGCAGCCCTGACGCGAACAATGAACGATTCATTTCTGGATAAAATTAGAGTGGCAGGTAAGGAGGATGAGAAGTGGCAGGAGCGAGGCCGTGAACTGGGTAGGTTAAGAGAATGCGGGAAAAAGATGCCGGACGAATCTATAGAAAAGGACGGGTTACTATATACAAAAATCGTTTGTACATCCCTGAGGACGAAGCCCTTCAAACGGAAATATCCCAAGGCTGTCACGACTCATTAGTAGCAGGGCACTTCGGACAGGAGAAAACCATTGAGATAGTAACGAGGGACCTTTACTGGAAAGGACTCGCAGATTGGATCAGAGACTATGTCCGATCCTGCCACGAATGTCAACACAGTAAATCCCCACGGCATGCCAAGTACGGATTACTTCAACCATTAGAAGTACCTTATGCCGCCTGGTCCTCCATATTGACGGACTTTATGGCCCAAGTACCGTAATCGCAGGGTAAGACCCAGATCATGGTAGTGGTAGACCAGTTCACCAAGATGGCTCATTTTATCGGCCTCCACGAGAATGCGACGGCAAAAGATGTTGCGGATACCTTCATTCGGGAAGTTTGGAAACTTCACGGATTACCGACTCAAATCATATCGGACATGGACGCGAAGTTTGCCGGCGAATTCTGGAAATCATTGTGCAAAATGCTAAGAGTTAAAAGGGGCATGGCAACGGCGTACCACCCTCAGACTGATGGACAAACGGAAAGGACCCACCAAGTGCTGGAAGGCGACTTACGAACATTTGTCAACTACTGTTAGGCGCACGGACTCCCCGTAAGGATTTACAGGGCAAAGTTACCCTACCCTGACGCACACGAACTTCGAAGGAAAAAGATAACACCCCCCTCCAGCCCCGGCGTTGGGACGGCGCGTCATCACTGGCCGCCTGGGTAGTTGCGTCCCAACACCAAAGACCACTATCAAAGGAACACATCTTATAACACCGTATACGTCGCGGCCGTCCGTCCGACCGGATCCTGTTCGCAGGATATATGAGGGGAGACCTTCGGGCACCTTATGCAAGTGGAAGCAGGTGAATCGGACGACGGCGCATAAAGTTACAGACACTTGACGACAGACAGTCGGAAGAGTGGGTCATAAGTAACGGGACGTTTTGCACGAAAGTTAGTCCACTCGTACTTACAAAGTCGTGTAGAGTATGAAGGAGGTAACTATGCCCAGTAAGTGGATCGGGTGAATCCACAGAGGACAAGTTGGTAAAAGATGGAGTCCGAGGGAAAACACCTATTGGTACGATCCCGAGGACAAGTCGTGTAATGCCGGAAGACCAGAATACGAGATGCAGTTGCATATCGAATTCTCGA
>Ga0307513_10000798_pt1 | contig 45873 bp, 55 predicted proteins | sample 15_EM_MG_FD_202174 | JGI IMG/M metagenome (GOLD analysis project Ga0307513, IMG submission 202174) | Populus trichocarpa ectomycorrhiza microbial communities from riparian zone in the Pacific Northwest, United States - 15_EM | ecosystem: Host-associated > Plants > Roots > Unclassified | place...
TGGTCTTGGAATAAAGGATCAATTATCAGCGGCGTTCTCGTTTTGATCCATCACAAACTGGGTTATGGCAGTTCCCCCACCATCTCTGATACCTCCTGGTAGTTGCATGTGGTGTGTACGGTGCACATTCCCTGAAGTTTCCTGACGTCTGAACGTTCTCTATCTTGGCCGCCTTGTCCCCGAAGGGTCAGGATAAAAACGAGCTCGGTTTTGCAACAGGATCCCCCGTTCTCTCCTCGGTGAACACCCCCCTCCCTTGCTGTCTTTGTTTGTGCGCACTTCTGTCATGATGGTTGCTTTCTCTTCGATCCTTGCCGTTGGCACTCTTATCGTTAGCACGCTCGCTGCTCCCCTTCACTTTTCCGAGTTCAATCGCCGTGCGTTGCCGGTCGGAATCTCCGTCGCAACCGCGAGGACCTACCTCTCCCAATGTGAGTAACCACGTTCGCGGTCCCCACACATGATATCTCAGCGCTCCATCCTTCGCAGTGACGGTTGCGACGCCATCCAACTCCCCCGCATACAGTAGGGACTTCTTCAACCACTGGATCACCAGTAAGCTTTCCTCACATACATTGATACACGTTGGACTCAATTGACTCGCGATCTCTCTTAGTCAGCGGTTCATGCAACACCAGAGAGAGTCAGTTATCAATTCAATTTCCTCCAGTGCCCTGCTGACCGAACCGCCAATACATCCAGCCGTTCTGAAGAGGGACGGCACAAACGTCGTCACCGATTCCAGCTGTGCCGCCGTCTCTGGTCACTGGGTTTCACCTTACGACAACGTCGCCACTAACCTGGCTTCTGATCTTGATATCGTAAGCAATCTGCCTCCTCTTTCGAATCTCGACTTAGTTGAGATGTGTTTGTAGGACCATGTTATTCCTTTGAAGGAAGCCTGGATCAGCGGTGCCCGCACTTGGACCGCTGCTCGCCGCGAACAGTTCGCCAACGACCTCACTCGACCTCAGTTGGTTGCTGTTACCGACAACCTTAACCAAGCCAAGAGCGACCAGGACCCCGCTACCTGGCTCCCCCCTCTCAACTCCTTCAAGTGCACCTACGTCGTTGCTTGGATTCAAGTCAAGCACTACTACGGTTTGACGATCGACTCCGCTGAGAAGACTGCTCTCACGAACACGCTCAACACGTACTGCTAGGGCGTTGCACTTGATGATGCGAGGATTGTGATCGTTGTATCGTAGGTTATATACCGCGTGCATATTTGTAACATGAATGAAAATGCCGTAATACGCCAACCCACATGGGTATATATGGGTCATTCAACATGCCAGGCGACAATGTTGGTATTAGCTCTGCCAACGAACTTGGCGTGTGACTTCATGAACCTCACGACAGTTCCGATGATGGACAGAACATTGTTAAAGATCCATGAGTGCGAGTCTATCGCCTCCCGGGTTAATCCAAGGTCGCAGGGAATCAGAGAGCGGGAGGGGCAAATCGGGCGGACCAGTGGGTAGGGCGTTTTCCGGAAACCACCTGGACGGCACTGTAGAATCAAGAAAAACGATACTATTTGCAGACAATGAACAACTGATTACGATGAGAGCAAAATCAAATCAAAATTAGAGAATCAGTCCACCACAAACTGCAGAGTGCGGGCGCCATCCGTGGTTGAGGGTTCTATTATGCGCTAGGTTTTTTTAGATGTTCCCTATCTCGCTCTTCCAGGTGTGGGCTTTCTCGAAACCGTTCTTGCCCGTACGGTAGTCCATGATGGTCTTCTCGATTTCGTCACGGGTGGTCATGACAAATGGGCCGTATTGGTACACGGTTTGATCGAGAGGTTCTCCAGAGATCTGATTGAGCATGTCAATAATCATGATCGCAGAAATGATGCGGTGACTGACCAGAGCCAATTCGGTGCCGTCCTCCAATGCCTCCAAGCTTACGCCACTCTGGTCGGTCTCGGCGCTAAACACGAGGGTGTGGAACTCCTTGTGCTCCTTTTCGCCGTTTCCAGCCTTGACGCGGCCCTTCAAGACATAAGCGAATGAGGTCCATCCGGCGGGGAGGTCATGGAAGATTTTGGACTTCTTGTCGAAGATGACGTGGAAGTACCAGCACCCGCCGAGAGGACGGACGGGTGATTCGACGCCGAAGCTTTTTCCTGAAATGACCTTGATCTTGACGGGACCGTCAGGGCCCTCCGGGTAGGCGGTGGGGATACCGGAAGCATCGAGCTCTTGGTACGACGGGTCAACCATTTTGTGCTTGGTAGAGGGTTAGTCGTGAGTTGGGAGACGAGCAGGAGATGAGCGTACTTCCTTGGGGAGGTCGACCCAGAGTTGTAGACCAACGGGGTCTGGTTTGCCGTCCTCATGAACTGGCATTTCAGCATGGATAACTGGTAACGAATGTTAGGGGCACATGAGGGTCGTGGTGTTGAGAGGGGTACCCACTTCCTTTACCAGCAGTCATCCACTGGACTCCTCCAGGTTCGATGGTTCCCCGGTGGCCAGCAGAGTCCTCATGTCTACTCGATCTGCGGAGCAGGGGCGTCGGGTTCGTGCCGATCACTCAGTGCTGAGTTCATCAACGTGGGAAAAGAGTTTCTTACCCTTGGATCATGTATGTGACGGTGGCCTGGCCTCTGTGAGGATGGTCAGGGAAGCCAGCGCCTTTGCTGATGCGGAAGTGGTCGAGCATGAGGAAAGGGGTGAGGTTGCGGAGGGCCGCTGTTCCAATGGACCTTCGGACGACAGCACCAGCACCCTCCTCGGTTTCAATAGCGAGAACACTGTTAACTACGGATCTGGTGAGGCGGGACATGGCTGGGAGTGGTGATCGAGGGGTAAGTAGATGAGCGGAGAGGATTGAGATGATGAAGAGGAAGACGACCGAGGGGTATTTATACGAGACGGACATATTGGAGCTTACAGATGCTCCTGGCTAACATCCCCGTACCCTAACTCTTATAACCAACCCTTTCGGAAATCTTTCCAATCCTCTCCTCAAGAATGGCCGTATCTTCTCACGCCCTATTGCGCGGTGACGCGTGAGATCACACGCGACGTCACAGTCACCCTCCCTTTTGGTCTCGTCGTTCCCATTGGCAATCTGGCTGACGAGAGTGAGGCATGGTATCCTCCTCTACGCCGTGCGTCACTGCCCTCTACCTCATGCTGACTGACCTTGACCCATTCCGCGATAAGTGCCCCCAGGAAGACCTACAGTACCCGGCGCAAGGTAATGCAGCGCTGACAACCCGCCGGCCGCCCGACCCAGACGTCTGATTCCACTTTGCTCCCACAGTCGACCAAACGCGACACGACCCAGAACGAGTCTGTACACAACCAACTCACGAATCTCTGGGTGTTATTAATTCTCGCAATATAGCCGGAGTTCAGCAGACGAGTCCGATATGAGTACACAGCGGGTGTCCCCCAGAAAACAGGTTTCTCCCTCGGTGAGCCGCCTGAACGCCTTGCCTCATATGGGCTAGTGGCTCAAAATTGTGCTACGCCTTCCAGAAAGGGTCGGAGACCAAGCCGAAGCGGGTTGAAGTTTTGTGTGTCTAATCTTCCTCCCGTCCGAAAAAGTCCACCCAAGTGCTGATCGATAGTTGTGGACAGCCTTCCACCTCCTTCTCCAAAGCGATCACGTTTTGCTGCCGTCGAGGATTCAGATGCTGAAGCGAGCCCCAAACCTGTCAGTAAGACCTCCAGAACGTCCTCTGTGCAAGCGAACAAGGGAGGCACCCAGAAAGGAACACCCACCACGCCGACTCAGAGCCTCCTGACCAAGGCTTCGTTGAACTCCCTCAACAGGTCTAGCAGGTCTAGGTATGCTCATAATGATGCTATTCTTTCTACCCTCCTCGCTTAACACTATCACCCCCACAGGCGCGCCGCATCACCGGCAGAAACAGCAGACGACAATGAATCGGTTGCGGAATCGGTGACCGGAACAATCCGACGAACAGAAGAGCAGCGTATCCAATACCTACGGGAACAGCCAGACTGTGGCGAATTGGAGCCTCACAGAGCGTTCTGTAAACGGTGCAACCGGTGGGTCGGTATGGGGGGCAAGTTGAAGTATCCTGTGTATAAATGGACGAGACATATCGAGAAGTGTAAGACTAAAGAACCAGCGTACGTGTTTGTTACCCCCTGTTACACCTTTACAACTCACCATGATCACCCTTTTTAGTGGGTCTGATGGGGGTGAGAGTGGTGACGATCGAGCATCATTGGCTGTTACACCGGAACGCACCCCTCGAAGAAATGAAGAGCAACGCCGCGAGTTCTTGAATAGTGACCCACGCGTGCTGATCGTGAAGGAGTGGGAGGTCCAATGTCGAGCCTGCCAGAAGTGGATCAAGCTTGGCAACCAACGCAAATACGATTTAACTCCTTGGAATCTGCACTGCGGTCGGTGCTCGGGTGAATTGTGCGTTCAATCCAGCGCATACAATGTCTGCCTACGGTAGCTGACGTCGTCACGTAGGCCAAGTGGCCCAGTAGCTACCTTGAACAGAAAAATGCAACTCGTCGACGACTCGCAAGTCAAGAACTTTACCCCGGACGCTGTCGTTTGCAAGGTTTGCGACCTCCCGGTCGTTTTACAAGGTGAAGGGGATTATAACCTCGCCAGGTGGCATGACCACAAATTGGCCTGTATACCACCTATACCATCCCCTGTCCCGGTTCCTTCCACAAGCGCGACCAGCAATGTTCCCAGACCACCTGCCTCGAACGCTGACACGGAAGCCACCCTCGTTGGCACGTCTTCCTCACCTCCCAGAGGCAAGAAACGCCAACGAGAGGGTGAAGACGATACCGAAAGCCCCGCCGGCGCTACGACCGAAGATTTGGATGCTCGACCGGCGGCCAGGCGTAGGACGGAAAGCTATGAGCCACCGAGCGGCTTCTTGCCGAGCCTGTGGAAGTGGGCCACGACTGAGGTCAAGGCATTTGTCAAAGCCGCTTTTGGTAGTGGCGAGGAGACGAAGGAGGAAGCCGGGGAGAGCAGCACTACTGCTGCCGCAAAGGTTTAGAGAGAAAGGTCGGGATTGTACTCGATCGCTAACTATTACCGCTTGTTTATGTACTGACAGTGTTGTATGTTGGGGCCAACTTTTCTTGTTCTCTACCTACGTACCACTCACACCATCGTTTGTTCTGGATCGAGGAGTCGCTGTATATCCACATTCCTTTTCTCACATTTACCCTGTAATTATTCTCGACTAATCCTATGGGAGATTCGGAGATTTGTTTACATGTAGGGTGCTTCAGTTGTTTCTGGCCCCCTTCGTCAGATCCACCCGGTCGCTCTGGGTTGCCGATGGTAACAGCAAGACAACAAACCCTACGGTATATTGTACAACAGATTATGTGCACGCGTTTGTGAATAGTACAGGATAGAGTTTCTTCTATGAAAATTGAAGATGCGAATAGGGTATGGGCGAAGGAGTGATGGAGGATAGTCCAAGATCGGTCGATATGAACAAACCAGTCGAAAGCGAGATAACTTGCGAGGAGCGAAGGGCGACAGGAGTTGGACACAACGTGACAGGTGGACGGTCGAGGATCAGGATAGCGGAAAAGGGGGACTACGAATGCGAAGACGAGGGAGCGTTTGTGGTAGCTCTGCGCCTCCTCACGTCTTGAAAGGCTTCAGAAACCGCTTGCCGTGCCTGGATTTGCTGTTTCCACCCTTCACTCGCACATTTCGCGCGAAGCATGAACATGACGCTCTTCACCGCCCCACGGAACTTTATCCTTGGGGTCCTGCTGAACGAATTCGGCGATGGGAGAGAGGGTGCGCCGACGGCGTGGCCGATTCGAGCTATGGCCGCGAGGATCTTCGTTTCCCTGCATGAGCAAACAATGGGGAAGGTCAAAAGGTGAGTGGGACGTTCGTCACCCAAAAAAGCAGGTGGGGAGGACTCACGAGGACTCGAATTTGGAAAGCAACACGAGGAGGTAATGCTTCTGGAACCCAAGGTCGCTCCTCATCGTGGACTCCCTCGTGTACTTCGCCTTCAGGTACTTGATCTGGATTATCAATCCTTTACACTCCTGTTTGTGCTGGTTCTTCAGAGCGACCACTTGTCCGTCGTCCCTGCACGGCGGGTCAGCACAATCGTAATCGTCCCACAGCGGGGAGAACGCACCCAGCAGCACAAACATGTGACTTCCACCCCTCCAAGGCTTTCCTACTCCTCCCTTTCTCGCCTTCCAACTCTTCTTTGAGAAGCCTAAGCTCAGTCTTGAGTTGATTTTGCCCACGCTCAGCCTTCCTCGTCCTCTCCTCCTCCACCTTCTTCTTTTCTTCCAACCTATCTCTCTCCCTCCTCAACGCCTTCAGATCGTTCCCAAACCTCTCGGCATCCTTCCGGACCCTCAATAAATCCGCCTCAAGCCCACGTACGGTTTGCGTGAATTCGGATTTCTCTTGAGCGATGCGGATTTTTGAAGCTTCGGCACGTTCGAGCTCGCTCTCGCGGTAGGTGAGGGCGCAACGGAGATCTTCGATTTGATGAACGTGGAGGTCGAGCTCGTGTCTACGGTCGTCGTGGGATTTCTGGGCGGTACGGAGTTGATCCCGGAGTGTATTCATACGCTGAAAAGGTTCAGTGACTTGTAACGAAAACATTTGCTTCGAGGGACTCACCTCGTTGACGTCAGCATACTGCCGTTGTAACTGCTTATGGTCCTTCAGGAGCATAGATCGTTCTTGACGTAGCCTATCTATGGCGTCCACATTTTCCGTCACCTTGACCTGCAGGTTCCTCGCCTTTTGTTCAACGGTCGCCGTCGCTACGCATTGGTGAATGGAGAGATCTTCCTACATCATTCCGTTCGCTTACCTCGGAGTTCCGCTTCCAGTTGATTATTGTCCTGTTTGGCCCGTTCAAGACCGGACTTGACATCGTCCATATCCTGTAACCCACTGTCGTGAGTCCTGCAACCTCGATACTCAAAGAACGGGACGTTACTGACCGATTCAGTGCGACGCAGCTTAGCCAGAACATTCTCGCGCTCCCGTTCAAACCGGTCTTGTTCAGTGAACAGAGATCGTAATTTCGATCTCTCAGCCCTGAGTTCCGACTCCAACGTAGCAATCGATTGCTTCGCCGTGTCGAGTTCCTGTCGCCGGATCACATGCCAATAAGACAACTTCGTACGTCGAGACACGGATATGATCAGACTTACCGTTTGAACAGAAACCCTCGCCTTGTGAGCTGCCTTGCCGCTCTCTGCGGATCTTTTGGCTTCATCCTGTGCGCTTCGAACCTGCAAATTGAGCTTATGGGCGGTATCTTGTAGGGCGGCATTCTCCCCGAGCAATTGTTTCTTCTCTCGTTCCCATTGTTCTTTCATATATTCAAGCTGCTGATTCACTGATCGAAGGTCAGCCTTCAGAGCTTCGCTGGTACGGCTCGGTGGAGTTGGAGGGTTAGAGGGGAGGGAAATGGTTGAAAGGTCGGGTAAACTGTAACATCCCCAGGTTAGACCCGGACGCGTTAACCCATTCATATATACAGGTCACATACCTCTCATCCGCATCAATGCTTCGAACATCGACCTTGGTACGACATTTCCCACAACGCATTTTCTGCAGTCTACGGGTCCTGCGGTCATCCTTCCGTGAAAGCCTAGCAACGTCGTCTTCCAGAGAAGCGATCCTAGCGCGCCCATCCTCGACTTGACGCGTAAGGCTAACAACGTCCAGCCCAGCTTCTTCGATTTGTTCGAGTTTCTCGTCGATGCTTTGGTTAGCACGCTCGAGTTCCTGACGGAGGCGCGCAAGCTCGGAGAAGAAGGGGGAGGTCGGATCGTTCATGGTGGCATTCAACCAAGAAGCCTGAAGGTGTATTTTCAGCTTCTGTGAATCGATCAAGGGAAAGTGAGACGCGTGTCACTTACGTCTCGGAGAGGTCCACCAGGAGTTTTTGGACTCAACATTGAAACCAGTTGACGATGGAAGGGAGAAGCCGCGCTTGCGGCGGTGACACCGTTTATGGCCTTGCTCGGAGTCCCGTTCATCGTATCCCTGAGGACTTGAACACGTTGTAAGAGATCCTCCCGTTCCCTCTCCAGCATCTCGATACGGTTGTCCTTAGCGGTGTCCACCGCTTTCCGAGCTGGGGACTGTTGCATGAGAGCCCGAAGGCGAGCGATTTCCTTGTGTGCATCGTCAAGCTCGTCCTCCAACGCCTCAACATCCGTGCCCGGAACCATATGTGGCTCGACAGACTTTGAAAGCGACCTGGACTTCTCCTTCTCCCGTTCTCGTTCTCGTTCAAGGACGGAGATAGTCCCCTTCAGCTCCGCGATTTCCTCGTCGTGGGATCCGACCCTTCTGTCGGCAACTTCGAGGGCTTCATGCATTTGATGGCCGAGCTCATTGAGCCTCTCGACCTCCTCCTCCAGTTCTTCCACTCGTCCCTGAGCCTGGATACCTTCGGTGACCGTTTCCCGTAGCCGGTCCTGGGTGGACTCGAGCTCGGACTCGACGGCCTGGATCCTCCTCGTAGCAACATCAACTTCGGCCTCGAGTTCAGCCACATAAGCCTTGGTATCGCGGAGTTCGTCACCATTGGCCTTCGACTTCTTGGATTGCTCGTCAACCTGCTTGCGGAGAGTCTCAATCTCGTCCAAGCGGGTGGCCAGCTCCTGGTCTAAACCCTCAACGATGACCTCCTCGTCCTTGAGTTCGGCCTCGAGCTGAGCTACCTTGGTGTTGCGTTCTCCAAGATCATCCTCCAAGTTCCTCACACGAAGGTTAGCCTTCTTGAGCTCGCCGGACAGTCGACCGAGTTCTTCGTTGACGGCGTTCATCTCCTTCCCGATGTCGGCTTCTGCTGCCAACGCTCGCTCTGCATTCTCGGCCTTCTTCAGCGCAACATCTCTCTCGGCCTCGACTACCTCGACGCGCCGAACAGTTTCCTTCGCGTCAGCTTCGGCTTTGTCAAGTTTCTGCTCGAGGTCCCGGACTATATCCTCAACGCCCTTCTCCACTTCAGCCATTCTATCGCGCCACCGTTGCTTATCCAGAGCGCGTTCGGCATTGAGCTTTGCCTCGTACTCTTCCTTTTCCTTGTTGAACTTCTCCAGTTCCCCTTGCAGACCTTGGATGATCATCTCTAGCTCTGCCTTCTCCCCTGACCGATCACTTCCGTCCTCGTCCTCCTCCTCGACATTTCCCAACCCCCCAGGACTTACGCTCACTCGCGCTCGTCCGCGACCGGCATTTACGAACCTGCCGGGGACGGACGAGGTCGATGAAGTCACAGGTGAGGTACTTGCTTCCTTGGACCGTGCCTGAGCTTCGAGTTCAGTAATCCGCTCTACGAGGGCTTTATTTTCATCTTCCAGCCGTTTGTTTAGTCCATACAGGTACGAGTTCAGCTTCTTCGCGTTGAACCTTCCGACGCCTACACCTTGGGCAGTAAGACCCATCGCTGGATCGAAAGACGTGTTCGCTCTCGCGTGAACCGTCAGGTCGTGGGAAGAAGCGGTGGAAACGAAGGAAGCGCGGTCCTGGAGGGGATCATACACAGGCGAATCGGGTTGGGATTCATGTCCGCCGTCGGATTCGGTGTCGGTGGCCGTCCATCCCTGGGCCAGGGGATGCGATAACCGAGGTCGCGAACTGACAGTGGCCTTGGAACTAGGCGTAGCCCCGGCGAAGATATTTGTAAGTCGGGCAGCGGGTGGTGCAGGAGCGGGGGTAGCTGCAGTGGATGAGGAGAATTGGCTACCTTCGTGAATCGGGGTCTCTGGGACCTTGTCACGGTGTGGGTGGGGGGTGGGGAACTTCATACGAGGGCGAGCGGTAGAGTTGATGACATCCATAAGGAACGACCGTTTGTGTGAGTAGGGAGTGGTTGGGTCAAGCTCCCCTCGCGAAGGTACGTAGTTGTCATTTGCATCCTCGTTATCAGTGACATCGCGTTCCGGGGGCGTCGTGGTTGTGGGTTGTTGCGAGGTGAAGGTAGGAATGGGAACTTGGAATCTGGCTCTCGGACGAGGCTGGAAAGCCGGGGTAGGGGTGAAGATACCAGAAGGAACGGGAGACGACTCTGGGAAAGTGACTGCCTTATCGCCTCCATAGGTTTGTCTCGGTGTTGCTTCAGAGCCATAAGTAGGTTCACGGGGGTCAGCCTCTGACACGGTCTGCTGCGATTCAGAGATGTAGGATCGCCTCTCTTCCTCGGAGACGAGATCTTCCTCCTGGACCTCTTGGATGGTGCTAACTTCATGCCGGTAGTCACTGTGAGCATCGCTAATATCCGAGGGAGGCAAAGCGTCGCTAGAGTGTAGATCGTCGGAGTGCGTGGACCGGTCAGGTGCAAATGATACTGGGGGAGCAGAGGCTGGCCGGGGAGTTGAGTTGGGAGAAGCCACAAAACTACGAGGAAGTGGCAGAGACCCAGCTGACATGGGTGAGGCGGTTCTGGGACGTTCAATGTAACTTGAGGTGCCGGCCCGCGGTGGAGCCTCATTGTCCGACGAGACGGAAGATCCCAGCGACGTGGTTGTGCGCGTCAATGAAGGCGTACGAGTCCTGTCAAGCGGCCTTCGGTACGTAGAGTTGTCGAGACCATGACGAGGTGTCTTTGGAGCTGGCGCCTACCGTGAACGTTCTTACTTCAGCTCATCGACAAAAATCACCAGGCGAGAACTTACCTTAGTCTCTGACGTTAGGCTGACCTCATAGTCGTAATACTCCCCTCCTTTTCTGGGAGAAACGTCCATACTATGATCCTCGGGCTGGAATGACTGGTGACTCCGATCAATATCTTCCATGGCTTCGGTAAGGTCGAGCTCTTCTTCCTCCAGCGAGAGAGCCTGGGACTGATAGTTGACGGGAATGCTAGCTTTGCTGTTCGCAAGCTCCAAGCTCATCGCACCGACATAGTCATCGTCGCTATCGGTACTGACGTCCGGTGGAACGGGTCTGATCTCGCTGACGTCAAACGTATCGTCCCTGAACTGTTTTCCACTCCCGTTCCTGGATTGCGAGGCTACGGATCTTGTTGAGCGTGAACGTGAGGAAGCTAGCGACTGAGCAAAACGAGCAGAGCTCTTGGCGCTTGGGGGAGGTCGGACCGTGGAGACTGTTCTCTGTAAATGGGAGAAGGTGGGTGTTGATTGGTAGGGTAAGGATTCGTCGCTTGCGTGGAGAACATCCGAGCTTCTGCTTTTGTGAGAGGTTTCCCCGGGATTGGCCGGGTGCGAAGAGATCTGGGACGAAGAGAGGATGCCGGAATCGTCTTCGAAGTCAGGTACGGGGGGAAGGGAAGGCATATCGTCGTCGTCGAGGGCATCTATGCGCCTCAACAGGCGAGAGGGAGTCTCGAGCATGAGCCCAGCCATCGTGGTGGAATTATCGGTCCTGGATGTTTGACCAGTCGCGTCACCGTCGCGTCCGGCGAAGTTTGAACAACGCGGCACGTGATGTCGCCGCCTCTCAACCAATCCGCGCCAACTTTAAATGACCGACGCAACCCTCAGGCTGATCGGGTGTGATAAAGCTGTCGCCTGACCATCTACCCCCTCAAACAACGGGCAAGTCAGTGTCCCGAGATTTATCCATACGTCCCTTCCCGCGCCCACCGCCGCCCAACCTTAAGCTCGTGTCTCTTGGCCTGCGGAAACTAAGACCAGACCCACTCACAAGGCCACCACCGAAAAGAAGCCGAAGTGGGGTACGATTCCGCACGCATATACCCTGGTCTCTGTAATCTTATTCACTGATTCCTTTCCACAGACTCCGAACCAGAGTCGAAGAAGGTCCCAAATTCCTGCAGCCCCTTCGTAAATGCACGACCCCCTATCCGGAGAGTAGCCAATTCCGGAAAGAACGCCAAGGATGCAACGCCCACTGTATTTGTTCACGAGTCGTTGTCGAGGTGTACACATCCTGACGTCATGCGTTCAGGTCAGTATCTTGTAGGGGGTACCCAGAAAACCCAGTGAATCCTGGTGATGATGAGAAGAAGGCATCGACGGCGATGAAACCTGCCTCCAAGGCTGTTTTCCAACCTTCTAGGAAGAGCGACAATGAGGCCCCAAGCTCTGATAACAATCAGTTGTCCACGTGTTCTGTGAGTTGCGCCCCTTGAGGTACTTCCGTTCCTATCGCTGATGTTTGATCAGCTCCCGATTCCGCTTTTTCGTTGCATCCGTAGTTTTCTACGGAATACCCATCGGCGAGCAACATTACTCACTCGCCTCAAACTTCCGTCCCGACGCGGATTTGTCGATCGGGAGTGCTGGTTCCTCATGAGCCTCGACGCCCGTTCCAAGATCCTTCATCTCCCGGTTGCCGAGGATTGACAGCATTGGATGTCGATTACCTGTGTTCTAGTGTTGACACCTACGAGACTCTGTCTCTCTGTGGTTCCATCTCGAGGGACTCGGCAAGTGGAACCCCACGACTCGCCTTTCCGTAGCGGATCCATCTCGAGTCCAGTCTACCTATCAGTTCCGCCGGTTAAACCTTTACAGCTGGACAGGTGTAGGGTTGTATCGGTTGCATATTTAATATCGCGTTTGTTCAGGCTAGTCACGATCGGGATCCCCGATGTTGTCCTTGGCATAGTTGACGAGTTCGAGTAAATCGTTTGGTCCCGTCTCACGGGAGCAAAAAGACTCCATGCGCGTCAAATGCGGGAACGCTCCGTTGTAGTAAGACGCGCCACTCCTTCCCAGGAATCTACTTACGGTCTTCAGCCTAGGACTATAATGAACCGACAACTTGGTTACCTTGGTTGGATTCGCAGTATCGTTGTCCCTTTCAGCGGAATAATATCAGCCTTATCTGCTTGACCTTCGCCCCACACCGGACACCGCATGACACAGGGCCCGGTCCCTTGCCAAGCCACATCCATGCTCAGGGAGGGAAGTCGCCACATCGTGCTACCAACGTCCATCCGACTGCTACCACCAAACTCAAGCCGCCCCACGCTCCCGCGGCCAGCGTGGTTGCCCCGAACCGATCTCCTGATAGATATATACATCCGAATCGGGCACTTTTTCGCGGTCGCGTACGCGTGGACGAGGCGTATGGTGAATCAAGCCAAGAGTCGCTCGGTATCGGTTCTATCGGGTCACCCGGCCCATTGTGTTGATTCTACAGGTGTGAACGGAGTGTCCAGCTGAAGTAATTGTGAGGTTTGAATCACCATTTAATATGGCGTCTGTCCCCCTTTGCCTTGAGAAAGCTGATTCAAACTCGAGTATACAGCTGCCGTTGCCAAAATGAAAAAATACAGTGTTTTGATGCTAATCCCAACATGGGTGATCGGGTGTCACAATTCCCCTCGGTAAATGGAAGGTCCGGCCTTGCCGCTGTTGTCCAAGACAAAGTTCGCTAGTGATTGGAACCGTGAGTCTCGGTCGTGTGGGCGAATGTTTGAATTGGTGGTGCTCTCTAGAGGCATAAATAAACTTCCGACGAATCAACCGTTCTTCTCCCCCTCCCTCTCTCACGACTTCCACGTCTCCATCCATTCCTCATGGACGTCGAGAACAAAGCCACCTCCGGTGAGAAAGGGGATGCCCAGTCCGTCATCTCTGTCGAGTCCCGTCTCGATGCTAGGGACCTGGATAAAGTGCAGAGGAAGCTCAAGCAGCGACATGTGCAAATGTGGGTTGTCGTATCTTCTTCTTTCTCTGCTCGCTCATCCTGACACCCGGAAAGGATTGCCGTAAGAGAACAACGGTTCCGGCGTCTGCACGACCCTGCTAAACAATACACCATTCTATAGATCGCTGGAACCCTCGGCACTGGCCTTTTCCTTGTACGTTTCGACCATCATCTGCCGCGCGGCACTCCAGCTATCATTAACGGGGTGCACATTGCTTGGGGTTAATAGGGATCCGGTCTCGCCCTACAAAGGGCTGGTCCTTTGGGTGCTCTCATTGCTTATGCCCTCGTCGGAACTGTTGCTTACTCGTATGGAGCAACCATATCGTGAAGTGGAGAGGCAACCACTAATAGTTTGGACTCAGGTCGCTGTGCGCTGTCGGAGAGATGGCCGCCTTCAATCCTACGTCTGGGACCTTCCCTCACTTCGGTAAGACCACGTTGACCTCGGAACACCGCTGGTGTTGACTAGTACCCACAGCTGCTCGGTGGGTCGACAAGGCACTTGGTTTTGCCGTGAGTTCCCGATGCCACCCCTTGTTGTCCGGCTTATCTGATACAATGCCGTAGATTGGTTGGGTACGTCAAACACGGGATATATCAGCGCGCTTGATCCAACTTTCCCCCATGGCGCTCTCCAGAACTACTTCTATGTGGGCCCCGAATATTCCTTTCCCAGATGAACTGGGTGCTCACACGACAAATTCTCTCAGGGTGCCGTAATTGCAATCCCGACGGAAATTAGCGCTGCGGCGATCTTAATCACTTTCTGGGATGACAACGTAAGTAAACTTTCCACGGATCTAAGCTTGGCGAGGGCGGTCTCATTCTTGCGTACGCCCCATTTGACAGCCCACTCATGCCCCGGCTTACATCGCCGCGATCTTGGTTGTCATGATATCCTTCAACTTGTTCGGCGTGCGGTACTTCGGAGAGGCTGAATTTTACCTCTGCTTGATCAAAAGTGGGCTTGTTACGACCGCGTCTCCGCAAAGACTGCTAATGATCTACGAATCCCTCCAGTCTCGCTGATTATTGGACTCATCATCACCGGCCTTGTTATCACTCTCGGTGGTGCCCCTGACCGAACGCGAAGGGGGTTCCAATACTGGAAGAACCCCGGTGCCGTTGCTCGTGCTGGGCTGGTCGACGACATTGGTGCCGACAGGTTCTTGGCCATATTATCCGTCATTGTCCAGGCCGCATTCAGTTTCCAGGCTATGGAGCTCGTCGCTGTGTACGTACTTGGGACGGCTCACGCGGGAAAATAATTAACGCCTTGGTCGTGTGCTCTTTAGTGCCGCTTCTGAGACCGAGAGTCCAAGGAGGAACATCGCCAAGGCCGTCAAGAGGGTCTTCTGGCGGATCCTTATTTTCTACGTATGTTCGCGGGTGGCGCGTGTGTTTACATCTGCATACGACTCATGATCCCATTCACAGATTCTCGGCGTCTTGATCACTGGTATGCTCGTACCATACGATGACCCTGACTTGTTGCGCGAAACCGGTAACGCCGCTCAAAGGTGGATTTCTCCTCGAACTTTCGTTCTAGTATCAAATCTAAGCCTCCTTCTCCCCCAAGTCCATACGTCATTGCCATTAACCGTGCCAGAATCAGAGTCCTCCCGCACATCATTAACGCCGGCATCTTCACCAGTGCCTTCTCTGCCGGCAACAGTTTCCTATACTCTTCCTCCCGAGTCTTGTTCGGCCTCTCCATCCGTGGTCAGGCCCCTCAGATCTTCAGCCGAGTCACAAAGGGGGGTCTCCCACTAATTTCCGTGGCTTTCTGCGTGAGTCTCGTTTTTGCTCGGATACGATAGATTGTTAAAAGAGCGCGTACACGGATAGGCTCTCTTTTCCCTCTTGACCTTTATGACGGTCTCCAACGGTGCTGCGACCGTCTTTGGTTGGTTGGTCAACTTAACGACCGTCGGTGGTTTCATCGGCTGGTGGGTCATTAACTGCACCTACTTGCGCTTCTGTAGGTTTCTTTTTGCTCTTTCGAGGGACTGCTGAAACAAGCCCCGTTCTGTAGATTATGGAACCAAGAAGCAGGGATTCGATAGAAAGAGGTTCCTCTACTACAGTATACTTCAGCCATATCTCTCGTGGTGGGGTATTTTCTGGTCGACGTTCTTCCTTGTCATATCCGGTCTCCGGACATGGTTCGAGTGGAACACTTCAACGTTCCTTACCTTTTGTGCGTCTTCTTTCCCATGCGCTCGGCCACCGTGCGAGACTAATACCGCCTATTCCCAGATATCAACATCCCCATCTTCCTTGCCCTGTACTTCGGTTACAAGTTTGTGAAGAAGACCAAGATCCGCAGGTGGGACGAGATGGACTTCGTCACCGGTATCCCAACACCCGAGGAGACGGAAGTTCCAGAAGTGCCACCCAGGAATATCTGGGAGAAGATCGCTTCCTATATTTTCTAACCGATCGCTACTCCATTGATGAAATTGCTCTCCTCCCCCCGTCTTGCGATCCCCTTTTCTCGGGAGAAGGGGTGTTATGTGTACTTTACGGTCGGAAAAAATATATCATTTGGGATTCCTATCAGCAAACCGATCCCCTTGTTCGCTCAGCAAGAATGCAATCGATTCGGCTTTGGAGTCGAATTTATTTTGAGCCGAAGCACCGAGTTCCCCGTTCAAAATCCTCTACCTAACCCAGCTACTTGGCGAACGGATTACTGATCTCCAGGCCGATCCGCTGGGGAGTGTGGTGTTGGAGACTTATAACAGGGGTGCTGTAGACAACATTACCTCTCGGTTTACTAAGGACGGGTATTGTTTTAGGTAGGGGAGACAAGTTCACACCAACGTCTGCGTCCGTGACGAACTGAAGGGAAGCTTACCGATCCTAACCGCCTCCAATAGCGCGATGAAGGGGCAGGATAATCGCGGCTCCCCTCGTATTTACAGCGCCATCTCTGAGTTGTCCTTCGGAGATAACCTTCAAGATCACGCAAATCATACACATGCGTGACACCTCTAAGGCAACGGGTTTTGTAAGGTGGACAGTGGTATGATGACGGCGATATGTAGTGAGGGGTGCGCACCAGCGATCATCGACGAGGTTAATGAAGCGAGTGCGAGGTGTGGGGGAACGTCACGATCACGATGCAATCTTGCCTCTCCACTTTTCGTTCTCTGAGCTCCCAGCCCCACCGGCCCCATCGTCGGCCATGATTACGTCTTTTTCTGAAGAAGTAGCGGTTGCCTTCAACGTTCCTGGTGTCGCAACCTCCCAGGTACGGACCGTCCTGCCGTTTGAGTAGGATGCAAATATCTGTTCGTTAGGCTGGGGATTTCGCGCCACGGAGTTCGCGTTCCCTTCTCCATGATCGGGCGGAACCCCGAGCAGTGCTCCCGAGTCCCAGTGTCATATGTATGGGTTACTGTCTGAACAGAGGGTTAACTGGGCCTTTGATAACATCTAAATTTTGATACATTAGACATGGAGTGCAGGTAGTTCCAACTTACCACAGGAGAAACCTCAGCAATAACCAATCAACAGTGTTTCCCAAAACTCAATTCCTGAATTCCTGGGAGGGACAATCATAGCTACAACATATATCTGTAATTTGGATCAAGGTCTCCAAGGACACCCTTCTCATCAGCAGCCTTTCTAACATGTTTACTTGACCCCTTGGCTCTCTGGTGGTTCTCAACCATGCATGCTATAAAGTAGGCAGTGCTGCCAGCTATTGACATGCAGAGGAAGGAAAGAGCAATTGAGTACCCAGTCCTATACTCTGGTGCATCCTTGGCAAGGAACACAAATGGGGCAATGATACCTCCAACTATAGAAAAGGGGATTAAATAAGCACACAATTGAGGTAGGGGTCAACATACTGTTTCCAAAACTAATCTGCCATGCTGTACCAACACTTCTTCTCAAATGTCCACTCACTGTTTGAATAACCCATCAGTTGTAGTCCAAAGTCTATAAACAAATTTCAAGGACAATGACTCACAGTTGGTATTGAACCAGCAGACAATCACAGGCATGGCTGAGTAGTTCCCAGCTGCAGCTAAGAACAATGCTGCATACATTGTGTTCACATTGTTGTGAACTGAAATGAGTATGGCATATCCAATTAGGCCTACAGCTGACCCAATCATGATGAACAGGTATCTCATCCTGAGCCAGTCAGAGAATGTTGCAATAATCATGCTCGCGCCAAATGAGACAACCCAGGGAGGAACAGAGTACAGTTGGGTTTTAATTGGGGAGTGGCCCAATGACCGGATGATGGAAGGGGCAAAGTACGCATACCCATCTGGACAAAGTACAGGGTCGGCGGCGTAACCTTGGGACAGAATGCATCTATACTCACAGGCGGGGGCGACCTGTCCCAAGTACATGAACCCGGCAATGATGATTTTTGCTGCACGGGATATGGTGAGCGTGGTGAGTTATAAGTCAACTGTGATAACACTCACGGTCTTTGAAAACCCCCAGTACGTCTCGGATTCCGTACTTTACATGATGACCAGAATCGCCCACATCGTCGATAAGCCTCTGTTTGACGAAAGCTTTCTCTTCCTCAGTTAGCCATTTAACCTCCTCGGGGAAGTCGGAAATGACAAAGTAGAGTAAAAACGATGCAGCGACGGTGATCAGACCCTCTGCGTGTGGTCAACTATGCGTGCGATAGCAGACGAATTCAAACGATGAACTCACCGATAATGAAGACCCATCTCCAGCTGCTATAACCTCCGACACCACCCATCTTCCCTATAGCAGTAGCAAGCAGCCCTCCAAACGCACCAGCCAGACTGGTGGACGAAAAGAAGAACGAGTAGCGTTTTTGCGCCTCACTCCGCTTGTACCACCTGTCGAGGAGCTCAGTCAGGTCCGGAGTTTTCATCACGGGGTGAGGGCTTACATGGCGATGAGATAAAAGCAACCGGGGAAAACGTTGCTTTCGAACAATCCCAGCAGGAAACGTGTCGCCAGTAGGCCGGCGTAGTTCTTCACGGTCCCTTGCGCGACCGTAACGGTGCCGAACAGGAACATGCAACCGGACACTATGTCGATCCAGTGAGTGGGGGTAATAATCCGGTCCGCCTAGCAGCGAGCAACGACTTACGCCAAACGTGCGGTTTAAATTTTTTGAGCAAATAATTTCCGGGGATCTCAAAGGCGATGTACGGTACGAACCTGAGTGAGGAAGTGAGTCCACGGTAAAGGGTATTCAAGGGATCGCACGAACAGAATTACTAAAGCAACGTTATACTGGTTGCCCACCAAGCCCAATTCTTCCCTCATTCCAAAAACAGCCGCATTTGCGATGTTCACCCTAATTCGTGTCAAGCCAAAGTACTTCGAGACCTCCAATCCACTCACCGATCTAAGAACGCAAGAACGTATAATAGACACAGGACGGGCACCACGCGAATGTCGATCTTCCTCATGACTTTGCTCTCGTCAACGTCAGGGAACATCTCCTTTGCGGTACAAGACTGGACGATAGTCTCCATCCCACCCTTGACAGATGAGCGATCACTTGGCAAGTCCGAGGGTGCTACACGGTGATAACCGATGTCAGGGTTTCTAGGTCTGCGTCCAGTGAAGAGGTGCTCACCATCGCGGTCGTTCGACATGGCAGCGGGGAATGGATTGGGAAGGGGGCAACTTCTCGGGAGCGGAGGCTGTATTTTAATTGACTGCCAGTACCTGCGTTCGGAACCCGTGACGACGGATATTAATGGCCGGCTGGGAAATCGGACGCTTAGAGCTCCAAGCTCGCGGCATCAGTAACCATCGTGGGGCGAGCATGAGCTTTCGTATTCTAAGATCACACGCGCCTCGCCTGGATTCTCCCGTGTTCCGAAACTCGAAACATAAGCGAGTCAATAATGAGCATCGTAGCCCACGTTAACGAAGACAGCGCATCTACAAACCGAAAGCCGCGCCACGAACGGTCAGCTGGCAGGTCTTTCACGCACCTGATCCCTTGGGGCCCCTACAAAAAATTCCCCGGTCGCGTTCTTCCCATAGCTCGAGTCGTTAAGACCAAATCACCGCCGAAGCGGAGAGTGGATGGTGTGCTCGCTGGGCAATATGACGCGAGCCAGGCACTGGGTCTCCCCGCTTTGTTCGCATAGTCGCCACTCTTGGCAACCGACGGCGAGGATACGACATGTGTACTGACGGGCCGGATGCTTCTCTCAGCCGGCTGTACTCTTGAGAAGAAATCACGATGGCAGGGCCGGTAAAGTGAGAGTCGATCGGCCAGACCGGTGGGCACCACACCTCGTCTATCCGACGGATAGGGATTGCCGAACCCGGGACCATGTAACAATGAATTCCGCTTCTCCTGTCACCGCCAGATATAAGACTCAGAGTAGTCTACTTGGTGGTTCACCAGCATTGGGTTTGAGAAATCACGAGAATGACTGACGGTGATTAACGCTTAGTAATGACGAGTACCAATTCATGCCTCATGACTTGGAGACTGACCTCCATGGGCCGCGAGGACTTCTCCTACGAAAGTGCTCGGCTTCGAGCATTTGGCGACCTTGCCAAGACCGTCATTGCGCCTGCTGTGATCCTGACGTCCCTGGTGAGGGTGTCGAAGCTTCAGCTCGGTTACTACACCGTTCCTTGTTATGGGTTATGCATCTTCCTCGGATCGTATCTTCAGGGGTTATACCGCAAGTTTCAGCTGGGGAGGGACGCTGAACGCTTAGCTAAGGGCAAGGGGAGTCCAGTAGGGTCCATTCCGGTGTAAGTTCCCCTTCCGCGCCGATCTGTGCCACGACAGCTCATCGGAACGTTACGTAGGGTGAGGGGGAAGTTACCGGGAAACATCGACCTTATCATCCGCGCGCTTGCAAACCAACGGGATGGGTATGTCCACGATATCCTCCTGGAGTGGTTTGAAGAGTACCAGTCTACAACTATAAATGTCAGATTGCTTGGCATCGATAAGGTCGGTTTATTCCCACTATTCTCCGGCACGGGCGGTCTACTGACGAAATTACGTAGTTCTTCACCATGGATTCAGAGCACCTCAAGTTCTTGCTGGTGACCGGCAATACAAGCTTCTTTCGCGGTGATACCCAGAAAGAGCTGTTGTGAGTCCATCTCAATCTCTCTCACGACAACATAGCGAACCTGAGGTAAGGGAGACTTTCCTTGGGTCGGGGATCCTAAACCGGGATGACGAAATGTGGAAGGCGGTAAGCGACAAACTCTAACCCATCCCTTTCCTGTACATTTCTGATTATCTCGTAGCACCGTGCAGCCGCCCGTCCATTCTTTGCCAACGACCGGACGTCCGATCTAGGGCTCTTCGACAAATACATCGACAGGACTCTCAACCGCATCTCCAACCTCGAACCCAATCAACCCGTCGACTTCGAGGACCTGGTCGCTCGCTTCACGATCGATACCGCCTCCGAGTTCCTCTTCGGACACAACCTTGATACATTATCTTATCGTGCCGATGGATTCGATAGCTTCATGGATGCGTTCGTGAAAATTCAAAATGTTATGCTCATAAGAAGCATTCGGGGTGGACTCTGGCCGCTCTTCGAACCTTTCGGTGATAAAGCCAAGAAGTACGGTGATATCATCAAGGAATGGGTTACCCCTCTCGTTGAGCGTGCACTTGAACACAAGCACAAGATGTCTGAGAAAGGACAACAAATCCAGGATGACCAGAGCACGTTCTTGGAGTACCTTGCGTACAGTTTCGATGGTAATCCACCATTTTAGTGCCGCACTTCGTTGCTTACCCCTTGTAGATGCTACCGTCATTCGTGACCAACTCGTTAATTTGTTATTGGCCGCCAGAGATACCGTTCGTCCATCTCTCTCCACGGCCGCAGAAAGCATACTCATAGTGGCGTACAGACGTCGGCGCTCTTGACATACACTGTCTATATGTTCACCCAACACCCTGAAGTTCTTGTTCGTGCCAGGAAGGAAGTGATCGAAGCGCTCGGTCCGGACGGTACACCTACTTTGGAGGATATTCGCAAGTTGAAGTACCGTGCGTTGTTGATTTCGGAGAACACAACGACCGAGCGGTTACTGAACTCACTGCGCTGTAGTCCGGGCTGTACTCAACGAAACCCTCCGTTTGTTCACCCCTCTCCATGGAAGCATTCGTCAATCCCGCGACCACGGTGTCATTCTTCCGCCTTCTGACGCGACTTATAAGAGGGGACCGATGTATTTGCCACGCAACTCTCCTGTGTACACCCTCCCTCTCTTAATGCAGAGAAGTGAGGCGTTGTGGGGACCTGACGCGCACGTTTACGATCCCGACCGGTGGTTGGACGAAAGGTTACAGAGAGTCACTAACAACCCAGAAATTTTCATCCCGTTTGGCGCTGGCCCTAGGAACGTGGGTGGATTCAACGATTTTTCATGATTCAAGTGGAGCTAAGACTCCGCTTGCATAGTGCCTTGGTCAGAACTACGCTTTTAACGAAGCCTCTTTGTTCATGATCCGGCTCTTCCAACGGTTCGAAAGTTTCACGCTCGCCGAAGACAAACAACTATCCCCTCCTTGGAGAACGAACCCACCGCCTACCGATCCCTCGAAGCGTTGGATGTTCGGACCTGGTTGGCCTGGGTCGAAGAGGAAGGCTGTGGAGAAAATTTGGCCTGGTAACAATATTGTATTATTCGTCAAGGTATTTTATGTGATCGTGTTGTCCGGTGTCTTCCGGTATTGAACTCATTCCTAGGGAGGGTTGTGGGTTCGAGTCAAGAAGGCTGAGTGATTTCAAGTCCTCAGACACAACAGACTATCATATCCATCGTTCTACATCTAGCCTGGAGGATTTAGACAGATACAATGTGGCATATGTTCATCAATGATTATCCTATCGCACGAACCGAATAAACCCTCTGGGCGCACACCTCCGACGTGACTACGCGATAGATATCGGGGTCCTCGGGCACCGGTACAAAGCGGTTACTCTGTGAACACAATCGATACGCCCACGTCCATCAGTGGCGAGGAGTACTTGTGCTATTCGCAGGAAGCAATACACTTTGGGGTTAGGCCACCACAGGCAACCCCCGGTGCCAATCAACACACAGAGAACCAGCCTAGGCTCGTGGATGCGAGCCTTGCATGAAATAACGACCGGGAGAGTGAAATTCAGAGAGATACCTTGTCCTGTGAGACGTCAAGGAAATGGGAGTGGTGTCTTCGGCGAGTGGCCCGCGCCACCCCAACTTTCCCAATAAATCCACAAACGTTCCGGAGAATCGTTCTCCAGGAAGTTTCGCAATCCACAAAAAATTCAGAAAGATGTCTAGACTGGATCTTCCCCAGTAGATAAACGGAGAGAGACGGGACCTTGTCGGTGATCATCCCCATTCTTCCCGCGGTAGGTAAAGGTGTGGGTACCCGTTCTCCCAGGTGACGTAGTGGAAAACTCTTACCGACCGGAGCAAAACGTCCCTCGGAAGTTTCTCTCATCTCTTGATCCCTATCGTCCACCATGTCTATCCAGGCGAAAACCGTTACCACCAAACCTTTCGATGGCCAGAAACCAGGTACCTCTGGTCTCAGAAAACGGTGTGGTCTCTGCTAGTTCCGTTCATTCGAGCCCGATGTCTGACGATCCGGCCTGATCAGTGTTAAGGTCTTCCAGCAAGAGGTATCATCTCGTCTCTCTCCCACATTGAACGGATTTCTGGTCGATGGAGCATCTCTAACGCGCGTCTAAACTCAACAGCACTACACGGAGAACTTCGTGCAAGCCATCTTCGACTCAATCCAGCCAAAGGGATTCACGCTCGTGATCGGTGGTGACGGTCGCTATTTCTCTCCAGAGGCCGTCCAACTCATTATCGAGATCGCCGCCGCGAACGATGTGGCCAAGCTTATCATCGGCGCCGACGGTATTCTCTCGACTCCCGCCGCGTCTAATGTCATCCGGAAGTACAAGGCCGACGGCGGTATCCTCCTTACTGCCTCTCATAACCCCGGTGGACCGAATAACGACTTCGGTATCAAGTACAACGTGTCTAACGGCGGCCCCGCTCCTGAGAATGTTACCAACAAGATCTTCGAGAAGACCAAGACCATCACCGAGTATAAGGTTCTCAAACTTGACCAGGTACGTTCATCCTCGTGCGCGACCCTGACCGTGCCTTTACTGAGTCACTTTTGTCTCCAGGTTGACCTCTCGAAGATTGGAGAAACCACTTACGGTCCATTGAAGGTTGAGATCATTGATTCCGTTGTTGATTACGTCCAACTCCTCAAATCAATCTTCGACTTCGACCTGATCAAGAGCTTCCTCCTCCACACCGAAAGCTTTGGGGTCCTTTTCGATGGTCTACACGGTGTTACCGGTCCCTACGCCCGCGCTATCCTCATTGATGAGCTCGGTCTCCCCGAGTCTTCCACCCAGAACTGTATCCCGTCCCCTGACTTCGGCGGAGGGCACCCCGACCCCAACTTGACCTATGCTCATTCCTTGGTTGAAGTCGTCGAGAGAGATAACATTGCCTTCGGTGCCGCCTCCGATGGTGACGGTGATCGTAATATGATCTACGGAAAGAGCGCGTTCGTCACCCCCAGCGACTCCGTTGCCATCATTGCCGACTGGGCTGAATCAATTCCTTACTTCAAGAAAGGTGGAGTCAAGGGTTTGGCTAGGAGTATGCCAACTAGTGCTGCCATCGACCTGGTTGCAAAGAAGAAGGGGTTCGAGTATTTCGAGGTTCCTACCGGTGAGGTCCCTTGCCCAGATGGTGGATGACGGGGTTGCTGACCCGGCATAGGTTGGAAGTTCTTCGGCAATTTGATGGATGCTGGTCGCCTCTCCATTTGCGGTGAGGAGTCTTTTGGTACCGGCTCGGACCACATCCGTGAGAAGGACGGACTCTGGGCAGTAATCGGTACGCTCAGTTGATATATGCTGTCAGTTCACTAACATTGGGATTAGCCTGGCTCAACATCCTCGCCGCTGCCAATAAGGCCTCTCCCAACAAACTTATTGGCATCAACGATCTCCTCCTCAGGCACTACAAGATCTATGGTCGTTCATTCTTCTCCCGTTACGACTTCGAGGAAGTCGAGTCCGCTGCTGCTCAGAAACTCGTCGACGATCTCGAGAAGGCGATCAGCACTGGTTCGCTCATCGGCACCGAGCACAAGTCCAAATCCACTGGCGCCAACTTCAAGGTCGCTAAAACCTACAACTTTGACTATACCGACCCGATTGATGGAAGTATCAGCAAGAACCAAGGACAGGTCGTGACTTTCGAGGATGGGTCCCGTGTCGTCTGGAGGTTGTCTGGTACCGGAAGTCAGGGCGCTACTGTCAGGATGTACATTGAGCGATACCTCGAGGCGAAAGCAGCCGATGAGGAGTTGATGAGGGATGCTCAAGATGGACTCAAGGGGTTGATTGAGGTCGCCCTTGAACTCAGCAAATTGACTGAGTACCTCGGAAGGGACAAGCCTACCGTCATCACATAAACGACTCGACAGAAAATTCCCACCAACCATGTACCTTCTTTTCCTATCCGAAGTCCTGACCGAAGTCGATACGAAGAAAAACTCAATCCTGTGTATTTTTGTAACTTAGAAATGCGAAGACGAACTCGAACGCTTGTTTACGTATTTACTGGTCCCGAGCTTTGAACTGGTCACGGTAGAACTTTGCAAATACCCGTCCTTCATGCGGCCACCGGTCCTGGTCAGTGTATCGACCGTGGCCCTTTCACTGTCTGGAAAGGAAAGGGCGGACTTTGCGGTCCGGGTTTGCCGACCCGCCTCTGTGCGTATGCACGACCGAGCTCGGGAAAGAGCGATCGCAGGTTTCGCTTTCACCTTCCTCTTACTCTCGCTTCCACTAACTGGATCGCTCGTTCGAGGTGCGATTTCGAGCGAAAGGAGCCGGGGACTTACAGTGCAATACCACAAACCGTCAAACCCCCACACTAGTTTTCCTCGGGTTCGGGTCCGTACCCCCTCCCTCACATTTCCGGGCTCGCCGGTGACTGGGCATTTTCTCTACCGTAGAGTTCGTCCTGCGACACAAGGATTTGATCCAGTACGGAAGGGCCCTGGCATAACGGTTTTCAAAAGCGGGGTTCCTGTTCCGGATCGTTTTTGTAACCACCACAATGGCCCACCGCAATACCTGGTTCCACGAAATTAGCGGTCGGGGCGATGCGGAGGTGGATACAACGCTCCGGTGGAGAGATACCGGTACCTCAGCATCCACACCACTGGGTTCACCGACGAGCCCAGTGGTTTTTGTCGCACTAGCTTCCCCTACGAGCACGACGATAACCTTATGGACGATGGTATTCTCCGTTACGCTGCTTTGGCGTTTTGCAGTGCCAGGACTGCACGCGATGCCTCTCAGCTATACCTATCCCCTCCCTCAGGTTTTATTTCACCCGAAAGCAGCGCGAGTGTGGTGGTCGAAAAAAAGAAGAAAAAAGACAGGAACCGATACCGGCGATTTACATGATGACGGAACTTGTGCAGATCAACTCGAATGCATCACATCCACACGTTGGGAGTACACAGAGGGAGGCTCCGCCAGGGTCCTTTATAATCAACATTCTCTGGACACCAGTTAATACATATCTCGTCCGGCTGAAAACGTTCGAGAAATTTCCCGAGCCCACTAACAGATCGTATACCGATTTTCTTTCCATCATTGCGGGGAGTGAACCTGGAAAAGTGGTAAGGGGAGTCTCGGATGGTAGATGGACGATCTTGTTTACCGTGGCGTTCGGTTGTGGACGTCTTCACCGTTCCCACATAAACTTTTCACACACCCTTTCCCTCTCCGCAAACATCCGCTCGAGGAACCCCCAGATCTCCACCCACATCATCACGCACTTTATCGATGAGCACCCCTTGTCATAGAAGAACGACCGGTCTTTCAACGCCCTGAAGTAGACCTCTTCCATCTGGAGATACGGCGTGCTGAGCCCCTCCTTGGTCTCTTCATAAAAGTAAAGGATTCCCTCGAGGCAGCTACATTTGGATTCGAATGATCTCCAACCTTCCTCGAAGATCGGGCGCAATGCGTTGTCCCTTTCTACGAGGAAGGTGATCAGACGGCGATAGGATGCCACAGTGACTCCGTTCAGAGTGTCAGTGCCACCCCGAGGACGCCTAATGACCGTGTGGAAATCGGCGTTCCTGGCCACGTATTTCGCCTGATCCTCAAACCCACAAGCACACGCTATGGCGTAGAGATGCAAAGGGTCTTCTTTTATAAACTCCCGATTTTCAAAAGCCTTTTTGTGGGTATCGATGATAGACTGCATTTCGTATTTCTTCGCTGCGAGGAGGAGGGATTCAAGACTGTCAAGGTTGTCGATGGTGGGATTCAGCGTGGGATAGATGGTGTGAAGGATGTTTGACCACGCCTCCGGGGATTCTTGGACATCAACGTTTGGCAGGGTGTCGGAGGCAGGTTGTGGGAGGGTGAACATGTCTCTAAAGACAGGGGATGCAAGCGATAGAATGAGCTTGTGAACGCGGAAGTCACGGGTGCCCGCCGCACGGATGACTACATCTGCGTCGTTGGCACAGAAAACGGTCGATAGCGGAACTGTGGCGGTGGGCTCAGTCACTGTGGTGCTGGATTTTTCGGATGTCATGGTGGGACGGAGCGAGCAAAAGATCGTGCGAAGGATACTGGAGGTCTATGGGACCCCACTGGAAGAAAGGTAGTCCAGTCGCGTGGAGATAACCGGCTGACGAACGGAATCCGAAGAGGAATGGTGAATCTGATCGGGGACTGGCCTCGACTCAGAATCATTCCGACATGTGCATCCTTGCGTGCCACAGTCTGTGGACGCGTTGCAGGGCATCGCGTAGCGTGTGTCACCCTTTCTTTCCAACCACCAACCTCAACTTCGCCACGAGCATGTACTTGAGAACACTTGCTCCACAGTCGCAGAATATGCTGGCCAGTTTCAGGGTGCGCGATTCGCACCCTACTTTGGGTCCTCCCGCACACGATCTTGATCGAACGCACACGCCCGTTCCTACCCCTAGAACTCGAAGAACCGCAACTCTCAATCGATGAGGAGAGGCTGATATTGAATAACATTTGCCCTGGTCTACACGGGCTGCAGGGGCTTGCGGGGTGTTAACCATCAAAGCGTTCACGGCAGACGCAACGGCGGCCAGGAGAGCGGTAACGGGGAACACCTTCATTCCTACGCTGTGCGACCTGATGAGAGAACGTACTCGGTCGGGATTGCCGCTAGGCATGAGTTTTTATCCCTCCGCCGCGTCGAGCGAAGCTGTAACGGTCGTAAACCACGGTTAGTTCAAGCACTGTGGAGAGGAACGGAGAAATCATCGACATATCGCCCACACAGGTTTCGGTCCTGCTGACCCGTGTTAGCAATATCTTCCGGGGCTCCAACCCTCGTAAGGGTGTGTTTGCAACTCCATGGGACCAATGGAGCCACTCGTTTTTGAAGTTCCATCTGGCCACAGGATGAAAAACTTCCAGTAAAAACGACAGTCGGGGGCCGACGCATTCCGACATGGTACAAACTTTCACTCGCCAGTAGTGGACCTGCAAGACCAACGAATTCAGTTATAATCATATCGAACGAAGGAATGAAGTTGAACGAAGTGAGGAGGCTGAAGTACTGACTACACACGATGGTGTTGCTGGTGATACCCTCTCATCCGAGCCTACCGCCATAACGCGATAGGTGATGGAAACCAGCCTTCCTTGCACTGCCGATGTTTGGCGGCCCGGGACCTTGATTCCTTGGGGTGGAACGACCCAGCAGTCGTGGGCACGCTCAATTGCTTCAAGAGAGGAGAGGATCCGCCAGCGTTGAGAATGGGAGTAGGTTTAGATAGGTTTTACCCCCTTTTCCACCCTCACTGGTGACAGCTCGGAGGCAAGCATTCCTGAGTGAGAGTGAGCACCCAGTATACAGATGTCCTCCGCCACGCGTTCCAACATGAGTAATTCGTTTCACATAAATACCGCCAATTCTATATGTGCAATCATATACCTTCTCGCTCTGGCGGTTAATTGAGATAACGGGCTTGGCATGGAAAGCCTACATCGAGGTAACCAGACCCCCCCTCCCCGACGGTCATTGGCAAAAAATCTCACCAACCAGGATCGAACTAGTGACCTTGAGATGATTATCCAATTACAGTCTCACGCTCTACCAACTGAGCTATGGTGAGTTCATCCTTCCAATCTCCAATAACGTACTTATACCTGCACCGCTTGCCACCTTTCCCAACTCCGGCGGTCAAGTTCCATTATCCCGAAAACCCAGAAACATTTTGACTTGAGCGTGTTTACGAAAAAACATCTGCTATACACAAAATGCGCAGATAATTCTAATTACATCTTGGCGTCTTCCACCATGAACAACTCATACAGATCGTCAGCGGCTCTCGCAATTTCCTCACAGAACTCCTTATTCGGCATTTCCTTCCTCGACGTGATGGTATACATGAGACGATCTGAAATAATCCCCTCGAATGAGAACCCAAAAGCGCAGAGGCAACGGAAAACTGATAAGGGAAAACGTACCATCAAATCCAGTCATGTAGGCCACTCCGAATCCATTTGGAACGACTTCTCCCCATCCGTAGGCTTCAAAAATTCCACTAAAGACCGCGGACGTGCTCAACACCCAATGTTGACTCCTCTTGAAGACTGGGTCGTCAAACAATGCAACGGTCCCGACCTCATCCTTCTCCATCGACTTCTTCAATCCCATCAGATGCCTGTCGAAACCTTGGCCAGAGCCAGCGGCCTTGGCGGTCTCGATATGCTTCTTGGCTGCTTCCGCAAACAAGGCCTTGCGCTTGCTCCAGGGAGCGTGCGGGTCGAGCATAGACTCGACAAAGGCGTCCGATTCGGAGGAGACGGTTCGGATAACTTCGGTTCGTCCCTTATAGAACTTACGAGTCGTACAGGACTCGTAAGTGCCGCCCTGGCGTTTCTGACCAATTGACCGAAGGAGACGAGCGTAAGCCAGTTGAATGATCATCTGAGCCCACGAATCCGGGGACGTTTGGAACCTCTTGATGGCTGCTTTGCCGTACTTGGTGAGATGGAAAGACATGGCCTGGGAGTCGACAAGTTCGAAAGCAGCAGCGGTGGCATTCTTGATGGCTCGCTCTGTCTGAGGGGTGACGTGGAAATCGAGGGCCACTGGAACAGCGGTCGAGGTCTCGGAACCTTGGTCGAAGGCGGGATCCTTAATCATCTTGACTACCTGGTCGCACAACACAACCTAGGAAGCGGATAAGAATGTTTCCACATGAAATGACCGGGGGGCTTACGGTGGGGGTTCCATCCATTACAGAGTGCTCACCCATCAGTCCTGCCTTGGCATTATCGAAGACGATGAACTCGACCGGCTTATCTACCCATCGGTTGCGGAGACCGAGCTGAACACCCTTGTCGTTCGAAGTTACCGCGCCATGCCACAGACTGCGAGAGAAATCTATTATGTTTGAGGGTTTCTCTGTGTCGAGGCAGACGATGAAAGCTGAGGAGTGGATAGTGTCGATGACGTTGGCGTTGTGGGGGTCGGAGCGGAGATGCTCGTAGTCCTACAAAAGAACTCGGTAAAAGGGATATGACAAACTTCACAGATACTCACCTTAGCCCAGATATCCCGATTTGACGCAGTGAGCGTGCCAATTGCGGGGTATTCGTGAGTTGTGTTATCCAAGATGTGTTTGATTTGCCTGTTGAGGGGTTAATTCCGGCCAAGGGCTCGAAAATCACTCCCCCACCTCTCCAGATCCTGCGAGCTAAGCAGCTGGCCATCTTTGAACGGATCTAACCGCCAGAAACGCCCCTTCCTCATGAGGATAACATGCCCAGAGTCTCCAGTATCGCCTTCCCGAGCGTACGTCAGGCTCCAGTCCTTCCCGCCTGTACCGGGCACACGACAACAGTCGAACATCCACCTAACAACACGGTCCATGAAAATTAAGAGTGAGAGGGAGGATATATGCGGCTAGAAGCAGCGTACCTCCAGGTGTCCATGCAAAAAGGATCCCCCTTGGGACCTTCGGGCGGGACCTGACCCAACTTGAACTTTTTTCGGAAGAGCATTCCCGCCCTAATCAAGTTGGCAGCCCGGGATACTGGAGTCTGTGGTAGATGGGACGGTTGGTCCTCGAACCCATCTAGCCCCAAGGTCAGACCGGGTTCACAAGAAAACCACGACGTCGGACACTCACAGAAGTATGATACGTTGACCACCACGGAGTCTCTGTATGCCAAGTACGCATCATTATCCCACCACTCCTCAAGCCAATGGTCGGTCTCATCGCGCCTCTTCAAAAGGCGTGTATGGAGCTCGGGAGCCAGCGCTCTCGCGAAATCATCAACCTTGGCCACGGCCGCATGGTACTCCTCCGGGTAATGTGCGATAGGCTTCAAGGATTCTTTGAGCTTCCTCAAGGTTTGTTCGAGTTCCGGGACCGGTAGCTTTGGCAATCTAGCTTGAGCGGCGAAGGTCGGACCAGGTAGGGACAGCGGGGCCTTGGACTTCCAGTTTACTGGGGGCATCGTCGAAGGGGTCGACGAAGAAGTTGTAATCCCACGGACCCGGAACCCGAACCGGAGCAGTCGACCGTTCGTTAGCGAGTTTGGAACCTACGGACCAATTATGTGAGCCCTGGCAGATGTGGCGTCTAACACGGTTTCACGTGTTTATCTGCGGAAGGAAGTTGAGCTCACCGGAGGCATTGTCCAGCGGATTGGGCGTGTTGATACTTAGTTCTAGGGTTCCGCAAGCAAGATTCTTTCTTAAGGGGTGGGGACGGGAGGATGGAGGGACGAGACGGGAGAAGGGAGAAGGAAGAGAGAGGGAAGAACGCAAGCCGCGGAGAGAATCTCATGATCAAATTGATTGGCTGCCTCCGGATCCCTAGTCTGGGATTTCTGCGGCCACCATCTATAACCAGGAATTGAACTCAAAGAAGGGTACTTCGCGATGTATTGGCCGCACATTGCTTTAGGCCCACTAGTGGCCGTCGGGGGGCGAGCCAATGACGGGATGTGTCGTGTAACATACAACTAATGTCTTACATGATGACAGTTTATATAGCAATCCTTAAGCAATGTACGTCGGGCCACCATCGATCGTGCACCAGGTCGAGCGGTTGTGAGAGAAGCCAAGCTACAGAAAGATCCCGAGGGTTGGCGCTGAGTACTAGGAGTGACCGGCGCCATTGAGGATAGACCAACTACCTTCGTCATTGCCCCGATCCTCACCAGACGGACATATACAAAACACGACGGAAAAAAAGTGCCGAACACACGAAGGCGGAAGATAGACTTGGGGAATTTGGCTTTCACTGAAGAGTAGAGAAGACTGCGGTATCGACTACACAAACTACAGAGAGCTTGCACCATTGGGAATCCGTAACAAATAGCAACGTCCTGTCGCGTCACCGTGGCCATTTGCCTTTTCTCGCATCTCATTCATCCTCTTCATCTTCCTTCTTCCCTTCCTCTTCCTCACTCACCGAACAGCAACCAAAGGGACAATCGTCGTCCAGGATCGAATCCGAGAAGATAAATTGTTCGACCGAACTCTCTATATCCCTCATCACATTCTTACAGATATGGATAGGCTCCCCAGAGAGAGTGAGTGAAATTTCCTGGCCGCCAGAGGTTTGGTGGGCGAGGAAGAGTAACAGGGGACTCCAACTGTCCTGGTCCAAATAAATATCTTCCAGGTGTAGGCGTCGCAATGATGGGAGAAGTTTCGTATTTGCAAGTGGTCCACCTGGACTCGGCTGTAGGAACCCGTCGAACACCATCACGTTGAAAAGGTGTAGTTCTTGGATTTTCGGCATCGCGGGAACTATCCCCCTCAGGGCACCCATACTCAGGTCCCCTCCAAAGTATACCACGCGTTCTCCCGGAGTGTACGCGGCAAAATCGATGCACAGTTCATCACGGGCGTGAGGAGGAAGTCCTTCCAGGAGTGTCGCGGTAAACGTCGCGAATGTGACCCTCCCAGTTGGACCTTCAACGCTGGCCTGTATTGAAACAACGTCATCAAGGGAATCGACGAAAAGCCCCAGTCCACCTCGGGACTTCTCGTTGCGCCTAAGGCATTCCTGTACGTACGGTCCCAGGGTCTGCGTGACGTCCTCTACCGCACAACGGGACAAGTGTAGTGTTACTTCGTCCATCGTCTGTGGGTGGTCCAATCGGCGCAATAACCGGAAGATGGAACGGAAGTCGCCGGACAGGGAGAGCACCTTTAATTGATGTAGTGGTACTCGAGTGGACCCGCCCTCATCATCGCGAGGGATGACGTTGGAGAGTGTAATGTTTTGGAGGCGGGGATTCGAGGTAAGGATCGAGAGCAATTTGGGTGTGGTTGGAACACGTTCTTTCGTGTCGATTCTGAGAGATAATGTAGTCAGGGCTGTGGTATGTAACCCGATGAGTTCCCAGGAAGAGATCCTGACTCCTACGAGCTGGAGTGACCACAATTTGGGGAAGCGGTTGCGAGCAAAGAACTTGGATGCATCCACGTGTACTAGGTAGATCAACTCGATGCTGCTGCACCGAACGCCTTCGTCATCGGGGGTTAACGAGGAAAGGATGGAGGCCAGAAAGGATGGCTGATAGACCCGCAGCTGAATAGATCGTATCGTATCACGTGCGGCACGGTCCCGGAGTGCGTCTCGTAGGGGTCTATCGAATAGGACATTCGAGTTGCGTACAGGAGGACCGCTCAGCACGAGATCGATGGAAGCACCAGTCCCAGAACGTTCATACCGTCGCGACCACTGTTTCAAGGTGCTACCCCAGAAACTCCAAAGCTCCGAAGTCTGAGAGGCGACTTCGAACCAATGGTGGCAAACGAGCAGGAAGTTGTAGGAACCCTTCTGCAGCCTGGCAAGTTTGGCGTAAAGTCCGCTCGGAACGACGTTGCAACGGAAGATGGACCCAAGGATTTCGGGAGGTACGCGCACGGATATGTTCAATAACGAGTTTCGAGCTCGTTTGAGCTGGATTATGTCGCCACTGCCTTCCTCGATTTGCCTCTCCAGATCCCGTATGGAGTCTATATTGATCTCGTCTCCCATGCTATCCGATACGTGGGTTAGAAGTTATCACCAAATACCTCTGAACGTGGCGACTCACATCGTAGACAATGTGTTCTCGTGGCTCGGGGAGCCTTGCGGCTGATCACCGTGTGCGTGGGGCGGCAGGGGCATTCTTTTGGTCCGCGTAGTGGCAGTGGTGGCAGTGGCAGAACGAGAGGCGACTTGGGGTGATCAGGATACGATCATCAGACCAAACATTGAAGCGGATCCCGTGTCCCACGTATCTTACGTATGTGGACGATAAATGTACACGAACACTGGATGGCGTCCGTCCATAAGACTACACCGTGTGCGCGCGAGTCTGCGCGAATACCTAGGGACTTTTAAGGAAGGAAGATGCAGAGACCCGAACCGCTCTGTCGGGTCGTTGGCAGTGCGAACCTCGGCTACTTGCACCCTTCTACAACGTTTATGTCATGCACCAGGTCGAGCAGTTGTAAGAGAAGCCGAATCACAGAACTGTTCGGAGGGCTGGGTGGCCGGCACCAGTGAGGGCAGACCAATTACCCCCGTTTGTTCTCCGATCCCCATCAGACGTCGGACACACACAAAACACGATGGGAGAGTGTATGGGATTTGAACGAGGTCACTGACGCTGGCGATCCGGACGGTAATAAACTATCCGAGTATCTGCTGAGGCCGGAGGAAAAAATGTCCCGAACACGCGAGGGCGAAGAACAAACCTGGAGTAGTTGGTTTTCGTTGAAGAGTGGACAAGGCTGGTGTATCTAACTACACAAGCTACACGGAGCTTACACCGTTCAGAACCCTTAACCAATAGTAACATCCCGCCACAGACATCGTCGCCATTTACCACTGCTCGCGTCTCAGTCGTCATTCTTCACCCATTTCATCCTCCTCATCCCTATCCTCATCCATCCCATCTTCCTCATCCTCACTCACCGAACAACAATCATAAAGACAATCGTCGTCCAGGATCGAATCCGGGAAGATAAATTCTTCAACCAAACTCTCTATATCCCTTACCATATTCCTACAGATGTGGAGATACTCCTCAGTGAGAGTGAGTGAAACTGCCTGGCCGCCAGAAGCCTTTTGTGCGAGGAAGGGTAACAGGGGACCCCAACCTTCACGGTCCAAAAAAACACTATCCAAGCGCAGGCGCTGCAACGATGGGAGAAGCTCCGTATTTGCAAGTGGTCCACCTGGACTCGGCTGCAGGAACCCGTCGAACACCATCACGTTGACAAGGTGTAGTTCTTGGATTTTCGGCATCGCGGGAACTATCCTTCTCAGGGCACTCATGCTCAGGTCCCCTCCAAAGTATACCACACGTTCGCCCGGGGTTTGCGCGACAAAGTCGATGCACAGTTCATCACAGGCGCAAGGAGAAAGTTCTTGTGGGAGTTCCGCGCTAAACTTCGCGAATGTGACCCTCCCAGTTGGTCCTTCAACGCTGGCCTGTATTGAAACAACGTCATCAAGGGAATCGACGAAAAGCCCCAGTCCACCTCGGGACTTCTCGTCACGTCCAAGGTATTCCCGTACGTACGGTCCCAGGGTCCGCGTGATGTCCTCAGCCGTGCAACGAAACAGGCTGAGCGTTATCTCGTCCATCGCCTCGGGGTGGTCCAATCGGCGCAACAACCGGAGGATGGAATGGAAGTCGCCGGACAGGGAGAGCACCTTCAATTGATGCAGTGGTACTCGAGTCGACCCGCCCTCACCGTCGCGAGGAATGACGTCGACGAGTGTAAGGTGTTGGAGGCGGGGATTCGAGGTGAGGATCGAGAGCAATTGGGGTGTGGTTGGAACACGTTCTGTATTGTCGATTCTGAGAGATAGTGTAGTCAGGGCTGTGGTATGTAACCCGAGGAGTTCCCAGGACGAGATGTCAACTCCCGTTGAGAGGTGGAGGGACCACAGTTTGGGGAAGTGGTAGCGAGCAAAGAACCTGGATGCATCCACGTGTCCTAGGTAGATCGACTCGATACTGCTGCACCGAACGCCTTCGTCATCGTGGGTTAACGAGGAAAGGATGGAGGTCATAATGTATGGCTCATGGGCCCACAGCTGAACGGATCGTATAGTATCGCGTGCGGCACGATCCCGGAGTGCGTCTAGTAGGGGTTCATCGAGTGGAATATTCGTGTCGTGCGTATAAAACTCGCTCAGCGCGAGATCGACGGGAGCACAAGTCCCGGAATGTTTATACCGTCGCGACCACTGGCTCAAGGTGTTACCCCAGAAACTCCAAAGCTCCGAAGTCTGAGAGGCGACTTCGAACCAATGGCGGCAAACGAGCAGGAAGTTGTAAGAGCCCTTCTGCAACCCGCCATACCGGGGGTCCCAACCTCCATCTGGAATGACGTTCCAACGGAAGATGGACCCAAGGATTTCGGGAGGTACGCGGATGGATATGTTCAATAACGAGTTTCGAGCTCGCTTGAGTTGGATTATGTCGCCGATGCCTTCCTCGATTTGCCTCTCCAGATCGCGTATGGAATCTATATTGATCTCATGCCCCATGCTGTCAGACGTGACGTGGGTTAGTTATCGTCAAATGCCTCGGAATGCGGGGACTCACATCGTGGGCAATGCGTTCTCGTGGCTTGAGGAGTCTTGTGTCTGATTACCGGGTGCATGGGACGACAGGGGCATTCTCTTGGTCTGGATGGTGGTGGTTGTGGGACGAGAGGCGATTCTGGGTGATCAGGGTACGATCATCAGACGGCGAGAGCAGATCCCATGTTCTACGTATTCTACGTATGTGGACAGTAAATGTACATGAACACTGGATGTTGACTAGTGACTGCCCATACTACACTGCGTGCACACGAGTCTGGACGAATACCTTTTAGTAAGAAAGGTGCAGAAACCCCACTGACCACCCCGCATGGTCGCGGGCAGCGCGAACCTCGGCTTACTTACACCCTTCTACAACGTTCGGAGATATCTCCAGTCTTACGGATAGTCACCCAATGTTGATTTATTTTTCCGTGGCTCTGTACATTTTTTGGGGTACGTAGACCACCACTTCTGCCCCGTCATTCCTACCACCTCACGTCTGTCGCCTACCTACCATGTCTCAAGATTAACCGTCGTCGTGATACTACAGTGCTTCACAATGCAGTGATCACACATTGCTTTGGGTTTATTAAAGCCCGTCGGGGGACCCGGGGCAAGCCAGCAAGGAAACATGCTATGTAACGTACAGTGTCTTGATGACAGCTTAGCGGATCCCCAAGCACTGTACGTCGGACCACCGTTGGTCATACACCACGTCGAGCGGTTGTAAGAGAAGGTATCCCGAGGGATGGGTGGCCAGCACCAGCAAGGAGCAGATCAGTCACCTCCGTTAGTGCCCCGAACCCCATTAGACGGACATATGCAAAACACGATGGGAGACGACTTGAACACGGTCACTGGCACTGGAAATCCGGAAGATAGTGCGCTATCCAGGTATCTGTTGGGGCCGGGGAACAGACATGCCGGACACGCGAAGGTGGTGGATTAAACCTGGGGTAATCGGTTTTCATTGGAGTATAGGCAGGGCTACGATAGCTACATCGAGCTCGCACCGTTCAGAATCCGTCACCGGTGACAACGTCCTGTCGCAGACGTCGTCACCGTTTGCCTCTACTCGTATCTCGGCCGTCACTCTCCATCCTCCCCATCTTCTTCCCCCCCTCCTCATCCACGCTCATCGAACAATAATTAAAAGGACAAACCCCATCCAGGATCGAATCTGAGAAGATAAATAGCTCAACCAAACTCTCTATATCCCTCACCACGTTCCTGCAGATGTGGGTATAGGCCCCAGTGAGAGTGAGTGAAATTGCCTGGCCGCCAGAAGTTTGGTGGGCGAGGAAGGGTAACAAGGGACTCCAACCGTTATTACCCAAAGAAACATCTTCCAGGTGTAGGTGCTGCAATGACGGGAAAAGTTTCGTGTCTGCACGTGGTCTGCCTGGGTTGGGCTGCAGGAACCTGCTGGACAGCATAGCATTGACAAGGTGTAGTTCTTGGATTTTCGGCATCGCGGGAACTATCCCTCTCAGGGCACCCATGCTCAAGTCCCCTCCAAAGTATACTACGCGTCCTCCCGGGGTTTGCGCGACAAAGTCGATGCACAGTTCATCACAGGCACGAGGAGGAAGTCCTGCTGGGAGTGTCGCGGTAAACGTCGCGAATGTGACCCTCCCAGTTGGACCTTCAGCGCTGGCCCGAATTGAGACAACGTCAACAAGGGAAATGACGAAAAGCCCCAGTCCACCTCGGGACTTCTCGTTGCGCCTAAGGCATTCCTCTACGTATGGTCCCAGGGTCCACGCAATGTCCTCTACCGCACAACGGGACAAGTGTAGTGTTACTTCGTCCATCGTCTGCGGGTGGTCCAATTGGCGCAATAACCGGAAGATGGGGTGGAAGTCGCCGGACAGGGAGAGCACCTTCAATTGATGCAGTGGTACTCGAGTGGACCCGCCCTCATCGTCGCGAGGAATGACGTCGAGGAGTGTAATGTTTTGGAGGCGGGGATTCGAGGTGAGGATCGAGAGCAATTGGGGTGTGGTTGGAACATGTCCGACACCGCCGATTGCAATATATAGGGTGGTCAGGGCCGTGACATGTAACCCGAGGAGTTCCCAGGAAGACATTTTAACTCCTGAGAGCTGGAGTGACCACAATTTGGGGAAGCGGTTGCGAGCAAAGAACTTGGATGCATCCACGTGCCCTAGGTAGATTAACTCGATGTTGCTGCACCGAATGTTGTCGTCGTCGGGGGTTAACAAGGAAAGGACGGAGGTCGTTACGGATGGCCCGTAGGCCCGCAGCTGAACAGATCGTATAGTACCGCGTGCGGCGTGATCCAGGAGTGTGTTTCGTAGGGGTCCGTCCAAAGCCGAGAGGTCGATATGAAATCCGCCCAGCGTGAGATCGACAGGAGTATCAATCCCAGAACGTTTGTGCCATCGCGACCACTGTTTCAAGGTGGTACCCCAGAAACTCCAAACCTCCGGAGTCCGAGAGGCGACTTCGAACCAATGGTGGCAAACGAGGAGGAAGTTATAAGAGCCCTTCTGCAACCCGCCATACCGAGGGTCCCAACCTCCATCTGGAATGACGTTCCAACGGAAAATGGACCCAAGGATTTCGGGAGGTACGCGCACGGATATGTTCAATAACGAGTTTCGAGTTCGTCTGAGTTGGATCATGTCGCCGATGCCTTCCTCGATTTGCCTCTCCAGATCGCGTATGGAATCTATATTGATCTCATGCCCCATGCTGTCAGACGTGACGTGGGTTAGTTATCGTCAAATGCCTCGGAATGCGGGGACTCACATCATGGACGATGCGTTCTCATGGCTTGAGGAGTCCTGTATCTGATTACAGTGTACATGGGACGGCAGGGACATTTGCTTGATCTGGGTGGTGGTGGTTGTGGGACGAGAGGCGACTTTGGGTGATCAGGATACGATCACCCGAGAGCGGATCCCACGTTCTACGCGTTTTTGTTACGTACGTGGGCAGTAAATGTACATGAGCACTGGATGGTGGCTGTCCGTGAGACTACACTGCGTGCACACGAGTCTGGACGAATACCTTTTGGTAAGAAAGGTGCAGAAACCCCACTGACCGCCCCGTCTGGTCGCGGGCAGCGCAAACCTCGGCTTGCTTACACCCTTCTATGATATTTAAAGATGTCTCCAGTCTTACGGATAGTCGCCCAATGTTGATTTATTCTTCCGTGGCTCCGTAATTTTTTTGGCGTATGTAGACCACCACTTTTGTTCCGCCATTCCCGTCACCCATTCACATCTGTCGCCTATGTATCACATCCCAGGATTAACACGATGGCAGAGCGTATGCGACTTGAACACAGTCACTGGCACTGGCGATCCGGAAGGGAGTGCGCTACTACCCAGGTATCCGTTGGGGCCGGGGAACAGACATGCCGAACACGCGAAGGTGGTGGATTAAACCTGGGGTAATCGGTTTTCATTGGAGTATAGGCAAGGCTACGATAGCTACGATAGCTACATTGAGCTCGCACCGCTCAGAATCCGTGACCAGTGACAACGTCCTGTCGCAGACGTCGCCACCGTTTACCTCTACTCGTATCTCGGTCGTCACTCTTCATCCTCCCCATCTTCCTCTCCCTCCCCATCCGTCCCATCCTTGTTCGGCATCAGCAATAATTATAAGGACAAAAGCCATCCAGGAACAAATCCGTGAAGATAAATTGCTCGACCAAACTCTCTATATCCCTCACCACATCCCTGCAGATGTGGGTATACGCATTAGTGATAGTGAGTGAAATTGGCTGGCCGCCAGAAGCCTGTTGTTCGAGGAGGGGTAACAGGGGCCCCCAACCGTCACGGCTCAAAATAACGCCGTCCAGGCGCAGACGCCGCAACGACGAGAAAGGTTTCGTGTTCGCGAGTGGTCCAGCCAGCTGCATGAACCCCTCGGACAGGCTCAGGCTGACAAGGTGTAGTTCCTCGATTTTCGGCATCGCGGGAACTATCCCTCTCAGGGCGTCCATGCTCAGGTCCCCTCCAAAGTATACCACGCGTCCTCCCGGAGTGTGCGCGACAAAATCGGTGCAAAGTTCATCACGGACGCGAGAAGGAAGTTCTTCTAGGAGTGTCGCGGTAAACGTCGCGAATGTGACCCTCCCAGTTGGACCTTCGGCGCTGGCCTGAATTGAGATAATGTCGTCAAGGGACTTGACGAAAAGCCCCAGTCTATCTCTGGACTTCTCATCGCGTCTGAGGTGTTCCTGTACGTACGGTCCCAGGGTCCCCGTAATGTCCTCTACCGTACAACTGTCCAAGTCGAGCGTTATCTTGTCCATCGTCTCGGGGTGGTCCAATCGGCACAATAACCAGAGGGTGGGGTGGATATCGTCGGCCAGGGAGAGCACCTTCAATTGATGTAGTGGTACTCGAGTGGACCCGTCCTCATCGTCGGGAAGAATGGCGTTGGTGAGTGTAATGCTTTGAAGGCGGGGATTCGATGCGAGGATCGAGAGCAATTGGGATGTGGTTGGAACACGTACGGAATGGTGGTTCGCGATATAGAGGGTAGTCAGGGCTGTGGTGTGTAACCCGAGGAGTTCCCAGGAAGAGATTTTAACTCCAGAGAGGTGGAGTGACCACAATTTGGGGAAGCGATAGCGAGCAAAAAACTTGGATACATCCACTCGTTCTAGGTGGATCAACTCGGTGCTGCTGCACCGAACGTCCTCGTCATCGGGGGTTAACGGGGAAAGAACGGAGGCCAGAATGAATGACATATGGGCCCGCAGCTGAAGAGATCGTATAGAATCGCGTGCGGCACGATCCCGGAGTGCGTCTTGTAGGAGTCCATCCAAAGGGTCCCAGTTGTTCACGTGATGTTCGCTCAGCTCCAGGTCGACGGGAGTATTGATCCCAGAACGTTTGTGCCATCGCGACCACTGGCTCAAGGTGGTACCCCAGAAACTCCAAAGTTCCGGAGTCCGAGAGGCGACTTCGAACCAATGGTGGCAAACGAGCAGGATATCGTAAGGGCGCTTCCGAAACCCATCAAGCCCGGGGTTCCGACCTCCACCCGGAGTGATGCTCCAAACGAAGATGGACCCAAGGATTTCGGGAGGTACGCGCACGGATATGTTCAATAACGAGTTTCGAGCGCGTTTGAGTTGGATTATGTCGCCACTGCCTTCCTCTATCCGCCTCTCCAGGTCACGTATGGAGTCTATATTGATCTCGTCTCCCATGCTGTCCGATACGTGGGTTAGAAATTGTCGTCAAATGCCTCGCAAATGTGGGAACTCACGTCGCGGACAATGCATTCTCGTGGCTTGAGGAGCCTTGCAGCTCATTATCGTGGGGATGGGACGGCAGGGACATTCTCTTGGTCTGGGTGGTGGTGGTTGTGTGACGAGAGGCGACTTTGGGTGATCAGGATACGATCACCCGAGAGCGGATCCCACGTTCTACGCGTTTTTGTTACGTACGTGGGCAGTAAATGTACATGAGCACTGGATGGTGGCTGTCCGTGAGACTACACTGCGTGCACACGAGTCTGGACGAATACCTTTTAGTAAGAAAGGTGCAGAAACCCCACTGACCGCCCCGTCTGGTCGCGGGCCAGAGCGAACCTCGGCCTACTTACACCCTTCTACGATATTTAAAGATATCTCCAGTCTTACGGATAATCACCCAATGTTGATTTATTCTTCCGTGGCTCTGTACATTTTTTGGCGTATGTAGACCACCACTTTTGTTCTGCCATTCACGCCACCCACTCACATCTGTCGCCTACGTATCACATCCCAGGATTAACCGTCGTTGTGATACTACAGTGCTTCATAATGTATTGACCACACATTGCTTTAGGCCCACCGGAGGCCGTCGGGGGACTCAGGGTAAGCCGGTGAGGATATGGACCATGTAACCTATAGTGTCTTACACTACAATGACCGCTCAGCGATTTCCCAAGCACTGTACATCAGACCACCGTCGGTCATACACCACGTCGAGCGGCTGTAAGGGAAGCCGAGCCACAGAACTATCCTGGGGGCTGGGCGGCCAGCAGCAGCAAGGAGCAGATCAGTTACCTCCATTAGTGCCCCGAACCCCATCAGATGGAGATATACAAAACACGATAACAGAGCGTATGCGACTTGAACACGGTCACTGGCACTGGGGATCTAGAAGGTGGTGCGCTGTCCAGGTATCTGTTGGGGCCGGGGAACAGACATGCCGAACACGCGAAGGTGGCGGATTAAATTTTAAACCTGGGGTAATCGGTTTTCATTGGAGTATAGGCAGGGCTACGATAGCTACATCGAGCTCGGACCGCTCAGAATCCGTCACCAGTGACAACGTTCCGTCACAGACATCGTTACCATTTACCTCTGCTCGTATCTCGGTCGTCACTCTGCATCCTCCCCATCCTCCTCATCCATCCAATCCGCCTCATCCTCGCTCATCTAACAATAATTAAAAGGACAAAAGCCATCCAGGATCGGATCCAGGAAGATAAACTGCTCGACCAAACTCTCTATATCCCTGACCACATCCCTACAGATGTGGGTATACGCATTAGTGAGAGTGAGTGAAATTGCCTGGCCGCCAGAAGCCTGTTGTGCGAGGAAGGGTAACAGTGGCCTCCAACCGTCATGGCCCAAAATAACACAGTCCAGACGCAGACGCCGCAACGACGGAAAAGGTTTCGTGTTCGTGAGTGGTCCATCTAGCTGTAGGAACCCTTCGGACAGTCCCGGTCTGACAAGGTGTAGTTCTTGGATTTTCGGCATCGCGGGAACTATCCCTCTCAGGGCATCCATGCTCAGGTCCCCTCCAAAGTACACCACGCGTTCTCCCGGAGTGTGTGCGACAAAATCGGTGCACAGTTGATCGCGGACGTGAGAAGGAAGTCCGACTTCTAGGAGTGTCGTGGTAAACTTCGCGAATGTGACCCCCCCAGTTGGACCTTCGGCGCTGGCCCGAATTGAGATAATGTGATCAAGGGAGTTGACAACAAGCCCCAGTCCATCTCGGGACTTCTCATCACGTCTGAGGTGTTCCCGTACGTACGGTCCCAGGGTCCCCGTAATGTCCTCTACCGCGCAACGGAACAAGTCGAGCGTTATCTCGTCCATCGTCTCGGGGTGGTCTAATTGGCACAATAACCGGAAGGTGGGGTGGAAATCGCCGGCCAGGGAGAGCACCTTCAATTGATGTAGTGGTACTCGAGTGGACCCGTCCTCATCGTCGGGAAGAATGGCGTTGGTGAGTGTAATGCTTTGAAGGCGGGGATTCGAGGCGAGGATCGAGAGCAATTGGGATGTGGTTGGAACACGTTCGGAATGGTGATTCGTGATATATAGGGTAGTCAGGGCTGTGGTTTGTAACCCGGGGAGTTCCCAGGAAGAGATTTTAACTCCAGAGAGGTGGAGTGACCACAATTTGGGGAAGCGATAGCGAGCAAAAAACTCGGATACATCTACTCGTCCCAGGTGGATCAACTCGACGCTGCTGCACCGAACGTCCTCGTCATCGGGGGTTAACGAGGAAAGGATGGAGGCCGGAATGAATGTATCCTGGGTCAGCAGCTGAACGGATCGTATAGTATCTCGTGCGGCACGATTCCGGAGTGCGTCTCGTAAGGGTCCGTCCAAAGGCGGGCGGTCGTAATGATACCCGCTCAGCACGAGATCGACAGGAGTATCGATCCCAGAACGTTTGTGCCATCGCGACCACTGGTTTAAGGTGCTACCCCAGAAACTCCAAAACTCCGGAGTCCGAGAGGCGACTTCGAACCAATGGTGGCAAATGAGCAGGATATCGTAAGGGCGCTCCCATGGCTCGGCAGGCCAGAGGTCCCAACCTAGAACCGGAATGATACCCCAAACGAAGATGGACCCAAGGATTTCAGGAGGTACGCGCACGGATATGTTCAATAACGAGTTTCGAGCGCGTTTGAGTTTGATTACGTCGCCGCTGCCTTCCTCTATCCGCCTCTCCAGGTCACGTATGGAGTCTATATTGATCTCGTCTCCCATGCTGTCCGATACGTGGGTTAGAAATTGTCGTCAAATTGTCTCGCAAATGCGGGAACTCACATCGCGGACAATGCGTTCTCATGGCTTGAGGACTCCTGTATCTGATTACTGTGTACATGGGATGGCAGGGGCATTTGCTTGGTCTGAGTGGTGGTGGTTGCGGGACGAGAGGCGACTCGGTGTGATCAGGACAGAACCATGGAACCAAGCGTTGGCGAGGGCGTGTCCTACGTTCCACGTATTTTACGTATTGTACGCAGACAGCAAACCTGCACGAACGCTAGATTACTCAATAGATGACTAGTGAGTGTCCAATACGTATTCTTATGGTCTTAGGGACGGTCCACTCACTCACCTTGGACATTGCTATCGGCGCACCACCCCATAGCGAACGACAAGCAGACCTGGCATCCAAAATTCCCACGACCACTCCCACCCATCGCGGCCAAGTCCAGCGAGTCCATTGATCCCCGCGATCGCTCTCCAAAATGAATGAGTACAACACATACAACAGAATCCGAAACCCGGCAGGACCAAACACCGGCACTACATATACCGGGGGTCACCCGGTCACCGCACATCCCACCCACACCGTCCCCATCACATGGAACACGCACCACACGAGTCACTCACAGTGGAGTCATCAACCCAGACCGACCCTACCGGCCCCAATATCATACACGCAACAAACAACTTTCTCAAAACGGCCGACTCTATCCAAGTCAGACCCCCACGTCATAGATTCACCTGTAGATCTATCTCACATAGGGGGGGGAGTCGGCCAAGCCTCGGATCGATACAGATATACGCACCCAGATCCGCTGGTCGATCTAGATCCTCGGCTGGAGCTTTGGCCATGACCCGCTCATACCATGTGATACCTCACGAACAACAACATTCCAAGTGATGCGGCAACGCCGAAATTCGAATCACGCGATTGGGGGCCATAAAAAATCGGCGTTGTATATATGCATGGTACGTATGAACTAATGCGACGATGAGAGAGGAGGAGAGTGAGGATGGGCATGGGACACAAGAAACAGAACGGAATCTCCAAAAGTATATATATTCATGCGAGTGTAATGGGGGATGCGCGAACCGAAGCGAGAGGAACAGAGAGAGGAAAACAAAAAACGAGTCCATTGGATACGCGACCCGCGGTCGGTAAACAGGACGGAAACTCACAACGAATGGAAGAGTCAACGAACGAGCGCGAGGCCGAGTCGGAACCGAGAAGGGAAGAGAGATGAATAGCGATAGGAGAGAAGCGAGGACGTGGCGATGGATCTGGGCGAGGATAATCATCTTTCTTGGTTGCAATTGCACTCGTGAGTAGGAGGCATGAAGGGGTAAAAATTACACGACGGGTTAATGGCCTCAAGTCGAATGGAGGAAGTGAGAACGGAATCGGTGCCTCGGAATTATAGGATTGATGTGCGAAGAAGGGGGGGGATAAGATTATATGGATTGATGGTAGGGGGCCGCCGCAAAAAAAAAAAAGAAAAACAACAAGAGCGGTAAAAATCTAACAAGACAGTGTGAGGTGTGGGGGGGGCTGTGGGGCCCAGACGAAGAAAAACAAAAGGTGGGGGGAAAACAGCGACAGCGGAGGAAA
>Ga0307513_10000799_pt1 | contig 45865 bp, 52 predicted proteins | sample 15_EM_MG_FD_202174 | JGI IMG/M metagenome (GOLD analysis project Ga0307513, IMG submission 202174) | Populus trichocarpa ectomycorrhiza microbial communities from riparian zone in the Pacific Northwest, United States - 15_EM | ecosystem: Host-associated > Plants > Roots > Unclassified | place...
ACGCTTCTGCTCCTGCGTTCTGCTATTGTGAATGTAGCACCTGAGCCGGGAGTTCCTTTCCCTGCCGCTCCTGCTTCTAACTAGTTATCAAGATACTGGAAGGGTGATCAATCCTACCAGGCTGTTCCCAATCCTGAGAACAAAGAGGTTTCACCTGCTGTAGGCAAAAAAATGTAACAGGTTTATTCCTGTCTAACGAAAATACAATAGGACCGGCGGTAGACCTGCTAGCGCTGGTGCTAAGGGAGGCTTCAAGGGACCGGAGGTAAGAGATAATAGTTGAAGGACAAATAGAACTCAGGGATTGCCGTTCAACCAAGTGTATTCTTAGACTGAAGGTCTGTCGAAGTCTGCTGTCTCCTGCTAGCCAGGAGACTGGTTTAAATACAAAACCCAAGAGCGATAGCCTTCCTGCAATCACGATCATTACCAGTAGCTGCGCACATACCGGAATCCTGTAATCCTGCAAGACCAAAGAAAGAAACAAACAATGCTCAGCCCTCGCCAGTGTTACATGACCATTCCATACCCGGAATCCTAAATATAAACTTCCAACAAAGCAAACTAAACATAGCAATACGATAGCATAGCCTATCTGACTCAGAGGCAGTGGCGGAGCTGAAATCAAATCAAATAAACCAAATATAAATCAACTAAACATAGGAGATCCTACACTGCCCGCTCCTGTGTACCGTCACCGGAACATGTACACATGTTACAGATTTCCTCTTCGACATCTTGGGCTTTTACCAAACGGACCAGATCCGCGATGCTCGGTGCAGTTAGGACACCCCAGGCCATTACCCCATCCAAGTTTCTTACACACCAGGTATGGCCGAGGAATGGATGCTGCGCAGCCTGGGCTCCCGTGCGACGAACGCTATAGATTCTAACCGCCCAGGGGGAATACGGGGAATCCCAATCGGAATGAGCCACGGGCAACACCTGTGAGTGCGGGGCTACGGGAATAAAGATGGATATCACTTACGCGGAGATTCCGCAAAGTTGCCATGACCATCCCGCTCAGCCCTCTGATGGTCGTTGGATGTCTGCAGTTTCTTGGCCCAATCTTTGACTAGGATCTTCAGATGCCGGATGTGTTCCCAAAGGTCGTCTGCGTCGTGATGGTCTTTGATAAACTCAATATGCTCCTTGACTGGCGAAAGGCCACGAGCAAACGATATAATTGAATCCACTTGCGATTCTGTTAGGCGACGAGGGTCCAAGGGGGCGTGCTACCATAGAGGCCTGTATTTGCTCACGCCATATAGCATAGACAGAGGATGGGCCAGGCGGATGTTGGAATCCCCTACACGATTTCGCATACGGAATGTCGCCCTATACGGTCCTGGTTTGAGTAAGATTGTCAACATGCCAGAATCTAATTGCTGGGAAGTTTGATTTGGCTTTATATACACTGAATCTCCCGCGGCGGGTTGGAAGTGTGCGCGCTCCTCAGGCTCCGGTTCTCTGTTCATTAAACCAAGTTTGTGAGTTCGATATCCTATGATTCCATATAAAACGCATTGCATGATTGCTTATGCCCCCTCTTCTGCGGGGCGATGGGCGGCCGCAAGTGTCACAGTCCTTCTTGGTATACACCTCTGAATTTCTTGTGACTGTGGCAGCACGGCGGGACTTCTAAGGGCCAGAGAGGTATTAACATTTGTTACTAATATACTAGTAGGAGAGGTGTTTTGCATACTTTCTCTTCAGCAACTGACATCTCGCTATTCCTGGAGGCGCCAGTGGTCTGTCGGCGATCCGTGAATCAGATATCCAGGGCAAAAAAAGGGGGGGTTGATTGATACCCACTGGGACGGTGTTTGATGTTCGTATATCTCAAGACGCCGGGGGTGGGGACGCAGGGTCAAAACGAAGGTGGACTTCTCATAGGTGAAGAGGTGAGAGCAAGGGATGAGGGTTTTTTTTTCTTTTTTTCCATTTTTCTTTTTTCTTTATTTTATCATATATTCGTTGATTAAGGTACAAGAAATTGCATGGAGTGTTAGCGATGGCGAAAACAAAACCTATAAGAAATCCAACAACCCGCTTTAGCCACTCATGGGAAAAATCAAACCGCTCGAAACCAGAGCTCATCCTCCCCCCAAATAGCCCCTAAGACGAAAGCAAGACGAAGCAATACCTTCCTCCGGACACGTAAGGAAAAACAAGTTTAGAAACGAAACCAGGGAAACACAGAAACACTTCGGCGGGCCCCCCAAAACAAAAGAAAGGAATCTGGCGGCACCTAGTGCCGACGGAGAGGGAAGATAAAACTACTATTGGCTGATGCCTCACGGAATGTCTGCCACCTAAGCCGCTGTAGTGCAAGGCGTTTGTCACGGGCGGACTGCGCGGAAAGTGGGCGACGCTTCGGACTTTAGCATGGGCCAAGGAGGTAGTGCTATACCATTACACAGCGTAACCTAATGTGAGGTTTGCAAGCGTAGAGTAAATGGCGGGAGCGAATGAGGAGGGCGAGGGGAGCCACCCGGCGAGGAGAACCACTCAGCAGTGAAGGTGCCAGCTATCGTGAGGGGCAGTAGGGTGCCAGCTGACGGGGCAGCTAAGGTGCCAGCTAAAGAAGGATGTAGCAGTACGGTACAAGCGGATCCAACACGTGGGAAGCGGGAGGAGGAAGGCTCACCAAACAACCGAGAAGTACGAACACGCAGGACGGAGACGGGGTCACAGTTTTTCAATTGCCGACCGTACAGATCCTGCAACTCAGGAGAGAGTGCAATACCAGAGAGGAGGGCCCCCAGGGTAATTACTTCACCGATAGTCCGAAGCTAGTGACCGTGTGTTGACAGAGGAAGGAGGGTTGCCGACCATAGAAATCGCTAAGTGGGAAGTGTCGTGAAGTGCGGGGCCAGGGGAAGGAACATGAACGCGAGCGTGCTCAATGAAGACAGAACGGAACCAGAAAGGAATCTATAACCCCTGGGAGGGGAGGCCAAAGGCCCCAGACAGAGGAAAGGGATGAAGGCATGAGAACCCCCGGGGCCGTTGCCACGGGCGGGGAGATCAGAGGCGGTGGACACTCTCACGATGATTTCCCATGGTGTTAAGATTTCAATCGCTGGAGGTGGAGTGGAGGAGAAAGATGGGGCAAGGGATGGGTTTCTTTTTTTTACTTTTTTTACTTTTTTTTTATCATCATGTATTCGTTGTTAAAGTACAAGAAACCGCGTGGAGCGCTAGCTATGGCGTAAACAAAACTATAAAGAATCCAACAACCCGCTTCACCCCCGCATCGGAAAAATCAAACCCCAGGAACCCAGAGCACACCCCTCCCCCTCCTAGCACCGAAGACGAAAGGAAGACGAAGCAATACCTTCCTCGGGACATGTAAGGAAAGACATGAATAGAAAAGAAACCGAGCAGGTGTAACAATCCTATTGTTTAGCACGTATGCAACAGGCAACGACTGTCGTCTCCTGAGTAAGGGAGTCCCGCTTTTCTGCACCAAGGCGTAGGAATGCACTATCTCCTCAGATAGTACGGAACTGGCTTGCTTGTCTTGAGTGGTTCGTGAGAGGTACTATCTTTTCAGATAGTAAGATGGGTGGATTGTCGTGCTTGATAGAACTATCACAATAGTCCTATGTTCGGGCAACCTGTCGAGAATATCACAATATTCTCCAGGTTCTTAGAGCGTAGGCTCGCGTACAGGAGGAGGGTATGTAAAGAAAGTAAAGCGTAATCGTATTGCAATATCTTGAGTATAGAAAAGTACTTAGATGGTTGCGTGAAGATCCTATCTCTTGGTCGTTTTTTTTCTTTTTTTTTTTTTTTTTTTTTTAAACAAATCGTTATTATGTTTAAAGGTACAAAAGACTCATGCAGCGCTAGCTATGGAGATAAAAAACCTATAAGCAAACGTCTTCCCGCCTGCTTCACCTCGTCATAGGAAAAATTAAACCCCCCGAGACTATAGAAGAAACTTCCCCCGCCTAACACCTAAGACTCCCACCTCAGACACGTAGGGAAACAACTCATAGAAACGTACAGGAGAGAGACCCAAACCCTTCAGCAGGCCCCCAGGTAACACTAAGAAAAGGATCAAAGAAACGCCTAGCTATAACTACTATTGCCAATATGCCAAATCCAAGAACCCGTACGGTGAAATCCGGTTGGGGTGGCGGCTCAACGGTCAGGAGTGACCGGAAGGTGGTGACGGGTCGGCGTTTAGGCGAGACGAAGGAGGCAGTGCAATACCATGATCAACCGTAACCAAAGCGAGGATTGCGACCGTAGAGTAAATCGCAGGAGGGAGAGAGGCAGGTGGGCGAGCGGAGCCACGGGGCAGAGGGGATGCCAGCCACTGACGATGAGCAGTAGGGTGCCACCCGGTGAGTAGCAGTAGGGTGCCAGCCGGAGGGGGGGAGCAGTAGGGTGCCAGCCTTGGGAGGAGTTTTAGCAGTAAGGTGCCAGCTTAAGGGGCAGTGCGGTGCCAGCGGACAGAACCGGGAGGGGGGTGGAGGAAGGATCGCGAGCAGGCTAGCCACAACCGACTAACGGGCCATAGCAAGGGCTTTTGGGACAACAGCGAAACCGAGCGAGACCTTGATGTTACTAAACGAAGCTTTCCCCATGAGAGGTACAAGCCCAGCAGAACCGAAGTGTTATTTCGACCAAGAGTCCGGACGCCATATCGCCGACCGTGAGCGAAGCGAGAAGCCCTCCGACCGTGCAAAATGCTAAGCGAGGTGCCAAGCAAGTGCGGGGTAAGGGGGAGAACCGAACTTCATGACCGGGTGTCAACGATGAACAGGAACGAGAACCCCAAGGAGGGGAGGCATGCGTGCCCCAGGAGAGGAGGGAAGATGGCTTAACGTCAACCCCTAGGCAGTAGCCATGATGGGGGAAGAGAGGTTGGTGGGGGAAAGTGACAATGATTTCCCATGGTGTTGAGATTTCAGTCGCCAGAGGTGGAGCAGAGATGGTTCGTGTCCTGTCTCTTGGTCGGAACCAAGCGCCTTATATAGGCATCTTCCAACAACCCTAACCTTGGTGACTCGTCACCATTACATAGCATAGCCCCATGACTCATGATTGGTCATGCTGCGAAATCCATCAGGTGATTCTTACGAATCAACTGCGCACGTCCTCTTTCCTCGATCTCAACCCATAAACCCAATCATGCGCTCAAATGAGTCTCATGCGTGAAACCCATGACTCGTAATCTGAGTCATGCGTGAAATCATTACATCGTATGACGTCACGATCGTGACGTGATGAAATCATTAACCAATCATAATCAACCAATGACTCGCACGTGCGCAGTCATGTGAAAGCTATGAGTCGAATGACGTCATAGTGCAAAAACCAACATACCTTTATGACTAATAATTATTACTCATGTGAAATCTGCCTTGCTTGGTCACAATTTGTGACATTAGCTCCCGTCTCCCCATAGCATCTGTCCCTCGATGCTAATTGCCCAAGTCGAGCAACTTCCGCCCAGCTCTTCTCAACTCCTTTTTTAGCTCGTGGTTCCGGCGCTCGAGCTCCTGGTTTCCTTTCCTCCCATCGTCCACCTCTCTCTTTACCCTTCCTAGGCTGAATCCCGATCCTGCCACCGTCCTGCGAAGTCCTTGGACGTCTTCCTGGAGGTGCCCTATCTTGGCTTGCTGGTCCGCTATCTTCAGTCGGTAATCGTCCTCCGTTTTTAGGGATCTTTCCCTTCCGTCCAACAGTTCCCGGACCTGCCTGTGTAAGGCCTCGATATCGGGTTGTGCTTTTTGGCTCCCCTCCCTCTCCTGTCCTGTCCCCACAACGCCTTTTCTTCCGACACAGAATTTGGTGTCTCGCTGGTACCGGTGCCAGTGCGAGAGTTCCTTTTTTGTTCCGTCCTTCTGTAGGTAGTACCCTGCGTCCACCTTGTACTGGACGTGTGTCGGGCACTTGTCGTTGTAGCATTCCTTCCAATCTCTGGCGGAATGCCTTGCCTTTCGTTGCCGGTTTTTTAATTTTTGGACCGCTTGGTCCTCATCCCGTGCTGGGGCGTTCGTCTCGTATGGCTGGTTCCAACCGGATTGCGTAGCATTGGATTTCTTGGGGTACCATCCTCGTGCGGTTTTCTCGCTGTCGTGCACCCAGCAGTTGTCATTGTAGCACCCCGTCCAGTGGAGTGCATCGTGTTCTTTTTGCATGCGTGCTGCTTCTTCCCAGGCCGAAGGTGAGCGGTATGGCGGGCTTGTCGGCATCATCTCCGGCAAACCTATCGTGGTTCCCCAATTTTCCTGCGGGGTTGGTGTCTTCGATGGATGTGTAGGGGCTTCTTCCTGGTTCTGTGTCTGCGATACAGAGACGAGCATGTCTCCGTTCTCCAGTTCCTTGAGTTTGATCGAGGTTCGGCTTGTTTCGGTAGTGGGAGTGGAAGTTCCGCTTTGCGAGGTTTGCATTTTCGAAGTTATCGGCGGGGTACCACGTTTTGTTGTGTTCTGGCGAATATCCTGTCTACTTAGCTCTGTATTGTAGCTTGGTGTAATGTAGACGTGAGTTCATGATTTCTTCGAGTTCGTATTCTGGTTCTCCGTCAATGATGATAGGAGGAGGAGGTTCCGATAGTTGTGAGGGAAGCATGTTGTCGTTATAGAGCTCGAGAAGAGAGATGTGGAATGTGTTGTGTATTCTCATCGAGGCCGGAAGGTCCAGCTTATAAGCACTGGTTCCTATCCTTGCCAAGATTTTGAATTGTCCAATTTTCTTGTAATCGAGTTTCTTGCATGGTCTGGTGGTCCTGATATTTCTTGGTAGTAACCACACCATATCTCCTTGTTGTATGTTGGGATCGGGTTTTCGCTGTCTATCGTAGTATTCCATGTGTCGTATCTGTGCTTCCGTCATTTGCGCTTGTAGGGTGTCATGTAATTGACTCATATCTTCTGGTGACGTTGTTTGTCCTTATATCAGGTGTCCGATGGCCTGATATTCGGGGTTCGTTCCGTAATTTGCGAAGAATGGTCTGTGCTTGATGCTTTCCTGATATCCATTATTGTTGGCGAATTCGGCCATTGGTAGGAGCTCTTTCCAATCGTCCTGCTGGTAGTTGACGTAGGCTCGCAGATATTGTTCCCAAGTGGAATTTGTCCGTTCCATTTGGCCGTCCGTTAGGGGGTGAAAGGCCATGCTCAGCCTTCTTTCGATCCCGAGTTTTTTCGTGGTTTCTTTCCATTGCTCCGATGTGAATATCGAGCCTCGATCCGTGATAATATCTCGTGGTAGCCCATGTAGTCTGAATATTTCCCTCATGAAAGTTTCTTGGAACTGCCGCGCGTTCATGTCCTTCGTGCTTGGTATGAAATGAGACATTTTCGTTAGCCTATTGATAACGATTAGGACTGCATCCGATCCTTGTGATAGTGGCAGATCTGTGATGAAATCCATTGATATTGATTTCCATGGTCGATCGGGGGCCTCATTAGCTTTCATCAGCCCGTATGGTGCATGTCGTACGACTTTTGTCCGTTGGCAAATGTCGCTGTTTTTGACGTATTGCTTGATTGTTTCCCTCATGCGTGGCGACTAGTACTTTCTTTGGTGGAGCTCGGTAGTTTTGGCCGTTCCTCCATGGCCGGCCTGTGGAATGTTGTGGTGTCGTCGCATAAGGTTGGTCCGTATCCCCTCGTTGTGAGGAATCCAAATCTTTCCTTGATGCCAAAGGTATCCGTCTTTCCATTGGCACAATCCCAAGTCCACACCGTTCATTTCTTTGTTTCCTTTGTCCAGCGCTTCCCTTATGGTTTGGATTTCATTATCCTTGGCTGATTCGTTGCTGATTTCTTCTTCATCGTCTGTTTTGAAGTTTATTGTTTCCATTTCTTGCATGCCGGTGCCGAAGTATTTCTCTTTTGGCAAGAGAATCCTTTCTTTCTGAGTGAGCCTTTCGTCTCCTTCCTGAGGCTTGTCCGCCTTTTGTCTTGTTGAGGCAGCCGGCTTGCCTCCTTCTTTTCCTGGTCGGAATTGGATTTTGAAGTCGAAGACACTCAAGACTTCGCTCCATCGGATTTGTCGGTCCGTCAGCTCTTTTGTTGTTGTAAACCTTATTAGGTTTTTGTGGTCCGTTATGAGTTTGAAGTGTTGTCCGCTTCCTCTGAGGTATCATTTCCATTCCATTAGTGCTTCAACTATGGCTAATAGTTCCTTATCCTGTACATCGTAGTTGCATCCTGCAGGTGCCATCGTTTTTGACAGATACGCTATCAGTCTCCATTTCCCGTCTTCGTCATGTTGAGATAATATGCCTGAGGAGAGATATTTTGAAGCATCGGTTTCGACGAGAAGTGGTCTTCCAGGTTTAAAGTATGTCAACACTGGGGTTGAACATAATTTCTGTCGTAATTCGTCAAACGCTGCTTGTTCCTTGTCCCCCCATTCCCATTTGACGTCCCCCATGGTTCTGTCGTATAGGGGTTTGGCTGTCCTGCTGAACCCTTCTATAAACAGTCGGTAGAAGTTGCAGAATCCCATGAACTCTTGGATTCCTTTCTTGTGGGTAGGTGGTTTCCAATCCCATATGCCTGCCGTTTTGATAGGGTCGACTTTGACTCCTTCGTTGTTGCTGATGAATCCTAGGTATTCGGCTTCTCGTTGGTGAAACTCGCATTTTGACGGTTTGAGTTTCATTCCTTGCTTTCTGATGGCTCGGATAATTGCGGCCCTGTCCTTTTGGTGTTGTTCCAGACTGTCTGAATATATGAGAACATCGTCCAGATATACTATGCAGCATATGTCGATATATGACTGCAACGTCCTGTTGATCCATCTCTGGAAGGCCGCTGGTCCATTGGTGAGCCCAAAGGGCATAACCAAATATTTGTATGTGCCGTATTTCGTGGTGAAGGTTGTTTTCCATTCGTCTCCTTCCTTGATTCTGACGTTGTGATAGGCATCCTTGATGTCCAGCTTTGTGTAGTATTTCGCTGTCCTTAGCCTGTCCAAGGCTTCCCCTATCAGAGGTAGAGGGTACCTGTCTTTCATGGTGACGTAGTTGAGCCCTCGATAGTCGACCCATAGTCGGAGTTTTCCGTCATTCTTTTTGACGAACATGATGGCAGATCCTCCGTCAGAGTAGGTTTTTCTTATCCATCCACGTTCTTCATTTTGCTTGATCTAGTTCCAGAGTTCTTCCAGTTCGTCCTGAGAGAGCGCATAAATCTTTTTGACAGGCAGTCCTTGCCCTTCCTCGAGTTTGATGTCCAGGTCTACTCCTGGTCGGTGAGGCGGTAGCTTTGTTTTTTCTTCTTCTTCGAATACGTCCAAGTATCCGTGATATTCTTGAGGCACCATTTCCTCCAGCTTTCTTTTCTTTTGGTATTTTCCGCTCTTGATGGCTAGTTCGGTGCTAATGTTAACCGATTCTAGGCTTATTCTTCCTTCTTTTTTGTTGTACTTGAGGATACCCGTGGTCGTGTCGGGTTGCCGGTAGAACTTTCCAAAAGCTCGTGCCCTGATCTCGCAGATCTGTGCTTTGGAAGTTCACGTGCTTCCAAACCCTTGTGGACCTCGATTGGTCTTCCCCAGCTTAGGGACTTGGTAACAGTCGCTTTCGACTATTTCCTCGGCGATGAGTTGTGCGATTCGATCGCCTTTTTGGATCTGGTAGTCCTGGTCGCTCATATTGGCTAATACCACTTTCATTTCACCGGTATAGTCGGTGTCGATCACACCTGCATTGAAAGCAATCTGATGTTTAACTGCCATGCCGCTTCGTGGTGCTATCCGTCCATAGGTTCCTTTAGGTGGTGTAATTGATATTCCAGTTGGGACAACATCTTGTCCCCTAGCTGGGATAGTACTTTCTTCCTTTGCGTACAGGTCGTGTCCTGCCGCCTTTGCCGATCCTCGAGTCAGTATTCTTGCTTGAGGATCAAGTAACCTAACTTGGATCCTCTGAACTTTCTTGCTTTGGGTCGCGCCAAACTCGAATTTCAAGTTCTCTTCTCGCCTCTCGTCTTCAGGTATTGCGTATACCGTTGGTGATTCCTTTAAACACCATGACGTACATTCTTCGTTTTCGAACGTGATCCTTCCTTGGCCCCAGTCGATTCGGGGACTGTGTTGCTTTAACCATGGCATCCCGAGAATGACCTCATGGTTGGGTAGTTTAGCCTCTTGGATGGTTGCCAATTCCCTATGGCTACCAATGTCCATAGGTACTTTTGCTGTATGGGTAATCGGTCCCATACCGCTGGGTTGACCGTCCGCGAGGTAAACCTCTCTTGTCGTTTTTGCTTGCGTGGTTCTGATATTCTATTTGCTGCAGAACCCTTTATTGATGAAGTCCTCGGTCGCGCCCGAGTCTATCATCGCGTTGATCGTAACTTGTCTTTTCGTGCCGTGTAGTCGTATCTGGACCATAATATGCTCGTTCTCGTTGTCCAATGTTTCCGTGTTGTTCAGTGCAGCGTATAGGTTCCTCATCTCAATGGGCTTGGGTTTGGTCTTGTCCCTCAGACCCTTGCTTACTGTGGACTTTTGTCGTTTCGCGACTCTTCTTCTGCTCCTCTTTCGACCTCCATATCTCGTGCTTTGGCTGATGGCCTCCATTGCTTCTTGTTGTCGGTTTTTGGTTCCCAAGTTGCTCCTTCCTTATTGTTTGTTTGGCTTCGGCATGCCGCGGCTCTGGGTCCTGGTTTGGCACATTTGAGGCATAGATTTGCCCTCATTCTTCGTTGGTATTCTTTTGCCGAGATGTTGAATCCTGGCCTTCTTCGGGTAGCGTCCAATTCCCTTGGATCGCCTCGATTTTCGCTAACCGGCGTGAGGCTGAACATTGCATTGACGTTTCGTGGTGTTGTGTCAAACTTCCCCGTTGGTCTTCCTTTTCTGATGTGGTCCATCATGCTGTGTTTGTTCTCTTTTGCGATTGCCTATCTAGTGATGTCCAGTGTTGTGTTGAGATTGTCTGTTTCGCCTGCTTCCCAGGCATCTTGTAGTTTCTTTGACATTCCTCCCAATAGGAGTCTGGTCAAGGTTCCTTCGTCGTATTCGGTGTCGGCTGCTATCATTCTGAATTCGTTCGCATATTCCGTCATCGTTCTTCCGCTTTGTGTAATGCCCGTGATCTTGTTGCGGGCTGTTTCCTTGGCGTCCACCTCTCCGAAGTGTAGCTTGAGGGTTTCCACGAATTGTCCCCATGTGTCCCAGTTTTCTTGGAGTCTTCCTTCGACGTAGGGAACCAGCCATTGACCGTCTGGTCCCCTTAGCAGTGATTTGGGGTATGTTATCTTTTTGTGATGCTGATCTTCGTTGCATCCTAAGGCCTCGAAGTAGATTCCTAGTTGGACCAGAAATATCCTCAATTTCGTTCTTTCTCGCTCAAAGTGGGATGGTTGTTGGACTCTAGGGCGTTGTTCTGTTCGGGTAGCTATTTGAGCAACTAATTCTGCAAGTTGATCCCCTGGTAACCCCACTAGCTGGTTTGGTGCTGGCGCCGCTGCTGGTCCTGGAACAGTACTCATCCTCATGGCTCTGGGGGTAGTTGGCCAGAGTGTTCCTTCTGGCGATTCTTCTTCTGGTGTAACCGGGCTTACTGTTCTCTGGGATCCCTCGTGGGAAAGTGCGGTGTTAAGTCCTTCTTCTAGTGCCAATCCTAGGTCGAGTGATCCTTCGCCAGGTGGGTCAAGTTCGATTGGTGAAGCTAAACCTTGGGTTAGTGAATCGTCCTCTATAGGGTCGATATCGGTGGTGTCGTTGGGTGTTGCGAAGAGACGCAACCAAATGTAACAATCCTATTGTTGAGCACGTATGCAACAGGCAACGACTGTCGTCTCCTGAGTAAGCGAGTCTCGCTTTTCTGCACCAAGGCGTAGGAATGCACTATCTCTTCAGATAGTACGGAACTGGCTTGCTTGTCTTGGGTGGTTCGTGAGAGGTACTATCTTTTCAGATAGTAAGATGGTGGATTGTCGTGCTTGATAGAACAATCACAATAGTTCTATGTTCGGGCAACCTGTCGAGAATATCTCAATATTCTCCAGGTTCTTAGAGCGTAGGCTCTTGTAGAGGAGGAAGGTATGTAAAGAAAGTAAAGCGTAATCGTATTGCAATATCTTGAGTATAGAAAAGTACTTAGATGGTTGCGTGAAGATCCTATCTCTTGGTCGGAACCAAGCGCCTTATAGCGGCATCGTCCCACAACCCTAACCCTGGTGACTCGTCACCATTACATATTATAGCCCCATGACTCATGATTGGTCATGGTTCAAAATCCATCACCTGATTCTTACGAATCAACTGCGCACGTCCTCTTTCCTCGATCTCAACCCATAAACCCGATCATCCGCTCAAATGAGTCGCATGCGTGAAACCCATGACTCGTAATCTGAGTCATGTGTGAAATCATTACATCGTATAACATCATGATCGTGACGTCATGAAATCATTAACCAATCATAATCAACCAATGACTCGCAAGTGCGCCGTCATGTGAAAGCTATCAGTCGAATCACGTCATAGTGCAAAAACCAACATACCTTTATGACTAATAAATATTAGTCATCTGAAATCTGCCTTGCTTAGTCACAATTTGTGACAGCAGGACACAAACCCTTCGGCGGCCCCCCACAACAAAACAAATCAATCTTACGGCCCAGGGCCGACTGAGGGGAAGGATAAAACTTGTATTGCCGGAGTACCTAGGGGAATTCCCTGAACCTATCAGCTGAGGGGCAAGGTGGGACAGGGGCAGAGTCCCTGTTGAATTGGCCCGCGGCAGGATGAAGTTCAAGTCAAGGAGGCAGTGCTATACCATGACCCGAGGTAACCGAAGCGAGTTGCGACCATCGAGTAAATCGCGTAGTAGGTGAAAAAGGCGAGGCAAGCCACACGGCATGGAGAGCCACTCAGCAGTGAAGGTGCCAGCTATCGTGAGGGGCAGTAGGGTGCCAGCCAAGGGGGTAGATAAGCTGCCAGCTAAAGAAGGATGTAGCAGTACAGTGCATGCAGACCTAATGCCTGCGAAGCGGAAAGAGCCAGGCCTGCCAAACAAGTGAGAAGTACGACCATGGAGGACGGAGAAAGGGTCACAGTCTTTCGCTTGCCGACAGTACCGATCCTGCAACTCAGGTGACAGTGCAATACCAGAGAGCAGGGCCACCAGGGCAACTACTTCACCTATAGTCCGAAACTTGAGACCTTGTGTTGATGGAGGAAGGAGGGTTACCAACTGTGCAAATCGCTGCGGGAGACGCCTCAAGAGGTGCGGGGTAAGGATTAGGAACGCCGACGCGAGCGTTCGCAACGAAGACAGAACAGAACTAGAAAGGAATCCATAACCCTGGAGAGGGGAGGCCAGTGGCCCCAGAGAGAGGAAAAGGATGAAGGCGTGATAACCCCCAGAGCAGTTGCCATGGGCGGGGGAGATCAGAGGCGGAGGACACTCTCACGATGATTTCCCATAGTTTTGAGATTTCAATTGCTGGAGGTGAGGCGGTCGAGAAAGAGTCGCGGCAAGGGATAAGTTTTTTTTTCTTTTTTTCTTTTTTTCTTTTTTTCTTTTTATTATTATTATCATGTATTCGTTGTTAATGTACACGAAACCACATGGAGCGCTAGCTATCGCGTGAACAAAACTATAAACAATCCAACAACCAGCTTCAGCCCCTCATGGGAAAAATCAAGCCCCTCCAAACCAGAGCCTATCCTCTACCCTACCAGCACCTAAGACGAAAGCAAGACAGAGCAATACCTTCCTCCAGACACGTAAGGAAAGACAAGTATAGAAAAGAAACCAGGGAAAGACACAAACCGTTCGGCGGGCTCTGCGAAACCAAGGAAAGGATTCTTACGGCACGTGGTGTCGACGGAGAGGGAAGATACAACTACTATTGCCGGATGCCTAACAGAATGTCCCCGACCTAAGTGGCTTAGGGGCAACGCGTTGTCACCCGCGGCAGCACAGACAATTGGCGAAGCTTAGGACTTTATCATGGGCCAAGGAGGTAGTGCTATACCATTACACAGCGTAACCTAATGGGAGGTTTGCGACCGTAGAGCAAATAGCGGGAGCGGGAGCAGGACGAGGTGAGTCACCTAGCGAGGAGAGCCACTTAGCAGTGGAGGTGCCAGCTATCATGAGGGGCAGTAGGGTGCCAGGCAAAGGGGGAGATAAGGTGCCAGCTGAAGAAGGATGTAGCAGTACAGTACAAGCGGATCTGACGCGTGCGAAACGGGGGGAGGAAGGCTCAAGAAACAACCGAGAAGTACGAACACTGAGGACGGAGATGGTGTCACAGTTTTTCGCACGCCGGGTGTACCGATCCCGCACCTCAGGAGAGAGTCCAATACCAGAGTGCAGGGCCACCAGGGCAACTACTTCATCGATAGTCGAAAACTACCGACAGTGAATTGACGGAGGAAGGCGGCTGGCCGACCGTGCAAATCGCTAAGCAAAACCCGTCGCGAAGTGCGCGGTTAGGGGTAGGAACGTCAACCCGAGCTTGCTGAACGTAGACAGGACGGACCCTGAAATGAATCCATAACCCCTGGGCGGGAAGGCCAAAGGCCCAGAGAGAGGAAAGAGATGAAGGCGTGATGAATCTCCGAGCAGTTGCCACGGGCGGGGTAGATCAGAGGAGGAGGACACTCTCACGATGATTTCCCCTGGTGTTGAGATTTCAATCGCTGGAGGTGGAGCGGACGAGAAAGATGGCGCAAGGGATGGGTTAGAGGGGTCTTTATATGGATTTATATGGATTTCACCAATGCTGTGCATGTCGCTGGCGGTGAGCCCTAGGGGACGTACAAGTAGGGAATGCGACTTAGGGTGTACCGCCACGTCGTGATGGAGATCTGGATCTGTCTTTCCTGGATACTGTATCGTGGGATAGATAACGAAAGCACTTTGCCAATAACAGCGGATAAAGATATAGATCTTAGGTTGTCGAAAGATGATGAAAGGTACTGAGTCTTGATTGTCACGGGTGATTTGCAGCACCCTCAGCGATAGTGTTTTAAGCCTCCCAAGTATTTATGCGCCAAGATACATCACATACAGTGATTTCTCTTGGCCTCAGAGTCAGCCAAGACCCTAGCTCCCAGCCTGAACCAGAACACAATACCACAAGCTATTATACTACGCCATTTGCGAACCCAGACGAAGGAACTCATCGGAGCAGGATCTAAACCCTATTCCAAAACTCTTAAGTACTACTGTATGAAATCTATCGAATGGTAATTGAAATTACAAATATAGGTCTTTGTAGACTTAGCATACAAACGACGCGCCATCAGATCGACCACACTCTGATCCACCACACTCTGCGGAGAATGGCAGATGCAATCTCTTAACTGGACTCGTGTCTTCATCACCTTTTTCGTCATTGAACTGTGCCAGACGCTTCCAGTCCTCCGTTGCCTTCAACCACTCGCGAACATTTGAAGCTTGACGCAATTCCTTATTCAAATGGTCCCAATCTTCCGAATTGGATAGAGCTCCACCCTTCCGGACCTTGACATCCAGAGTCTCACCCCCACAGCCCCTCAGGTCCCACCCATGGTGGGTATTCGTTTGGGATGGCGATTGAATAGCCAGGGGTATATGAAAATAGGGGGATTCGGTGGGATTTGCAATGGGGGATGGTGATGTTGCGACGATTGCTGCACATCTGTCGCCGGCGTCGGACACATCAGATGATGAACTGCTAGATACTGTGAGAAAAAGTGGACAGTCATTTGCCTGGTTTCATCCTGCATTGGCTGGGCCGGCGTCTGGTCTCACTTCCTTTCGTGGGGCTTGAATGCCAGTACGTGCCCCGGATTGCTGTGCCCAATTGGCGATGGCATTTTCAGCAAGATAGTTGTGCCGTCTCAAGTGCAGAGTGGGTACCCTGTCCGCCGTATATCGGCGATGGCAATAGACCAACAGCTCCAATGGATCCTCGAGAACTGGATTCAACAGCAGCCAGGCCCTTATATGTTCATCATTCTCGATGAAGACGTAATTTATATAAGATAACGGAAACCCGGGATAAAGACACAGCTTTTTGCGGCCTTCACCAGCCACGCCAAGTATGTAGCGAATCGCGTTGTGTGGCACAGTTCTCAAAATAATCGGTGACCATCAGCGTATGTCATAGGCATTTGACTCAGCAAAACCTACCCCTTTGATATGAGGATTGCGCCAATGGAGAAGGCGATAATTTGGTTGTGGTCCGTCGATATAGACCGAATTACGAACCCAAACAATACGAACAGCACGTGGACGTCCCAGCATAGCCCTCCAATCTATATATACTAAGTCAGTAAGGTAAAAAGAAAAACACGCGAATTGTTGTGAAAAAACTCACTGATTTGGGACAGATCTGACACTGGGCAAGGTACTTGTCGTACCATGCCAAGGTATACAACCGCGGATCCTTCACAATGAGTGCCACAGCTGCCGGGATATCCACCGGAGGAGCATCTTGCATTCCTACTGGGGTACCTAGAATGCCCATTGGCGGAACGGCTTGGATTCGCGCAGGAATAATTACCTCGATGGGAGGATTGTTCGGAGCTTAGGGATTTGCTCCGCCAGCAGGATTGTTTGGAGCTTGGACATTCGCCGGAGCATGTTGGACCCGCACTAGGATATAAGGGATAAACATTGGGAGATCCAGATGGTTTATTGCAGAAATATTCATCAGAGGGTGCCAATATATCTGCCCGAAGCGCAGAACATTCCCCTGTAGGGGATTCGGCGGGCCTGGGAGTGGAGGATGGTTCTGAGCTTGGAGATTCGCCGGGCCTGCAGGTGGGGGGTTGTTCAGCGCGTGGGGATTCACTGAGCCGGGAGGATGGTTCAGAGCGTGGGGGATCGCCGGGCCTGGGGGTGGGGGATGGTGCTGACCTTGCGGATTTGCCTGGCCTGTGGGTGAGGGGTTGTTCTGCATTTGGGGGTTCGCTGCAATGGGAGGATTGTTCTGAGCTTGGGGGATCGTAGGGCCTGGGGGTGGGGGATTGTTCTGCGCTTGGGGATTCGCCGGGGGAGCATGTTTCATCCGCAGTGGCGTACCGAGAATGCCCATTGGGGGAGCCGCTTGGATTTGCGCAGCAATGATGACCAGGCAGGAACAATTGTTCTGCGCTTGGGGGCTGGCCGGGCCTGGGGGGGGGGGATTGTTCTGCGGTTGGGGATCGCCGGGGGAGCATGTTGCATCCTCAGTGGTGTACTGAGAATGTCCATTGGGGGAGCCGCTTGGATTTGCGGAGCAATAATTACAGGGCCGGGACTATTGTTCTGAGCTTGGGGGATCGCCGGGCCTGGGGGTGAGGGATTGTTCTGCGCTTGAGGATTCGCCGGGGGAGCAGGTACATTTTGGGCAGGCCCAGGAGCATTGACCTGCGGAGCATTTGGGACAACTGGGCCAGTGTTCGGTACGGCTGTTGCAATACTCCACTGGTACTGAGGTAGTGCGTTGAGATAAAGTAATATTGGGGTCAGAATGACTTGTGGAGGGGGGACACACGGGCCGGGTGGAGGCACCTGGTTATTGGTCTCAATGGTCTTGGTCAACTTCTTCCGACCGTCCTTAACCAATTGAAGAACTGTCCCGTCGATCTCCTGCATACTACCCATGTTATTGGCTGCTGACTCAGTGGCGAGTTCATGGCACGCAGGTTTCAATCTCCTCATGCCTGCGAAGATTTGCTGGAATTCGGCGTCTGGGAAGTACCAATTATCTGAAATATCGCCCCTTGCTGACATCTGATCTTTGACAGTATCCCGCCAACAAACGTAGACAGGGGAGGGCTTGTTTTTGGGATGATGGAGGATGACCATGCTCAACTTATTATCGTTAACCAATCGACAATCGGGGCGTCGATGAGAATACTCCCCAACGAGAGTCAAAGGTGGAAGGTTATAGGTCTGACCCGCGGGCGGCGCCTGCTGCGCACCTCCGGCCAGCATGAGGGCGTACCCTACAATGTTGTTATTCTGCGCCATATCCGTGGATTCTTTGTGTCTATAGATGGCAGTATTTAGGGATACTTGTGATGTGGTACCGGTGGCTGTTGTGGAGGTTCTGAGTCTGAGATGAAACTTGGTATGAAGCCCATCTAGTATCGTGATCAATTCACTTTATATATCAAACTCCCAGATCCTCTAGGTGACTTGAAAGAATGATGAATTCGTTTCATGATTTGATAACAAAACGCGAATCTGACACTCTATAACAAGGACTCTTCCCTTGTCTGATTCAACTTGAATAAATGAAACATGATAAACGCATTCGGGTGGGAACACAATATTTGTCATCTCAGTAGTTGAAAGAAACCACAGCTGATACCACGTGACGCTTAGGCTAACTCTATCAACGACTAGATCATGATTATCGCATGCGCCCCCCTTGGCCCTGCATGCGATCAATACACGTTGATGTTAACACTTGACATAGCTGCACCCTTGAATCTACACGGAGTTTGAGGGATCAACGGAGCAAAGTCCAACTTGAACGATGCCTAGCAAATGTCCATTCTGCTGCCGAAAATACACCCGGTGTGGTGCATATGAGAAGCAGCTGCAAACTGCGCACGCAGGTCTGTACATTTTCCTCGTGTCAACTGTATAATATATCAATATGGAATCAAGCGTATCGCACAACCCAGACACGAGGGAGCGCTAGGATTCCGACTGTGAATCCAATCCAGGCCCTGCTGGATCGGAGCCTGACGAATTTTGTCGAGATATTGCATACGAGTCTGACACTAAAGTATTCGATGACGCTACGTCACCCTCCGCCGGCAAAGTGATTCATTATGAAGGCGCTGGGCAAGTAATCGGAGATGTCGACAGTTTTGACCATGAATACAGCAACCTGTGCAACGACCCATGGGCACCATTCAATAGCGAGCAAGGTTTCAAACTGGCATCCTGGGTGATTGAGGCAAAAGTATCCAAATCACGAATCAATCCATACTGGGCGAGTGGCCTAGGAGATACTGAATCAGTCGGGTATAGCTCCATGCACACGCTGGAGAACCATCTCCGGTTCCTGGATCCGTACACTCAATATCTGCACTGGTTCAAAGGACAGGTTGAGGATGGCCAAAGAACTTTGCCATTTTTTTACCGCAACCTACTAGGTTGTGTTAGATATCTCCTTCGCCAGATCGCATACCAAGACAACTTGGTCTACGCGCCACGGCATGAATATGACTCCACCGGGCAGAGAATGTATGCAGAAATGCATACGGCGGATTGGTGGTGGGGGGTGCGGGTAGAGCATCCGAGTCCCACAGCTTTTAAAATACGTTAGCTGATGGATCATAGGAGACGCTTGCGGCGGCTGCTACTGTTGTTCCAATAATTGGGATGTCAGATCAGACTAACCTCACCAACTTCTCATGTTACAAGAAAGTGTGGCCAATGATATATTACGATCAGAAATCTTGCATCAGCCAGGCGCAACAGCCCAGGTTCAATGGCTGTTCTGCTTCTCGCCTTCTTGCCCATTCCTCCCAAATTCTCAAGGTCTTCCAAAGCCGACCAACGTCAGAGGAAAATCAACTCTGACACCCTACAAGATGTATTAGAACTTATCTTTGCGCCCCTACAGGCCGTGGCACATACCGGCATCGCCAGTGCCTGCGCCGACGGTAAGGTTCGACAGTGCTTTCCAATTCTCTCTGCCTGGATCGCCGACCATATGGAAAATGTGGCACTACACGGGTTACAGACAAACCCCTGTCCTAAATGTGAGGTGCCTACCCACGAAATAGGAACAAATACCAGAAGCCATCGAACCAGAGATTACGCAAGATGCCAACGATACAAACCTGAAAATCAGAACTCAGGCTCGGAGTCTACCCACGACCACATCATGTGTGACAATCTTGGTAGTGGTCAAAATATTTTTCACCGCCTCCACCAGGTTTCGGCGTCTGATCTGCACCAGCCAGGCATGCTCCATACTTTTTCTCTCGCGCTATTCAAGCACATGATGGACTGCATTGAAGGCTTTCTGAAGAAACATGGGCGACTGCTGGCTCTGGACGACGTTTGGAAGGCATTACCGCCATACCCGGGATTCTTGGTCTCCAGAAAAGCCTACCGTGAAGTTATGCCGTGGCAAGGAAAAGAGATGCGGAATCTGGGGCGGTGTATTTTGGGAGTCCTCGCCGTGGCACTCTGCCAGCCTGGAGGTGCACAAAGAATCCCGTTCAAATGTACTGTCGGATGCGTCAGGGTACTGGTCGACTTCAATATGATGGCTCAATACCGAAGCCACACGTCTGACACCATAGCCTACATGGAAGATTGTCTGGATCAGTTTAGTGTTCGTTACAGGGCGGGGTGGGGCGGGTTTTTCACGGGCCAGACTCCGCCCTTACAGGCGGCCGGGGGGGTATGTTTCGCCTAATCCCCGCCCTGCCCCCATCCGGGGCCCACCGACACTCATTCCCAGGTCGGGGCCCCGTTGGTTACCACCTATTTTTAACGGGGACCAGTCTGGGGTATGGGTGGTGCGGGGGCAAGAGGCGGGAGAGGGGCAGGGAATGCCGAAAAAGAGACCTCGCCCCAGGCCGTTGAGTAGGGCGGGGCGGGGAAAAGGGCGAGGGGCCCGCGTTTTTCGGGGCCCCGTCTGCCCCGTAACGAACTCTAGATCAGTTTCATAAGCTAATAGATATCATCTTAGAATGTCGAGTATCAAACGCACACAGGACAAGGTTGACAAGCAACGAAAGAAGATTCGATGTCACAGAGCCCTGGTGATTGAGTGACTGGCCCCATCCCAAAGGCGCCCGATGCGCGACGACAATTGTCAAGAAGAAAATGACCTCTGTCTGGACTTAGTCCATGGCGAATCGTATTTCAACTTTATCAAGATCCAGCTACGAAGCCACTTTTGTGACCATATACGCCAGTTTGGAAACATTCCCATGTATTCCACGGAGATCGGAGAGCTCGCTCACAAGACGCAAATGAAAGACGGATGGCGCCAATCGAACAAAAATGATGCAACACGCCAGATCGTCCACAGCTATGGTCGTCAACATTCCATCAGAATGCTACTGTTGAACCTTGAATCTCTAAAATGTCACGACACCGATCTCTCAGGTGACATCTTCTATCATTTACACAGGACGGCCAGCACGGTGACAGTAGCAGCACCGGTTGCCCACAGGAGGGTCCTGAATGGACGTCGCGAAGATGTGTCCCACGTCATGGGTTTTAGCCGGATCTCGGGAGTCTCACTGGAGATTATATATCGTAAATTGATCCGATATAGCAGACCTAACCTTCCCGCAGCACACTGTCTTCCTGAGGACCATGCGATGCTTCGATCACTCCCCGTTGAGCTACTCACACAAGTTGAAATCCCGGTTGTTGCGTTCCAAGAAGCCGATGTTGACGAGATCCACCATGCGCGATCCCCCGGCGATCTCCACTTTAGACACCAGGGCTGTCGCAATGATTGGGTTTGGCTACAAGCGGGTACGGAAGAAATGTGTGGTGCGCTGAGGGGTCGTCTGCTGGCAAAGCTAGTTGCTCTCTTAAAGATCAGGAACCAGAGATCCGACAATACTGTGCGTCAGGTCGCCGGTGTTCATATGCTGACCCCAGTCAACTCCGGGCGTCTATCGGATCAACATGGCCTTGTTAGAGTGCAGATGAGGGAGGATGCATGAGGGTTTACAATAGTAGATATAGGCACAATCCTCGGTCTGGCGCATCAGATCCAGAAGGAGGACCGGCGCTGGCTTATAAATAGCCGGATTGATTGGAGAACATTTAATGAGATTTATTAAAGACTCTGGATGAGAGAATCAGGACTCGGCTATGGGGGAGGATCATACATGATCTTCATACTGTATATAGAAGATATAGAAGCGACTTTAAACCTACATCCTGAGTTCGCCAGACTAGTGAGGCTGATATGTGATATGTGATACGTGAGATGTGAAAAAGAAAGTGCAGCTGCCCCAGACGCCAGCAGACCGACATGTGAGGAAGCAGCGAATTAATTCAGGTTGAGAAGACTCGAGCGGGGATGAGGGGTGGAATACGTCAGGACACAGAGAAGAAGCGACGCAGAGCTAGCACGATCAGGAGAAAGAGGCGACAAGAGGGAGAATCTGGGGTAGTCTGGACGTCGGATGAACACGACGTTGCGTCGGGCTGTCAGAAGAACCCAACGTTGCCTCAGGAGGTAAGGAACGTTGCGAAGTTCTGTTAGGATGTAAGGAAAGTTCCGACGTTGCGTTAGAACGTAAGGAACATTGCGACGTTGCGTCAGGACATAAGGAACCTTGCGACGCAAGTCCGGACGCACAGGACGCATGAGACGGAGAATATTCGGCCCTTGCGTTAGGACGCAACGCCGGCGGATCAGATTCAAGATCCGTTTTTCCTGATGCAAGAGCGCTAGCTTTCCTGCAATCACGATCATTACCAGTAGCTGCACACATACCGGAATCCTGTAATCCAGCAAGACCAGAGAAAGAAACATAGCTCAGCCTCCACCAGTGCTCCATGACCATTCCATACCCGGAATCCTAAATATAAACTTCCAGCAAAGCAAACTAAACATCGCAATACGATAGCATAGCCTACCTGACTCAGAGACAGTGGCGGAGCTGAAATCAAATCAAATAATCCAAATATAAATCAACTAAACATAGCAGATCCTGCACTGCCCGCTCCTGTGTACCGTTACCAGAACATGTACACATGTTACAACCACTAACATGTAGAATCACCCTCCGAGTGTTTTTAACACTATGTCATAACTACTAGCTTCATACTCCGACACATACCCTGCATATCTAATGTGACTGCATCAAACCACAATCAGCCAACAGTGAAATATGAACTAGCAACGTAGTCAAACACCAACTGTATCCAACGCTATGTACATAGTATCCGTCGGCATGCCTGTTAACTACATCCTTGGTACTTTCATTTCCACCTAGGGTCTTTCTCAGCTCAGTAGTAGGAAGAAGTAACTATGGGAAGAAACTGACCAAAGATATGGCATGCATGAAGAGTATGCTATTAGGAAAAGATTTGGGCTCTAGGAGGATATAAGAAACCCAGTTTATCACTTTGTGCATTTGTTATCAATGGATTATCCCATTTACCTGTTGTTCATGCCGTCGTCTAGTCTTCTCTTGAAGTTATTCATTACCACATACAATCCCATTATCTTTTCTTGTTTCTTTCATAACATCTCTCTACTGCAAAATTGTTTCTACTAAGGAAGGTTCATCAGCAAAAAAAGTGTTTGCTCCGGACGGATAGGCATTGTGTCTGGATGTAGGAAATCCATCTGGAGAATCCTGTCTGCCCATACAGCCCTCAGATGCCCCCAGCACAATGGTTGCATCCTAATCTGTTGGGTGTAATACAACCCACATCCTGTCCACCCAGTGCACCTGGATGGTCCATTTCACACCCTAATGTCCCGAAGAATACCAAGGTAAGTGACCCATAGAGGTCTGCATTGGTGAACTCTCCCTGCCCCTGATGGCCACTACTTACAATGGACTACTTTATCACCAGGTAAAGGCTGTTCAGACGAAAAGGATCTAAACATAGGATGACTAACCATTTATTGTCCCGGTAACGACCGAAAACATACCGCTTATTTGATCACTGCTAACAACACTCGAAAAAAGTTTCTAAGTTCTTGCACTCCTCGTATCAGGCTTCATGATCGAATCAGTGCAACTATTGAATATTATCAATCTTCAGAGAGGGGCATGCTCTTCCATCCAGGTTGACAGTATTCATTACCCCTAAGCGAGCGGGTTCCAATGAGACCCTTCCTGACTCTAGCGGATTCCAATGAGGCCCTGCTTGACTCGAGCGGACATCGGCTAGGGCCCCGTGCGGTATCTTCCTTTTTCTTCCTCCTGACCTGTATAGCCATGCGGACGCTTCAAGACCTATAGCATTCGATTCCCCTCCGCGAGGGGACTCCAATGAGACCATTCCCGACTCTGGCAGACATCTGCCTCTTGAGATATCTCTCTTTTTCATCCTGCTGACCTCGATAGCCATGCGGATGCTTTGTGACCTATACCATTCCATTTCCCTCGCCGACCTGACTCCAATGAGACCCTTCCTGACTCTGGCGGACATCTACCAGCTGAGGTATTTCCCTTTCTCTCCCTGCTGATGTAACAATCCTATTATTAAGTAGTTATGCAACAGGCAACGATAGTCGTCTCCTTAAGAAAGCAAGTCTTCCTAGTCTATAAAAGGGCGTATGGAAGTACTATCTTCTCAGATAGTACGGAACTGGCTTGCTCGTCTTGAGCTATCCGTCGAAGGATACTATCGCGTCAGATAGTGTGATGGGTGGGTTGTCGGGCTTGGTAGAACTATCACAATGGTCCTATGTTCATACAGCCCGTCAAGACTATCGCAATAGTCCCCGGACTTTTAGAGCGCAGGGTCTCGTAGAGGAGGAGCTTAGGTAACGAGAGTAAAGAGCAATCGTATTGCAATATCTTAACTGTAGAAAAGTACTTAGATGGTTGCGTGAAGATCCTATCTCTTGGTCAGTTTTTTTATTTTTTATTTTTATTTTTTTTATATACCTTTTTATATTTGTTTTAAGGTACAATGGTCACGTCAGCGCTAGCTATGTAGACATAAAACCTCCAACTACAGTCCATCCCGCTTCTCGTGGCTAAAACCTTCTGACCCTGCCCAACCCTTTAACCACTTTGAGTAGAGGTGGAAACAACGCTCGGTAGTATGGGTAGAAACTACAAGGAAACTACAGGCCTGAATTCACCGAACCAAATAACCTCCACAGACATGCAACCCAAAGAAAGAAACCCCTGACAGTGAACTAACAAGCTCGCAAAACAAGGAAAACCTCAAGCCCATTTAGAAAGGAAATACACCTAAACGCAAACCTGTAGTCAACCCACCCTTAGCCCAACGACGAATCCCATTCCTAAAAGGAGGAGTGATCAAGGAGCCAGCAGGACAAAGGCATCGTACGGCACCACACACGAGAGGTAAATGTACCGGGGTCGTATACGCCCGGGATGCCGAGACAAGCGCAATCCCCAGACGGAGATTGGTAACCTAGCTAGCACTTATGAGAGTGTGTGGCAGGACGAAGTCGATCCCCGAGTACACCGGAAAAATGGCGGAGGGGTGATGGATGTACCCGAGGGTATAGAGGCGGAAGGCATGAAACCCCTACGGACAAGCGAAGGCAACCGCGCACGCAGCTACGATCATCAAGCCAGGCGATCAGCAGGGCACAGAAGCCTGGAGGATGGGCGGCAGGAGGTGTAGGGGCAGTATTGAAGCAGTAGTGTGCTAGCCGACGTAACCGAGAAGTGGAAGGGCGAAAGGGACAGTAATAACGAGACATGCGGACGCAACCGACCGAGACAGGATCACCATTTTTCGAATGCTGACCATACCAAAACATTTCCCAGGAGGAGGTGCTATACCAGGGAGTAGAGCCATCGGGGCAAGTACTTCACAGATAACCCGAAACTAACAGCCACCCGCTGACGAGTTGGGACCGTACCCGACCGTTGCAAGTGCTAAGCGAGCGGCCACGAAGCAGGTGCGGGCAAGAGGATGAGGAGAGTAACCATAACCCCCTAGACAAAGGCTGCTCATAGACAGTGCCATCAGAAGGGGCCAGAGGGGAGAGGTGGATGGGAGAAGCTTCACCCTTTTAGGCAACAAGGGCATCAGAAAAGGGAAGAGGGATACCACCCCACGATCATTTCTCATGGTGTTGAGATTTCAATCCCGGGAGTTGTAGGAGGGATGGTTCGTGCCTATCCCTTGGTCGTCTTTTTTCTTTCTTTTTTTTTGTAATTATGTGTTATTTGTTTCTAGGTACAAAAAGCCTTATGCAGCACTAGCTATGAAGAGAAAAAAACCTATAAATGCAAACCCACCGCCCGCTTCAGCTCTTCATGGGAAACATCAAACACCCCGAGTCCATAGGAAAAGCTTGCCCCGCCTAGCGCCTAAGATAATATACCCCAGACACGTAAGGAAACAATACATAAAAACGTACAGGTAGAAAGACCCAAACCATTCCGGAGGCTCCTCTAAACACAAGAAACGACGGCTGCTCTAAGGCCCTTTGGAGGCCCGATTGGAGGATTGGTGATCGGAGACAGGAGAAAATATGGAAACCATGGGCCGACCATAACCACTCGCGTGGTGGTACAGGTCATTAAATCGATCCAAGGTGTTGGACAATAGGGACGGAGGCAGTACAATACCACGACTAGGCGTAACCGAGGAAGGGTCGACCGATCGGAGGATGAGCAGTAGGGTGCCAGCCAGCGTGTAGCAGTAGGGTGCCAGCCGGTGAGTAGCAGTAGGGTGCCAGCCAGAGGTGAGCAGTAGGGTGCCAGCCGGGGGGTAAGTTTTAGCAGTAAGGTGCCAGCTTAAGGGGCAGTACGGTGCCAGCGGACGGAACCGGGAGGGGGGTAGAGGAAGGATCGCGAGCGGGCTAGCCACCACAGACTAACGGGCCATAGCAATGGCTTTTGGGACGACAGCGAAACCGAGCGGGACCGTGATGTTACTAACCGAAGCTTTCCCCATCATAGGTACAAGCCCAGCAGAACCGAAAGCTTTACTTCAACCAAGAGTCTGGACGCCATATCCCCGTCCGTGAAGGAAGCGAGAAGGTTTCTGACCGCGCAAAATGCTAGGCGAGGTGCAAAGCAAGTACGGGGTAAGGGGGAGAACCGAACTTCATGAGCGGGTGTCAACGATGAACGGGAACAAGAACCCCAAGGAGGGGAGGCATGCGTCCCTCAGGAGTGGAGGGAAGGTGGCTTAACGTCAACTCCTAGGCAGTAGCCATGATGGGGGAAGAGAGGTAGGTGGGGGAAAGTGACGATGATTTCCCGTGGTGTTGAGATTTCAATCGCCGGAGGTGGAGGAGAGATGGTTCGTGGCCTATTTCTTGGTGGTTTTTTTTCTTTTTTTTTTGTAATCATGCGTGATTTGTTTTAAGATACAAACAGCCTCATGCAGCGCTAGCTATGGAGAGAAAAAAACCTATAAACAAAAGCCACGACCCGCTGCACCTCTTCATGGGAAAAATCAAGCACCCCGAATCCATAGGAAAAGTCCCCCTCGCCTAGCACCTAAGATAAAACCTCACACGCGTAAGAAAACAATACATAGAAATGTACAGGTACAGAGAGCCAAACCCTTCCGCAGGCTCCCCAAAACAAAAGAAAAGACTCTAACGGCCAGAAACGCGGCCCGCGGAGAGAGGTTTGTTGATCGGCGACATAGGAAAACTCCAGTAGAGGGCCTACCGAAACCGTGATGTACGGTCAGGCAGGTCATTACATCGATCCAAGGCGTTGGACAATGGCCACGGAGGCAGTGCTATACCACGACTAGGCGTAACGGAGGAGGGGCCAACCGATCGGAAGGGTAGATCGCGAGTGGAGCCCCCGGGCAGAGGGGATGCCCACCAACGACGATGAGCAGTAGGGTGCCAGCCGACGAGTAGCAGTAGGGTGCCAGCCAGTGATGAGCAGTAGGGTGCCAGCCAGGGAGAGGATAGTAGCAGTACGGTGCAAGCAGACAGAACCGGGAGGAGGAGAGAGGAAGGATCACGAACAGGCTAGCCGCAGCCGACAAACGGGCCATAGCAAGGGCTTTTGGGGCGACGACCAAACCGAGCGAGACTGTGATGTTACTAACCAAAGCTTTCCCCATCAGAGGTACCAGCCCAGCAAGTCGAGGCCTACTTCGACTGAGAGTCCGGCACCATGACGCGGACCGTGAACGAAGCGAGAAGCTTTCCCACCGTGCAAAATGCTAAGCGAGGTGCAAGGCAAGTGCAGGGGAAGGGGGAGAACAGAACGTCATGAGCGGGAGTAAACGACGAACAAAAACGAGAACGACAGGGAGGGGAGGCTGAGGCCACAGAGGAGGAGAGGAGATGGCTTAATGTCAACTCCTAGGCAGTAGGCATCATGGGAGAAGAGAGGTGGGTGGGGGAAAGTTGCGATGATTTCTCGTGGTGTTGAGATTTCAATCGCTGGAGGTGTTGTTGCGATGGTTCGTGACCTATATCTTGGTCGGTTTTTTTCTTTTTTTGTAATCATGCGTTATTTGTTTCTCGGTACAAAAAGCCTTATGCAGCGCTAGCTATGAAGAGAAAAAAACGTATAAATGCAATCCCACCGCCCGCTTCAAGTCTTCATGGGAAAAATCAAACACCCCGAGTTCATAGGAAAAGTCCCCCCCGCCTAGCACCTAAGATAATATACCCCAGACACGTAAGGAAACAATACATAGAAACGTACAGGTAGAAGGACCCAAACCCTTCCGCAGGCTCCCCTAAACAAAAGAAACGAGGGCTGCGCTAAGGCCCTTTCGGGGCCTGATGCAGAGGATTGGTGATTGGTGACATAGGAAAACTCCAGTAGAGGGCCCACCGCAACCATGATATACGGTCAGGCAGGTCATTACATCGATCCAAGGCGTTGGACAATAGCCACAGAGGCAGTGCTATACCACGACTAGGCGTAACCGAGGAGGGGTCAACCGATCAGAGGAGGAGCAGTAAGGTGCCAGCCAGCGAGTAGCAGTAGGGTGCCAGCTGGTGAGTAGCAGTAGGGTGCCAGCCGGAGGGGAGCAGTAGGGTGCCAGCCGGGGGAGGTGTTTTTAGCAGTAAGGTGCCAGCTTATAGGGCAGTACAGTGCCAGCGGACGGAAACGGGAGGGGGGCAGAGGAAGGATCGCGAGCGGGCTAGCCACAACTGACTAACGGGCCATAGCAATGGCTTTTGAGGCGACAGAGAAACCGAGCTGGACCGTGATGTTACTAACCAAAGCTTTTCCCATAGGAGGTACAAGCCCAGCAGAACCGAAGCCTTACTTCGACCGAGAGTCCGGACGCCATATCGCCGACCGTGAACGAAGCGCGAAGCTTTCCAACCGCGCAAAATGCTAAGTGAGCTGCAAAGCAAGTACGGGGTAAGGGGGAGAACCGAACTTCATGAGCGGGTATCAACCATAAACGGGAACAAGAACCCCAAGGAGGGGAGGCCTGCGTGCCTCAGGAGAGGAGGGAAGATGGCTTAACGTCAACCCCTAGGCAGTAGCCATGATGGGGGAAGAGAGGTGGGTGGGGGAAAGTGATGATGATTTCCCGTGGTGTTGAGATTTCAATCGCCGGAGGTGGAGGAGAGATGGTTCGTGTATTTCTTGGTCGTTTTTTTCTTTTTTCTTTACTTTTTACTTTTTTCTTTTTTGTAATCATGCGTTCATTCTTTTTAGATACAAAAAGCCTCATGCAGCGCTAGCTATAGAGAGAACAAAACCTATAAATCAAAAACTTAAACAAAAGAAAGTTACGGCACCAGTAAATATCCACTATCGCGCAGGCTTCTCCTCCGCCGGGCCGATGGCCTCATATAACAAGGAAAGCACAAACTAACAATTTAGTCGTCTCAGAAAGGAAAGCCTATATAAAACGAAGGAAAGAAAAATACGGCGACCCTATACCTCAGCCAACGAAAAAACACGAAAGACCGCGGGGGGCACCCTGGGGGGCGAGAGAGAAGGCGGGGGTGAAGAGGGGGGGGAAATCCCGTAGAGGTGATGCTTATGAAGGTGGCGAGCCTTTTTACTAAAGGGAGGGACGTCCTGAGTGGGGCTTCGGGACCGACATCAGTGACGCCGTGGAGGAGGCGCGACCTGGTGTGTTGTCTCGAGGGGCAGGAGAGGATGGCGTGTTGGAAGGTTTCGGGCTCCAAGCCACAGCGGGGGCAGGAGGTGTCGGCATTGGGGGACCTCCAGGTCGGGTGGGCGGCCAGATAGCTTTTTCAGGCTCTCATCTGGTGGATTGTCCCGGCGATGAACTTGCCTAAGCCCATGAAGGGCCTCGGGGACAGGGCGGGAGGGTGAAGGTAGTACCCCGGGGTTTGGAAAAGGGAGGTCCACTCCGCGAGAAGTGTCTCTCTTGCCCGCTTCTTCACGGCGGAATAGGTATTGTCCATCAGGGACTGGGGCGGGAGGGTTGGGTTCAGGCAGACAAGGTGGAAATTGATCATGGGCATCCTAGCCAGCCCGTGGGTGAAGTGTATCGTTCAGTGAGCCACCGCGTCCACCGGCAGGTGGTTCCTTATCGGGGGGACAGTGCGGGGCGTTTTCCAGTGTAGGGGGAGGTAGACGGAAGATAGGCCTCTGGTTATGGCCCGCGAGGAGTCAGGTGCCCGGTACACCGAGAGCGAAGGGAAGGAGGGGTGTAGGCGAGCTGTTCCCGGGTTCACACTAGGAGGGGAGCAAACAACCCTGAGCGCCTCTAGTCTTTGTCGGTGAGCGATCAGGAGAGAGATGGGTGGAAGGCATGACTCCACCGAAAGTATCCAGCTGGGCGTAGCTGAAAAGCAGTTCGTGGTCCACCTCTAGACCTTGCGCCAAAATGTATCGAGGCGGGTTGTCCTGCCCACATTAGGTGTGAACAGGTCCGCGCCGTAGAGTAGAATAGGGGTAATCACTGATATCGCCAACCTGTGGCATAGGTAGGGGGGGAGGCCCACTCCGGGCGGACTGAGGCGACGAACGAGGGCGAACGCTCCCTCGGCAAGGGCCAAGCGACGGGAGAAGTGTGCAGCGGGGTCAAGGGCCGGAGTGAACCAGTGCCCGAGCCACCGAACGGAGTTGCTAGGGTGAAACATCTCCCCTTTAATTTGGATCCGTGAGACACACTTGGGTGAGTGCCTCTGGCTGGAGGTCCTCCAGTGTATCAGCTCTATTTTTGCGACCGAGAAGGAGACGCCCAGTCGTGACGCCTTTCTTTCAAGCCTTTCGAAGAGTTCCTGGAGCCGGCGGATGTTGCCACGGTAGGAGAGGGAGGCTACTGTGAGGGCGAAGTCGTCCATATACGAGATCATCAGGCCCCCAGGGATCATGAAGTGCAGAGGCGTCACGTAGAGAAGAAAGAGGAGTGGGGAGATTGGTGAGCCCTGGGGGGTGCCGACATTGACGGGGGCTGGGGTCGCTGGGGCCCCTTGGAAGATTAGGGTGCAGCTTCGTTCCCATAGGAAAGACGAAAGCCAGGAGACCAGGTAGGGGGGTATCTCACCTTCCCTCAGGATTCGGGCCAAAGTGTTGCTGTCGACGTTGTCGAACCCTGCTTTTATATCCAGAAACTGGGAGGAGACCTTGAGACGGGGCCTTTGCAGTGTTCTGACGTTATTGGTAAGGGTGAGGCACGCATCATAGGTGCTGAGCCCAGGGAGCGAACCGCATTGGTTTGGGTGCAACAGCCCTCCGAGCCGGGCTGCTGTGAGTAGGCGGGCTGCTATAATCCTTGGGAGGATCTTTGAGAACGTGCGGATCAGCACGATTATCCTGAAAGAGGAGGGCGATTCGTAGAAGGGCTTCCCCGGCTTATCGAGTACCCCGCCGTTCGAGCTTTTTAGCGATGCGGGGTGATACCCCAGGAGGACCAGTGGGGCAAGCATATGGAGGAGGATTGACGGGTTGATTTTGTTGACCTATTTCCAGGTAGAGTAGGGTATCCCGTCCGGGCCCGGGGCCGAAGTCGGGGAGCACTTGCAGAGCGCCGCAGCTATCTCTTCCGTCGTTAGGAGTGGTACCGAATTGTGCGGCCTAAGCCCAGGTGGTTGGGAGAAGGGATCCTTAGGGGGGAAGAAGTGTTCCAGAAGGACATCGTTCATTTGTTGTGGGGTCTCGGCCCCTGGGAGGGAGGGGAAGCGAGGCTGGGCGCGCCCGTAGGCGCACCTCTTAGCCGTCCAAAGGCGCTGGGGTGTAGCGGTCAGCAGAAAGGAGGACCAGTGTTCGTTCTTGGCGGCTTGGATTGCGTTGATGTACCCCCACTTGGAGGTGCCGGCAACTTCCCGCATGTGTGGGGTGTCGTGTTTTTTGGCCGCTCTAGCGGCCTTGTAATACTCACGACGGAGGATAGTCAGGTGGGGGGTCCACCAAGGTTTGGAGTGATGAGAAGGTCTGGACACTGGCGTGTATTCTTTGAGGAGAGCTACTAGGCAGTTTAGCGATCCCGACATCCAATCGTGCAGTTTCGAGGGGGTGGGACATGACGGTGCGGCCGGGACCTTACAGCCCTTAATGATTGGGTCCAAGGTCTCCCTGTCCGTGTCTGCCCATCGCGGTCGTGGGGGCTTCTCGTTCAGGAAGGGGGCGGCGAGAGTAATTGTTATTGGTATGTGGTCAGAACCCGTCGAGGGGAGGGAGGCTTCCCAGCTTTTGACCAGGGGGAGAAGAGGGGGGTTTGCAAAGGCGAGATCTATAACCGAGGGGCGGGCTTTGCCCACCAGGGGGCATCTCGTATACTCACCTGGAGGATTGAGGAGGGCGAAGCCAGCTTCGGCCACCTTCTCGAAGTCGCGAGTTGAGGACGAGATCTCCCTCGGCGAGAAATACCGTAGACGGTCTGCGAGTGGGTTGTGGATGTTGAGGTGTCCCACGACTAGGAGGGGGAACCCAAGATCGGGGAAAAGAACATCTCGTGTGAAGGAGTGAATCCTGTGGTCAACAGTGTTGGTGGAGTACGCATTAATAATCCTAAAGGAGTGGAAGGCGGTGCCAAAAAGAGGCTCATTGGACGAGCTGTCGAGGGCGAGAACATCGTCCACCCCCTTAAACCTGGGGAGCACCGTATAGGTGGAATGAACAGACATATGAACATAGGCGGCCACACGTGGCTTCCTAACCGGGGGAATGAAGGATTTAAAACTATTACAAGAGGGAAGATGAGCGTTATTGACAGGCGGATCCTGCAGAAGGACTATCGAAGGGTAGGTGGTCGCTTCTTTAAACGACTCAAACAATGAAAGAAAAACCTTCCAGCTTCCAAGGCAGTTATGTTGAATAATGGAAAGAAACGCAGGGGCAGGGGCCGGCCCTTGACCAAGGGGAGGCGGCATGGGTTGATTATTCATTTCCGGGACGAACCCGACGGGTGAAAGGGGTAGGGGAAGGGCTTGGCTCCTCGAGGGGGAGAGGACCACCGAAACCGTGAGTAGTGCCAGGACGCGTGGAGGGTCCAGCTGGGGGAGGTTGCCTGGGGGTTACGAGGTCCACCGCAAGGGGACCCGACCCGGTCGGGGGAGTAGTGGGTGCTGGGCCGCCATCGACGGCCAAATCCATGGGGTCTTGACCAGTTGGGGCGGGGGCTGGAGAGCCGGTTCTGGAGGGGACAGGCAGGGTAGATCGGGCCGGACATTCCCTGAATGTTGCAGTGTGGTCATCACCGCAGTTGCAGCAATGGGGGGGCGAGGTCGGACAACAGGATGGGACTGGCTTATTGTTCCCGCTCCTGGGGCAGGTGGGATTCTGCCATCTGTGAGCCGCACGAGTATGGTGAAGCGCACAAATGGGGCACGTGGGGTGGATGGCGGGGCATCGTTGATGGGCATGTCCGTATCTCCAGCAGTTCTTACACTGGGAGGTTCTGGAGGAGGAGGAGGCAAGTTGGACCTTGAGTTTCTGCGAGAGGATGAGGACCCCTGCTGTGAGGGTCGAAACGTTCTAGGGGTCGACGGTAACAACCACCGAAGTGGCCTGCTTGGTTGCCCTAGAATCTCGGCCAGGGTTAAGGTACCTGGCTGAGAGAATCTGGGTCGCTTGTCGTTGAGGATTGCTTGCCGGATATATGGGAAGAGTTCCTCTTCATCATGAGGCAGGAAACGTAGTGGGAGGCTGTGAATAGCTAGTTGAACAGATGTAGGGGCGAGGACAAGGGTACACCAAGGGATTTCTCCTACTGGGAAAGACTGGTTAAGGGCCCTGGTGAGGGAGTCGAAGTATGGGGTGTACGAGACGGCGGGGGTGGCCTTGTTGGTGACGGTTATGGAGACGGAGCCTCGAGGGTTGATAGTAGCAGAGAAACCCAAGGGGAGGAGGCAGTTTGACAGGCGGAGGACGTGAGCGGCGATGTCAGGGAAGGTAGCAGCAATAGTGAGAGCGTCTGGATGAGGGGAAGGAGACTGGCGAGGAGCAAAGAAGCTTCGTTGGGCACCAGGGAGGGAGGGAGGCCCCTTTTTAACAGGAGGGGTCACCGTACTCGCAACTAGTTGGGGGGAAGGAGGCTTCCCAGCTTTGCCTTTGCCCTTGCCGCCCGAGCCTGAGCCGGAGGCAGCTTGCGCATAAGAGGAGGAGGGGCGGACGTCAGGGTGGAGGTGGCCTGGGGTGAAGGAGGACACGTCATATGCCCCTCTCCGGAATTCGCCGGCCTCATACGTGGGTGGGTAGAGCCTGGCGTACTTCTCGGGGTCACCGAAACCCTTGCCAAGTCTCGTATCGTAAAATGGTATGAGGTATTTAGGGTCGTCAGACGGGGCTGAGGGAGGTGTGGGTGGTGCACGGGCCCTCTCTTTGCCTTTCTTCGAGGGGGGGGGCCGGCCGTTGGATGGGGTTGGGGTGCTTTTTGTGCGAGGGGGGCTAAAGCCTGGGGGGCAGGAATGGGGGCTGACACTCGATGTGACAGGTCACGTATGGATGCTTGGAGATCGGCGATCCCCAGAGCGTTTTGTTGTTCTTGGGTGTGGGGGAGGTTTGCGAGTTGAGAGGAGATGTCGTGGAGCTCCTCTCTTAGGTTCTCGTTTTCTTCGGAGATGGTTGCGACCGCCTGGGTTACCCTGCTCAGCTCATGTGAGACGGTCACCTGGCCCTGGACGAGCTGGGAGAGGAGAACAATGGTGATAGACTCGATGGGGAGGGTGCCGGCGTGCGGATCAGGGCTGAGGTCCGGGAAATCTTGGTTGGTGAGCCTGAGGGCGCTCCTCGCCGGAGCGAGTTGACTCATCATGAACTCAATGGGGTCATCGGTCGAGAGTGTTCCTGAGCACGACGGCAGGGGAGAGTTGAGGGCCGAGAGCCTACCGAAGGCCTCGTTCCCTGGGGGGAGATTATGGGGGTTTGCCATAGCCGCGAGCACGCGAGGAAAGGTGGGCGAGGGGTTTGGTCCGGATGCAAAGCGGGGCAGAGTTGAGATTGTATGTGAAATGTAGGGAGGGGGAAGAAGTTTGCGAGAAGCGTGTGTATTTCTTGGTCCGAACCAAGCGCCTTATATCGGCATCTTCCAACAACCCTAACCCTGGTGACTCATCACCTCGCGCTGCATAAACATCTATGACTCGTAGTGAGTCATAGCGCGAAATCCATCCATGACTCACATGAGTCATCGCACAACATTCTGTTAACTAATCAAAGCTTATAAACCAAGTCATGTGCTCAAATGAGTCACATGCGTGAAACCCATGACTCATAATATGAGTCATGTGCAAAAGTCATTACATCATATAACGTCACAATCGTGAGTTGCGAAACAATCAACCAATCATAATATAACGATGACTCGCTAGTGCGTAGTAATGTGAGAACTATCAGTCAAGTGACATCATAGTGTGAAATCCAACATACCTTATGACACATAAATATGAGTCATGTGAAATCTGCCTTGCTTAGTCACGATTTGTGACAGCTGACATCTATAGCCATGTGCACGCTTCGAAAGCGACACTATTCAATTCCTCTCAATAGGCAGATTCCAACGAACCCTGTCCCGATGCTGTCCGATCCTTGGTTGAAGGGTTATCCAAACCTGTTTACTTGAGTTCCCCGGGCAGGTACGTTCAAATTGTTGGCTACTGAGTGCTACAGGCATGTAGACACTTCAAGACCACGACCATTTAATTCCCCTCGCCGAGCGGAATTCAACGCACTCTGTCCCAACACTGTCCGACCACTGGTTGAAGGGTTATCCATTCCTTTGTACTTTAGTTCCCCTGGCAAGTCCTTTCAAATAGTTGGCTACTGGGTGCTACAGGCATCCAGACACTTAGAGACCTATACCATTCGATTCCCCTCCGTGAGCGGACTCCAATGAGGCCCTTCCCGACGCTGGCCGATATCTGCCCGTTGCGGTATCTGCCTTTTTCACCCTACTGACCTCTATAGCTATGTGGATGCTTCGAGAGCTATACCATTCAATTCCCCTTACCAAGGAGAATCTAACGCAGGCTGTCTGGACACTGTCCAACCGGTGGTTTAAGGGCTATCAATACTTTGCTACTTTAGTTCTCCGGGCAAGTACTTTCAAATTGTTAGCTACCGAGTACTACTGTTTTCTAGACTAGCTTTGATAAAAATATTCCTATTGTAGCATCTAAATGACTCAAATAAGTAAACATGAGTAATACTGGATTGATCTTTCCGGACAATTTGGATATTTTCCACAGTTTTCACTAACTCATTCAAAGTCCTAGAAGGTAGAGTTGTTGACTTACGAGATATCCAGGGATAGACAGTTACATCTGTGTACTTCCACTATTCTACTATACTATCGCGTTTCGCCCGGAGAACCTTTCTACGTCCCGTACCTTCTGAGTCCCTGGTTGCGTCTGGTGTATTCGGGCGGCATGGACCCCTGTCCACAAGGACCCAATAAAAGACCGCACACCCACGACGCCAGTTTACCTTCTATGCGGCTGGACCACCGGACGTACAGGGAGCACGGGGTGCGTCCAGGCATAACCTTCTTTTTTTGTTGATGTTCCCTACATCTATCACACTGGAAAATCGTTTCACCACGAATAACTCTGTGGTATTCAATACTTATTACCCTAATGGGAATATGTTACCTAATATTTAAGAGTGAGGTATATGGCTCTATATGATGACCATATATCCGAACCTATGCTCCGGAAGTTATGAGCTTCCTTGAGGCATCTGGAAGACGACTCAGACCACTACCTGAGAGCGCATTTCAAGATAGATTTAGCTGATTGGAATGATGTTTAGAGAATACTACTCCTCTCAGTTTCTAGTTGCATATGCATATTGCTGCATAATGCTTTGATAGCTGCATATTGGAACTAATCACACCATATTCCATATTACTATTTGTATGTAGACATTTGAACCACATATTCATAAATAGTCTATCATGACAAAGAGATAGAAGACTGCCTACTAGTGGAGAGGGGACACCCTCAGATGAAATAGCAGTTCGGAAGGTTCTCTAAGTTTAGCTGGGCAAGATTTCAGGGTCAAATGGTGTTCGCACTTTGTTCTGACGAACTGAATTCTTAAGAAGATACTCCTTAAGTAAAGCAGTTGAAGTAGCATGAATATTAGTATAAATAGAAGACCTCTCCCCGGGTGGTTAAAAGAATCATGAAGCAACGGAGAAGAGACCTTAACACTATAACAAGTTAGCAAGTTATAATTGAACACTTTGATATTTGACTATACGTTATTACCTTACCTTTACCTAACAATTACCTACCAGCCTTCCTGACTATCAATCCGTTCTCTTGAATATCCTTGGCCTAGTTAGCTCGGAATCCTAGCATGTTAGCTACCCCGTAACATTCTTATCGTGGGAGCATGCAGTCAGGTTTAGAAGCCTAGTATAGTCAAGTAGAATTGCCGAAGGACTGAAGAGCTTGTATAGATAAAATAATTACTAGGCCAGTGAGTCCCAATGGATATTATCTCTACAGTGAGCCTGTTGGTTGGCTACTGAGATGCTACCGATAGGAAACAGTTCTCACTCATGCAGATAAAGCTGGGGAAACATCAACAGAAGCACTGCCTATTTGTAAAGATAGTTAATATCCGAGTTGTCCCACTGCCTCCGAGTGTTAGCCCACTCTAGTGAGGTGAGTTGGACAGCCCTGAGTTGATCAGCGTCCTCACAAAAGGTAAGAATACTTGACAGGTATTCTCTGACTTTACATTATTCTACTTAACTAAAGCGGAAACACGCTATTCTAATAACCAACAATCCTTGACTGACCTTATTGAGTATAGCTTTTAGGCATAACGATATTAAGTTTTACCACTTGATTCTACTTTGAATTATCTTTTATCATTTTGACACTTAATTCTGTTTTGAGTCTTCAGTGCTGTCGCAATCGTATGATCTGTCTTCCTACAGAGTGCCCCCATCACACCTGTGAAGTGATAGAAGTTCTAAATGTTGCGTAGAGATATTATTCTACTCTTACTGGATTGCCTGGTGCATAAGATCATTCGTTTGGGAGCGGGGAGTATGACTGTGAATTCAAGATTTAATCAATCACCTAACTTCCTCAATTCAATTGACGTTTGATGAACATGGTGATCAAGGTAAAACATAGTTCAACAGACCCTTCAATGTATAAATTATTTTGGTATAGTCAGCAGTATGTGTAGATACTTTATCTTGAACAATATAAACATAATCTTCTATTTACTCACAAATCTCATTCCCGTATGTTTTCGGATATGATACAATATACTTACAATCTCTCTGAGTATCAATTCTTTTTCCTATGGACTTTTTCTCCAAAAATATTAAGCGCACTCTCTGCATTCCACAAAAAGATCACCAAATATGAACTGTTTTAATTTTTTTAAACTTCTAGGGAAGCTATTCCTGGTCAAAATACTCATTAGCAGTATGGGTAACATAAATACAACCAGATGATCCTGTAACATTGAAGCCATCTTAGGCATCCATATTATCTTCTTCCAATTGTCAATATGCCCTCTAGCAAATTGCAAAGCCCAGTCTCTTCAAGCCCAATTAATGTAATCTTGTTAATAATCAATGCAAATAGTATTATGTAGCATAAAAATACAAACTAAAAATCTTTTACATTAAGATACGAATAAGAAAATAGAAATACAAAATGTAAACTATAGCAAAATATATAGATGAGAGGGGAAAAGAAAGAAAATGCAAACAAAAAAGAAAAGCGGTGACAAGGATACATAAAGTATAAAAGAAATGTGAGAAAGTGAGAAAGAAGAAAAGTGAATCCTACAGTCATATGACCAGGCATCAGGTATAGCTTGACTCAAACTACAAGTCTGTGATATACTTCACTTGCCAAAACATGTCGTAAGATTTTCTTGAATGCAGAATCCCCTGTAAGGTATGCAATCTTAGTAAGTATTTTTCAAAAACTCTTTGCAGATTGTATAGCTACTAAGATTTGCAGCTTTTGCTCTTTGGATTCTAGAAGATATTTATGACCACAGGTAGAGGACCCGTTATGTGAGGGAAAAGGCTCACAAGTTTGGAAAACGGTTATTAAAGTAATACCAGTTGCCTTAGCAATATCACAGTACATCCAACCAGTTAATTGTTTTAATATTTGAATTTTTACGTGAAGGGTAGGTGAGATTTCAAGTAGGGTGGGAGACTCTTTTGTCCTTGGAATATCCTTCCAAGATAATGTAAGAGATTCACCTTTGAGTTATGGTAGGAGAAGCCGTGGAGTACATGGTACTTGAGGTAAACTTGTATCAAAAGTGCTGAAACCAATAGGATCCAGTGTTGATTCACTATTTTCTTTGTTCTTCTCAGGATCTGTACACTGTTAGCAATTTGAACAATGCAGAATAAAATAAAAATCAAACCAAAAAAATAATTAAATAATCAAAGAAGGGGAAAAAAAGGAAAGAAAAAATTGTAAAGAATAGAGGCAAAAGGAAAATAGGACAGAGAACAAAAACAAAAACGAGAAAACAGAAAAGAAAAAAGAAATTAAAAGAAAGAAAAAAAGATGAGTTTGAAAAGAAAAGGGAGATAAGAGAGATAGGATAAGAGAAGAATGAGTAAGTTGGAAGAAATTAATGAGTGGAGAAAAGATGAAGTGACTGTTTGCCAAAAATGGAAGAGTTCCGTTGGAAAACTTTAAAAAGAAACAAAAAGGGTAAGAGCTTGTTGCATAAAAATTGAACCGTTCAGTTGGGTGACCGCTCCTGCCACACAAATAACCTTCTTACTACTCAGAAACTAACAAAATGTACTATCATAGAAACCTGAATAATTAAACTCAAGGCTAAGTACCTGTTTGGTGGGAATGAAAGATGTGTTGACTATTGTCTTCCCTCATACAATTTGGCCGCTCTGAAAAGGAAGAAAACGGTCAACATATCTTTCAATTTCTACCAAACGGGCCCTCAGATAACTGAAATTCCATCTTCCAGATAAGCATGCAAGTACACTCTGAAAAACAAACCCCTCAATCTCTCATTTGGATAAAATAGTGAAAGTAAAATAGGAAGGAAGAAAAGTGAAAGGAGAAAAATAGAAGATAGTATAGAAACAGTAAAGGAAGAATAAAATGATAGAAGAGTGTAGTGGACAAAGAAGATCGAAAAAAGGACTGAATAAGGATAGGGAGGCAGTAGGTTCTGGAGAGAAGGAATTTGATCGGGAGGAAAGTGAGAGTGTGAGAGGAGTTGTTAGAGTGAGATCTAGAAATGACTTGAAAGATACAAGTAGTTCAATCAATAAAGTATTCGGTTGTGGTGTACTAGGAGAATAATGCATAGTAGATGAGAAGGAGAAAAGCAGGAGAGGTAAATTGTTGGGAGGATTGGTTGCTGTAAACTGGTAAGAAGAAATCTTTATACATTTGAGTGAGAAAACCCTTTCCATGTTGTTACTGGTTTGATTGTTCTTCTATTCCTTCATTTATACTTCAAACTTTTACTTTTGCCATTTGAGATTTCAGTATATTTAATGTTCACCTGATTCTATCTACCTATCTATTATCATATGATTTCTCATCAGATCACATATCTTTTCTTAGTATTCTCTTTTTTCTTTTTACTTTAAAATCAAGAAATAAACCAGCTTGTTGGGTATAGTCTAATCACGTTACTTTTGGTTTTACACAGTCAGTCTACATAAAGTACTAGAGCAAAAGTATTCGTCCGATCAGTGGTTACCGAGCGACACCTCAAAATACCCCATCTCTACGATCAACCACCCCTTGGCTATAATGCCTCCCCTGAAGACAGGCTACCTGACTGCGTTTGAGAAAGGGCAGATTTTTGTTTTGAGAAAAAAAGAGGTTGTTTTTCTGAAATTGGAGAGCTTTTACACCATGCTAAAAGTACTATTCTAAGTTTCGATAATAGCTTTCAAAAAAGAGATGATGCAAACACCCTCCCTAAACCTGGAAGACCAAGAATTATCACTTCCAGAACTTGTAGCCGTCTACTCAGAAAGTCTAAGAAGGCTTGCTGCTAGACTTTATCAGAATTGAACAATAATATTATATCTCAGGTCTTCATTTCTACAGTTAAGAGAGCTTTGACATCAGTTAACATAAAGAAATAGAGAGCTAGGAAAAGAGGCCTGCTCAGCGATGAGAATACTATTAAGAGATTAGCTTGAGTCATAAAGTACAAGGATTGGACAAAGGAAGACTTTAAGGGGGTCATCTTTAGTGATAAATGCATAGTGGAAAAGTCCAAAAATCCTAAGGGTATTTGGGTATTCAGAACTCGAGAAGAAAAGTAGTATGAAGACTGGATTCATGGGATTACCAAGGAGCCAGGGATAAAACTAATAGTTTGGGCTTGTATTTGGGAAAGAAACAAGGGTCCTCTGATTGCTACTTTGTGAGAAGAGTGTGAATAGATTTGTATATATTCTATCCTACCAGTCAAGAGTTTTTCTTGGGCAAGGTGATATCCGGTTGACCAAGTAGGTCACTTTCCCACTAGGATGTCTGGCTCAGAAAGGAAATGTTGAACTATCCCACTCATCGAGCTCATGACTAATATTTCACGATACCATATACAGGACCAAGTAAACAGTGATTGAAATGTTATTTAAAGCTAACTAGCTAAATATATCGTTTTCCATTCAGGCCAATAGTTCCCTATCCTAGCTTCTCCGGTATAGATCAGCCAGTTCCAGCTCGTCGGTCTACAAATACTAGCTCAGTGCGAGAAGCTAGCTCCGATCGATTCCCACAGTCATGTTCAGTTGAATGATAGTGAACAGAGCATTTGACCCTATTTTTAATACAGTGACACCTCCCCTTACACTGTGGTCCCTTACAGTTGCAGGATATACTAATTCTTTCACTTGTTGAGATTTTGCCTGACGCAGCAGGAATGGAAATAACAGTAGACATTGGTGCAGAAGGGATAGAAATCTGAGCAGCTGCTGAATTAGGAACCCGGAGTAACTGAGTGACCGGAAAGTGATTGGAAAGTACTGCATACATAGTTTGTAGCTTATACCTATTAGGATAGGTCTTAGCACGAACGCAGGGGGTAATTCTCGTAGGATTCGTGGTAGCACAATCTTTGTAGTGTATTTTTGATGTAACAATTTCTCCAGTAATAAATCTTTCAACTCTGTATTGGCGATTATATTTCCGTTGTGAGCGTTCTCAGGCCTTCGCAGCTGCTGGTTGAACTGCTTGTTCCAGTTAAGTTTGCTCAATTTGTATAGACCATTCATGAGATTCTGTATTACTAGATTCATTTTCCTCTGCCTCAGGCCCACTGAACTCATTCTGATCATTACCATAAGCTAATTGACTTTCTCAAACCTTAGTAATAGTATCAGCTGAAATCTCATTTTCTAGCATGGGGTCTTCAAATTCAGATTCCCACTCGCTGTGCGGGGAAGTGGGTACTGAGATTGGTGGGTCTGAAAGGATATCTGAATTTGGATTGAGGTTGATACAGCTAGTAGCTGAATTTTCAAATTCCCAGCTTGAAGCTGACTACTCTGAAATATCTGAAATAGTCTGTGCAGCTCGAGTGGCAATAGAGAGAGCCTGTTCCCCCCTAGGTTTCCCATTGAACATAACCTTATAAGGGGAGCGACCATCCAAACTGAAATGACCTTGACCGTTTATTGCTAAAAAGATTTCCCCTAGTACTTTTGTCCAGCAATGGGAATCGCCTGCAGCCACTGCTGTATCCATTTTCCAAGCCCGCAATTTGGTTTTCATTGTACCATTGGCCTGCTGAACTACCTCTATCAGCAAAAATACCTTTTTCACTGGAGTGGGCTCTTTGCCTCCCGTCCTTCCGGATCTCCGAAGCCCTCTTTGCCTTTCATCTCTTGCGTCTGGTGTGCGCGGACACCCCACTTTCCCTCCAAAGGGTCCGACGCCCTCCTTGAGACCACACCTCCTCCCAGCGCCTTCCTGTTGTATGCGCCCCCTTATCTTCTCGTCTACAGGCCTCCTGCCTACTCTTAACAACTCCGCGCATCCGGCGACCCTCCCAGATCCCCTCTCACGTCTAGCTCCCTAGATCTGTCCGCTCCCGTCCGCTGACATCCTACGTTGCGGTTTTCTTAGCCTGCGCCCTACTGTCACTCCCATAATTCCCTTACTGTTCACAAGACGCTCGGCGCGGCCGCCATGGAGACCCCCTACCCTGGTTGGCTTCGCCACAGGAGAGAATAAATTGGTATTATTAATCATCAGCAGAACTCACGCGGCCGAGTTGAGACTGGACACTTTCTAAGGGAATATCTCCCTTACGTCACCAGCTTCAACTCGGCCACCTACTTAATTCAACCTATTTAAACTATTCCCTTAAACGCCCGCAGATCGTATCTGACTCCCTCGGCCAAGTTGAAGCCGGACACTCAATATGGAAACTGCCATCTCAAGTGTACGGCTTCAACTTGGCCACATATTCATGCAAAACAATTCAACCTATTTAAAATATTCCCTTAAACACCAGCGGATTGTGTAGTACTCCCGCGGCCGAGTTGAAGCCGGACACTCAATATGGGCACTCCCACCTTAAGTGCCCAGCCTTAACTCGTACAAATACTGTACATAATTGGATAAAATAATTTAATATATTTCCTTAAACATCCGCAGATCAATCCTGTAATTCACTATCCATTGCCTCTCCCCGGTCGGAATTACCTGTGCCTGTCCGATCACTGCCCCTATACTGACTATCCGCATGTCTTGACTATTGACCCGCCTGCTGACTCGAATATGTCCGCTCGGAATGTGAAATCTGCCACTATTGACTGGATCGAGTATGCAAACCAATGCCAACCGATTGACAGCTCCTGCCTCACTGAGAATATTGCTTATCTTGAAAAGTGCTAGCAACCGAGCCACCACCCGTCCTCGTAAATGTGCATAGTTCGCTTTCCCACCAGTCTGGACCCATACTCAATCGTTTCTGGGGCCACCGTTACAGAATGCCTTGGTTCCAGTGCAGCGGGCCAGGTGGATCTGGAACCTGTCAGTTTCGTGAAAGTCAGCGACTGGAATTTCAAGCTGAGCACATCCTTCTAGAGGGAGAAACCCTAGTTCGGTGGAGTCACCTGGCAACCGCCGGTCATCCGCAGCAGTCTGCCTAGTAAAACGTAGTATCTCATGCATCATGTCGGAATAATGGATATTGAGGGTTCCGCAGAGTTCGGTCAGCATCCTGGTGTTCTTAATACGGCCTTTAAGAACCCGGCGAGGCGTATTGTGACTTGAAAAAGCCGGCATTTCCATCCCACTATCTTCGGCCACGATCACACCTTTAACTTTCGAAAGTGCTTCTATAGTCTGCAACCTCATTCCTAGGGCATGTTGGTGGCCATATTGCGACAAGATCTACTGGGCGGCATCATTCTTGTTTGACCTGCGGTATCCATCTTTAATCTGATCCTTGTGTGCTAATTCACCAATCTCTGTGGAATACATTGATATGGATCCAAAACACTGTACGTGGGAGGCAAAGTGAGTCAGGTAGTGCATCTTGATGAAGTTGAAGTGGTTCTCACGCCATATCAAATCGGCCTGCCGATTGGACCTGTCAACCCTCGCTTGATCAGCCTGTCAACGGCGATTGGCGACGGTTCTATGCTGGACTTCTTTAGCACGCTGATCCGCCATCAGTTCCTTTAGCTCCCGATCCTGGCGCTCTGCTCGGGTGTGTGTAGCCTTCAAGATACAAAACTCGAGAAAAATGTCCTTTGTCCGGTGAACTGGCTGCAGGTGGCTTTCCATGTAGGAAAGTGTATCTGGTATATGACTCCGATATTGAGCCATGAGAGAGAAATCAACCATAGTGCTAAAACACTTCAAATCGGTCTTGAAATCATGATACTGAGAACTGTCCGGATTTCACAATCCGGACGCCAATATGGCTGAAATAGAACGGCCGAGATTGCGTATCTCCTTTCCCTGCAATTGTGTGATTTTGCGATAGGCCTTTTTCGGTACGCTGAATCCGGGGTAAGGAGGAATTGCTTTTCAAGCATTGTCGAACGCCGGTTGTCGTTTATGCTTTTTTAGGAATCCTTCCACCCCCTCCATCATATGTTTGAATAAGCCAAGGTAGATGTTGTGCAAGAGGTCTGGCTTGTGTAGGTCCGTGGGGCTGACTCGAGCCAGTCCAATGAATACATTGTTTCCTATTTTGACGCCCAACCGCTGTAAGTATTCTGCAATGCCGGCCGCTTCTGCCGGCTCCTGCCTCAAGGCTTTCTCCCTATATCACATGTAGTCGCGGGTCTCATATATCCGCCGCGGATCCCCACAGAGCTCCTCGCACGGAACCTCACACTTTGGGTATGACTTATTGCCTATTCCATGCCAGACTGCATGCTCAGCATGATCCGCGATCCAGGCCCACAAAATGGGAAAACAAAGGCGTGTTTTGCCGTCCGCACAATCCATTACCGTTCCTTCTTGAGCAACGGGCTGTAATATTGCCAGGACAAGATCGAAGACAGCCAGCTGGGTATCCGCATCTGGCTGGCGCTGGGCTTCGTTGGCACCGGCTGATTTACCAGTGAACTTTGGGGGTACTGGAAGCAATGCTAGAAGCAGGATTGGCATCTTGGCAGGGCTGTTTCTCGTCCGGGAACGGATATTGCCGATTGTCATGTATACTGGCCAGGCTTTCTTATCTGCTGAGAAATTGGTAAGATGTGTCTGGTCAGACAATCCGATAACGGGAACCACTGTTGACCTGGTGGGCAAAGTTTTCTACCCAGGTATGGAATGGGCTGTTAGCACTGGAAACACCTCTCCCAAGACCTGTCAGGACCTATCTCATACCTGTATATCCCACCACCAGTCCGCCGTATGCATCTCGGAATATAATCGCTCCCCACTCAAATCAT
>Ga0307513_10000800_pt1 | contig 45847 bp, 49 predicted proteins | sample 15_EM_MG_FD_202174 | JGI IMG/M metagenome (GOLD analysis project Ga0307513, IMG submission 202174) | Populus trichocarpa ectomycorrhiza microbial communities from riparian zone in the Pacific Northwest, United States - 15_EM | ecosystem: Host-associated > Plants > Roots > Unclassified | place...
ACTTCTCAGGGGTTATGAGGATTTCATTGGAATTCCAAACGAAACAATCTCGTATTCGATGCGTCTCGGTCTCGAATTCGACGCGGATTGGGATTAGGCCCGCGGGTTTGGAAGCTTGGGCCTCGAGTTTATCGTCCGAGCTGGATTATCGCGAAACGCGACTTTGTGAGTGGGAAATTGTGGACGTGGGGGACTATTGAAACGTACAAATATTCATGTGCGGTCGGAAGGACCGGCTTGGCGGTGATAAACCTCGACGGGGGGATCAATCCCAGATAACTCTGGTCTAACTCCCCACCACCACCAGGTTGAGGTGTACCCCGGCCATATGGAGTACCACCGGACGGTCTTCCCGCTTTCCGGATCGAGGTCCGCACGCCACCACTGGCGATAAAATCTGAATCATCTGAATCGATCGCACCAGCATCCAGTCCTTCATCTCCAGACGGAGGTTCAGCATAATTTATGGCGGTAGATCGTCTCGAACGCCCGGCCGCACCACCCCCACCTCTCAGGCCGCCATCTCCAGCCCCCAACGCAGTCGAAGTCGCGCCAAGAATAGGCTGCACGAGCAAAGTGGATCCAGTGCGCAGACGCGAGGGGTAGGTAGAATGAAGTGCCTGTGGTGATGTTTGCAGTACAGGTCTTGGTGGGTTAGTGCGTGTTTTCGGGGGAGGGAAGAACTGTGGTTGGACCGGAGGAGGTTGGTAGTAAGGGATGTTGTAGGGCTGTGTTTGCTGAGGTTGGAGTGTGGATGGCTGAGAGGGTTGGGCGGCCAGATTGCTCGACCTCGTCGTTCTGCTCCGGGTTGTCCTGGAGGACGAACCCTTCGGCGGTGGTGTGGAGGAACTCGACCATGCCTGGATATTCGAGTGGTAGTCTGTCCGTTCAACGCGTCAGCACAACACCCCTACAGAAATATCGAGGAACGGACTTGGATGAAGGGGAGCTGGTGACTGGGACATTTTGAGGTTGATCGCGGGCCCGGCAAAGGACGCGACGCGTTCGATCCATCTCACGCCGGGAAACGTCCGCTGGATTACTCAATATCTACTGCCATGTCTAAACCCAAACTCTCTTCCATCCACGCCGGGCCTATCATCGTCTTCATGCTCGTATCACGAAATCCACGACCTTGTACTTCTGCAAGGAATGCGATCCGATGGGATGCAACAGATGGGTCTCCGTCGAAGTCAGCTGGTATTATTTTCCGGATTGTCTGTTCGAAGTTCCGAGTGCGAGTGTCAGGGGAGAGAAAAATAGGCATGCCATATCCGATAAACCATCTGATATTCCTGAACTGTTTTCTCACAGATGTTCCCGGAACTGGTCCCTGTGTCCGTCTTGCGAGGTCGCCTTGATCGTCGTGCCGTCTGATCCCCAAGAATCTGCCGATGGTCGGATATCGCCCATAAACTCACTCGGGGACCCACCGGCACCGTTTCTATTGTACTGCGCTGGGATTTTGCAGAAGCAGGTATCTTTGAAAAACCCACAAGTCTCGCAAGTTCGTACCCCATCTCTCGCTCGTCCATGTTTATGTGGTACCGTGCATATCTAACAAAACACAACCGCTTCTGACCAACTCCAGAAATACGAAGATTCCGCCGCAGACAGCCTAGAACTCGAACGTCTCAAAGAATACTTTGAACCACCAATACGTGCTCCGTCCGCTCCGTCCTCTGCTCCACACCACTTACGTACCGCCCAACACACACACCCTAGTCCGATAACCGCAGTCGCTTCAGATGCTATCTCTCGGGGTGTTCCCGGCGTCAGTAAGTGCGATCCCCTCCTCGTAACCGCGTTGGACGTGATAAGCCAAGCAGCAACGAGGTGTCGGAATGCTGGAGTCTAATGGACGTTTCATTGACGAGGAGCAATGGCGTTAACGTGGGTAGTCTTCTGAGGATCGAGGGTCCGGAGGAGATTGCTACGCTAGAACAGAGATTGATCAATAGTTGGACATCTTCGATACTCGCTAGGTCAGCTCGACTGAGGATTCATCACGCATACATTTGGTGATCTTCTTTCCGCAGTGATCTGAAACTCCTGCTCGGATACCCTTCATTCGAAGAAACCGAAACCCAAACGGTGCCCGACATCTCGCCACATCCTCAGCGGAACCCCATGTGGTTCACAATCAATCTCAGCACTGCGAGTTGCCTTCCGCTTGTGGATACCTCCCTTCCCTTCTTCGACAACTTCGCTACCGCGGTGCGCACTGCAAAACGTTCCATTGGAGCGGGTGCTATGTAGGAAGAAGATAATAATTTTTCGTTGAATGATCCCGTCATGGTTGGGGGAGTTCGTCTAGTCATTCCGAATCTGATGTATGATCCCATCCAGATTCGGCTCAACGTTTACGGTCCTCTTTCCCCATTACGACTGCAACTGTTCCAACGGACGAGCCCGGCGCAACTCAACCAGAGAAGCGACGTCCGCCATTTGCGATTACACTACCGACGTTCACGTTCAGCGTTGCCGCGTTCGCGAAAGCTCGGGAATATGGCGATGGGGATGAAGACAATATGACTGAGGACCAATACGCAGATTTGGTTGAAGACCGAAGACACGGTTCCGCCTCGAGTAGGACTGCCCCTGGTCGAAGTGTAAGGTAAAAACTGTGGGAATTCTGAAGAAGGCGAACACTACCTATAATGGCGGGGAAGTAGTTATCGGGAATGAAACTAAAGAGGACGTGAAGGTATGAGGATATTTGCCCCTTGCAGGTCAATTGCTGATCGGCATGTCCTCTAGTTTCTCCTGAATGTGACGTTCACGTATCGGAACGACGCAGTGGATGGAGACGGTGATGGACCTCCGGTTCGAACCACGAACCCTCCGAGCTCCTCGCTCGTGAACGCGAACAAACAACCGGAGATCAGGACGTTCTCGTATTATGTCGTTCTCAATTTGGGGAGAACTGCGCAGAGAAGTGGGGAGGGGTAGGCCAGGACGCCATGATCCACAAACTGGCCTATGTTAAACTCGGGCTAACCTGGACGGATGCACGCGCAACTCTTGATCATGAGATGAACGGGAGACAATTGGATGAGATCGGCCGGTGCATGTACGAGGCGATTGGGTGGCAATTGACAACGTGAGTTCAAACAGTGTTGGACATTGTCCGCACTTTGCTCACTGTGACCTTGATCGCAGCAATGTGGTAGGAATGCGGGGGAAGGTAGTCGAGAAAGGGGAACGGAATCTACCCTCCCGGCTTGCCCACACGAAGAACGACAAGGATATCATCGCCGCCCGGGAGTTGGACCTGGGATCCTTCAAGTCTTCGATGTGCGTTCAGCCAGTTCCGTTCGACTATTGCTGACTGTCTCCTTCCAGATCGAGCTGGCCGACCTCTCTTCGGCGACGGTTTCGTTGTTATGGTCATCCCGCTACACGGGGAGGGAGCCTTACGGCCTGTATCACTCCGATCCCTCCGTGGCGAAGACCTCCAGCTCCTCGTGGTCCTTCCGACCGAGCGATGACATGGAAGAAGAGACCGCCCCCGGTGTTTTCAAAAGGTCATGCCAAAAATCGCTACCACATCTCACGATAACGACGGGGGCTCGCGTTTGTCAACCCAAACGGCCCACCATCCTTGGCCCCACGGCGTCGAAAATGGACCATAGCGTGGGTTTGAAGAGGCTGGAGGGTTTTAGGGAAGTTCCGAAGAAAGTATTTGAAGGACATCTGGGAGCTCGGATGGGGGATGGAGAGGACGTCAAAGTGGTTGAGCATACCCCTCACGGAGGACTATGGCCAAGAGGGTTTACATTTTCCTCGTTCACTTTCAGCTGCCCCACAGACTTCTTCCATTCTGTTTATGTTTACAGGTCAATGCACGAGACTCATCACCCAGGGTACCGCCCTGTTTTCCCCCCAGCATAAGTACTTGCACGCACAGATTGTGTTGATTGACACGAAACTGTTGGCGAGGAAAACAATTCTGTCGGAAGTGCAGATCATGCACGACTGTAATTCGCCGTGCATTTCTTTCCACGGCGCCTTCATTTCAGAACCCTGCATCTGCATCTGCATGGAGTTCATGGACAAGGGGTTATTTGGCCGGGTCTACAAACAGATTGGACCCATTGATATTGATGTTGGGAAGATCGCATTGGCCGTGTTATCAGGGGGGGGGGGGGGACATAAAGGTATGAGATCACAGCCAACTGCAACAGTATTAATCTATTTGTGTGTGGGTTCTCCTATTATGCATGTTTTTCTTCTCTCTTTATTGCAATTGAGGTTGGTAGGAGGATACCCCCTATCCCTTGTCATCTGTTCTTTTCTGTCCTGTTTTTATCTCTTCCATCTCTTCCACCTGGTCATGTTTGGAAATTGGGTCATCTCCCATATTTTGTATACCTTTGGATAGCTCAAAATCAATAAATATTCCTGTACCATCCAATGGTATTGTGGAATTTGTTCCTCACCCTCTGCCAATAGAACTCCTGCCTCTAATACTGATTATACTGGATTGTCTATTCATCATTGGCTTAGTCCTCATTGGCTTCCCAATGATGGGGGGGACTGAGAGCCTGGGAACTTCAGGGAGTTCGAGTGTCCTGAGAAGACTTACTGTGGAGTAGGATCAGACAAATATCTTGGTGATTAGTTATACCATACAAACTATGAATGTTTTATTCATCTGGCAGGGACATTTTTGGGACATATGATTACAGAAATGAGTGGAAAGGGTACATAAGCTACAGATCTCTAATGAAGCATATGATTGCACTCCAAAATCAAGACTTCTCCAGAGTCATAACCAACAACCAGATACTGACCATCCCACTGTGCATCTGAACAGTTTACAAGTCTTGCAGGCAGTTGGAGAACCACCTTTTTAGTAACTGTATCCTCAATCCCAGGTAGAGGTGACCTATTTATCCTGATACCACCAATAAAATCCAGGTGGGGCCCATTTCGAGATGTGTCTGATAGTTCAACAGGAGAGGAGCCTCTAATCCCAAAGTCCCATCCCACAATTCCTTTACTAAGGCGCATCCAGACTCCTGAACTATTGATGGCCAATAAGGGATCAACATATACGCTATCAAGCTTCACTTCCCCTGCAACCTTTCCCGTCCATAGTGACCAGGCTTGAATGGTGAAGCCATGCAAACAGAGAACTTGAGACATATCCCCTGATATCCTGAAGTCTTTGATATCAGATGCACCCACACCCACTGTTCTGAGGAGTTCCCCTTTCTCAGTATCCCAGATATAGATCTTCCCATCTGTATACCAAACAGAGACCAATCTGCCATCAACCAAGCAACTGTCTATCCACTGGGGATCTTTGGCCTGGGTTTGGAAGGATGCCTTGCAGGATCCAGTTGAGATATCCCAGATCCTTACTATTCCATCTGAGTGGCTTGAAATTGCAATGCCATCTGTTGCCTGTAGAGTGATGGATTTGACTGGAGCCAAAGTGAGGGATGTGGACTTTGGATTGGCTGGAATGGAGTCTGTGGATGAGGCACCAATCTGCCAGAACCTGACTGATTGATCATGGGATGTTGAGATGAGGGAGGAGGGGGAGGAAAATGCAATGGACTTGACATTTTGAGAATGACCAATGAAGGTCACAAGGAGGTAAGGGTCTGGGCTGGTAATGTCCCAAATATAGATAGTCTTACCAGCAGTCACTGCAATAAGCCTATTATCAGGAGAAACACAGCAATGCCCAATATCTGCATTGGGTATAGAGAGTTTAGCCACAATTACTTTGGAACCAGGGTTTTGGACCTCAACAACTGATTCATTCCACACAACAAGCTGAGTACCATCCAAGGAGAAGGTAATGTGAGCACCAACGGATTCAGATACAATTATCTGACTATCAATGTCCCACTGGCAGATTTTACCACCAGATGAAGATATGAAAAGTTTAGGGTCCAAGGGGGAGAAGCAAACACAGATAGACCAATCCTGTTGCTTTATGACGTGATGACACTCCCCTGTCTGAGTATTCCACAATCGAATTGTCTCATCATAAGATGCTGAAGCAATTGTGGTGCAGTCTGCTGAGATGGAGACAGAAAAAATAAGGCCTGTATGGCCCTGGAAGGTCCTGACAACCCCACCAGTCTGCATATCCCAGAGTTTGATGGTCTTGTCAAAACTACCAGACACAAGTGATGTCCCATCTGGTGAGAAGACAAGGGAGTACACAAAACTAGTATGCCCAGAAAGAATAGCCATCTGAATGCCTGTGATGACATTGAGAATGGCAATGTGACTGGAACTCAAACCAACTGCAACAGCATCCTTCCAGCATATGAGGACCTGTGGGCCACCACCTATTGGAACTGTGCGGAAACATGCTCCCCATCCAGTTGAGACCCCCCTAACCACCCTGATCTCTTGTGAGAACTCTGCACTGTAGTATTGATGGAGCCAGGATGAAGGAGGGGAAATTGGCAGGGCAAAAGAATAAATGTAGGAGGGTAAGCCACAGATCATGTCAAAGTGCTCTAGGATGAGTCTCTGGCTGTCAGTTGTCCACTGGCACATGACTCCTGTCTAAATAAGTGTCAACACATGTCTAAGCAAACAGTTCTGTATAACCCTCACCAAAGCACACCATTGCTCAACATCATTTATGGCATAAACTCCCAGTCCAAGATTTCCTGTGAGTGCAAGAACCTCAATCCAATATGGCAAACATGTTGTGAAGAATTGGTTAATTCCCTGTTCCACCTCCTTGATACAGGAACTGCTGCCAGGGATCATCAGAAGGTGCTTTGTCCAGAAGCAACATGCATATTTCAGGGCATCTCCAATATGGTCCCTGTGGCAGGCAAAAAGATCTTCAGCCTCACTGAGGACAGGATGGCTGGCCAGGTTACAGAGATTCTTCTTCAACCTTTTCTTCATAAAGTGAAAGCATGAGAGTAGGATTTCTGCATGATGGACCACAGGCTCCACAAGGAACCTCTTATCTTTGCACCGGGCTGGATCTGTGAGGAAGTCAGGGAATGACTTGTGGAAGGCTCGGATGGGATCCTCTGTGTTCTCAGGGACAAGGAGGAGGGAATGGAGGGAATGGAGGGTAGTTGAGATGCTGGGCACTCCCAGGAGGTCTGAGAGTCCCCTTGCTGAAAGAGGGTTGAGCACAAGCAACACTGCCCCAACCACAGTCCTGAAGCGGGATTGGACTTCCTCAGCATCTATACCCATGTCACCAATTGCCTGCTCTAGAACCTGGGAGTAGAGGAGGTCAATCCCAGACTGTCCTTCATGGGTGGTGTTTTGTGGGAGAGAGATGATCCGGTCCAGCTGTTCAGTGGGTGTGTGGTTCCTGGATGCAAAAAGCTTGACAACAGTTGAAGCATAGATGAAGAATCCTGCTGCCTTTTGACAAAGAGCGGTGATATCGGATGAGCTTGGCCAATCTTGTGTGAAGTCGCAGTCACTTCGGGCCTTAGTGATCTCAGCCAACTGAGCCCTGAAGAACAGCTTGATATCACTGTCCACCAAGGAACGTTCGACATCATGCAGCCTGAGGACTTCTGTGATGGGTCGGAGTGACTCCAGACGAAATCCGGACCGGATCCGATGCTCTGGGCGACCAGTGATAAAGAACTTGACGTTTGGGATCTCGTCCACGTAGCGGGAGAGCACGGAGAGAATGGCCGAGGCAGGTTCTTCATCCTTGCACTCGTCCAGAGCATCGATGATGATAAGCGTCCGAATCCGGGTGGTCCTCAGTGGGTCAACGATGATGCTCTCCATCTGGGAACAAAGGGTTTCTTGTCCAATGTTAGGGTTGGCCTTCAAGACTTGGACCAACTGCTGTCGAAACAGGAAGTACCGGTAGGCAAGTTGGAAAGCGAGGGTTGGGAAGATCACTTGAAGTTTGCTTCGAGCCTCGAAGTTCCGCGAGCAAAAGAAACTCGCACCCAACTTTCCGGCCGCGAAGCTGATCTCGGCAAACGTCTGGGCAATCGTCGACTTCCCGGTCCCCGCAAGGCCGTTAAGCCAGAACACCCGGTGGTCTTGTTCGTCTCCCAGCCAGCGTTCTAGCTGGAGAAGCACATCCGTCCTGGTCCCCCTCAAGCATCCCTGCCTGTTCCCGGAACGGTACCCAGCGTCAGTGGTGTGACGCATCTTCTCCAGAAGTTCGCGATCCGCGTCTCCCTATTCACAAGTTACTACAAAAGGCGGGACTGCAAGGGAGCGAGACTCACAATCTTCTGACAGTCTTCCTTGTAGATGTCTCGCTGTACCAAAGTCTGCGCATATGTTAGTTACGACAAGAGTGGGTCTTCTGGGAGAACAAACCTGATAGTCCATCAAGGCATAGCGGATATCTTGCACCAGTCCATTAAGTTTCTGTGCGTTCTCGGGTTTTTTGAGGAAAAGCGCGAGATCCTTCTGGGTCGTCATCGGATCCATAACTTGACCAATCTCTCTCAATCTCCTGGCGATCCCAGTGCGTCAGATCCTGCTGTCGAGCTCGGAGAATATAGCCTCACCGTTCCAGCTTGTTTGCCCTCTCCACCTCATTGACGTCGCTCGTAGGTGCGGAGAGCGATCCGGAAAGCATTCTGACCCTAGGCGCCAATAATTCTATAACATTTTTGTTCACATCCGTTCCCTAGAACGACCGTGAGTATTGTGAAACGGGTGTGCGGGAAGGCGGCCATACCTCGCAGTTGTCGAGAATGGAGCAGAGGGATTTTGCGACAGACTTGAGCAGACCGTAGCCACCTGGCGAGTCTCTCACTCCACGGAGCAGTTCTGCAGTGGGGGAGGCCGTAGGCATGGAGATCGATTTCTTCTCGTCCGTGGCGGCGTTCAGTTCGAGAGACTCGTCGGGACGAACGACTTCCGATCCGTGGTCAGGAAGCGCGGAGGTGTCTACATCGTCACAAGGAATGATCAGGGACAGCAACCGAAACAACCGTGTTCACGTACTGTCGGGTTCCACAGCGTGCGAGATCGAAGGGGTAGATGGAGATGGACCGACCGCCTCGAGTTCTCCGCTGCGTCCACTTCCCACCGAAACCTCGACGTCCGGGTATGGGTATGAACCCTTCTGGCTGGTTTCCCCTCCGTCTGCGTCTGCTTCTCTCCCTTCTTGGCGATTATCGTTTCCACGCGCTGGCACAGATTCCGGCCCATCTGGCTGAGCGGGTCGAACGGTCGAAGAAGCTTGCTCTCCAGCTGCGTCGGCTCTATCCCCTTCTAGGTCGTGACTTTCGTCCGCTATGGCGTGAGGCTCTGGCTGAGGAAGCGAGCTCGTTGAGTCAACTTTCCCCTCACCGGGGTTAGCCCCCGTTCCGTCCGGCTTGCGTTTTCTCCCCGTGAGTTGCTGCTTGAATTTCTTCTTTGTTCTGGAGAGTGAAGCTCGTATGTTGTCCATGTCGATGTTGGGTGAATCGGCGTAGATGATGGTGCGATAGTGGATGATTAACCTCGTGGCATTGACGCTCAAACGCGGGTGCGATGCCGAATGCTTCTCGCAATCGTCGCCTCCTCTCAGGGTGTCGAAGAGAACAACTTCAATGGATGTTTCTCACCATCTCGGACAGAACAAATTACCCCGACGAGTTCCGTGTCTTTTCCCAGACATACCGAAGCGACGAGTCCACCATAGTGCTCCCACCACTCGGAGACCGTCTTTGCCCCGAGTTGTATCCACTCGGCATCCGGATGACCTTGGCTGTTGCGACAGGACAACCAACCCGACGCCGCATCCCGCGCGATCGATTTGGTTCCCGAGAGAAGCGGCCAATCTCCGGTCCGCCGACTTTATCGCATTCTTGGCGAGACATACCGTTCCAAGGGAAGGCCATTCGCCATTTTGAAACCGCCCTCGGAACTATGCCATCCTCCTTCTGCTGAGATGATCCGCAGGCTCGGGTCCATTGCTCCCTCCCCCACAGGCTATTTTTCGATGAAGACGGGCTCGACAGTCCACACGCTCACATCGAACGAGCCGAATCACGCGCAGGCGATGATACGTACCACCTGGGTTGTGCGGTCGAGCCGTAGGCTGGGCTTTGGATCGAGGACGTCTGTTTGAGGAGCCAAGACGCTCTACGATCCTGAAGTTCGTGGGCCGCGGAGGACGTGGAGGACTGTAGGAAGTTCGTCCGGCGGATGAACAGGGAAGTTAATAATGGTAAGCTCGTGCGGACGGTGCTACCTTCTGCGCGTGCCAACATTTCTTTTCGAGCCCGGGAGCCGGGTGGTAGCTTTGACAATTGCGTCGAGTTCTTCAGATACGTCCTCCCGCGGGTCGCCGACACCTCATCCTCCCTTTCCGTCTGCCGTAATCTCCTCCGATACGACTATCATCCCTGTCTCCCCTGTCAATTTCTACCATACTCGTGTCCCACTGCTTGTCGTCGATCTGCGTCTTGGGTTGTCCGTTTCACTGTCCCCCCGGCATCGCGTTTGTTTTCCATCTGTTTATCCCATGTACTACCTGTGATTTGGTCTAGCAATACCACGACTTCCGGGCCGCTCACCTTGGCCGCTATGCTGCAGGCACTCGTTGCCGCCTGAAGACAATGAATCTTGATTCCTATGTCACATTTGCCGCGATTCCAGATGCTCCGACTCCGCTAAGTTGATTAGCGGTTCATCGGCATCGCCCAACATCCCCTACGAAGAGTATGCGCCCAGGCGTAGTTAAGTCCTCAGACCATCTCCCTTGATCCATTAACACGGAGGTCCTGGGGGTGTAATGATTCAATCACCTCATTGTCAACTCTTCAGAGGACGGGGGTAGCGGCGAAATCGGGAGACATATGATCCCGGAGATAATATAATCAGCTAAGAGTAGAATACAGCAATGTAATTGCAACAGGGAAAAGACATGAAATGTGTACTCGATAACACGCCTCAAAATCTCGCAGATTGACTCATCACCCAGAATTCGTCCTCACCCGCTGCCGTGATCAGGCTCAAGAGACCGCATCGAGGATATCCTTCGTGTCCATGATGTGGTATCCACGAGTGGAGTTTGGATGCTCGGATTCGGAGTATGGTCCTCGCCTGGTTCCGGACTATCCTCCACCTTCTGCGTCTCGTCATCGGGTTTGATCTTTACGGGTCTCGTCTACCGTGACCCATACTCCACACCGTTAACCCAAGCGAGCACCCAACCTGAACGCCCCTAACCTTCTTCCCATCCGTGGCCCAGTCTAAGGGCCCGCGACTTTCAAGGCTCGTTGGGGTGGCTGCCACGGTTCCAAAATCTTGCCACTGGGCTTAAGATCTCCAGCAGTCTTGGGGAACTTTCCCCGCAGCGCGGCAAACTCGGGGGGCTTATCAGGCTGACAGGAGGGTTTATCGCGTAGACGGTCAAAGAGGATGTCGACACTTCTTTGGGCTGTAAGAGTGTCCGATACACGTTCCGACGGATAGAGACCGGGTGGAATGCCAGTGGACGTCAAGTCCCTCGCCGCCATCTACAGGGGGTGTTGGGTACGGGCGGGATCCTGAAGGGGGTAAACACTGACCTCCTTATGTGACGCTTCGACACAGATCATAACCCTATCTCTCCTAGCCCCGTTGCAACCGAGGGAGATGCCAAATCCACTCTCTGCATTATACCCTCGTTCACTTCACGTTTGCAATCCAGAGCAACACGGTGCACCTAATCTTTATCATGAGTATCATGGAAACTAAGGATATGCATGCTCCACATTGTTTGCACCATCGTGATCAGGTTCGAGAAGTTGTCAATAACGAGGGACGCTGGGATGATGTTTAGACAGAACCGCAAGACGACAGCGCCAGGACATGGGCTGCGCACCTGCTGCTCTTTGGTACATCTCCGACTATGACCGGACACCCCTCCGCGATCCCACCTCCCCGACCCGTTTCTCAAGAACGCCGGCATTCGCATTGATCCGGACGGTTGCCGGGACTGGTCTTTATCCTCTTGCCTGCGGAAACATTCCTAGCAAGTCAGCGTGCGCTTGGAGGGTTCGCCTGGAGAAATACCCGTTAGGACGAATATGACAGAGCTGTGGGTAAAATTTACGCGCTGTCAAGTACATACACCACCCAGGACCAGAATCGGGTGTTAAGGATTTGATTGAGATATCAGATAGGGTTAATGGGGTGGGGGTGTTGTCGAGCGTAGAGTGGTACCCTCTGGGGCTGGAGGTGGAGGAGAATCATGGAAGAGCCTCGGAATGGAGTTGTCGTCGATCCAGTCCACACTCCCGAGAACACGTCTCCAAGAATCGAATGCTGGAAGGTCTCGGGTGACGTCGCCGTGGTTCATGACGAGGGGGAAGCTGATTCGAATGGAGGTGGCGGGGGGTTGACTTCGCGGGTGTCACGGGAGGCTTCTTCGTCCCTCCTTCAGTTGTAGAGTCGTTTCGCCTGGGTTTCAGAAGGCTGAACGAGGATGGAGAGATGGTCTCGAGTGGTCTTGGCATTAATCGCTGGTATTGGTCGCGCGGCGGTCGATGATGAGCGGTCGTGAGAAGCGCTATCGGAATGACCAACGGCCAACGCAAACAGCTGCCGCACGAGTTGCGTTCGCAGCGTGAGCCTAAACACCCCAACCAACAATCGATCGGTTATCCCTGTTTCGCCTGAGTGGATACAGAGTATGTAGCAGGTACGTCTCCGTCCCGTCATACATAATTGCTCCATGGAAACCTGACTGGGTCGTGAAGCGACTATGGACCCCCGTCGATGCCCCCGCTCCTGGACTACTGATCACACGCCTTCGACCGTACGCTGGGACCTGTAGTTTTCGTCGTGCGGAAGACCCCGAGACTGCGGCCGGACCGAAAATTTTTCTTCTGAGATTCGAGGTCTGTACCCTCACGTCGTATCCGAGGGACAAATGACGGAACTATGTTGACCTGTCGGTTAGTCGGTAGCATCAGTGACCGAAGGACTTATCGTCTAACAAAACAAACCCCTCCATACGAACATTCCGCTCCGGACAGCCTGGGTTCGAACGTCTCGAAGAAAACTTTCAACCATTCATACATGCCTCATCCGCTTCGTCCTCTGCTCCACAAATCTTACGTACCGCTCAACAAACTCACTCTAATCCGATAACCGCAGCCGCTTAGGGTGCTCTCTCTCGGAATTTTCCCGGCGTCAGCAAGTATAATTGTCTCCCTCATAGTCGCGTCGGCCGTGATGAGCCAACCGCGATGAGATGGCGGAATACCGGAGTCGGATGGGCATTTCATTGTCGGGGAGTGACGGCGTTCACGTGGGAAATCTCAGGATCGAGAATCCGGAAGAGATTGCTACACTGGAACAGAGATGAATCAATAGTCGGACGTCTATTGTGCTCGCCGGGTCAGTTCGATTGATGGTCCATCGTGCATATACTCACTAATCTTCTTTCCGCAGCGACATGAAACCCCTACATATACCCCTTCATTCAGGGAAATCCAAGCGATGCCCGACATGTCGCCACATCCTCATCAAACCCAAGCAGAAACCCCAATCCGTGCGGTCCAAAATCAAGATCAGCGCTACGAGTCGCCCCCCACTCATGGGTATCTCCCTTCCCTTCTTCAACAACTTCGCTACCGTGGTACACACTGCAAGACGTTTTATTGGACCGGGTGCTATGTGGGAAGGAGATGAGAATTCTGCGCTGAATGACCCCGTCGTGGTTGGAGGAGTTCGTCTTGTCATTCACGGATTTGATGCATGATCCCATACAACTTCAGCTCATCGTCTTGCGGCCTCTCTCCCAACTACGACTACGACTGTTCTAACGGACGAGTCCGGTGCGACTCCTCAGCCAGTGAAGCAACGTCTGCCATTTGCGACCACACTGCCGATGTTCACGCTAAGCGTTGCCACGTTCGCTGAGGGGAATATGACGATGGGTATGCGATTTGGTTGAGGACTGCAGGCGCGGTTCCACCCCGAATGGGACTGTCCCTTGTCGGAGTGGAAAGGTGGAGGCTGCGGGGGTTTTGGAGAGGAAGGTGAACACTATCTTTATCTGCGGGGAGGTGGTTATCAGGAAGGAAACCAAAGGGAACGTAAAGGTATGAAGGTATTCTCCCCTTGCACGTCGATTGCTGATCGCCATGTCCTCTAGTTTCTCGTGATGGTAACGTTCACATATCGGAATGATACGGTGGGCCCCCAGTTCGAACCACAAGTCCTCCGAGCTCCTCGTCTGTGGATGAGAGATGTTGAGGGTGAGGGTTGGCCTCAAGCGATAGCGGAGGGGACACATTATTTGTGTATTGACACCTATGTTTCGAAATTACACGAGACTATATGACACTTGCAATGATACCAAACCTGATAGACGGCTGCAGATTGAGTATGATATATGGGTGGTCAGGTTGGACTGCTTCTTTGGGAAGTATAGTCTTGGTTTCAACTCATTTCGCACCAAGCAGCTTGAATGCTTAGGTTCCGGCCATCAAACAACTTGAGGCATGTTTTATTTTGAGTTACAATCAATGGATATCATTGTACCATCCAACAGTGTCATGGAATTTATTCCTTGTTCCCTTCCAATGGAATCTCTACCCCCAGCACTGACATTTATTTATTGACCTGGTTTTCAGTTACCTCCAGTGATAGAAGAAATACAAGAGCCTGGAAACTTTAAAGGTTTTGAGTACCTTGAGAAGACAGACTGTGTGGTGGGACTGCATGGATTCAGGTGAACACCTTAGTGGTCAGTTATGTAATGTAAACTGCAAGGGATTTATTTATTTTTCTGCAAGGAGATTTTTGGAAGATAGGATTACAGAAATGAATGGACAGAGTACATAAGCTATAGATCCCTAATCAAGTACATGATTACATTCCAGAATCAACACTTCTCCAGAGTCATAACCAACAACCAGATACTGACCATCCCACTGTGCATCTGCACACCCTGCAAGTCTTGCAGGTAGTTGGAGAACTACCTTTTTAGTAACTGTATCCTGGATCCCAGGTAGAAGTGACCTATGCTTTCTGATACCACCAACAAAATCCAGGCAGGGCCTATTTTGAGATGTGTCTGATAGCTCAACAGGAGAGGAGCCTATGATCCCAAAGTCCCACCCCAGGATTCCTTCTGGAGGAGTGAGGCGAATCCAGATTCTTAGGTTATCAATGGCCAAGAAGGGATTAATGTATCTGGGACAACCAAGCTGTACTTCCCCTACAACCTTTCCTGTCCATAGTGACCAGGCTTGAATAGAGGAGGGGTTACACAAACAGAAAACTTTAGAACCATCCCCTGATATCCTGAAGGCCCAAATTTCATTATATGGCACATCCACTGTTCCAAGGAGTTCCCCTTTCTCAACATCCCAAATATAGATCACTGAACCTGTGAACCAGGTAGAGATTAACCTGCCATCAGTAAAACAACTGTCCATCCACTGGGAATCTTTGGCCTGAGTCTGGAAGGATGCCTTGCAGAGGCCAGTTGAGATATCCCAGATCCTCACCATCCCATCTGAATGGCTTGAAATTGCAATACCATCTTTTGCCTGAAGAGTGATGGACTTGACTGGAGCTGGAGTGGGGGATGTGGGCTTTGGATTGGCTGGAACTGAGTCTGTGTATGAGGCACCAATCTGCCAGAACCTAACTGATCTATCATAGGATGTTGAGATGAGGGAGGAGGGGTGTCAGGGTTGGGTGCCTGCTTACTTGTCAAAGGGCACCAGAGGTGTAGTAAGCGAAGGGTGGTTTGGGGTGAGGGGAAGAGGAGGAGCTCGATCGGGTCGGAGGTTGGGTGACTTGTGATCGTAGGGGAAGACTGGCTTCCAAAACTTGTCGACAAAGTCGGCGAGAGCGTGGCTAAACAACCAAAAGCTTTCTTCCTGGACGTTCAAGTCAGCTTGTACTTGTAACCAAGCAATCACTTCTCCAGGAAGTGCAGTAGGGAAGTCCCACCAACTAACAATGCAGTTTTCGCACTTGAAGTAAGGGTGAGGGTAGAAGTCTACCTGTGGTACGTTCTGCGAGTAGGCGGGGTGGACTATGAAAGTGATGACAGCAAGTGGTTGATTAGTATAGATGGATCTCCACTCAAAATAATGATCGGCAGTGGCGAGGAAGGGCGGGGAAGGAGCTCCGTTATCTAATGAAGAAAAGGGCTTATAGTAGGGACAGTGCACGAGCTGGCCTCTGGTCTGGTTAACACTGAGGCTTGTCAGCAAGCGTTGACTCCACAAATAAGGTCTTATGTCTTCGATAGGAGGGAGAGGAAAAGGAGATAGAAGATTGGGGTTTGGAAGAGCGGGTGGCAACATACAATAGCAGGAGACTCCTGCTAAGTATGTTAGTATAAAGAATAAAGCGGTTTATTGGAGAGTATCTAACTTACTAGTTGGAGTAGTGGGTTACAGAGAAGATTGAGGATAAGGGGAAAAGAGAGCCGGAGGGGCCTGTCTTTATATACTCCCAGATCCTGGTCACATGATCCAATACTTTCTGTGGCTAAGTCTACTCTTCCCTTGGAAGCGTCTACGGATGACTAGGTGTGACTCATACTTAATCATCATGACTACCGCTGATTCCTTCTGGAATATTCTGATGTCCAATTTGATAAACGGGACATCCTTCTATTTGATGTGATGTGAAGCTGCGTATTGATGGGCTGTGTTTCTGAGAAGTTTGATGGCGTTTCAGGGAGAAATCCCCGGATCTATAACTCCCCTCCAATTATGGCTTCTTTTGGATATATTTGATGGAAGGGTCTGGTAGAATCTAAGATCCGGTGTTTCAGGGTTAGGGTTCTTACCATCTATTTAATGATTGGTCAATGGTTGATTTCTTTCCTCAGTTCGCTTTTCCTTCCCCCCATCAATCATCCACTCCTCCCTTCTTAAAGTTCTTCCCCTCCAATACTACCATGTCTGCTCCCACTGTCAACGTCAACCTTTCCCTCCCCATCGTTATGGGTCAGCAGGATGAGGTCTGGGGTCACGATAGTGTCGACTTCTTTGATGGCTCCGATCCATTGGTACGTGTGGTGAAGCGTTCAAGGTTTATTGAAGCTTATCCTCATGTTAGATTGATTTGTCTTATCGCTCTGGGGAGAGCGTCTTCCAACATCCCCCTTCCTCTGTGTCTGAGGTGTCCGCGGAGATATTGTGTCTTCGCATGAATGAGATTACTGCTGGGCAGCTTCATGCGAACACCATCAATATTCAAGATGCTCAGGCCGCCCGTTGTCCTGCCTCGATTTTCGTGGTGCTCCGAAGCTCGACAGCACGGTTCCGATGCATCACTACTCCGTGTCGCGACGTCGCGACGTTGGGACGCAGTCTCCTACTTCTCTATATCCTCTCTCGAGTCTCTACCCTCACTCTGGTGTCTTGATGTCCCCTTCCTCTCGTGTCTCGATGTTTTCTCTCGTGTCTCGACATTTTCCCTCGTGTCTCTACCTTTTCCGTTGCGTCCTGATGTTTTCCGCTGCATCTCGACGTTTTTCCCTCGTGTCCCGACATTTTCAGTTGCGTCTCGACGTCTTTGCTTGTGTCTCGATGTTTTGCCCCTTTCTTCTTGGTATTTAGTTCCTCCCGAGTTTCCGAGAGTTCCCTCCCTAGACGATATATAAAGACTGTATTCTATAGCCCCTAATGCCAGATTCCCCTTGCGGAGTTCTCCCCCAGTCTCTCGTCGCTTCCCTTGAGTCTCCAAGTTGTCCTCGTCGTCCTTGCCCTTGTCCAGTCCTCGTCTTGTGCCAGTAGTCTTCGCTCTCGTCGTCCTCGCCTTCGTCTCGCGCTCGCAGTCTCGTCTTTGTCTTGTTTTCGCTTCACATCCCCTCGGATTCCTTCCCTATCACTCCTCCGACACTCCCTACCATATACCGGCCGATCCCTACCTTCTCCCTACCCCTTCTCTCGCGCACCCTGCCCCGAGAAGAGGTATTTCACCGTATTCATGAGTTGGAGCAGCAGGTGGATGGTATGGGTTTGGTGCTCCACGTTCTGCGCAAGAGGGTTGAAGGGATGAGTGAGAAGTTGGAGGAGTCCCATTCTCTGTCAGTAATGTGTCAAACTTTATTGACTCATTACGTGGAATCTCACTGGGTTCCTATTGCTGGTCTTATGGAACAGATCGGTCAATACGCTGGTTGCGAACTCGTCACCAACCCATCGCTCCCTGAGCCCTATGACCTCTCAGATGCAGGGGTTATCCTTAAGGGAGAGGTTGGATCTTCCCCTCCCTCTTCCCATCACTCCTCCCTCCCTTCGCTCGAGTCCGTCTCCTCCTCCTCCATCGACTCGGTCTATTACACCCCCTCCTTCCTTCAATCAGCGCAAGGACCAACGTCGATCTCGTCGCCAGAGGTCATCCCGTTTGTCGTACAAAGAGGAACGCCCATCACCCCGCCAACGTTGTCTCCCTCGTTCGCAGGAGACCCGGGATCGTTTGGCCTCTTTGACCAAGGAGTCGTCGACGAAACAGGCTTTACAGGATTTTCATTACTTGGTAATGAGGGATGGAGTTCAGGAGGCGGTGGAGGCAATGAGGTGGATACTATTGGGCTTGGGTATTGAGCTGGAGCATAATGTCTTTGGGTGCTCTTACTGCCAGGTAGTTGATGGTCGCTTTGTATACTGTACTCGTAGTGTACATCATCCTTGTCATGTTCTTCATGACCACCTTGTAGAGGACCACTCTGAGTGTGGTTGCGAACATTGATTGTATTAGTTATTCTTGATGAATCGATGCGATGTTTCTTCCTCTCTTTTATGTCACGAATCTCTATAGTGATCTGTTTGATTTGGTCAACAAGATCACGTGTTCGTGACAAGGGGGAGGAAAATGTAAGGGAGGAGACAGATACATTATGGCCAATGAAGGTCTCAAGGAGGTAAGGATCTGGGCTGGAAATGTCCCAAACATAGATAGTTGTATCAGCAGCCACTGCAATGAGCCTATTATCAGGAGAAATACAGCAACACTCAATATCTACATTGGATAGAGAGAATTTGGCCACAATTACTTTGGAATCAGGGTTTTGGACCTCAACAACTGATTCATTCCATACAACAAGCTGAGTACCATCCAGGGAGTAAGCAATGTGAGCACCAACAGATTCAGATACAATTTTCTGACTATCAATGTCCCACTGCTGGATTGTGTAACCAGATCCAGACATGAAGTGTTTAGGGTCCAAGGGAAGGAAGGAAACATGGATTACCCGAATATTTTGCTTTATGGTGTAATGACACTCCCCTGTCTGAATATCCCACAATCGAATTGTCTTATCACGAGATCCTGAAGCAATTGTAGTACAGTCTGCTGAGATGGAGACAGAATAAACCCAGTCTGTATGGCCCTGGAAGGTCCTGACAACCCCACCAGTCTGCATATCCCAGAGCTTGATTGTCTTGTCATTACTACATGATACAAGTGATCTCCCATCTGGTGAGAAGATGAGGGATTCTACCCTAGCAAGGTGGCCAGAAAGAATGGCCATCTGGGTGCCTGTGATGGCATTGAGAATGATAATGCAACCAGAACTCAAACCAACTGCAATAGTTTCTTTCCAGCATGTGAGGGCCACTGGGCATCCATTTAATGGAACTGTGTGGAAACATGTTCCCCATCCAGCTGAGATATCTTTAACCACCCTGATCTCTTGTGACAACTCTTCACTGTAGTATTGATGGAGCCAGGATGAAGGTGGGCAAATTGGGAGAGCAAAAGAATAGATGTAGGAGGGTGAGCCACAGATTATGTCAAAGTGTTCTAGGATGAATCTCTGGCTGTCAGTTGTCCACTGGCACATAACTTCTGTCTAAATAAGTGTCAGCACAGGTATAAGCAAATAGTTCTACACAACCCTCACCAAAGCACACCATTGCTCAACATCATTTATGGCATAAACTCCCATTCCAAGTTCCCCTGTGAGTGCAAGGACCTCAATCCAATATGGCAAACATGTTGTAAAGAATTGGTTGATTCCCTTCTCTACTTCCTTGATGCAGGAGCTGCTGCTGGGGATCATCACAAGGTGCTTTGTCCAAAAGCAACATGCATATTTCAGGGCATCCCCAATGTGGTCCTTGCGGCAGGCAGAAAGATCCTTCACCTCACTGAGAACAGCATGGTTGGCCAGGCCACAGATATTCTTCTTCAACCTTTTCTTCATCAGGTTGAGGCATGAAAGTAGGATTGCTGCATGATGGACTGCAGGCTCCACAAGGAACCTCTTGTCTTTGCACCGGACTGGATCTGTGAGGAAGTCAGGGAATGACTTGTGGAAGGCCTGAATGGGGTCATCTGTGTTCTCAGGGACAAGGAGGAGGGAATGGAGGGAACAGAGGGTGGTTGAGATGCTGGGCACTCCCAGGAGGTCTGAGAGTCCCCTTGCTGAAAGAGGGTTGAGCACAAGTATCACTGCCCCAACCACAGTCCTGAGGTTAGAGTAGATTTCCTCAATGTCCATATCCATACTGTCAACCACCTGCTCCAGGACCTGGGTGTATAGGAGGTCAATCCCAGACCTTCCTTCATGAGCAGTGCTTTGTGGGATAGAGATGATCCGGTCCAGCTGTTCAGTGGGTGTGCGATTCCTTGATGTGAAAAGTCTGACAACAGTTGAAGCATAGATAAAGAATCCTGCTGCTTTTTTGCAAAGAGTGGTGATGTCGGACGAGCTTGGCCAATTTTGTGTGAAGTCACAGTCACTTCGGGTTTTAGTGATCTCGGTCAACCGGGTCTTGAAGAACAGCTCGATATCACTGTCCACCGAGGAACGTTTGACATTATGCAACTTCAGCACTTCCGTGATGGGTTGGAGTGATGCGAGGCGAAACCCTGAGCGGATCCGAGACTCTGGACGACCGGTGATAAAAAACTTGACATTTGGGATCTTGTCGACATAACGGGAGAGCACAGAAAGAATGGCCGATGCGGGTTCTTCATCCTTGCACTCATCTAGGGCATCGATAATGATAAGTGTCTGGGTCCGGGTGGCCTTTAGTGGGTCAACGATAATGCTCTCCATCTGGGAGCAAAGAGTTTCTTGTCGTATGTTAGGACTGGCCTTCAATGCTTGGACCAACTGCTGTCGAAATAGGGAGTACCGGTAGGCAAGTTGGAAAGCAAGAGTTGGAAAGATCGCCTGAAGGTTACTTCGACCCTCAAAGTTCCGCGAGCAAAAGAAGCTCGCACCGAGCTTTCCAGCTGCAAAGCTGATCTCGGCGAATGTTTGGGCAATGGTTGACTTTCCGGTCCCCGCAAGGCCATTGAGCCAGAACACCCGGTGGTCTTTTTCGTCTCCCAGCCACCGTTCAAGCTGCAGAAGTAGGTCTGTCCTAGTTCCCCTCAGGCACCCCTGCCTGTTCCCGGAACGGTGCCCAGCGTCAGCAGTGGGGCGCATCTTTTCCAGAAGTTCGCGGTCCGCATCCTTCTATTCGCAAGTTACTACAAAAGGCGGGAATACAAGGGAGCGAGACTCACAATCTTCTGACAGTTCTCTTTGTAGATGTCTCGTTGCACCGAAGTCTGAGCATATATTAGCTACGGCTGGAACAAGTCCTTGGGAGAACAAACCTGGTAGTCCATCACGGCATAGCGAATATCTTGCACCAGTCCATTAAGCTTCTGTGCATTCTCGGGTTTTTTGAGGAAAAGTGCGAGATTCTTCTGGGTCGTCATCGAGTGTATATCTTGGTTGATCTTTTTCAATCTCCTGTCAATACCCGTACATCAGACTTGGCTCTCGATCTGAAAGAATGTGGGCTTACACTTCCAGCTCGTTTGTCCTCTCCACCTCATTGACGTCGCTCGTGGGTACAGAAAGCGATCCAGAAAGCATTCTGACCCTCGGGGCCAATAGTTCTATGACATCTTCATTCACCTCTGTTCCCTAGAGCGATCATGAGCACCGTGAAACGAGTGTGCAGGAAGGAGAGCATACCTCGCAGTTGTCGAGAATGGAGCAGAGAGATGCCGCGACAGATTTAAGCAGACCATAGCCACCTGGAGAGTCTCTCACTTCACGGAGCGATTCTGCCGTGGGGGAGGCCGTAGGCTTGGAGTTTGGTTTCTCCTCATCTGCGGCGGCGTTCGGTTCGAGGGACTTGTCGGGACAAATGACTTCCGGTCCGCGGTCAGGAAGCGCAGAGGTGTCTACTTTGTCAGAAGGAACGATTAGAGACAACAACCAGAACAGCCGTGTCCACGTACTGTCAGATTGCGTACCACGCGAGATCGAAGGAGTGGATGGAGATGAATGGACTCCCTCGAGTTCTCCGCAGCGTCCGCTTCCCACCATAACCTCGATGTCCGGGTTTGGGTACGAATCCTTCTGGCTGGCTTCCCCTCCGTCGACATCTACTTCTCCCCCTTCTTGACGATTATCACTTCCACGCGCTGGCACAGATTCCGGTCCATCTGGCTGGGGTCGAACTGCCGAAGAAGCTCGCTCTCCAGCTGCGCCAACCCCATTCCCTTCTTGGTCGTGACTTTCGTCCGCTACAACGTGAGGGTCTGGTTGAGGGAGCGAACTCGTCGAGACATGCGTCCTCTCGCCGGGACTATCCCCCGTTCCGTCTGGCTTGCATTTTCTCCCCGTGAGTCCCTGCTTGAATTTCTTCTTCATTTTGGAGAGTGAAGCTTGTATGTCGTCCATATCGGTCCCGGATGGATCGGAGTAGAGCGGAGTCACAGTGGATGGTGGTGCGATAGTGGATGATTGGCCTCGTGACTTTGACGCTCAAGCGCGGGTGCAATGTGTGATCCTGCGGGCCCGAGGCCGAACGGACTAGATAAATTTCCCCGACGAGTTCTACGTTCTTTTCCAGACGTACCGAGTCCGCCACGATGCTCCCACTGCTCCGAGACCGCCTTTGCCTCAAGTTGTCTCACCCCCTCTGCCCCACCGAAAGCGTTGTTTGACCTTGCTTGATTGCTGCGTCAAGACGACCAACTCCCGACGCCGCGGAGGCTGGATCCCGCGCGATCGATCTGGTTCCCGGGAGGCGGCCAACCTCCGGTCTACCAACGTCGTCGTGTTCTTGGCGGGACGTACCGTTCCAAGGGAAAGCCACTCGCCATTTCGAGACGGCCCTCGGAACTGTGCCATCCTCCTTCTGCTGGGATGATCCGCTGGCTCGGGTCCATCGCTCCCTCGCCCATGTTTCGATGAATACAGGCTCGACAATGCACATGGTCGCATCGAAGGAGCCAAGTCACGCGCGGACAATGGTACGTACCACCTGGGTCGTGCGGTGGAGCCGTAGGCTGGGCTTCGGATCGAGGACGTTTGTTTGAGGAGCCAAGAAGCTCTACGATGCCGAAGTTCCTGGGCCGCGGAGGACGTGGAGGACTGTAGGAAGTTCGTCCGGCGGATAAACAGCGAAATTAATAATGGTAAGCTCGTGCGGACGGTGCTACCTTCTGCGCATGCCAACGTTTCTTTTCGAGCCTGGGAGCCGGGTAGTAGCCTTGACAATTGCGTCGAGTTCTTCAGACACGTCCCCACGCGGGTTGTAGGTGCCCCATCCTTTCTTTCCGTCCGCCGCGATCTCCTCCGATACGACTACCATCCCTGACTCCCGTGTTGATTTATCCCATACTCGCGTCCTACTGCCTGTCGTCGATCTGCATCTCAGGTTGTCCGTTTCACTGTCCCCCCGACATCGCGCTTGTTTTTGCATCTGTGTATCCTACGTACTGGCTGTGATTTGGTCTAGCAATACCACGACTTTCGGGCCGCTCACCTTGGCCGCTATGCTGCAGACATTTGTTGCCGCCTGAAGACAATAAATCTTGATTCCGATGTCACATTTGCCGCGATTCCGGATGCTCCGACCCCCGCTAAGTCGATTAGCGGTTCGTCGGCATCGCCCAACGTCCCCTACGAAGAGTATGCCTCCAGACGTGGTCAAGTCCTCAGACCGGCTCCCTTGATCCGTTAACACGGAAGCCCTGGGGGTGTAATGATGCAACCACCTCATCGCCAACTCTTCAGAGGACGGGGGTAACGGCGAAATCGGGAGACATACGGTCCCGGAGGTAATATAATCGGCCAAGAGTAAAATACAACAAAGCAGCTGTAGCAGGAAGATATAAAGTGTGTACTCGATAACACGCCTCAAAATCTCGCAGAGTGACTCATCATCCGGAATTCGTCCTCTCCCGCTGCCGTGATCAGGCCCAAGAGTCTGCCCCGAAGATTTCCTTCGTATCAATGATGTGGTCTCCACGAGCGGAGTCGGGGTGTTCGGATTCGGAGTATGATCCTCGCCTGGTTCCGGACCATCCTGCACCTTCTCCGTCTCGTCATCGGGTCTGATCTCGACGAGTCTCGTCTACCGTAACCCACACTACACACTGCTAACCCAAGCGAGCACCCAACCCAAATGTCCCTAACATTATTTCCATCCGCGGTCCAGTCTAAGGGCCTGCGACTTCCAACGCTCGTTAAGGTGGCTGTCACGGTTCCAGAATTCTTGCCACTGGGCTTGAGATCTTCAGCAGTCCTGGGGAGCTTTCCTCGTGATGCGACAAACCTCGGGGAACTTATCAGACTCCCGGGAGGGTTCATCCTGTAGGAAATTGAAGAGGGTGCTGCAATTCTTTAGGCTATAAAAGTGTCCGATACACGTTCCGACGGGTGGAGACCGGGTGGAACACCAGTGGACATCAAGTCACCATGGTTTCTCACTACCATCTACAGAGGGGGCTGAGGTCAGGCGGGATCCTGAAAAAGGTAAATCCTGACCTCTTTACGTGACGTTTCGACACCAAGCTATTATCTCTCCCAGTCCTGTTGCAACCAAGGGAGGTACTACATCCACTCTGCATAGTTACACCCTTGTTCGCTTCACATTTGCAATCTCGAACAACACAGTGCATCTAATTTTCACCGTGAGTATCCTGGTAACTATTGATGGGATCGGATTTACTTGGGGGATTTGCAGGTTCTGGATTGCCTGCATCGTCGAGATCAGGTTCGAGAAGCCGTCGATAACGAGGGGCACTGGGATGACGTTTAGACGGAACTGTAAGTCGACGGCACCAGAACATGGGCTGCGCACCTGCTGCTCTTTGATACATCCCCGACTGTGAACATCCCTGGCAATCCCATCTTTCCGACCCATCTCTCAAGAACGCTGGTATTTGCGCCGATCCGGGCGGTACGAGATGTGCATAAAGTGATTCAGGGTGGCTGCCAGGATTGGTTGTTGACCTATTGCCTGCGGGGGTATTCCTTGCGAGTCAAAATATGCTTGAAGGTTTCGCCTGGAGGAAACACCTATTAGGACAAATATGACATAGGGCTGTGGGCGAAAAGTGGATGCCGTCAAGTACATACATCACCCAAGACCAGAATCAGGTGGTAAGGGTGGGATTGAGGATCAAGAGGGTGCGAGGTACTGTCGAGCGTGACGCGGTATCCTTTGAGGTTGGAGGCGGAGGAGAATCGGGGGAGAGCAAATGGAGTTGTCGTCAATCCAGTTTGCCCTCCCGAGAACACGTCTCCAGGAATCAAATACCGGGGGTCTCGGGTGATGTCGCCATGGTCCATGACGAGGGGAAGCTGATTCGAATGGAGGTGGCGAGGGTTGACTTCGCGGGTGTCACGGGAGGCTTCTTCGTCCCTCCATCAGTTGTAGAGTCGTGTCATCTGGGCTTTAGAAGGCTGAACGAGGATGGAGAGATGGTCTCGAGTAGCCTTGGCGTTATTCGCTGGTTGTTGGTCGTGCGATGATCGATGATGAGCGGTCGTGAGAAGCTATCGGAATGAACAACAGCTGCACAAATAGTTGCCGCACGAGTCGCATTCGCAGCCATCAGCCTAAACACTCCAACCGATAATCGATCGGCCATCCTCGCCTCACCCGAGTAGATACAGAGCATGAAGCAGGTACGTCCCTGTCGCGTCATACCTAATCGCCCCACGGAAACCTGACCGGCTCGTAAAGCGACCACGGATCCCAGTCGACGCCCCGTTCCGGACCTACCAGCCACACGTCTCCAGCTGTACGCTGAAACCCGTAGTTTTCGTTGTGCGGAAGGCCCTGAGACTGCAGCCGCACCGAAGTTTTTTCCTCTTCCGAGATTCTAGGTGTGTCCCTACACGTCGCAATCGAGACAGGGCGACGTTGACATGTCGGTTTGTCGATAGCATGGGTGACCGAAGGACCTACCATCTAACAAAGCATATACCCCTACAGACCAACTCCAGAAACATGAAGACCCCGCTACGGACAGCCTGGAATATGAGCATCTCAAAGAACACTCGTACGGCCTCGTCCGCCTCGCCCTCTACTCCGCACCACTCATGCACCGCTCAACAAACCCACTCCGACTCGACAGCCACTGCCGCTTCAGGTGCTCTCTCTCAGGATGTTTCCGGTGTCAGCAAGTATAATTCCCTCTCTCATAGTCGCGTCGGATGTGATGAGTCAGACTGCGACGATATGCCGGAGTACCGGAGTCAGGTGGGCATTTTATTGTCGGGGAGTGATAGCGCTAATGTGGACAATCTCAGGATTGAGAATCCGGAAGAGATCGCTATATCTGAACAGAGATAGATGGATGGACATCTTTGGGACTCGCCAGGTCAGCTCGATTGATGGACCACTGTACATGCACCCGCTAATCTTCTTTCCGCAGTGATCTGAAGCCCCTCCGGATGCCCCTTCATTCAAAGAAATCAAGTGACGCCCGAAGTGTGGCCACATCCTCATCAAATCCAAGGAGAAACCCAGTCCGTGCGGTGCAGAATCAAGGTCAGCACTATGAGTTGCCACTGCTCATGGTGTCTCCCTTCCCTTCTTCGACAACTCCGTTACCGTGGTGCACACTGCAAGACGTTCCATTAGGCTGGGTGTTACGTGGGAAGAAAACAAGGATTCTGTGTCGAATAATCCCGTTATGGTTGGAGAACGAACCCACCCATTCGTCTTGCCACTCACGAACCCGATATATGATCCCATACAAAGTTGGCTCAACGTCTTATGGTCTCCCCTCCCAACTACGACTACGACTGTTCCAACGGACAAGTCCGGTGTGACTCCTCGACCAGTGAAGCGACGTCCGCCATTCGCAATCACACCGCCGACGTTCACATTCAGCGTTACCGCGTCCGCCGAGGCTGGGGATTATTACGACGAGGGTGGTGATGATATGGTTGAGGACGTAGTAGATAAACGGACGACGTTCGCCGCTGTAACGTGACCGATCGAAGGACTTCCTATCGGACAAAACGCAAACCCCTTCAAACCAACCTCAGGAATACGAAGATTCCGCTCCGGGTAGCCCGCAGTTCAAACGTATCAAAGCATACTTCAAATTCCTCATACGTCTCTCGTCTGCTTCATCCTCAGCTCCTCACCACCCACGTACCGTCCAACACGCCCACGCTAATCCGATAACCGCAGCCACTTCATCAGTGTTCTCTCTCGGGATGTTCCCAGCGTCAACAGTCCCCCTCTTGTAGCCGCGTTGGACGTGATAAGTCAAATCACGACGAGATTATGGAATCCCGGAGTCAAACGGTCATTTTGTCGACGGGAGTGATAGCATCAACGCGGATAATCTTTTCAGAATCGGGAGTCTGGCGGAGATTGTTGCACTGGAACAGGGGTGGATCAATAGCTGGAAATCCTTTGAGTCGGTACTCGCCAGGTTAGCTTTACGGACAGTTCGTCGTGTGTACACTCGCTGATCTTCTTTCCGCCGTAATCTGAAACCTCGACAGATGCTCCTTCACTTGAAGAAATCTATCCGATGCCTGACGTATCACCGCATCCTCGCTGAACCCGAGCCGAAACCCAATCCATGCAGTCCAAGACCAAGATCAACCCTACGAGTTACCTCCCACTCATGGGCATCTCACTTCCATTCCTCGACGACCTCACAATCGCGGGATGCGCGACAAAACGTTCTATTAGACCGGGGAGAAAATAAGAATTCTACGTTGGATAATCCCACCATGGTCGGAGGACAAATCCACCCGTTCGCCTTGTCATTTACGAATCCGGTGCACGACCCCACACAAATTCAGCCCAACGACTTATGGCTCCATCCCCCCACTACGACTACGGCTGTCCCAGCGGACGAGTCTCGTACAACTCCTCGATCAGAGAAGCGACATCTGACATTTGTGATCACACTACCAACGTTCACGTTCAGCGTCATCGCGTTCGCTGAAGCTTGGGAGTACGACGAGGATGGAGGCGATATGGTTGGGGACGAATGCACGAGTTGGGTTGATGACAGAAGATAAGCTTCCGCCTTGAGCTGGACTGCCTCTTGTCCAGGTGGAAAGATGAAAACTATGGGAGTTTTGGAGAGGAAGGCGAATACTACCTATATCAGCCGGGAAGTGGCAATCGGAAAGGAAGCCTACTAAAGAAGATGCAAAGGTATCAGGATATTTGCCCCTCGCACGTCAGTTGTTGATCGGCACATCCTCTAGTTCCTCATGATGGTCGCGTTCGCGTATCGGGACGATGAAGTGGACGATATGGATATCGGGGACGAGGATGGAGACGGTGATGAATCCCCGGTTCTGACCACGAACCTGCCGAGTTCCTCACCTGCGAAAGCGAAAAACATTTTCGGATTACATCGCTGTCAATTGGCGATGATTGCGCGGAGGATCTGGAGTGGGAGGGGTCTGTGGAAGAGAGATGTTGGGGGTCCCTGAGCGATAGTGGAGAAGACAGCATTGTCTGTGTGTGCGATGTCTACACCCCCAGACTACACAACGCTTACGACGATACGAAACCTGACAGACGGCAGTAGCGTGGATCGAGCGTGATATGTATATAGGTCAGGTCAGGCTGATTCTTCGAGTTTTGACTCGTTCCGCAATACATAAACGCGTTGGACGGTCAAATCCTGGCTGCCAAACAACTCAAAGTAATGAATCTATCTTTAATGTACCCTCAGGATACAGGTGTTCATACCAAGCTAATAGAACTCCTGCCTCAAGCACTGATTATCCTGGACTATCTGTTGATCATTGGCTTGGTCCTTAATGACTTTCCAATAATGGGGAGACCTAAGAGCCTGAGAACTTCAAGGGGTTTGTGTCCTGAGAAGACTGACTAGGGAGTAGGACTGTAAGATGAATACCTTGATGGTTAATTGTGTAATGCAGACTGAGTGTTTTATTTATCTGGTAAGAAGATTTTTGAGACATAGAATTGCAGATATACATGGATAGAATACATAAGCTACAGTTCCCTAATGAAGTAAATGATTGCAGTCCAGAATCAACACTTCTCCAGAGTCATAACCAACAACCAGATACTGGCCATCCCACTGTGCATCTGTACACCTTGCAAGTCTTGGAGGCAGTTGGAGAACTACCTTTTTAGTAATTGTATCCTGGATTCCAGGTAGAGGTGACCTCTTGATCCTAATACCACCAATAAAATCCAGGCGGGGCCCATTTCTGGATGTGTCTGATAACTTAACAGGAGAGGAGCCTATAATTCCAAAGTCCCACCCTAGGATTCCTTTTGGGGGAGGGAGGTGAATCCAGACTCTTAAGCCATCAATAGCCAGGAAGGGATTACCATAAATGGAACCATTACTAAGCTGCACTTCCCCTACAACCTCTCCTGTCCATAGTGACCAGGCTTGAATAGAGGGGTAGTATAAACAAAAAACTTTAGATCCATCCCCTGATGCCCTGAAGTCCATAATCTCATCCATAGCCACATCCACTGTTCTGAGGAGTTTCCCTTTCTCAACATCCCAGATACAGATCTTCTTATCTGTATACCAAACAGAAGTCAACCTGCCATCAGTCAAGCAGGTATCCATCCACTGGGAATCTTTAGCCTGAGTTTGGAAGGATGCCTTGCAGGAGCCAGTTGAGATATCCCAGATCCCCACCATTCCATCTGAATGGCTTGAAATTGCAATACCATCTTTTGCCTGCAGAGTGATGGATTTGACTGCAGCCAAAGTGAGGGATGTGGAATTTGGATTGGCTGGAATGGAGTCTGTGGATGAGGCACCAATCTGCCAGAACCTGACTGATTTGTCCCAGGATGTTGAGATGAGGGAGGAGGGGGAGGAAAATGCAAGGGAGGTAATATCTCCACCATGGCCAATGAAGGTCTCAAGGGGGTGGGGGTCTGAGCTGGTGATGTCCCAAACATAGATAGTCCTAACAGCAGCCACTGCAATAACCCTATTATCAGGAGAAAAGCAACAACACTCAATCTTCAAATTGGGCACAGAGAATTTGGCCACAATTACTTTGGAATCATGGTTTTGGACCTCAACAACTGATTTATTGCATACAACAAGCTGGGTACCATCCAGGGAGAAAGCAATGTGAGAACCATCAGATTTAGATGCAATTCTCTGACCATCAATGTTCCACTGCTGGATTTTGCCACCAGATGAAGATATGAGGAGTTTAGGGTCCAAGGGAGAGAAGCAAACACAGCCCACCCGAATATTTTGGTTTATAATGTGATGACACTCCCCTGTCTGGATGTTCCACAATTGAATTGTCCTGTCATGAGATGCTGAAGCAATTGTGGTGTGGTCTGCTGAGATGGAGACAGAAACAACCCAGCCTGTATGGCCCTGGAAGGTCCTGACAACCCCACCAGTCTGCATATCCCAGAGCTTGATAGTCATGTCTTCACTACCAGATACAAGTGATGTCCCATCTAGTGAGAAGACAAGGGATCTCACTGAATTTTTGTGCCCAGAAAGAATGGCCATCTGGATGCCTGTGATGGCATTGAGAATGACAATGTAACCAGAATATAAACCAATTGCAACTGCATCCTTCCAGCATGCAAGGACTTGTGGGTTATGATCAAACAGGACTGCACGGAAACATGCTCCCCATCCAACTGAGACCCCCTTAACCACCTTAATCTCTTGTGAGAACTCTGCACTGTAGTATTGATGGAGCCAGGATGAAGAAGGGGAAATTGGCAGGGCAAAAGAATAGATATAGGAGGGTGAGACACAGAGCATGTCAAGGTGCTCTAGAATGAGCCTCTGGCTATCAGCTGTCCACTGGCATATGACTCCTGTCTAAATAAGTGTCAGCACAAGTCTAAGCAAATAGTTCTGCACAGCACTCACCAAAGCACACCATTGCTCAACATCATTTATGGCATGCACTCCCACTCCAAGATTCCCTGTGAGTGCAAGGACCTCAATCCAATATGGCAAACATGTTGTGAAGAATTGGTTGGTTCCCTTCTCCACTTCCTTGATGTGGGAGCTGCTGACAGGGATCTCCAAAAGGTGCTTTGTCCAGAAGCAACAAGCATATTTCAGGGCATCTCCAATCTGGTCCTTGCAATGAGCAGAAAGATCCTTGACCTCACTGAGAACAGCATGGTCATCCAGGTTGCAGATATTCTTCTTCAACCCTCTCCTCATCAGGTTAAGACATGAGAGTAGGATTTCTGCATGTTGGACTGCAGGCTCTATAAGGAACCTTTTGTCTTTGCACCGGACTGGATCTGTGAGGAAGTCAGGAAATGACTTATGGAAGGCTTGAATGGGGTCTTCTGTGTTCTCAGGAATGAGAAGAAGGGAATGGAGGGAAGAGAGGGTAGTTGAGATGCTGGACACTCCCAGGAGGTCTGAGAGTGCCCTTGCTGAGAGAGGGTTGAGCACAAGCAACACTGCCCCAACCACAGTCCTGAAGCGGGAGTAGATCTCAGTATCTGCATCTACATCATCAACTGCCTGCTTCAGGACCTGGGTGTAAAGGAGGTCAATCCCAGACCTTCCTTCTTGAGCAGTACTTTGTGGGAGAGAGATGATCCGGTCCAACTGTTCAGTGAGTGTGCGATTCCTTGATGTGATAAGTTTGACAACAGTTGAGGCATAGATGAAGAATCCTGCTGCCTTTTCGCAAAGAGTGCTGATGTCAGATGAGTTGGGCCAATTTGGTGTGAGGTCACAGTCACTTCGGGCTTTAGCAATGTCGGTCAACCGGGTCCTGAAGAACAGCTTGATATCACCATCCACCAAGGAACGTTTGACATCATGCAGCCTCAGAACTTCTGTGATGGGTTGGAGTGACTTGAGACGAAATCCAGAGCGGATCCGAGACTCCGGACGACCGGTGATAAAGAACTTGACGTTCGGGATCTTGTCCACATAACGAGAGAGTACGGAAAGAATGGCTGAGGCGGGTTCTTCGTCCTTGCACTCGTCCAGGGCATCGATGATGACAAGTGTCTGGATCCGAGTGGCCCTCAGTGGGTCAACGATGATGCTCTCCATCTGAGAGCAAAGAGTTTCTTGTCTAATGTTAGGATTGGCCTTCAAGACTTGGACCAATCGCTCTCGAAACGGGAGGTACCGATAGGCGAGTTGGAAAGCAAGGGTTGGGAAGATTGCTTGAAGGTTCCTTCTACCCTCAAAATTTCGCGAGCAAAAGAAGCTCGCACCGAGCTTTCCAGCCGCGAAGCTGATCTCGGCGAACGTCTGGGCAATGGTCGATTTTCCGGTCCCCGCGAGGCCGTTGAGCCAGAACACCCGGTGGTCTTGTTTGTCTCCCAGCCAGCGTTCAAGCTGCAGAAGTATGTCCATTCTAGTTCCCCTCAAGCACTCCTGTCTGTTCCCGGAACGGTGCCCTGCGTCAGCGGTGGGACGCATCTTTTCCAGAAGTTCGCGGGCCACATCTCCCTATTCGCAAGTTAATACAAAAGGTGGGACCGCAAGGGAGCGAGACTCACAATCTTCTGACAGTTCTCATTGTAGATGTCTCGTTGCACTGAGGTCTAAACATATGTTAGCTACGACCGGAGCAAGTTCTTGGGAGGACAAACCTGATAGTCCATCATAGCATAACGAATATCCTGCACCAGTTCATTAAGCTTCTGCGCATTCTCGGGTTTTTCGAGGAAAAGCGCGAGATTCTTCTGAGTCGTCATCGAGTCCATATCCTGGCCAATCTCTTTCAATCTCCTGCCGATACCCGTGCATCAGACTTTGTTCTCGATCTGAGAGAATGTGGACTCACCCTTCCAGCTCGTTTGTCCTCTCCAGCTCGTTGGCGTCACTCGTAGGTGTGGAGAGCGATTCAGAAAGCATTCTGACCCTCGGCGCCAATAATTCTATGACATTTTCGTTCACCTCTGTTCCCTAGAGCGAGCGTAAGCATTGTGAAACGAGTGCGGGGGAAGGAGACCATACCTCGCAGTTGTCGAGAATGGAGCAGAGGGATTTCGCGACAGATTTGAGAAGACCGTAGCCACCTGGCGAGTCTCTCACTTCACGGAGCAATTCTGCCGTGGGGGAGACCGTAGGCTTGGGGTTCGATTTCTTCTCGTCCGTGGCGGCGCTCGGTTGGAGGGACTCGTCGGGACGAACGACTTCCAGTCCGTGGTCAGGAAGCGCAGAGGTGTCTACATTGTCAGAAGGGACGATCAGACACAGCAGCCAAAGCAACCATGTTCACGTACTGTCGGGTTCCGCACAATGGGAGATCGGAGTAGATGGAGATGGATCAACCGCCTCGAGTCCTCCGCTGCGCCCACCTCCCACCGGGTTTTGGTGTGAATCCTTCTGGCTGGCTTCCCCTCCGTCGACCTCTGCTTCTCCCCCTTCCTGACGATTATCGTTTCCACGCACTGGCGTAGATTCCGGTCCATCTGGCTGAGGGGGTCGAACCGTCGAAGAAGCTTGCCCTCCAGCTGCGTCGGCTCTATTCCCCTCTCGGTCGTGACTTTCGTCCGCTACGACGCGAGGCTCTGGTTGAGGAAGAGAGCTCGTTGAGTCAGCCCTCCCCTCACCGGGATTAGCCCCCGTCCCGTCCGGCTTGCGTTTTCTCCCGATGAGTCGCTGCTTGAATTTCTTCTTTGTTCTGGAGAATGAGGCTTGTATGTTGTCCATGTCGATGTTAGATGGATTGGCGTAGATGGTGGTGCGATGGTGGATGATTGGCCTCGTGGCCTTGACGCCCAAGCGCGGGTGCACTGCGTGATCCTGCCGATGCCGAATACTTCTCGCAATCGTCGCCTCCTCTCACGGTGTCGAAGAGAACAACCTCGATGGTTGTTCCCCACCATATCGGACGGAATAAATCTCCCCGACGAGTTCTGCGTTCTTTTCCAGATGTGCCGAAGCGACGAGTCCACCACGATGTTTCCACCACTCCGAGATTGTCTTTGCCCCAAGTTGTCTCACCCCCTCTACGCCACCGAAGACCGTGTTTGACCTTGCTTGATTGCTGCGTCAAGATGACCAACCAGACGCCGCAGAGGAGGCCGGATCCCGCGCGATCGATCTGGTTCCCGAGAGGGGCGGCCAACCTCCGGTCCGCCGACGTTATCGCATTCTTGGCGAGACATGCCGTTCCAAGGGAAGGCCATTCACCATTTCGAGACGGCCCTAGGAACTGTGCCATCCTCCTTCTGCTAGCATGATCCGCTGGCTCGGGTCCATCGCTCCCTCGCCCACAGGCTATTTTTCGATGAAGACGGGCTCGACAGTCCACACGCTCACATCGAACGAGCCGAATCACGCGCAGACAATGATACGTACCACCTGGGTCGTGCGGTGGAGCCGTAGGCTGGGCTTTGAATCAAGGGCGTCTGTTTGAGGAGGCAAGACACTCTACGATCCTGAAGTTCGTGGGCCGCGGAGGACGTGGAGGACTGTAGGAAGTTCGTCCGGCGGGTAAACAGGGAAACGAATAATGGTAAGCTCGTGCGGACGGTGCTGCCTTCTGCGCATGCCAACGTTTCTTTTCGAGCCTGGGAGCCGGGTGGTAGCCTTGACAATTGCGTCGAGTTCTTCAGACACGTCCCCCCGCGGGTCGTAGGTGCCCCATCCTCTCTTGCCGTCCGCCGCGATCTCCTCCGATACGACTACCATCCCTGACTCCCCTATTGATTTCTACCATACTCGCGTCCCACTGCTTGTCGTCGATCTGCATTTCAGGTTGTCCGTTTCACTGTCCCCCCGGCATCGCGCTTGTTTTTGCATCTGTGTATCCTACGTACTGGCTGTGATTTGGTCTAGCAATACCACGACTTTCGGGCCGCTCACCTTGGCCGCTATGCTGCAGACATTTGTTGCCGCCTGAAGACAATAAATCTTGATTCCGATGTCACATTTGCCGCGATTCCGGATGCTCCGACCCCCGCTAAGTCGATTAGCGGTTCGTCGGCATCGCCCAACGTCCCCTACGAAGAGTATGCCTCCAGACGTGGTCAAGTCCTCAGACCGGCTCCCTTGATCCGTTAACACGGAAGCCCTGGGGGTGTAATGATGCAACCACCTCATCGCCAACTCTTCAGAGGACGGGGGTAACGGCGAAATCGGGAGACATACGGTCCCGGAGGTAATATAATCGGCCAAGAGTAAAATACAACAAAGCAGCTGTAGCAGGAAGATATAAAGTGTGTACTCGATAACACGCCTCAAAATCTCGCAGAGTGACTCATCATCCGGAATTCGTCCTCTCCCGCTGCCGTGATCAGGCCCAAGAGTCCGCCCCGAAGATTTCCTTCGTATCAATGATGTGGTGTCCACGAGCGGAGTTGGGGTGTTCGGATTCGGAGTATGATCCTCGCCTGGTTCCGGACCATCCTGCACCTTCTCCGTCTCGTCATCGGGTCTGATCTTGACGAGTCTCGTCTACCGTAACCCACACCACACACTGCTAACCCAAGCGAGCACCCAACCCAAACATCCCTAACATTCCTTCCATCCGCGGTCCAGTCCAAGGGCCTGCGACTTCCAGCGCTCGTTAAGGTGGCTGTCACGGTTCCAGAATTCTTGCCACTGGGCTTGAGATCTTCAGCAGTCCTGGGGAACTTTCCTCGCGACGCGACAAACCTCGGGGGATTTATTAGACTCCTGGGAGGGTTCATCCTGTAGGAAATTGAAGAGGGCGCTGCAATTCTTTAGGCTATAAAAGTGTCCGATACGCGTTCCGACGGATGGAGACCGGGTGGAACACCAGTGGACATCAAGTCACCATGGTTTCTCACTACCATCTACAGGGGGGGCTGAGGACAGGCGGGATCCTGAAAAAGGTAAATCCTGACCTCTTTACGTGACGTTTCGACACCAAGCTATTATCTCTCCCAGTCCTGTTGCAACCGGGGGAGGTACTACATCCACTCTGCATAGTTACACCCTTGTTCGCTTCACATTTGCAATCTCGAACAACACGGTGCATCTAATTTTCACCGTGAGTATCCTGGTAACTATTGATGGGATCGGATTTACTTGGGGGATTTGCAGGTTCTGGATTGTCTGCATCGTCGAGATCAGGTTTGAGAAGCCGTCGATAATGAGGGGCACTGGGATAACGTTTAGACGGAACTGTAAGTCAACGGCACCAGAACATGGGCTGCGCACCTGCTGCTCTTTGATACACCCCCGACTGTGAATATCCCTGGCAATCCCATCTTTCCGACCCATCTCTCAAGAACGCCGGTGTTCGTGCCGATCCGGGCGGTACGAGATGTGCATAAAGTGATTCAGGGTGGCTGCCAGGATTGGTCGTTGACCTATTGCCTGCAGAAATATTCCTTGCGAGTCAAAATATGCTTGAAGGTTTCGCCTGGAGGAAACACCCATTAGGACAAATATGACATAGAGCTGTGGGCGAAACGTGGATGCCGTCAAGTACATACATCACCCAAGACCAGAATCAGGTGGTAAGGGTGGGATTGAGGATCAAGAGGGTGCGGGGTACTGTCGAGCATGACGCGGTATCCTTTGAGGTTGGAGGCGGAGGAGAATCGGAGGAGTGCAAATGGAGTTGTCGTCAATCCAGTTTGCCCTCCCGAGAATGCGTCTCCAGGAATCAAATACCAGGGGTCTCGGGTGACGTCGCCATGGTCCATGACGAGGGGGAAGCTGATTCGAATGGAGGTGGCGAGGGTTGACTTCGCGGGTGTCACGGGAGGCTTCTTCGTCCCTCCATCAGTTGTAGAGTCGTGTCATCTGGGCTTTAGAAGGCCGAACGAGGATAGAGAGATGGTCTCGAGTAGCCTTGGCGTTATTCGCTGGTTGTTGGTCGTGCGATGATCGATGATGAGCGGTCGTGAGAAGCGCTATCGGACTAAACAACAGCCGCACAAATAGTTGCCGCACGAGTCGCATTCGCAGCCATCAGCCTAAACACTCCAACCGATAATCGATCGGCCATCCTCGCCTCACCCGAGTAGATACAGAGCATGAAGCAGGTACGTCCCTGTCGCGTCATACCTAATCGCCCCACGGAAACCTGACCGGCTCGTAAAGCGACCACGGATCCCAGTCGACGCCCCGTTCCGGACCTACCAGCCACACGTCTCCAGCTGTACGCTGAAACCCGTAGTTTTCGTTGTGCGGAAGGCCCTGAGACTGCAGCCGCACCGAAGTTTTTTCCTCTTCCGAGATTCTAGGTGTGTCCCTACACGTCGCAATCGAGACAGGGCGACGTTGACATGTCGGTTTGTCGATAGCATGGATGACCGAAGGACCTACCATCTAACAAAGTACAAACCCCTCCAGATCAACTCCAGAAACATGAAGATCCCGCTCCAGACAGCCTGGAATCTGAACGTCTCAAAGAATACTCGTACGTGCCTCGTCCGCCTCGTCCTCTACTCCGCACCACTCATGCACCGCTCAACAAACCTACTCCGACCCGATAGCCACTGCCGCTTCAGGTGCTCTCTCTCGGGATGTTCCTGGTGTCAGCAAGTATAATTCCCTCTCTCGTAGTTGTGTCGGATGTCATGAGTCAGACTGCGACGAGATGCCGGAGTACTGGAGTTGGGCGGGCATTTTATGTTCAGGGAGTGATGGCGCTAATGTGGACAATCTCAGGATTGATAATCAGGAAGAGATTGCTGCATCTGAACAGAGATGGATGGATGGATATCTTTGGGACTCGCTAGGTCAGCTCGATTGATGGACCACTGTACATGCACCCACTAATCTTCTTTCCGCAGTGACCTGAAGCCCCTCCGGATGCCCCTTCGTTTGAAGAAATCAAGCAACGTCCGAAGTGTGGCTACATTCTCATCAAACCCGGGGAGAAACCCAGTCCGTGCGGTGCAGAATCAAGGTCAGCGCTATGAGTTGCCACTGCTCATGGTGTCTCCCTTCCCTTCTTCGACAACTCCGTTACCGTGGACGTCTTATGGTCTCCCCTCCCAACTACGACTACGACCGTTCCAACGGACAAGTCCGGTGTGACTCCTCGACCAGTGAAGCGACGTCCGCCATTCGCAATCACACCACCGACGTTCACATTCAGCGTTACCGCGTCCGCCGAGGCTGGGGAATACTACGACGAGGATGGTGATGATATGGTTGAGGACGTAGTAGATAAACGGACGACGTTCGCCGCTGTAACGTGAGCGATCGAAGGACTTCCCATCGGACAAAACGCAAACCCCTTCAAACCAAGCTCAGAAATACGAAGATTCCGCTCCAGGTAGCCCGGAGTTCAAACATATCAAAGCATACTTCAAATTCTTCATACGTCTCTCGTCTGCTTCATCCTCAGCTCCTCACCCACGTACCGTCCAACTCGCCCACGCTAATCCGATAACCGCAGCCGCTTCATCAGTGTTCTCTCTTCGGGATGTTCCTAGCGTCAACAGTCCCTCCTCTTGTAGCCGCGTTGGATGTGATAAGTCAAATCGCAACGAGATTATGGAATCCCGGAGTCAAACGGTCATTTTGTCGACGGGAGTGATAGCGTCAACGCGGATAATCTTCTCAGAATCGAGAGTCTGGCGGAGATTGTTGCACTGGAACAGGGATGGATCAATAGCTGGAAATCTCGCCAGGTTAGCTTTACTGACAGTTCGTCGTGTGTACACTCGCTGATCTTCTTTCCGCCGTAATCTGGACCCTCGACAGATGCTCCTTCACTTGAAGAAATCTATCCGATGCCTGACGTATCACCGCATCCTCACCGAACCCAAGCCGAAACCCAATCCATGCAGTCCAAGACCAAGGTCAACCCTACGAGTTACCCCCCACTCATGGGCATCTCACTTCCATTCCTCGACGACCTCACAATCGCGGGATGCGCGACAAAACGTTCTATTAGACCGGGGAGAAAATAATAATTCTACGTTGGATAATCCCACCGTGGTCGGAGGACAAATCCACCCGTTCGCCTTGTCATTTACGAATCCGGTGCATGACCCCACACAAATTCAGCCCAACGACTTATGGCTCCATCCCCCCACTACGACTACGGCTGTCCCAGCGGACGAGTCTCGTACAACTCCTCGATCAGAGAAGCGACATCTGACATTTGTGATCGCATTACCAACGTTCACGTTCAGCGTCATCGCGTTCATCAGGGAAAGGGAAATCTACTTTTCTCTCACTTATTTCAATCTTTTCGTAAGAAAAGGTGGAGAAAAGAGAAAAGTACGTACTTATATAAGTTATGTTGTGAATCTATATAAGTTGGGGCCCGAAAAGTGAAGGAAAAGTGCTAAATAAGTGAGAAAAGATGAAGATAAGTGAAGATAAGTTCATCGCCGAAATAAGTATTTTGCTCTTTTGCTGATGCTTCGCTGAAGCTTGGGAGTACGACGAGGATGGAGGCGATATGGTTGGGGACGGATGCATGAGTTGGGTTGATGACAGAAGATATGCTTCCACCTTGAGCTGGACTGCCTCTTGCCAAGGTGGAAAGATAAAAACTACGGGAGTTTTGGAGAGGAAGGCGGACGCTACTTATATCAGCAGGGAAGTGGTAATCGGAAAGGAAGCCTACTAAAGAAGATGCAAAGGTATCAGGATATTTGCCCCTCGCACGTCAGTTGTTGATCGGCACATCCTCTAGTTTCTCATGATGGTCGCGTTCGCGTATCGGGACGATGAAGTAGACGATATGGATATCGGGGACGAGGATGGAGACGGTGATGAATCCCCAGTTCTGATCACGAACCTGCCGAGTTCCTCACCTGCGAAAGCGAAAAACATTTTCGGATTACGTCGCTGTTAATTGGCGATAATTACGCAGAGGATCTGGAGTGGGAGGGGTCTGTGGAAGAGAGATGTCGGGGGTCCCCGAGCGATAGCAGAGAAGACAGCATCGTCTGTGTGTGCGATGTCTACACCCCCAGACTACACAACGCTTGCGACAATACGAAACCTGACAGACGGCAGTAGCGTGGATCGAGCGTGATACGTATATAGGTCAGGTCAGGCTGATTCTTTGAGTTTTGGCTCGTTCCGCAATACATAAATGTGTTGGACGGTCAAATCCTGGCTGCCAAACAACTCGAAGTAATGAATCTATCTTTAATGTACCCTCAGGATACAGGTGTTCATACCAAGCTAATAGAATATCCTGGACTATCTGTTGATCATTGGCTTGGTCCTTAATGGCTTCCCAATAATGGGGAGACCTAAGAGCCTGAGAACTTCAAGGGGTTTGTGTCCTGAGAAGACTGACTATGGAGTAGGACTGTAAGATGAATACCTTGGTGGTTAATTGTGTAATGCAGACTGAGTGTTTTATTTATCTGGTAAGAAGATTTTTGAGACATAGAACTGCAGATATACATGGATAGAATACATAAGCTACAGTTCCCTAATGAAGTAAATGATTGCAATCCAGAATCAACACTTCTCCAGAATCATAACCAACAACCAGATACTGGCCATCCCACTGTGCATCTGTACACCTTGCAAGTCTTGGAGGCAGTTGGAGAACTACCTTTTTAGTAATTGTATCCTGGATTCCAGGTAGAGGTGACCTCTTGATCCTAATACCACCAATAAAATCCAGGCGGAGCCTGTTTTGAGATGTATATGATAGTTCAACAGGAGAGGAGTGTCAGCATGTTTCGCTGTCATGAAGAAAAAGCCAATTTAAAAATTTTATAAACAAGAAAATCACAAATCATTCACGAGATCTCTATGACCAACTTGAATCATCACACCCTTTTACCTCCATTCCCTTCCCTCTCACGATCACAATGCAACAAGACAAATAAGATGATATTCCAAGCTATGACTGCAAACAGTCATGACCCGATCACAAGGCTCTTTGGCCTCCACTACAAGACAAGTACTAGTGGTCAAGATTACCTTCGAGGTTGACGACATCTCCCTGGTCCTCAGCTAGAAGACCCTCTGCCATCTCCCCCATGTGTCAGGGCCACTCTGCGCCTAGACACTCCAGGAGACGACTCTTCGCTATGAGTCACTAACCGGTTCTTGAGTAGCTTGCCCTTGCTGGACAGAGACAACAATGAGCCTCAACAGAGGATAGAGGTCTTCAAACCTAAGATGGGTTTCTGATGCTGAGGGGGAGCGAACACTAGGCTGATGTGCCGAGGAAGCTTAAGGAGCAACGAGGATAGAAGGGAGGAGATGATAGAGTGGAAGAGAACAGGCCTGACGTCCTGTTTCTTACAGTAGTCTCTGAACTTGTCCAAAGAGCGTCTTCAGGCAGAGGAAATCCTGTAATAACAAAACTAAAGAATACAAGTGCTATCTGGAGTCCTTATATACTACCAGAGTGGCCTGTGACATGTGACTGTGACATGAGATCATAATCGGAGTAAATGTGGGTCGTGGGAATATTATGATATCATGATCGGAGTGAAAGTGGGTCGTGGGAATATTATGATATCATGATCGGAGTGAAAGTGGGTCGTGGGAAAATAAGAACAAAGGGAAATGAATCGTGAGAACTTTTCATGACAAAGAAGAACTGCGGGGCGTGGGAACAACCAATGGGAAAATAGATGAGGTGGCACCACTTGTGTTGGCAAGGAGATTGATGGCAACAGTGGTGACGTGTCCTGGTTTGGGAGAGGCGGATAAAAGGGGACGTCCTAGGGCGACAACTCATCATCCGCTCGTCTTCCAAAACCAACAACCCTAGCCGCTTCTCAACAACTCTTCGCTTCTCCTACTATCACCATGCCTCGAATTGCCCAGACCATCTACCGTATCCACGAGGTTTCCGTCTCTCGTTCCGACCAGGGAAGGTACCCCCATTCTCGTGCCAATGTTATCGACCCTTATCCTCGGAACACCACCATCATCGACCGTCTGGATGGACCAGGGAACGGGTACCTCGATTTGTACCAAAACGACTTGTACAACGAGGACTTCCTGTGGGGGACGGCCATCCAAACCGCCCGTCTTCAGAACGAGCGTCGGTTGGGTCATCCAAAGAGGGATAGGACCTTAGATCGTCTGATTACTATGGGGGTTCAGGATTTGTGCTCCAGTCGGGAACCAGGTATGTCGGTGAGGGGGAGAAATGTTCCGACCAGCATGGAGATGAGGCACACGTCCTCTATTGCGAGCCGGTTGCTCAGCCGGATTGATGTCTTGGAGAGGGAGGTAGGGCATCGAACGTCTTTGGTTAAAAGACATTTGGCTAACCCTTCTCTTTAGGTGACCCGTGAGCGCGAGGAGCGTAGGGAGATGGAGAAGGCCTTCATGGCTCAGGCTTCCAAGGTGGAGGAGGTCTTCCAACAAAACTGGGACTTGTCCCAACGCCTGACCGACCTGGAGAAGTTGTGGTGTGCTGAGGAGCAGTTCACCATGGAACTTCGTGGGCGTGTGGAATCCCTACAGGTGCGCTGGTCCCTTTGGGGTGTTTGTAACCTTATTGACGACCAGTGTTTAGGATCAGATCTGCAAGTGTGGCTTGTCCGGGAGTCGGGATGTTCCCATCGAGGTGATGACGTCCAACGCCGCCCTGAGGAAGCATTGCTGACGTTGTCAATAGGTCCTTGACGATGAGTTGGAGTACGTCTCTGTGATGTCGGAACAGCCTGTGTTGGACCAGGAAAGTCTCCTCGAGGTACTTCGTGGTTCCTGGACCGTTTTGTTGTCAGGAAGCTCACTTAGTATCTCTTAGGTCGCTCGTTGCTCGGGGTGCACTGGAGAGTCGTCCAGTGTGCCTTCGCCCGATCCCGTGCCAGTGATGGCTGAGATCCTGCCGGTTCGTATCGGTCAGCGCGCTCGTCGTACTGGTCGTAAGCAGCCTCTGATGGGGTGTCTCTTTCTAGGCGAGTCGTCCTGGGAGCAGCGACAGGCGTCGTCGGAGGGTGGTCAACCAAGCACGTCTAGAGGACGTTCCTGTGATGACTCCTCCATGGGTGGAGAGTCCGGGTCGGCTGGGGGAGTTACCCGAGCATGGTCCACCTAGTCGGTATGAGTTGGAGAGGATCCTGCTGGGGTATGACGTCCTCAGATGGTCCTCCTACGCCGAGTTCCGTGAGGCCGTGCGTCTGGAAGCAGAGATGGAGTGGATGGTAGACACTCTTGTAGACACTCATCTCGCTTTCGCGAATCTTCCCGAGTAGGCGTCCATAGAATGATACCCCTTTTCTTGTGTCATGAAGTGTGAAAGGAAATGTCCGAATAAGGAATGTGGGGGTTTTTAAAGGTAAAAGAGTCCAAAGGATGTGGAGACATAAGGAAAAAGAAGTCCGAAAATCGTGCGCGATGACACCATGGATGAATGCCCTCCAACCAATCCCGCCTTGCGGATAATGTGTTCATTCAACAGCAACAGAGCAAGATGGTGAACTTGAACTGAATCCATCACTTGACTCAGTGAGCTGAGGATCAACCGGACCTGAAGACCCCGAGCCCCCATATCCATGAGAGTCACCCTCATCTGCAGCGGACTCATCAGCATTGGAGCCTCGGCTTGAAGGAGATCAGATGTTCTCACCAGTGGCCCCAAGGTATCGACACCAAAGATCCTTGGTTGCTGGTAAACCTCGGAGGTTGCCTAAGAAGTAGGCCGAAGGATGGTACAGATGGAATCTCTTCAGTTGAAGTCCCCCAGAAGATCAACGACAGCGAGGTCCACTCACTGCACTGCCAAGGATAGGCTGTTCCTCCAGGACACTTGTCATCAAGTCCTCAACCTCAGACTCCATGATCCTTGGAAGATCACAAGATCCTTCCCATCCTCCCAAGGAATCCTCCCTGATCTCACCCATCCACACGATTCTGATCTTGTGTTCCTCTTCCAAGTGTAAGGGACTCATCGACCTCTCTTCACTCAAAGTTGACTCCCCTTCCATAGGAGCATTGGTTGGTGTCAGGGCCACTCTTCACCCTAAGCTCTACCGCACCTAAGGTGCTTGTCTGGAGAACAAATCAATCCAGACACGAAGCACAACCACAACCTAGTGATCGCTTCTCCGGTAGGTGTTCCTGTAGCACAAAGGGGTTAACCCAGTAGGACAATCTCGAGCGACTTTGTCGATGAGGGCCTCAAACTGAGGGCTTATCTTGAAGAGCGTTGGTTCTTGACTTGATGGGAGTGAAGGGTAAACAACGGTTAAGAGATACAACTGAGTGGAGGAGAGCAAGAGGAGTGCTGGGGTTTCTTCCAAGGGAATGATCTCGGCTTGTCCGTAACAGCGCAGAGGGCTGAGAAGGGGAGAGGATTTCCTGGAATTGCAAAGCTAAGGAAATACCAGCCACAATCTGGCTACCTATATACTGAAGAGAGGCCGTGACTGTGACAGATGTAACCGGGGCTAAGCTAAACCAGTGGAGGGAGAGAAGGAGAGAAACAATAGAAAGGAATGAATGTGTGAGAACTATGGTTTCCTAATAAGGCAAGTTGTGCCGAAAGAGGAATAGGGGTCAGGGGTTGATAAATGAATGATCAACGTGAAACAGGGGGAAAGATCAATGATGCTGATGAAGGTGAAATGCGTATGATGAGTGAATGAGATGATGCATCAAGGATGGGGATGAAACGAGTCCAAGAGGGTCCAGAATCAAAGTCCAGGTTCATGATGTCATAAACGTGTCACGATGATGCAATGAATGACATAGGGTGATGTGATGATGGCGAACGATGGTGTGATCATGGCGTTAGGATGTCGATGGGGCTGACCAAGGTGGGCGGCAAATGACGTTGTGAGTGGTGATGCAGGAGATGGGCGGTGATATGGAATAGAGTAGTCCCTTGATGATGTAAAAAGGGGCTCGGGCCGAAAGGGGTGATGGGTGGGATAGGAGAAAAGCATATAAGCAGGGCGGATATGCGATCAATCCCCATCAAACCTTTCCTTACTCTTCACCATCAACATCTCTTCATCTACACACCTGATGTCTATGCGCAATGTGGCGTCTCCTGATAGTGATGTCGGCACTCGTGCTGTATTCGTTGCTCCCGATAACACTGGGGGCAAGGGGTGGTGTCCTGGGCTGGTACATCACAAGTCCATCACAAGGACATGGACAAAGTACCAGGCAAAAACCCACCTGGTACATCTCAAGTTCATTCAGAATTTTCCCAACCAGTTTCCCTGCAGTGTTCCTGGGTCAGGAAATGGTCAGTACATTCACAGTGTTCCAGATCATGTGACCAGGGTGTCCCCATCAGGAACACCATGGGAACATTCAAAATTTTCCCAAAGAAAGTACCCAGAATTTTCCTGAGTGGCCCATTCAGAATGTTTCCTGTCCCTGGGTCAGGAAATGGCCAGTACATTTGCAGTGTTCCAGGTCATGTGACCGGGATGATCCCATCAGGAACACTGTGGGAAAATCCACAATTTTCCCAAAGAAAGTACTCAGAGTTTACCCAAGTGGCTCATTCAGAATTTCCTTTGCGATGTTCCCAGCAGTGCAATCACAGTGTTCCCAGTCAGTAAAACCCAAAACGAACCAGAACGATGGCACCGAAATGTTCCTGAGTGGCACATTCAGAATGTCCTTGAAATTCTGCCCATGGTGAACCGCTTTCGGTAAATTTTGGGTAAACTCTGGGGACACTGCAAGGACATCTCAAGGAAACTGGAAAACTGGGGACATTTTGAATGTACCCAGCATTTCCCCAAAGTTTACCCAAAATTTACCGAAAGCGGTTCACCATGGGCGGAATTTCAAGGACATTCTGAATGTGCCACTCGGGAACATTTCGGAGCCATCGTTCTGGTTCGTTTTGAGTTTTACTGACTGG
>Ga0307513_10000801_pt1 | contig 45821 bp, 47 predicted proteins | sample 15_EM_MG_FD_202174 | JGI IMG/M metagenome (GOLD analysis project Ga0307513, IMG submission 202174) | Populus trichocarpa ectomycorrhiza microbial communities from riparian zone in the Pacific Northwest, United States - 15_EM | ecosystem: Host-associated > Plants > Roots > Unclassified | place...
TAGAAAAGGACGGAAAAATGAGAGGCATGGGGGGTATAGGGGGAGATGGTATTACCAGGTGATACAGGGAGATATGTATGTAATACATGAGGGAGAATATTTTTTGCTGATGAATGGAGCAAAGATGTTGATGGAAGGGAGAATGATGGTATTGGAGGTTGAGGTGAAAAGGTTGTTGGGAGAAGTTTGCGGTCGAGCAGGGGAAGGTAGTGGATAAGGGGAAAGAGGGATGGAATAAGGCGGTGGGGATGAGGGAGGAGAGGGCAATAGAGGAGGAGTTTGAGAAGGAAGCAAATGCTTTCTTCTATGAGATGTGGATGAAGAGTGACTTAGAGAGGACGGATGAGGGAGTGGATTTTAGCAAGCCTGGTGATAGTGGAGGAATGGTTTTTAAGTTTTGATGTATTTTGGCAAGGTCCAAAGGGGTATTTGGGACTGTAGGTATTGTTTGACAGGCAATAAGCTTTAGAGTCGCATAAGTTGCCTTGAAAGGAAAAAGTTTATAAGAAAAAAGTTTTTGTACAGCCAACGCCAAGCAATTAACTGAATGAGAGCGAGAGAAGACAAAATAGAGAAACTGAAAAAAATTAGAGATAAAACAATGGATATGGGTATTAAAGGCTGGACAGGAGTTGACTTTTTATTTTATTTTTACATTTATATATATTCATAACTTATCCTTATATGTTTCTCTCTCTTTCTCATATTTTTTTACTTTTTTTTCTTAGTATTCTTACCATTCATTTTTTTTGCTGCTTGTTTTCTGGTGTTTTTCTATTCAAGCAAATCTATGTCTTAGGCCACCCCTGTATTTGTTGGACTGTACGAAAACATCCCCCCTGGTACTTGTATAATATTATTATAATACCGGTATAATGGTGTAGATTTTTTGGTGAATAGCATTCTAACCCCACCGTTAACATCCGTATAGATTCTCCCGCTTAGCCTCACCGCCACTTGGGAGGTTGCAGGGTAATGTACCACCATGCTCTCAACCAATCACATACCCCCTGAGTAATCCATCGACCACCCCACCAACCGGTCTTGGCACTCCAATTCCCCTCTAACCCACTGCCCCTTGATTTTCCCCCACCCAGCATCTCCCCTCTATCATACAACCATGTTGTCTACAACGCGTTCTCTCGCACTACGATGTACGTCTTCCTTCCGCAAATCTTTCTTCCAGCAATCCTAACCAATTTCATAAAGCTGCGACAAGAATTCTCCCGGCGACATCCATCTCCACTCGGCCACTATCCACTCCAACATCTCTCGCCCCACGCGATGCATCCTCCATTGATCGCTCGAATAGGCGGGAGGTTTGCCTCCCTAGCCAGGAGCCTAAGAAGGGTGTCATGCAATACGCCTTGTAATGCTACCCGGTTCCTCTCTCCTTGACCCTACCGCTAACAAAAGCTAGGACAACCCTCGACCAAATCACAAACTGGGCCCGCCAGGGCTCCCTCTGGCCCATGACCTTTGGGCTCGCCTGCTGCGCTGTGGAAATGATGCATTTGTCAGCACCCCGCTACGACCAGGATCGTTTAGGGATTATCTTCCGTGCCTCCCCCCGCCAGTCCGACGTTATGATCGTCGCTGGTACGTTGACCAACAAAATGGCGCCGGCGCTGCGTCAGGTGTATGACCAGATGCCCGAGCCCCGTTGGGTCATTAGTATGGGGAGCTGTGCGAATGGAGGTGGATACTATCATTACAGTTACTCGGTTGTGCGGGGGTGTGATAGGATTGTGCCTGTTGATGTTTATGTCCCTGGATGTCCGCCAACCAGTGAGGCTTTGATGTATGGGATTTTGCAGTTACAGAAGAAGATGAGAAACACCAAGGTTTGCTCTTTTCCTGGCTATTTTGCGGACTGTTTGGTGGTGGTGACGTCACTGACCGATGGAATAGATTACGAGGATCTGGTATCGCAAGTAAATGGCATGCAACCTTGGCTGGTGGAAGGAAGTGGGAAAAGTCGATGTGTACACTGCAATACCAAGGGTTCCGTTTTTCATCTTTTTCATCTTTTCACTGGTGCAGACACAGGGCTCGGATTGTGATTCCTGCATACTGTTTCGTCCATGCTGAAAATAGACATTTAGTAATTGTGGTTACAATGGCAAAACAAGCGTCATTAATGTGCGGAGGCAGCCTCCGGGACTCCCGAGAAGACCCCGAAATGACCACCTTAAATCGTGGCTTGGGGACTCCCGGACAATGCCACCCTAGAGGAGTTAATGAAAGCAGTGCCACTATGGCATCACCCCCCTGGTGGAGGTTTAGAATTTAGGGAGGCTTCAATAAAGGGATTTCGCAACGCAGAGTTACGATCGTTGTCTCCGTAACAACAGTGCTTACTGGGGCGAAAAATAAGGATTTCACTGACCGGTGTTCAATCATTTATTACTATGGCGTCGCTAAACCGGCGTGTATTAGATACATAAAGGCTTTGCCCCGATAGCTATTGCAATGTGGGTTAGGGTGAGACACGACCCGCTATGATGCCCCACTATGAGAATCCACGATCTCCTGGCTCAGTAAACGGAATTTTAAGCGTGCTCCGGCGCTTTAAAGGTTGTTTCATGTGCCAGCACTCGGTTACTATCGGGGTGTCATGTGCTCGTATATGGTTTCTTTCTTCTCTCGGATGTTTCTTTCAACTCTCTATGTTTTTCAAGCCCCCGGTACCAGTCTGGGCCAAATGTTCTTTCTTTTATTGTTCCTTTCGTTCTTCTCATGCGGCTTCTTCGATGGTCTTTGTTTTTCCTAATTCCTTGTTGTGGAGTCCCGGTGGTAATGGCTGGACTGAACCACTCTACCAAATAGCTGAGCTACATCTTATTATCCAATGGGCGGTGGTTTTGGCAGCCGGTGATCTTGGCCGTTATCTATTGCTACTTCTCCAAGCAATCGTCTATCGCAACATCATGTTTGCCCTATATCCCATAGGAAGTTCTGAGATTCGTTTCTTGGCACCTTTTTACCGTGTGTATAAATTCTAGCCCGCGGTGTTTCCTCTCAGGACCCACAAAGCCCCCATCCTCTTTCTGAAATCACAGCAATCAAGAAGGTTCCTCTCTTCCTTTGACTTTTGTTAATTCCCCAACCAGCTATACCTTTCTTCTCACCGATAATGAACCAGTGTCCCACTGACGTTGCCGAATTGAAGCCGGACACTTTGTATGGGCATTGACACTTTAGGTGTCCGGCTTCAACTCTATGCCGCGCGAGTACTGTTGCATTCTGATATTGTACATCTATCTTAGATATATATCAAGCCATGTTTTAACCTGATCTAATAAGAGTCTCTAGGATGCTTGTCGGGTTTCTTGATGGGCAATTGTTTTTTTTTGGGCTGAACGAGTTGCGGCCGAGTTTTGCCTAAAAGGTACGGTACAAGGACCTGCTGCCCTGCACAATTACAGTACCCCTTGGGCCGGGAGATCAGTTTTTTCACTTGTTTATTACCTCTTGTACAACGAATAACCCCCCAAAATGCAGTGTATAAAAGAGCTCCCTTGCCAGTAGACATTGAGAGTAACCGTGATCCCTTCAAGAAAGGTTAATCGGGACTCCTATGGAAAGTTGCAACCCACAAGTAAAATATCCTCAAGAAACCAGTATTTCGCGTAGTTTTGGGGGGTAAACGAAAATTGGGTGCAATTCCTTCTAGTAAGACACGACCATGTAGCTGTTGGGTTTGCTGTTGCCTGAGACAGACTATTGGTATTAGATTCGGTGAGCTGTGGTGACGTCTTCTAGAGGTTGCTGCTTCTCTTAAAGCCAGATCAATTGAGTGTTGGTAGAGAGCTGTGGGATGGGTGCTATGCCTGTGCTAAATTAAATTTACTTAGACGGGGATGCTGGATATGCTCGAGTAGCATTCCCGTTGTCTGGAGCATATTAGACCCTTGCCCCTGTCTGATAGGGAATTTCTGAGAGTCTTCTTTGGGCCTAATGAGGTCAATAAATGACTACACTTATCCAAGACACGATCGATGAAACCCTTTTGCTCAACTCTACTCAAATTGTTGGGGTTTTCAGAAATGAGAATCGGCAAATCACTTACACAAAAATAGCTCTGATTATCTTATCAAGCTCTCCCCAGCATCCTTACTCCCGCAACCCTGTCCTACTGCATCGGCTTTCCGGGCATCCACACATTGTCCCTTCTTGGGCATTACTATTATATCTATCTTGCTGGTAATCCTGGCTATCCAAAATTCGATCCTTGGTGAGGAAGGATAGTAGGATACACCTGATAGGTGTTAGATATTTGGAATGCCCTACGAGATATAACTCTCAAATAGCATCTATAGATAGGATCACGGGTCGGGGTAATATTGGCCACTGCTCGGTTTTGAAGCTTTACCCTAGTCCCAATATTAGACTAAAGCTATTACGGTAGATGGAAGGAACCTAATTTTATAAACACTCTACTTCCTCACGTGTCCATAACCGGCAACTTTGCAACAGAATGGCTCATCGAACTCGCACTCAGCACCTTGAGTCGGCCCAAAAGGACAAGAGTTACATTCCGACCTACCAAGAGGGTGGGAGGGGGAAGGACTAGGGGAGGAGGATAAGAGCATATTGGTATCAGGGTTGGGGATGATGAGAATACATGTTAATAATGGGCACTGAGTTATACTCTATATCGTTGTTTCGTGTCATCGTATGTTTCGGCGCGCCTTGGTGTACTTTACTAATGCTTTAAAACGTGCACGGTAGACAGCGGGGTTGCTCGTAGCCCCTCTCTCGAGAATTAAAAACACACCCTGAAAATATAGAAGTAATTGTACTAAAACATGAAGTTCAAGGTCCATCTCCTGTCCACGGCAGGAGCTCCACTCCCCCGTAACACCCCGCTCCCCAGAATCTTCCATCAACAGCACAATAATCTCCATGGGCACGGGCTCACTATATTGTACCAGTGTATACCCCACCTCCTACCAATGACAAGGATAATGTTGTCTCGGAAATAGTTATTTGTTTTGTTTGGAAGGGTTTGACTCCTTGAAGTTTGCTCGGCGAAAGCAGGGATAATGTGCGACCTGCAGCAATAGGTTCCGGGTGTGGCTGCCTAAGGCGCCGCGGCACGGGAGTAGATCTTTAATGATTGGGTAGCTGGGAGGTGAGGTACTGGGGAGAGACGCTTTTTTCATTCTGTACGAGTACGGTACTGTACTGGACAGTGCGGTAGTGACATTTTTTACCACCTACCAGCGAAAGCACTAGCGGTAATACCGAGGCCAATTACCCGGATTCCTTCGTGCGTTTTTAGGCACTTCGACTAGTAGCGTTGCTAACCCGTGCAGCACAAAGAATAAGTCCCGAAACAACCTAGGGGCCCCTAATAGCATGGCGGATCCTCTCCGGACAATTATTAACCAGTCTTTCCCATTTATAGTTAAATTTTCCTACTAAAGTCACGGTCTTTCGAGTTAAAGGTGTGTGGAAATTGGCAACAAGCAAGGGGATTTCAATCGAGTGAAATTGATCGGTTACATGAAACAAGGGCTGTGGAAACCCGAAGTTCAAGTTGGAGTGTAGCAGCAGAGGGGCCCCTACCAATCGGATTGGATATCCGAATATCTCACGAGATATTGTTGTGAGAATCTGCACCCTTAGTCTTGTGCCGAATTTTACGGAATTTTAGATCGAAAGCTAGAGGAATACTTGACTTGAAGGGGAACGACTGGAGCCGCCCGATGGTGGCCCTGCCAATAAGAGCTTCCGATCCCGAGGAAGCGGAGAATTTACTTGAATATGCGGCGCCGTTATCCTTTCACATGAGGCGGCCTCGGCCGTGGCTCAGCCAATGCAAGCGAAAGGATCTTTTGGCTCCTCGTGAATTACGTCTCTATACCGGTAACGGAATCGCAGTAGAGGTAATCGCTATGAGTCCAGTATTGTGCTTAAGTAAAACCTCACACCGGCACAGCCCCGTATTAGAATCTATAGGGATATAAATGCAACCCCGAAGTAACAGTTTTTCTCCAATTCTGGTTGCCGCACTGGCCCGAGCCGAAAGTGGCCACGATCAGAGGGACACAATCGTTTTCTAAGGCCGCTTAGGCACTGGTATACTGTACTTGGGTGTGAGGGTAAGTGATCGGAAAAAAAGTGGTGTTGCACCAACCATTTTTTTCCGATCACTTTTTGCTCCATGCTAGTACTCGAGTACTGTACCACGTCACCCCGACACTAGTGCCGCATCCCCCACGCGCACTGCCAAGTTAGAAAAACGAGCCCCTGTGAAAGTGGCGTTTGCTTCTCACAGGGATTCACGAAAACAGAATCATTGGTTTTTCCGAAAGAGTGATAGGGAAGATGTCACCATGACGGCAACGACTTACACTAGTACCCGTACTAGTACTATTGCAAGGAACGAGTTCTCTTGCAGTAGACTACCATAAAAATACAGCGCAGCGCTTCGTTAGTTTCCACCGAATGAAAACGTGATATATTACTTGAGTACGGTATTCCAATGCCGTAAGCCACTGCTATGTTCTTAGCCGAGACGATTGGCTAAGGCTTGATGCCCACACTATCTCTCGCACCAAACAAAGCGATAGAATAGGGACTTTACATATGCTACGGGCTGTTCTGAGGTGCTGCTTCTATCCGCTCTGACTCACTATGTTTTCCGGAGTCGTATTCATCATTGGGTGGGGACATGACCCCCTCGCCGGCTGTCGCGGGGATCAACCCATAGCACAGGTACGAGCACTGGTGTATCCCGTCCCGGTGCCGTGCTTGTAAAGCATGTGCGAGGAGCAACTCCAAGTAAGCAACATTCATCCCCCTGCCTTGAGCAATGGAGTGGAGGAGCGTGAATTGGTTGGCAGACGTCATGGTAGACGTCAGTTTTTTGCCATCCTACGAGGAGGGTGAGTGAGTGAGGATAACCGAATCCGGGCTTAGATCTATAATTCCCTTGCGATTTTCCTACCAAGAGTCGGCACCCGTTTACCCTTCTGTAGTAGTAGCTATTCCGAGAGGGGTGCCGATCCTTCACGCGGAAGCACGAGCAGTCGTCTATAAATTCGGGGTCTTTTCGTTGGTCTACCGGGGGGAAGAGCCAGCTATAGTGAAGGAGATTTCAGCGATCACACTACTGCTTCTACTATCCACTTCCCTTTCATAAATAAAACAGCCGATTCTCGAATTAAAGACCGAAATGGACTCCATTAACGATCAGAAGAACTTGGGCAATGTCATCGGTGGACACAAGGCCAACCTCCACAATCCCAGTGATACCTCTTCCATCTCTTCCACTTTTTAGGATATGTAGATAGCTAACAATTGCTCCAGACACCTCCCAAGAAGCCAAGCAGCACTCCAAAGAGGTTCTCGAGGAGCTTGGTTTTGAGACCGGGGACATTGCTGGCGGGGCCAGCGGCCCGGACGTGAACATTGAGGGGAAGAATCCCGGAAACGTTGCTGGCGGATACAAGGCGTAAGTTTACTCAATTGTCATTTTCTGTGGGCTGGACAGCGGCTAACTGGGTATGCTAGCGCCTTGCACAATCCCAATGTTTCGGAGGAGGCAAAGGAGCGTGCGCAGGAGAGGTTGGAGGAGATGGGATCGAAATAAGAAGAGCTAAGACTTTGGAAAGTTGGCAGTGGTGGATGGATAGGTCTTGTAGCAGTAGCACCACTATTATTTTTAAACGCACTGATGGACGATACTACTCGAATTTGAAGAACTATTTCGGTTGCCAATGCCTGTATGGGTGAGACCAGTACCAATACGTCACCTATTGGTGCAGCGCGTAGGCAAAACTCTAGGTGATTAGCACCTCTACACCAAAAATCGACATTTTGAAGGGGTTTTAGCCAGGCTCCTACACTGAGCCTTTCAGATAACCCCCCAAAACTATCCAAGCAGTTATATATGCATGTAGAGATTATCCTCTAACTATTTACAGAGTCTCCTAACACATTTCCATCATTATCGCTAATTTTCGAAGGTAGTTGCCCCAGCAACCCCCAGCAACAGCGCCCACATCTTTGAGCTACAATATGATGACCTTCAAGCAATGGTAGAACATTGCAGGCTTGTAGAGCCTTTAGTTGGTAATTAGTATACTTCAAATTAATTATGAGATATTACAGAGATATAACAACTTTAAATCTGGAATTTGGTGAAAAGGAGATGCGTTTTTCCATGAGATATCAATAATTGAAAAATGAGGTTTTTGCCCGGGCGGTATAAACGTATCCTGAAACCAGTGCCAATTGGAACTGTCCTGCCCAAAACAAATCAATAGTCCTCTTCAAGCTTCCCCCCAATGATTAATAGCTCCACTAACTTTGAATTATTAATACTACAAACGGGTCAAGAGACATGCCGGGATCAAACTATGCCAGGTCAACCTTACTGTACACACCTGTCTGGAATGTCCTTTCGCCTAGAGGCCTTCAACCCGCGAGTGATTTCTTATGAGGAGCCAACAGCAAGTTCATCAGACTAAACTTACAACACCGGACTTGCAAGTTAGATGTAATGCCTCGAACAAGGCCACTATAAGCCATGGTACCGTATGGCAGCGCTATTCTGTCATGCACTCATCAGCGCAGGGGGCGCCTGGCCCCTTTCAACCATACATCTGCAATTAGTAACCTCCTCCAAATATCTTATTTCTCAAAGTCAAGCCTATATTTTCTCCTCAACCATATTCAAGCTGTAATTATTCCATACAAAGGAGTCTGGTGGCGAGGCATCAGTGATCATATTTGTAATTACTCTTCTTAGAATGTATCTGTTCCGATATTCCATTCAACGCTGAATAACATAATCTTTAACCTCCACGAAACGGCTCATATATACATGTCAGTAGGAAAAGTGCCCACCCTCACTATAACATTATGTGAAATACCTAGCTGGTGCAGCGGTTAAGATGTTGGGAGACAATTGATCGCTGTGCAGTCAGCGGGAGCCCAGTGGTTCGATACCCTCTCCCAATGAGCTATTCTTGAGCGATCCACCCCGTGACGCAGAACAGATCCTCCTTTATTTCAAGAAAGGAATCACAAACCTAGAATATTGTATAGACTCTCTGGATTTGAGGTGGCTAATTAGTGGGTATGAGTGGCTATTTACCACCAAACTACCAGTTCCCCATTGCTTGACCTATAACTTACTATTTAATTAATTATTTTATTTTATTAAAAAAGGTCGGGTATCATATGTAGGAACGTCTATTACTAGCGAAATATCTACAGTAAGATCCTTTCGATGGTCGCAGCGAAGCCGTAGCCCCTGTCAGAAGTTAAGAATTTCACCGTTCGAAACAGTCCCATACGCTTAGCACGATGTGAGCTTTGGAGGAGGGAACAGTTAGGACACAGTCCTCTCCATTTATAGCGTTCTGGACCCCTCACAAGGCATTTTGCAATTGTTGAAGAAGAATTCTAGGCATAGCCCTGGCAAGCACTAGCCAGTGCTAGGAATTCTACAGGACCACTAATATTTTATTATGAGATCACTCGTGTTAGGGTCGCTAGCTAATGGCTACGCTGCACTACAGGCGCTGGTAAGGACCAACTTCGAAGTCGGACACAACCCCGGCTAAGGCTGTAGTAGACAAAAGATATTTTAGTACTTACGCAACCCACTGCATGGTTGTGTGTCGGCCTTGAACCACCAAAGCCAGAGTTACCACACAAGTACCAGAGGGAAAAGGTCAAGCTTTTCCGAGTGATAGGCCATGTTGAGCTCCGGAAACTGATCACCCCACCCATCGTGGTGGATTTGGTCCACCACTAAAATCCCAATAACAGAGATGTAATAATGGAGAAAATCTAGCACGCTAAATACAAATCAAGATTATATATACAGACACCACCATCTTCAATCCCTCCGAACCACTTCCTACCTGAAAAACCTTTCCCAAATTGTCTAGTTAACCCATCACACTGCCCAACACGCTTGGTCCCACCTACTACCAACACCTACCTGTACTCAAAGATCAGTCGGCGCCCACTTCGACCTCTTCCTAATCCTCGCCCCATAAAAGAAGAATCCAATAGGAATGGGTATCATAACAATAGCTATAAACCCTAGCAAAGAGCCTCCCCAGTTGACTCCGAGGTTGTGGAACATTTGCCGGCCAAAAAGAGGGAAGCCAGCTGCAAACGCGGAACGAAGGAACGTATTCGCAGCAATTGCAGAAGCAGCGCTGGGGTGTTGTTAGGATAGCAAATAGGTGAGTGGGTGGGATAAGTTATACTTACAACATGAGGTATGCATCGATGAGGTAGTTTAGGGATTGCAGGAAGATTGTTATCAGGCCAATGCCGAGTGGGATACCGGCGAGGGTGGGAGCGGCCCAGTGGATATCAGGGTAGTTGCCGCTTGAAATACTTGTCAGCATATATAAAACTTATACGGGGAATATCAATGGGGGGATGTTACGTCCAGGAAAACCAGAAAATCCCGATGGGGAAGAGAATGCTCCCGACGATAGACGGAACCAAGCGATCTTCCGGGATGGGCACATTGTTATTCGCCTTCATCCGTCTGTTTGTCCAAGGTTGGAAAGCTATTACCAAGAGTCCCCCAAAAATCATCCCGACGACCATTCCAATATACGGGAGCGCAGCTACTCCAAGTCCGTAACCCCGGATTTCCTGAAAAACAATTGGGTAAGCTGTCAAAAAAATGTAAAGGATACCACTGTGGAGCATGGGTTAGCAGATCGTCACCCGTCGGGAATATATCACAATAATTACTAGACAAAAGCAGTGTACAGACTGAGCAGGAATATAATCGGCTCAGTAAAGAGAAGCTTGAGCGGACGTCCGAAGTTCTTTTCAACCAATTCCTTAAAGTTGACTTCGATCTCTTCCTGTTTGGCGTGGATTCCCCAATTCTTTGTCAGGCGGCGGAGTTGAGTGGCTTTCGCTACTAGGATCACCGGTGGATACGTTTCCTCCAAGAAGAATAAGCACAAGAAGAGTGCAAAGAAACCCATGATTGCCGTGACGTATTCCGTCCACCTCCACTGCCAATTTAAACCTTGATTAGCAACAAGGAATTATTAGTATAAAGGAAGCTTCCCGGACACTCACACCCAAGTAACTTTCGGCAATAAACCCACCCGCAATGGGAGCGAAAAGAGGCCCGGAGAATACTGCCATAGAAAAGACCGCGATTGCAGTACCTCTAGTCTCCTGAGTAAAGATATCCGCGAACACAGCGCCGACAACCGCCAATGGAGAGGATGCAAAGAACCCACCCCAAAATCGGCATATTAGAACTGTCTGGAGGTCCTTGGCTACCGCAACCGCGATTTGAAAGATCGAAAATCCAAATATTCCGAGTAACAGTGGAGGCCGCCGGCCTTTGAGTTCAGAGTAGGGTGCCCATATTAAAGGCCCACTTGCAAACCCAAGCACATAAAACGAGAGCCCCAAGATGGCTACCTCGACACTTATTCCGAAAAAGACTGGAGTTAAAGTCAACATCTGTAAGGCCTTCGGCAGCGATACCTATGTCGGGAGTGTGACACGGATACCTACCCGCAACCTGTCCTGCTGCAGAAGAAAATACACTACTCCCCCATGCCGACACCAGCGTAGTATATCCCAGAACAGCTGCAGTTGCCAACCTAAACCAAATCAATACATACCCTTGTAGATTCTAGTTTATCACAAGACATACTTCTTTTTCAATGGCCAATTTTGACCATGAATAGGATCATTATGACCAGAGAAATCCACCAGGTACCGATCCCGATGAGGCAGAGGAGGAGGGTACTCCTTTCCGCCTCCGAAGGGTGGGAGCTCTCCCCTTGAATTGAGCCCCACAAGAGCGCATTCTGCGGTATTGCTGTGATTAGACAAGTGTGTCCTCTGCCGTTCAACCCCGATCGGGTCACACTCCGTCTCTCCTTGCGTAATCTGCTCACTAGATATTGCTGAGCTGCCGCCCGACGAGGATATGTCCGAAGAATCTAGATAGTTATCTCCATGTTGTAATTGGCGGGATGCTTGTCTTTCTGCTTTTTCGATATCGAGTGCAACGCGACTCCGGCCCCACATGGTTGCTCACCCGTTCTCTCGCTGCCGGATCTTGTAGCGTTCACCTCACTCAAACTAGCGGAACTGATACTCAATATCTTTTCCAAAAAGCCTAAATTAATGAAACGAGGAGATTGAGAGGAGAGGATTGAGGAGTGTGGGTTTTTTACGGGGGCTAGGTCAAGCACAAAAACCAAATGATACTATTCTGCCGTAATTCCGAGAATGTGGGTAAGTTACTAGATACAGTAGTAGAGTGCTCAAGAGCCGGAACCTCTTCCGCATTCCTCCCAGAGAGAGGGAGAAGGGGCCATCTGCATTCTAGAATTGGATGGTTCTTCGAGGGAGTTGGCCACCTCAATACTAGTCCGCAGCCTACTTGCGCTGGTATCATACAGACATAACCCCACCAGACCCTATGTGGGCTACCGGATGCTGGAGGGGCTGACAAAAAACCGCCACCGTTCACTGCCAGAACTGACGTAGGAATTCCTGTCGATAGAAACTAAAAATTCCAGAGTGGAGTGCTGTAGAGCATTTCAAACATCCACTAGGACTGTCACTCGAATTGAAGAATAATGTCTTTAATTACTAATACGCACTACGCAGAAGGGTCACCGCAAAAATATCTGAACAGGAACTCACAGGCGAAATCGGGTTGAACTGAACTGTAGGGCAACGACCGCTCAGTTGCAGTTTCCCCTGTCCTGTTTCGTTTTTTTCATTTCATACTCTATAAATTTAAATTTGCCTCGGCACGGTCCATCTCAGGAATCGTGAAAATCCTATCCCTTAGTCCGTCAATGCGCGCAAGAAACCGGTGGAGCAGGTCTCAGTTGGAAACCTTTAGTAATTTATTTCCAGTCAAGGAAGGATACTTCCTAGATCTCGTGATTTTCTTGGCTGGATTTGATATTTTCTCAACCAGTTTTCTTGGGCGCATCACCTGGCAGACTATGGGATAGACCTTGCGTGAAGTAGACTCTTCCCAAGTAAGAAGGCCGCACCCAACCCATTAATTGCGGTATATAAGAAAAACTAGGGCAGGAAAGTACTTTTTTTCTTCATCACTCAAACAGGAAGTTATTAACCAACCGGATCTCGGCACCAGCCGAAACCCCTGATGAGCCACTTGCGTTAGGGTTACCGGGGCGCTTGGTCCCGACTGTTAGTTTTTCTACTATCGGTACCCAAGCATTTAGTGGGGTTATTAAAAATCGGACAAAGTGATTGTCTGGACCCCCTACTAAACTGCAAGGCCTTGTGGAGATAATAGCAGCCAGGGGCAGCCACCAAATGTGATATACGAAGAATAACAATGTCATGACGATAACACATAGAAAGTATAAGGTGTAGTACAAGTGCTGTACTAGGGGTGATTTTTTTCGCACAAAACAGAGGTAACTTTGTAAATCAATTTGAATTATTCACCAACTCTCTAGTAGGTATTTATACATCGGCACCGGAAATAGTCCAATTTTACACGAGTTCGTTGTGATAACGAAATTCCCTCTATAGCCTTAATTCTCACTTTGTCAGTTGGGTGTAGCTTCAAAGTAACTAGTCAGAGTTTTTGATTTCTATAGCATTGCGCTCCTTCCCAGAGAGCATGATTGTCCGAATAAATAATCCCTACATTTCCCCTAGGCCCCGACCCCTAATTATCCCCCCAAGCACCGTACAGGCCCATGACCCCGCAGGGGAGGTACAGGGGATGGTGAAAGGTGCACTAAAAACCCAGAGGCAAACATCAAGTTTGGTGGGGCATTCGCTACACCTCCCCCCTGGTACTTCCCCCTAGGAAGATGAAGACATCGAAAGAAAGAAAGAAAAGACCCAGTGGGCGAAAACAAATTAAGAAAGTTTGCTTCATCGGAGCATTAAAGCCACTTGGGCCCGCCGATAATCTTCCATATTCTCACGCGAGTAGCACCCCAAAGGCCCGGTTTCTGCACACACCTGGCTAGACTTGCGCTGAGGGTAGAATCCAACCTATGAATACCGCGAATCTTGCTAATGGTGAAATATGGGTGGATATGAGGCTGGATGTATGATCCGTGCAAGCATAGGATATACGGTCCTGAGCATTCGTATGATACCAAATATTTAGTAACTTCAATTCAAACAGCAGCTACCTAACACGCAAGACTGGTGACTACATCCGGGTACCATGTAATATAAACAACACCCCCCTTTCTCTGAAAGGCCAGTGGAGTAATCAATCTAGAGGATACCTTTGAATTGCTTATAGGGCATGCGGTTGTACGGATATCTAGATAGGCGGATATATGGCTAGGAGATCTCCGGTTATAGGGCATGTAGCTTTGCAGTGCAGGCGACCACTTAACAGTGGGTTGTTTTTTCACGTCCTATGCCCACTAGGCGCAGGGAACTAGTTGTTTGTTTAGTTGGCACACTCGGCGGAGCATCGGGTTTAGGGATCGTGGGGGATCATGAGATATCAGGATGGCTCTAGTTTGCTCAGGTGGCCAGGGATCATTAGTTTAGTGAGTTTCCTTAAATTTTCTTTGAGTTTCAGGAGTCCTTCGACGTCGCCAGATAGAGAGTATTTTCTAGCATTTTAGCCAGCAGAGGGAGCGGCTACTAGTCCACCGCTCTTCCACGTTCTACTGCGTTTAGAGCATATTGAGCTCTCACTTTTGTTCTTTCCTTCCTCGGTGCTTTCTTTAGGCCCCAACTGATAGAAGGCCCGGAAAGGAGCTATGGGACAGCTATCTAGGGTTAACCAGCCAAATATATCCTTACCTATCCTGGTTGATAAATCCCTACCCATGCATATGTGCTACTGCCCTGGTATAGCCAGATACCAGATCAAATCTAACTTCACCGAGCAGAGTGGGTAGTTCTCGAGCATTAGAAAGGCCACTCATATTCCCCTAGATTGAGAATTCTTTACAAAGTTTCAGTGGCTAGTCGGCATAGTGACTCTACCTTAAACACTACCCAGAAAAGGAAAACAAATGTCTATCAGAGTTATTGATCCGCGATATAAGCTACATATGCATCTCGTGCTTCAATTTAACCAGGCCAACCAGACCCGAAAATTAACAAGAATCTAGAACTGAGGGAGAGGAATGATCACAGCGCAGGAAGTATGTTGTGTGTCTGTAAGGGGAAAGTGATGATACAAAGTGGCATAAGGGTAGCGAATAGAGAATAATGAAGAATTCTGAGTAATGAGGTTCGCACATCCAGAGTTACCGGCTAACGAAGCCGTGACCTCCCAGGGCGAAAGTCGCGCTTCTGGACCCATCGCTCGACGGATCCGGCAAGGAGGGCTGTCCGAACTCGGAGTTCAACAAAGCACTGAAGAAGTGATGATTAACTATATTAGGTGCTCCCCACCGCATCGGACCCGGGACTAAAAAAGATATGTTGACAATAATTACATGCCACCAAAAGAAGCCAAGGCGGGGCTGGATGAAATGCTCAAATATATCGTAAGTGGTTATTCACTGCTTGTCAATCGGCCCCTTGACATGTTCACTCGTCCTCCCAGCCCCCTCACGCCTACCCTCCATTCCTCCGGATAGCCTGTCACAGACCAAATATATACAACGCAAGCTAAATCCTGCTAAAAGGCTATTTTTCCCTCTCTCGACGCCCCGAGATTTTTGGCTGGCAGCTACTCTGACACACGTGACCAGTGATTAAGGATTCTACAGCTCTGCCTCGTAGGCTTTAGAGGTAAGTATTTGTAAGGCCCAGGTGGAAAGCTATGGGGTTATGGAAAGTTGCAGAGAAGACCCATTTGCCCATGTATGATAAATTGACTTGTATTCTAACATGAGCCTGTGATATTGCTCTAGAAATCTCTTTTGCGAATTAAAGGTGATAATTTCCACATAATATCACTCGGCATAGAATCGCTTGGCTCCTTACTCAACATTGCCAAAAGGTAAGCCCTAAGGCGGAATTTGATAGAAAAATCGGTAGAATCCGGTAAGGGAAACAGAACAGCTATTTGGTAATTAGCTCCTCGAACCTTCATGGTGTCTGAACAAGGATTGTGGTGATAGCCTAACTAAAGCACGAAGGAAGGAAGGAATAAAAGTGCGATCGCAATAGGCTCTAAGCGCAGAGGAACATGGAAGAACTACGTACTAGTTCTCTACTCTCTCCGCTAACTAAGGACAGGCAAGGAGGTATATATCTCTGTCCAACCAACAACACCGCAAACACCTCAAACTCAACAAACTCTAAAGAAACACATTAAGCTAATAAAACCTGAACCCCTAGTGATCTCAACTAATATAGAACCATCCTGACATCTCATGATGATCCTCCATGATCCCCAAAGCTTATGCCCCCCTAGTGTGCCAACTCCCGTATCTCTGAAGACAAAAGGCAAGAAAGAAACATCATGAATCCAATGAAACCAAATACCTGATACTTTATGCCCAACGACAATGGTTAACAACAAAACCAAAAGCCAGTGTCTTATGCCCAGCAGCATAGGATGTGAAAACAACAACCCACTGCTAAGTGCCTAATCGCCGTGCACCACGAAGCCACATGCGCTATAGCCGTATACCTCCTAGTCACATATCCGTCTATCCGCCTAATATGATGCCCGCACATCCGTGCAACTGAATATCCATATAACCACCTAACCGCATGCCCTATAGGTAATCCAAGATACGGATGGGCTCTTCTATCAAATTGTTTTCAGGAATAAGATTTTCGGTCTGCATCCTACAAATCTATGGCTATAGTATGATACCAGTACTTTGCAAAACATACGATTTTCGAGCACCTGTATCAGCATAACCTTTGACGGGTTTTCCTACCCTTTCTAACGGAATTCATATCCCCAGCCAAGACACCACCTTCCAAAATCTTCGAAATTTGTTCCTTCTTCCCATGTGCTCCAGCTGTTTTCAGACGCCTAGACGCACCAGATCTCACTCTTGGGATCCTATTCCCAAGATCTCAAGATTTACCCTTGTTTCCTAACCCAACTGCCTCCAGCAAAACTATCTATAGATACCCCTTAGAACCATTGAGCGGCTAGGGATCTACAATTCCTCTATTCAGAATTAACCGGGTCGCTTTTTATGCCATAGACTTACAAAGAACAGCAAACATACAGCGTAAGCGCAATTTTCCCAAAAGAATAAGAGATAAGTGATATTTTGTGATCCTTGTTCCACTTCGCAAGGTGGTGTCAAATACATTAAAAAAAACCGTGATAATCTGAATGGTCTGGCGGAGAGAGCAACGAGTCTGAGAAACCCATGAGGCTAGTAAACACAAAGATGAACCCGAAATCCTCATGGAAACCCCCAATCTCGAACAACACATTAACTAGGACAGCCCTCCCTAAAGCAAAATCAAGACATCAACCAACACTTAAAACGGAGTGATAATTGATGATTCAGACAGGGAGCGCTCATCCTGAAACCACAGAAAAGATACGAATGCTTTAATTAGTAGACGCACTAAGGATTAGACACGGTGAGATTGTGTAAATAGAATTAGCTTGAATGGAGTCTAAGTGTAGAACGCCTGGCTATGTATCTTCTAGTCATCCTCGCTGGAGCCTGTAAAACCTTCCAGAGCCACAGGTCCGGGTTTGCACACCAAGAGGGGCCTCACACCTACGAGCACTAGCTCTCTGGGAAGAAGTAAACCCTTGTCTGCGTAAAGGGGGAAGGGGATATTCAAAACTTCCCCTTCAACAGCCACAACGACATCCAATAGATTGATTGTTTGGGGAGCAAAGTCCTCACTTGGCGATTCTGCGCTCTGTTACTGGACGAGGTGATTTAGGTATACCAAGTTACTCACGCCTTCAAGGTAGGAGATCCAAAGTTTCCAACGCAACAACTGGATCACAGAGCACTTTTTCGCAAAAAGAAAAAGAGGTTGAGGGGTCTGTTTTCTTGATCCGTTGGACACCTACTTCCGTCGCCAACTTAGAAACTGATCCTATAGTCGCAAAACACCTACATGCCAAATGGTGTCCCGCGAATCCGAACCCCCTTAGCGACGCAAATAATTTCCCAAACTTTGCCCCAACACTCGCGACTCCTTTCCATACCTCTCTCACACGCTGCCCATGTTAGAGATCAGCAACGCAACATTTTACACTTTGCTGGACCTTCTGTCGATTAATCGAATGCATTAATCTATACTTTCCCGTAAATATTCCAACCAGCGAATTTCATCTATCGTCGCCCCACTCACACCCAAAAGGAATATTGAAGAATAACACCAAACGGAACTGTGGTGAGTTAAAGCCGATCAACCCCCCGACTGGTCACAGACAATCACTCGAGATTTTCGACCACTCATATCATCCACCAAAAGATGAGAAACCCGGCACGGGCAAACCAACACAGCGCAGCAACATCCACGCCCAGCCAAAGAGGGGAGACGCAGTCCACCGAGCAACCATGTCGGAACAAAAAGGGGGGCTAATGGCTCCTGACCCCCTCACGAGTTATGTATACCTGTAGCAGTAGTGACAAATGCCCTATGTGTCCACTTATCTATCATTGCCAGGAGTGGAGAGCAGTAAGGCAGTGAAACAGGAGGCAGTAAAGCCTCTTTGGCCCTGCAAAACTTTTTTCTCCCTCCAAGGTCCAGGCTGAAGGATTCATTGGGCTCTAGACTACTTGAGTATCGGACGGCATGCGAGGTTTCACAAGCAATTTCTACACAACTTATTACCGACTCTAGTCAAGGCTCAGTCAAGGCTCAAATGCTTTCCTCCCTTCCTTTCCCTTTCTCCCTTCTCCCTGTCCCCGGGGATCCCAAACGCACACAGAAAATGCCGGTATGGCAAATTAATGCGAGTCCACGTCCCAATACCGACCGCTTTAGCCACACATCGATTTACTATTAGAGGACAAAAAAAAAGAAAGAAAGAAAGAAAGAAAGAAAGCCGTCACAAATGCCGAAAGAAGGAGATGGGAAGAGAAGAAGAAAAAAGAAAGCGGGTGCCATCCGTCAGTGAATGGTATTGGCGAGAGGTAGATACGTAGCCACTTGACCGGCCACAAAGCGGGTCATTCTCGGCAATTCTCGATCTGCGATCTAACAAACCATTCTCGGCATGGGGTGATTGGGGCTGGCCCAAATGATGAGGATCATGCGTCAAGATTACAATCCAATCAAGAGGAGAGAAGTGAAGGGGGGGGAAGAGAGAGAGGAAGAGAACAGCGGAGCGAGGAGAGAATATGATACCGGTAATTGAAGCAGTTCCCGCGGGAGGCCCGGGAAGAAGGACCAGGGAGATCACCTAATTAAGGTTTCTGTGAGAGGGTGGGAGACGGGGAACATGGGGGGCCATCCCAAGACGGAGGGTGGGTGGCAGTTCCTTTTCTTTTCCTCCTCTTCCCATGTCCGGATCGATGACCACAGGAAGAGAGGTGCTATGATCAGCGTGGGGAAGAGAAGAAATTTGTGATGCATCATTAAAATGACACCTCACAAGTGTCATTTATATTCAAACTCCAACAGTTTTTGTATGAGTGAGTTCTCACACATTTTGGCCTCGTGCGAATATTTTTGAGGCCACTTTATTTTACGAATGAAGTGTTATACAACCCTGTATCTCGCTTCTATGTGCGTGCATAGGCCAGCTGGAACGAATTATCTTGCTATTATCAATTCCGCCTATGTGCATTAGTCCCCAACCCCTCCGAAAGCTCCACTCTCCTCGTTCAAAAGGGAAACAAAAGGAACCTTAAAGAACTATATATAGGAAGAAATGGGGCTCATGCTAAATGGCCTCCTTCACATGGGAGGAAGAAAGGAAGAGGGGACTATCTCACAAACCGAACATGCAAGAATCGCCAGATCAACAAAAAACTTCGCGACCAGCCCACCGCAAAACGTCTCGGGATGAAAGAAGAAGAACCGGTATCGCCACCTCATGGCAAATGATTTGGAGTGCCTTAGAATTGTTCTAAAATGTTCCACGGAGAGTGACGGAGACCAAGTGGATCCCAAAATGTAGTGTTGCGTTTGAGCCTATATTTTCTTTTCTTTTTCTTGCTTTCATCCCTCTTCTTCCATGTGGATCAACAATACTCGAGGAATAACCCGTGAGAGCGGTAATTTCTAATCCGATTGCACCATGCATCATGTCGGCCGTATTCTGCGGTGTCACGATGAAACCAATATCCTTCAGGTCCGGATTCGTGATCGCGTGGGCCGGGTTTCTCTTGGGTCAGGGCTTCCAGTGCTAGGCCCATCAATGCGGCACTGAATACCTATTATGGCATTACGGCAGAGCATACAGAGGATTTGTGTCGATATTAGTAGAACTAATGAGAGAAACGCGAGCTTGGACCTCTAATTTCATGTTGCGACCAACCACCATACGCAACCGTTCCCCGGTGCGAGTAAAGGAATGCGATAAATAGTGTTTCCGAGGCGAAGTTGCTAAGGAAGAAAGAGTATCTAACTACCTAAAACTTTATGGAGATTAGTCAATGGTGAGTATTTTTAAAAATGATAATAATGTGAAGCATCGCTCAATCAAGCAATTTCAATTTTCTATAAGCAAGGTAACCCTGGGAAGATATCTTCAACAAACGCTAAAGTCAAAAATGCTCAACAATGCTTGGATCAGCAATATCAGAATCATATTTGGGGCTGTGGATAGAATTTCTCTCTTTTTACTCTAGTTATACCAATTGCTATTTTTTAGCTAGGGGGAGGATCTAGTTTAAGTTAGAGAAATGGAACACTATGTCACTCATGTAAAGTGTGCTGCTCAAATTGAAGGAAATAAGCGCCTTTCCGGGAAAGTAGAAATATATGTGGAGGTTTTGTTCTAGGGCGTAGCTTATCATAGGAGAACCCCCTCGGGTTTTTTAATAGGCACAAATCCTCCATATGCCCGATCGCAGTGGCCTGATACTAGTCGATAGAATGACAAGCAAAAAAGATAATGCATTAGGAACTTCCCAGGCCATATGGCGATTGTGGATGGTGAACGGGGGGCGGTATGCAGGATTTTGTCCAAGTGCTGGCATAGTACTGGCTACAGTAAATAAAGCGTCATCCACGATATTCTAGGGGGGGGCTAGAAGAGTATTCCGGCTGGTAAAACTCCAGAAAATCTTACCATCGCTGGATACATCATAGCTAAATCACTGCTATCTCCTCGGTTATTAGCAAGCAGGAAAATAGCATTTTTACATAGACAGCCCCACGATCTCGAGACCTCCCCCAGAACCCATATCTGTTATCAGAGCCCCCGGGTATGCACCTTCGAGCGGAAATGTAATATTGGCATGTGATGTTAGATATCCTCCTCCTCCCCCTCCTATTGGCCGCGAATCGAACCATTCAATGTTGTCCGGCAAGCAGGAAAGCTAAAGCGGGTAATGAGTGAATGGAGGGGTACCAGCATTTGTACTATTGTCCTTCGCGATCTTAACTGAGGGATATGTGTTGGTCCTGATCACGGAGCATGCTGCATTGAAAACCCCGACGCTTAGTTTTTCGGCTCAATGACCCTTCCTCCAGAGAAGGAAGAGAAAAAACAATTCACACTCTGCGCTGTACTGGCACAAGCAGATGGTCCCGTCACGACTCTTGATATACATTATTAGATCACCGGCCGAAGTCAAAGTGTAAGACAAGGATAAGTTTAGTTCGAGAGGCCAACAAGACTATGAAAACGAGTCAATGAAATCCAACACACCCAGCGGGGGTTGACCTTATACTGTGTCAACAAATCGCTAATCATTCTCAGGAGATTTTGCTTCTGAGTCCGGAGATTCGCAAAATCCCCTCAAAAGCTAGGAGGGGAAAGGGAGGGGATCGATTTCCTCCTCCTTCGAACAGGTTCTCCACTTATGGCTGCATGCGCATCATAATGATACAGACGAACTGCACTGTACGGTAACTTATTCTTCTGTCGCCGATTGCGTGTGTGTGGGGCAAAAGATTCGTGCGTATCTGAGGGCCCATACAAGTTCACACCCCCTTGTTTTCGGGTGCTTCACGCACCCTACAAATGCAGCGTAGGGTAGAGAAAATCGAAAATAGAGGAAATGGGAGAGAAAAAGAGATGAACAAGAAGCTAATTGGTATCGTGCTCGACGGGTCACACCTCTGCTGATCGCCCAAGATTCTCTATGGGGACAAGGGTTATGTTTTCCGGTTCTTAGTGACTCCCCGAGTACTCATGATAGCGAGTGCCCAAAAGGTCACAATATTATCATAGTCTAAAAGCCCTCCAGAAAAAATAAGCTATGATAAATGAAAAATCTGAATAATAGCATAGGTTAAGCGTACTGCACCATTCAGCTAAATATCATCCGTAAGGCTTAGCACAGCAGAATATCTTTTCCGGCTCTCGCTCTTATTTCTCAGGCCAAGGGAGAAAAAAAGACCGACGCATTGGCATTTTCTTGGCTCCCCCTTCTCTTCCGCTCCTCGGGGACAAGCGAAAGTACGGGATTTAATAAAAATGACCTCAAATTGTGCCCCACCCGTGCGCACTTGCACCCCCTGTGACACAGGCCAATGTAAGTATGGTACGATTCCTGCTGAAAACTTCCCAACATTGGGATCTCTAGTCGATCCAAGCACTAGGGCTCTCCAAATCGGAAACCCATGACTCTTGGCTCGGAGTGGTGCGGTTGAGAAGAGGTCAATACTCACCGGTGGGGTGTGGAAGGGGATGGCCGAAATACATTCCACGCCCTTCCTCTTGGATACAGAGACTGGCGCGCATGCTTGTACCCGAGTACCTTCTACTCGACTACGGTATGGTGCGGTATCATACTGAATTTGGTTTACTGTAATGGATTTTGAGGCCCAGTTTCTTTCGGTTGCCTCTTTGGGAAGAGAAGTGATGGTCCATGAAGGAACACGGACTAGCCCGGATTCCGGTTGCCCCGGATCACATTTCGTCACTCGGTCAAATTACCGGGCATCATAGCAATCGTCGAACGCCTTATCCGATTGTATGATACTAGAGATAATGAGGGCTTCTAGCCTATGACCGGTTATTATTCTCACTCTTTCCCCGCTTAGAAGGGGGGTTTTCTTTCACCCCCCCCCCCCCCCGAGGCCATACCAGTCGACCCGCTAGCCCCTTTGTCTCATATTTGGCCATTACGATAGGCCACATTAGACGGCTAGAACAGCTACCACCAAACCTGGGGCGTCAAACACAAACCTGCCTTCGAAGCCATGGTCGACGGTTGCTCCCTTCCAAACGGTTGTCCCGTTCCTCGGGGTGTAGGACGACCATAGCGAGGGCACGCTGAGCGCACCAGGTTTGCCTCCAAGAACCTCAAATAATACCGAAGAGATATCCTGCCATCGTAGTCTACGATCCTTAGGTCACGAATTCCTGTGCCGCCTCCTGACGTGGATAGCTGAGACAGGATACGAATATGAAGCATACCATTTTTGAGAATAAGAGCTAGCTGAAGCCACGGCGTCCGCGGGGTCTGTAGTGTAGGAGACGGGGTCGGGCCAGAGAATTTAATTTTGTTTTTTATAGCGGGCCATGGGCAACACGACTGCTCAAGGCCAGATTGGGGGGAGCGAGTGCACTAACTATCCTCTAAGATCCATCCAGGTTCTACAACAGAGGGGCATAAGCAACCACCTCCTTGACAAGGTCAGCATTCCTCTCCATGCCAGCCATAAAAATTGCTTTTGCAGCAGCCCTGATCGCGGTTGGGAATCTAGCCTTCTGTGCCGCCTAATCCACTCTACCTCCCTGTGGTCGACTGTCCAGAGTACTGTATAGGCGTGCTCCCCTACCATTTTTGGGTGGCTACGATCCATATCAAAGAAACCGAAAGATTTAATGAATTCGTCCGGCCGTGTATATACGTGGCAGTCCAACCAGGCTCCTCCAGGAACAGGACTAAGTCGAATGCTAGATTTTATGATCTTCATGTCCGGATAGGTAGCCTTAGTGGTGTCAAAGAACGTTTGAAATCAGTAAGACTTGTAAGAGGCCATTCCCCCGCGATGACCGTCTTCGTTGCCTTTCTCGACGTGGTCAAGCTTTCATAGGTTGAGTAGCCAACCCTTGCTTGCACTGTATTGCGTCGTAGGTTGATGCTGCCGGTCCCGCCAAGAATTCCATCTCATCGAGAGCGTCTTGAGTGGATAGGCTTAACCGGTCCTGCGAGATCACCGGCCCATTAGGAGAGAAGCGGCCCAGATACAAAGAGTGGGGGCTCCAAACCCCTGTTATCGCACCACTTGTGCATATCGGTTTAATGCTGACTTGCCATCATTCCCCACAACCGCATAGAAAATAGAGACCAAATGAAAGCGCTATTATTCCCACCTGCACGTATTCAATTAATCCTAATCCATTGGTGTTTTCATACCTCTACGCCCCTAGAATAACGTCAGAACGATGTAATCTCGCAGAGCCCTAGCTATGCACAGTACAGCATAAACTTTGACCGCTTGGACCATCTATGGGGGTCCAATTTTTCGTTCCGCCCCCAACGATGCATTGGGGGCGGCCTCTTTCACAGTCTCCTAGCCACCCTTAGAGAGCACATGGCATGAAATGAGGTCTATCGTCAGGGCAACTAGTGTCGAGCTTTTTCACAATATCAACTCGCAGGCCATCAGCACTATGCAACACATTGAGTTAGCGAATTTGTGATGAGCGGTTTTCCCCCGCCTATTCCTGATGCTAGAATTCTTACCGGTTGTGATCTGTGTGCGGAAACAAACTAGTGAGACTGAATAACAGAGGACAGCCTGCTGCCTTCAAAGGGTCTATGTAACCTGAAGGACGTCCTTGACATTGGGGGCTCCTGCGGGAGGCTTCAAAGTGAATCCATGCTTGGTCTACTGATCGGGTCTGACCTAATCTACTGCAGCGCCAAAACTTTCGAGCCACAGGTTGACCTGAGGGACACAGCTTGACTCCCACAGTAGGCACCCTTCACACAGAAGCTACCCGTGTACTTGATAGACTTGACGCTGACCCCTCAGCATCCTATGTTCAGATGACCAGCCTCGCCGATACTAGCATTACCCGTCGGTGTAACCCGTGGGACATTGGGAAGAGCAGGTGATAGAGGATTGCCCGTATCAATTGTAATGCTTGCTGCTCTAACAGATCGGCAAACGCCTAGGTTGCGGATGGCAGACCCCGGGTGCCCTTGAATCGCCCTATTCTTTATCAACTCTGCATCGAGACCCCCCATCCTCGGAGTGACCGATATCCTACTGGGGGGGTACCGTTAGCAATTCCCAAAACGACAAAGTGGGGAGTTTCGATTCATAACCTCGGGACCAAGGGATGCGAGAAGAATACTAATATGATATGCTATGATATGACATATCAATTGCAGGACAGTAAACTTACATAAACATCATTCAGTACGGTACATGAGAGGGTCAGTAGCATTACTTCCATCGCCCGAAACTAACGAATTCAATCTGAGCGTGTGTGTGCAGAGTTGCAGCAAGGCAGACGTAGCCAGGATAAGTGACCCTATTGCTGCCACGTCTTATTTGAAAAAAACCAACAACTCTCCGCAGATTGACGAGGAAGAAAAAATGCCATCGGGTTTTCCGACTGGGGCCGCTCCGATCTAGTTGCCTTAGCCTTCAACTTTCACCAACTGAGTGTTTATTTCGCGGGAGGGTTGGAAACTCCCACAGCCCATAAAATTCAAAGTGTAGTCTTATGGTAAGTTGGATGGTATTTGTTAGGCTTGGGGGCGACTCTCAGGGCATCGCGATACGTACGCTAGGCTGGCTGCTTTCCTGAAGAGAAAAGGGATGAAGCCCAAATTTCAATTCAGCAGCCTGGGAACATCAATGTAGGTCCAGTATTACCGCCATTGCATGCTGGGCCAGGCGGGAATGCCACGACCGGGTAAAGTAAATGACATTGCACTCGAGTATCTTACTCGGCGATCCAGACCAGTTAAAACCTGGTTAATGCGGGAATTTTAAATGTATGCGGAAAAGTGCCTAGAAAACCAACTGCAAATATCTGCAGGATATCCCTTGGCTAAGGGGGGGCAGTAAAGTTGCAAAATCTTTTGGCGGTATTGCCCCGTGGGGAAATCCTAATAACATTTTCAAGATTACAATCATGGAACACCCAAATACACATTCGCTCTTGATTGCGCTCCTGATTGGCTGAATCTTAGTAATCCAAATCCACAAGCCAATCAGTGGGGAGTGTGTATTTGGGGGGGTTGTGTACGAGTATTTGGTTCCGCGATCATAGCAAAACATAGATCCCAATGCAGATTCAATCTAGTGGTGAAACCAGACATGTGAGTGATGTCGCTACGGTAGGTCGGTCAAAGCAACGGTCCTAGGAATATCCGTGGAACTACCGTACCTTGTCATCTCTTCTAGGGGCAAATCAACCGTATCCGCTTTACGCGGGAAGGAAGCGCTTGCGATATCCACTTTGATTGCAGCTGTTACCATCCTATGCTTGCGCGTAGTTTATATCCACCAAAGGACTAAGTTACGGGCAAGTATCCCATTACACAAACATCTCGGAAGGGAAGAATATCGCCCCCTGCGGGACTCCGGATGGCTCGGAGTGAGTCTACGGGGTGAATTTGAGCCCCGAAGATCTCACCGCTATGTTAAATAGAGTGAGGGGAGATCAGTTTGATGTAAGACGCTCTGATATACGAAGGTAAATCATCCGAAGCCTCCCCGACGGATATACAGTACAGTAGTACTCCTGATAGTCCTAAGTATCTGAGAAATTTTATTCCCATGAATCAGGTTCCCGTACGAGGGTGAATATGGCTCTCAGAAGGAGATATTTGATCCAAATAACTTGATCCCTCTCTTGTGGGGGCGAGCAACATTATTCAAGCCCCAAGTGGGACCCAGTACTAAAGGGGTTTATGGGATATCAAGGGTTCGAATTTCGCATAATAAATATTATCCAAGTTTTATCCTCAGTTCAAACTATCAGTAATCATTCCACTTTTCTACAAAATCATTTGCCTATCTGACGTCGATTGACACCAATCGAATCCTGAAGTCCCAAACGGTAGTTGGTAAATTGCCTCCACCAATTAGCACCCTTGGGCTTGCTATCGCCAATAAACCTTAAGTTAGCCATGTCAAGCAAGCCGGCCAACGCCAATCTAATCCTGCTAATCCTCCGAGTGATGAACAGCACCAACATGATAATATGATATATGCTACCAGGGTTTGTTGTAGGCAATTGCTCCAAACCCTTTCGACTTGATCATCATCAAACCAAACTTAACCCTGCATGGTGTGGGCCCTTCTCATAACAGCCCTTCTGATTGTGCAGGGAGCCAACAAAACCGGCCACCCGCCAAAAAAAAAAAATCTTTTTCGCCTAGCAGCACTGAATATACATACAAAAAGTAGCACCTAGCATAGACTTGTGCTCACTTTCCCCAAAATACCCTTCTTGCTGTCCTCATTATCAAAAGACTAGGTCGATAGAATTAAAGGGGAGTGGGGTTTCGAGCAGTTCAATATAGAGCCCTTGTCCAAATCCTTTATTGTTTGGGCCAGTTCGTTGATGAATTTGGCCGTGCGCTGCACTGCGCATCCGCGAATCTAAAGCATAACCTCATTGGTAGCCCCCCAGCTAGATAAGTCTGCTGTAACTATCATACGATGTTTATGTCACCCCAGGGAACCCCTGCAAGCCACCAGCCAGATGCCAATCAGAGAGCCCTGCAATGGCCCGAGACAGGAAATACTCGGTAGATCCCGAATGGTGATGTGTTAGGCGACAATATTTGGGCACTGTACCGACACCTCTACCGGTACCGGTACTCGAGTACTCGAGCACAAGTATCTTACCCATGCCAAGCCCCTCAATACAACAATTTAGCTCTACCATTAGAGTAACTTGGACAAATTTGACCTCTACAACTTCAATCCACGATAGAATTTTCAACAAGGGTTCTTTTCTCCTCCCACTGAAACTAGAGATGCCCGGACGTCTGGCCTATCAAGGGATCAGAGTCTAAGGCTGGCATAAGGGCAATAGCAAATCAAGTTAATTATTCGTTTGTGAAGCCTGACAACGCTACGATCGCGGAACGCCCAAATACACAACCCCCCCCCCATATACACCCCCCACTGATTGGCTTGAAGCCTTAGATTACCAAGATTTAGCCAATTAGGAGCGAACTATATATTTGGAAGGGGTGTGTCTTTGGGTGTTCCACCATTGTACTAGTACTAGTAGATCGGGCTCAAAGTAAACATCCCATCCAGCCCAAAATCCCGTTTCTTGGCACCCATCCATCCACCGCATCAAAGTTCTCTGCGGTAGATCGACATACCGGTATTGCTTCGTGATACCTGCATTGTACGAGTACTGCACGGCCAGGTTTTAGAGATTAAAGTATGTATTTTACTTTTTGAGAAGCTCGCCACAAGTGAAGAAAATCTTTATGGCCCACTAGCCGCTTAAGTTGTGTGCGGAATTTTCATCCTCTTAGCTCCGAGGGCACACACTGGCATGGGATGGTCCTGGATGCCGGTATGTGGATTTAGATTTAATGGCAATCCTAGTCAACACTGACAGCCGGATTTCGGTAGTCGTAGATAATCCATGAAATCGTAGGCGAAGAAAATGTGTGGTCGCGATAAAATTTCGGCTCTCTAATACGCGGCTGCGACTCAGGGATTAAGCATTAGGGGAGGCTGGACAAATGGGAAAGGAAGGACATCATTTCGGCTCAAGGGGCTGAGTCTCGTCTCCACTCGGGAGAGCGATCCTGGATCGTGGTTCCCATAAAAAGGCATTTCAATATTTACCAGCTACTCGAGATTCTACCAATGGGGTCCTTTAGGTAAGGTGTCTTTTTTCGGTCTTTCTTTCTTTCTTCTTTTTTTTTCTTCTTCAAGAGGACTTTTTCTGCCACCCACTTCCCCGAAGTCTGCGAGATGAATAGAGTACTTTTAGCCTGCCATTAAATCATTCTTGCAATTTACCAAAAGGGAAGTGGCTTAAAGCCTCATCCCCGGTTGGACAATATTATTCACCCAACAGCCAGGGAAAGCGTAAGTCCAAGATGTTAATAACTGCCATTATCAGTTCAAACACCTTCTGCGCAAGGAGCTCTGAGACTGATGATTTTGCCTTGGAGGATTAAGACTCAGGGGCCAAACTTCTTCATGATGTGAACCCCAAATGAAAAAACAACAGCAAAAAAAAGAAAGAACAAAACCGATCCAACTTTCTCAACGTTTCTGCTGTGTTCCAGCGGAGGTGATAGAAGCCGAAGTACCGGTATCGTATGTACTAAAGGAGAATGAGTTTGTGGCGTTCTTGGTTGGAGAAGGGTTCATATTCCTCGGCGCCCATTTCATTTTTTATTGATGTGTTCTAGACTCTGGCCCTTGTGTATGTAAGGCGAGAACCTTTCGCACCAGCCAATCGGTTTGGCTCAGTTGGCCCCCGCCTACATGCATTCGGAAGGGTGAGCTTCGCTTTGGGGATTCGTCGATGCCCGACGCCATGAAGTCAGCCCAATCGTAAGAGATCACAATCGCCCTGGGTTGTTGATTTAAGTTAAGATGTTTGCGGGAAGGGATGGTGGGTGAGGTGCAGCAAATAGGAGATAATTGCCGGTAATGGGTGAGAGAGGAGGGGAAACAAACATACAAGTACTTTCGGGTAACATGACACCCATTTTCGGGAAGGCAAGTGAGGGGAGAGTGGATCTAGGCATAAGTGCGGAAGTGCAGATGGCGGTGGGGATAACAGGGAGTAAGCACGCAAGAAGCAGGAAGCGTTGAGGACTCTGGTAACTCAACAGTACTGTATTTCCATTACTGATACGATAGTTTTGTGAAGGACTAACAGTATGCTGCGAACTGTGATGCCGTTGTGATATACACCAACAGCCAATTCACCCTTTTCTTTCGAACCATAGTAGGGTAACGGGGAACGGAGGCCTGATCCTTTTTGGGAAAGTTTAACAATTCTGTGCAAATATGATACTCTGATGGGTGAACTATAAGATATTCGGTGCGGGACGGTTAGAGCACCAGTATTCATCTTGGGTAAGCATAGCGGTGAATAGAATGGTTCTCGAGTATACTTGTAGTAAGGGGCACAGCACTGGACAGTGGTTGTGGAGCGGATACCATACGCCACCATAGGTATGGTATGCACCGCAATCAGAAGAATATGGTAGCGGCATGAAGCCTGGGGGGATCCAGGAGACAGAGTGTGTGTGTGCGCGATACCGGTGATCGAGGCACTCAAAGTCACCAGCGCAGCCTTCAGACACAAACATACATACAAGTGCTGTGCTTGTGTGTAAATCTAAGAATGGTCAATGCACGGATCCTCGTTGATAGTTCCAACGCAAAATCCTTCTAAATGGCTAGAAGGTGAAAACTAACACAAAGTCAGATGTTTGTCTCTGCTTCCTCCTTCCCCTCCTCCTTCCACTCCCCTCCCTCCTTCTCTCTGCCGTAGTTTGTCTTACCGGTACTCTGTCTGTCTCTCTTTCTCTTGTCTCACCCACTTTCCTTCATCGACACGGATTCAGTTCTTGCTACTCCTTACGGTCTAGATTCAACATCTACGAGTAGCACGCACACATGCAAGAAGACATCCAGACACCATACGCACAGTACCGGCACCGTACACGGGCACACTAGGACAAGGACACAAGACACAGGTAGAGAGGACAGACGGACAGGCAGAGGCAACCACTTGGGCGGACTGACGTCCAACACCAGGCAAGACAAATCAAACAGGAAAACACACCCGCATGTTCACTCACAACGGAACACTCCAACCACGCTTCCACGCAGTCCCGGAGGCATTCAACTCATTCATTTACGAGTCCTGACACGCATCCTTCATTCGTCACACTATATGCGATCACGATACGGCACCACACAATTCGATACTCCTTCTACCACCCGTCCGACTTCTCACCTTCTGCAAAACCACGTTCTCCGTTGTTCTCGCCCTCGCTACAATCTTCTCCCATTCAGCTGGCCACTAATAGCTACTCTTTCTCGCCACGGCATTGCCAACCTGGTCTTGTGTCCTTGAATCGCCCTGCAACTGCAACTTTTGTCCTTGCCTTTCGTCACCCGCCTCCACCGTCAACACCCACCACAACCCTCCCGCCGACACTCGTAATCTTGGTCAACTCGACCATCCATACCTATCGCAATAAAGCCTACCTACTCTTCCATTTATCCCACCTCCCCTCTTGTTCGCAACACTCCCAGCTCGACCTTTTCCCGTCATCTCCCGCCTAGCGTCAAGAAACTAATTATTGAGCGTCTCAATGGCAGGATCTGTCACCCCCGGGGGTGCCCAAAAGAAGCCTCCACGAAATAAAAAATCAGCTGCATCGCCGCCGACTCCCCGTTGCGATCATGCGTTACAATTTTATGAGGCAGAGAGCTACTTGTACAGTGCCATCTCGAGCTTCATTCTCCCCACGTTTTTCAGTACTGAAAGTGCATCGGTAATTATCGCTACAAGGACTCATTTAGACGCTCTAGAGGTGCATTTGAGAGAACAAAATTTAGTTCCGGGACAACTAAAAGACCGCGGTCAACTAATAGTCCTTGATGCCGATGAGATTTTGTTGGCTATAATGCCCGGTGGATCACTCGACGTGGATTTATTCGACCAATATCTCAGGAAACTATTTCCCGATGTTCAGACCAAATTTCCCAAGGTCCGGGTCTATGGCGAACTCGTTAATATTCTTTGCGAACAAGGGAATTATGAGCTCGCTAGGCAGTTGGAGGTTGCTTGGGAGCGCTTCCTGTCAGAGCCGGATCGAAATGTTGCTTTGCTTTGCGGTTACAACATGGGAGTATTCGAGGCGGAGGGGCTCAGCGAGGTCTTTCAGCAAATCTGCTTGAACCATTCCAAAGTCGAACCAACCGAGAGGGAATATCCGACGTTAGGGCATTCTAACAACCAAAAGACCGCAGTGGCCATGCTACAGCAGAAAACCAGGTGTTTAGAGGCTGAGATAAATCGGCGAAAAATGTCAGAAGCCGCACTCCAAATGTTACTCGACCATTTCTCTTCCGATTCCCGAACGTCAGACAAGCCTTATGAGGCAGACGGAGGTTATTCAGCACATCCGACGGGGGTATGCGGCAGAACACTACACGAGGGACGAATCCGGTACTTTGCAAATGATCGCTTCTGCCAGATTTCCGGATTGGCTGAACCCACAATACATCGTGACGGAAACTGGCTAAGCGCCGTCCATCATTTCGACCGCGAGAAAGTATCTAGATGTTTCTCTTTAGAAGATGGTAGGATGAGAAAGGTGGAATACCGCTTTGTTCATACTAGTGGTGATATCCGGTGGGTTTCGGCCGAATTCACTGTGGGCCTGTCTGGGTACATTCATTCGGTGGTGGACATCACTGGCATTAAGGAGAGTGTAGCCCAACGGCGGAAAAGGTCTGACAACTATAGCGAAATTTGTAGCTCTCATCCCAGTGAGTGGAGGATGGGGCAGAATTTTACGGGGGAAGGGCAGCAGCGGCTAATTCCTGATTCAGTGCCACGATGGGACAGAGGGCACTCGAGCAGCCACTCCCCTAATAGGAATGTGAGTTCCCCTACTCGGGGTCACGCCTCTCTTCTATGCTAATTCCCAACACAGTCGCTATTTCTTGACACGAGCCAGAAAACTTTGGTAGAACATGCGCAAGCAGAAATAGAAAAGATATCGAAAATATTCTCCCAAATAGCAAGGGAGGAAGCCACTCCGCAGAACTCAATGAATTTTCCCGCCATATCTAAAACGATGGATGAACTCCGAGCGTGGCATTCCAGTTTACCTGGCGGCTTCGCAATCCCGGCGGTCATCAGTGATCACTCGCCCCATCCAGCACTCCGATCTGGGATTCTGCTGGGCCATTTCATCTATTTCAGATCGATTCTAACTGTTACTCGAAGAATCTTGGTTAGAGTAGCCACCCAGGCAGCAAAGTCAACATACCCTAGCGATCCGTCATCGTCAGAAGTGCATTATGGCAACTGGTGTGTTGGCGCAGCTCGAGCCATATGTCGAGTTCATGATTTACTTGCGTCTGACGATATGGCGCCTGCCCCAAAGTCTTGGTTAACAATGTTTGCTTCCCCGAATCCTTTTGCTGATCATAAGCTAACGGAATCAACAGCAGCTCCTATTTCATCGCTTGCTTGATTGTCTTCCTTGACATCTCCCTTAACCCTCCAGAAACTCCAACCAGCGACCTGGAATACATCATTCCTCGCCTCATGGATACAATCCGTAATTCTGCAAACACAGATCCATCCTCGAAGCAGTATATAGAAACACTGGATCCTCTCTGGATCGCGCTCAAGCCACCAGTGCCGCATGGGAGATCCTCCCCAAGGCCACCCAGTATCGCACCATCGGAAGACTGGGCAAACTTAGAAGTGACAACAAAATGGACCCAAGGGCGAGGCACAACTATTACTGGTGACATCTTGGGTATCTTGGCATCGCCGTGGGTCTTGGGGGGTGCAGAGTGGGCCGCTACAGGTCACGACTGGAGACTTCTAGTTCCGCAGCTGAATCAGCCACATATTTCCCCCCTTTCAAGCACACACGTGAGCGGCTCAAACTCCAGTACCCCTCCCGAGTACACACTCTGGGGCGACCGCTCCTCAAATACAAGGAGGGCGAAAAGGAGCAAAGCTGATGACGAAGGTGTTTATGAACGATCTTCTACACCCTTGTCCAGTCGCAGTAGACATTCTACTGAGCGCGGAGGGGAAGTGTATCGGCGTCGATAGGCGTGTATTTTTCCTTATGTTGAAGGATGAATAGTGTGTACAGTTTCTCATTTCCATTTTCCTTACATTTTCCTAGCCTTCAAACATGGGTTTACTTTTCATTTTTTTCCCTTTTGAAGTCGGCTTGCCTTTATATTGCTCGGGGCGTTTGTCTCTTTTCGTTTCTTCTTTTTTCCCCGGCTGAATCTTGAAGCCCGGGGCTCGGCGCAGGTAGATGGTGAGCATATTTTGCAATTTGAAAAAGCGATCATAACGTGGGGGCTAGGACTCTTTTTTTTTTCTTTCATGTTTTCTGAGTTTTAAGTGGAAGAGTCTATTTTGGCTACCACCCTATATGAGATCGTACGTTATTATGTATGTACGGAATGTGGGTGTGGGTGTGGGCTACCTGCAGGCGCAGTGTAATGTACCCTACATCGAGCACATGCGCTTGTCATCTTATGATAAGTCAAGCATTGAAGATGAGATCGAGTGAATGAATGAGTCGCAGAACGTTCCGCATATGGGCGTTAGTCTACCGACTGTATGCCCAAACCTCATATCCCTCCCCTAATCTTCGTCCTGGTAGTCGATATGACGCTAAATCCCAGATAACCTACCTTGCTATAATACCTACCTTCTTTCTTACCTACTACAAAAACCACCTGCGACCAGTGAGCCCGGACGCGCGCGCGCACACACTCGAGGTCTCTTAGTTCACGAGGCGTGAGGCCGGAGGTAAGGTCACTATTGCTTAAGCATCGTCCGCGGAATTAACCTATAGTATCACAAAAAAGAAACTTTGAAATCCCCCAACCCACTGCTCTCTAGTACTGTCAGTGGTGTCTATTTGCGTCTCCCTGATAGCCTAACCACCCGCAAATCACATAGTTACGACATAACACATGTAAGAAAACCAATACCCTATCCTCCCTCCTCCCCTACCTTTTGTCTGCCACTGACCACCTTCTCATATGCAGCTGCACTATTATTCCTGCATACCAGACCACCATCCCCGTCAGGTAAACTTCGAGGTTTCACCACCCGCGTCTGCACCCCCCTCCCGTCTTTCCTTCCATTTTCTCCACACGCAGAATAACGCACCCGCCTTCTCCTTCCTTCGCTCCACCAATTCGCTGCAGTTTGTACAGGATGTCTTACTAGGCAGGGAGAGACTGGTATATAATAGGTGGGCAAGTTGATCAGTCTAGTCCAGCCTAGCAAGGTGGTACATACGGGAAAACGGGCAAGGAAAGGAAGAAAGCAGAAAGGGGGCTCTATTGCAATATTCGAGAAATTGCTGATTGATTATTGGCGATCAGATACATTTACATACAGTACTCGCATACATGGTATCACGCCAATGTGCGCTGGTATCACAATTGAACACGTATGATGGGCAGTTCTTTTGCGCTTGGAGGGTGGTTCGTTTTTCATGGGTCCGACGTGGGCAGTGCACGCCAGTGCAGTGCTGAATCGGGACAGTCTGCGTCTGGCGCCCCACTAGAGAAGAAGGAGAGTAAGAATGGATGCGAATGGAGTATCACAACTGGATGTTTCACCACCCATTACGACCCGCCTGGAAGGAAAGTTAAGTTAGTAAAAACTTTTGATGAACACCAACATCCCGAGGCACTGTGCACGGAGTGTAGGGACCCTCCTACCATACGATACGAGTGGCCAAATCTCCCGCTCTCTTTGATACACACGCAGATAGAGAGGGACAGCACAAGCAACCTAATCTTGAGAAACCTTGACTGTTGCGGCCAGCCTGGCATAAACCTGGCCCGACCTACAATATACCAGCTGGTACCCACTGTATTAACTTGAATAAGAGAAACCTGTTTTAGGACGTCGAAGCTTCCACTTTAAGTAAGTGGTTGTTTTGTTTTTGTTGTGTTTTCTCCCGTCCCCGTCAAGGTGGGGAGCTTTGACGTCCTAAGACAAATATCTCTTACATACCCAAGTCAATGCGGTAGTTAACCGTGCGGGTATCATACTCAGCTGTTTGCCCTCAGCGAGATTAGCGGGAGGGCCGAGTGGAGGGGGGGGGGTTAGGTTGCTATGGTGGGTTGGCTTGGGTAAAGCTCCCACGAGTTTCACAGAAACCAACCCCAGCGGCTCAGATTTCCTTGCCATCGTGCCTCATCGTGCGGTCGTGTTGTGTTGCACTGAATCGTAGAGCTTCGTTTTTGCTCACCCAGTTCTGTTCTCAAGTTTCTAGGGACGATTTTTCTTTCTTTTTCCTGAGGATGTGTGACTGGCCTCACATGGGCTGCTTGCTTTGCAGAGAGTTCAGTCGCTAATGATGCAACTACCGTTCCGTAACGGAGAACCTTGAAGGAGGGGAGAGGAAGATGGGAAGGAGAAATCCCCTTCCTCTGGAGAACGCCCGCTTCTATGATATTCTGTCTCAAAACGTCCAACCCTGCCTCCCTCGGCTGCCAGATAAGAAAAAATGGAGAGAAAGGAGTTTGGCAGATCGAGACTCCTCGAAGCATTGTCTTTCCTTCTTTTCTGCTGCACCTCCCGTAGGCATAGGTTCCGTATCCTATAACGAACCGTTTTACCTTAACCTCCCCCCACCTACGCCAGCAGCACTTCAACCCTTCCCGCACTGTACCCGTATCTTTTCGCAAAAGACGAACTCGCTCTGCTTAACAATTTACAAAGCTTCCAAATATCTTCACGCCAAGATGTCCCTACTTACATCTAAAAACTCGAATCTTGGCACCAATTCATCCAAATACTTCTACCGGTACAAATCTTCCCCCCCGGTTGGTTCTGCTGCCCTTAGCTCCGATCCGATTTTATGAAAAGATACCTTATCCCACTCTCTTACAAAGGAAATAAATTTACTCTATCACACTTAAATGTCAGGCCATGTCATTCAACCCGACAAAAAAAAGGAAAAATAATAATTCGGGGTCCCGTAACACAACCGTGGCCCGTACCATCCTCATGCAAGCACAGTGCTTGTGCGAGTGCTGTACCGTCACCAGTCATTGTTAGTGTTTTGCATGAGGGAGGAGGAGCATTGGTGAAGGGGAAGGGGATAAATAGATAAACAGCTAAACAATGCGAGACAAAGGACTGTGCTCAAATTGTCGCTCTTCTTTTTTTTTTTACCCCCCACCGATGGATCGATGAGACGTGAACCAATAGGAGCCCCGGGAGCGCATCTCCAGAAGCAGCTCACTCGCTCACTCGACGGACAAGTTGTCAGGGACGTTGGTACGGTGCCTCGGGTACCGCTAAACTCCCCCACCCAATTGAAAGCGCGTACGGTACGCTACCGCACGTACCGCAGTCGAAGTGCGGCAGATTCCGTGCGCAAGGAGGTAAGGTAAGGTAGCCAAGCTGTGAGGCATAAACCCTTGCTTTTTTTTTTGTCTTCATATAACTTGGGGAGAACTCAGATGATGGATCGGGCAATCATAGCAAGACGAGAAGAGAAGAGAGTGGAAGTACTGCGAGACTTAGCGCTTAGCAAAGGAAGTACGGTAAGTCGTCTTTTGAAGGCGTCTTTTGTCCGTGACCCTATCTGAGGGTCTCTGAAACTCCCCGCCTCCGCATTCGGTCGCGCTCGGTCGGCAATTGTCGTGTCGTATCATACCATGGTTCTTTCGATTTTCTTCAAGGAAATAAATGCCCACTCATTTATTGCTGTAACTTTATCGCTACTATGTGCGCAGTACTGCGCGCTACTTCTTTTCTCCCCTTTTCTCTCTGCCTTTTGGGGCATGACATGGTAGGACAAAATTGATGTTCCGTTTTTGTTCCGCTCTCTGGACTGCAGGGCTGGGGGCTTTGTGCAGTGAGACAACGGAACGGCCGGTCTCGGAGGTTGGCCACGGCATGCAGTGTCATGGCTGTACTACGAGTACTGTACAGCCGACAGAGTAATCCGTATTTTTCCTTGCAAATTGGAGTACCGGTACTCGAGGATACAAAGAGGGGATGGGGGAGGGGGGTGGTGAAGAAGCCCGGAGTTGGACCCGCAAGCCAAATATGTTGATCCGAATTCAGTTGAATTGACTTGGACTGAATCAATTGACTGCACAAGTCCAGTGCTAAGTTCTGCATCAGCGGTATCAGCGGCACCAATGGGGACTTCCCGAACAGCAGATATGGGACGATTTTTTCATTTCTGGTATCATGCTGAAGATCAGAGTTGCTTTTTCTTCTGCGCATGCTTTTTTTGTCTTTTTACTTTTTTTCGTTATTTTTCGTTACCATGCTTACAGTATCTTTAACTGTCAAAACACAATCAAACCTGCATCCGTGCAGGGACATTTCGCGAGGGGGTTTTGTGCGATCTTCTAGGAAGAGGAGGATGGGATTGATTGGTGCGATATTGTTGTGTGGTCTACCTAAGATCACAGGATATCACTCACTAGCCGGCACAGGGCAGATCACAACTACTCCATCATACAACATCTCTATAAAGATCGTGTCGGTACATGACTCAGCAAGGTGCAAAATTGGTTTCTCCTCCCCCTCCTGCTCTTGCACTGCCCTGTCCATTTTAAAAGGCATCCGCGCGTCTCAGTTCAGCCTCGCATATCCATCCGCCAAATAACACCACGAGCGCAATAGCATAGAGAGTGGAGAATAGAGAATAGAGAAACCAGCTGGCTAGCTGGCTATCTGCGCTATTTCTATGCCCATGCTTGCCCCCGACTTCATGAACTCCACACTTTTAGCCCCCCGCATCCAATGAAGTGAAATACAGTGAGTACCCACCACATTGGTCACCCACTGGTCTGCCCCTGGGTATCGCGGCACCAAAAGTAGCTACTCACAGCTCCCATAGTCATCAGGGCCTGGGGTTCATTATACCAGTGCTCAAATACTTGTAGTATCGGGCTAAACCAATATCCCTTCCTCTACCACATCGTTGAGCCCCTCAAACTTTCTCCGAGGAATGAGCCCTGTGGCTGATTTCCGTATCTACACGCAACCGACGTAGGCCGGACTGGGCACCTGACGGCATCTTCGCCAAACGCGTCTCCTTGCATATCATATTTCGTTCTGGATTGTCCAGCCTATCAGTCATATCCGTGATCAAGTTGGGCCACGGAGTAACCTATCATGCGCATGAACCAATAAAAGCTGGAAATGTGACTGGGCATCGTAGCACAATCGATTTGCTGGTGCGGGTCAATCAATCGATTTGCGGTCCCGGAAGGAGAGTGGAGGGTAGGACGGGTGGTGTATTTCTCGAATCGGGGACCCCGATACTGGCAGGGGACGGTAGGGCCCTGTTTTTGGTGGCGGTTGAGGATTGGAGAGGGAGTTGCTTTTTAGGTTGTGATAGTAATAAGATTGGTGGTTATTATAATAATATCGGGTAAGAGAAAGGGGGTTTGTGGGCTGCTGTGTTGGTGATCGAGTGACCGGGTGACCGAGTGACCGAGTGGGATGAGCTTGCAGTGTGCTTGGCGTCACGCTTGGGTTTATATTTGTCACGTTGTGATGAAGCTGTGACGGTAGTATTCATGCGGGATCACTCGGTGAGATGTGCTAGGAGCATGGGACTTGTGATTGAATCTGGTCGTTTTGGGGGCTGAGGTTTGCTGTTAGCTTGGGGTCTGAGGTCTGACTTGTGGGAGTGGTTAGTTACACTTGATATCGCCATCTAGTCTGTGTTAGGAAGTGCTTCATAGTATCCTTGCCAGAGTATATTGGTTCGGCATTTGAACTCACCTGGTCAGCTGTTCATTGAACGTACGCATTGACCCCCGCATTCAATCTCGCCACTGTCTGCATTTCTGCCGTAGAGCTACATTTTCAATAATGCTTCTATTAACTGATATCTAAAGTATAGGTCCAACAGTGCACGGGGGGGAGCAATGGCGCATCACAACGCACTGACGGAGGCCTGTTATGGGCTCTGAGGGTAGGATGCCGTGGCACCCTCACTGGGGGCATCGATAGAGGTCGTAATATAGCAATGATGCCCAGTGAAAATCCAAACTCGGGGAACTAGCACAAGGGCCGAGAACAAGGGACACTCTATGCTAGGCACTCGATATTTAGGATACGTTGCACTCCTATAAGGGCAAGTGTAGTACAGCATTGAAGTTTACTAATACTGTGCTGCCAGCGGGGCGGAGACGCCGTGTCAAGTCGACCACACCGATCTTGGCTTTCTGCGAACCCATGCTTGCAGAAGCTTCAATGAGATATATTACCGCTTCACCAGCGCCATGTAGTACTGTAGCTCTATAGGCCAATTCATAAGGATATCCGGATATACAACTGCCAAGAATTGATGTTTTGCCCCCGGATTCGGGAATCTTGGCAGCTTTATTTCCGGATACTTACGAATTGGCTAGTATCATACTCCAGCCCGTCAACCCTTGACAAATGGCAAGGATCGAGAAACGAGACCATGGTTCACAATCTGCTGATTTTTTCAAGAAGCTGGCAGCTTGATAGGTAGTGGTTCATCCCGGGCTATGTACCGCGCGGTCGGAGTCGTACGATGTATCGATGGTGGGGCTGCGAGTGCCCTACTGTATGCCTGAGTGCAGAATTTGGATTTGACCAATGCGTAAATACACCTTGGTAAAGCTGCCCATTCCTCTTATTATCCGACGGCTCCTGTCAAAGCTGTTCCAATTACTAAGGAGGTTTTCACAGAGGCTAGATTTTCAATCCACTTTCGCTTTGATATTTTTTTCCTTTTTCAAGAGAAACAAAAACAGAACTGGAGATGTAGCTTTTGCGACAACCATCTCGAGAGAAAGTGAATATGCAAGGAAAACGCATCATCACCAGCCCCTACACCCGAGGCATGCTGCATAAATCATGAGCAAATTTCCGGAAATCCCCATGCGTGTTCCCTTCTCCTCTCCCCGGTGCTCACATTCCTGGATCGAGTTGGAGTAACTTGATTCTCGATGATAGATGAAGTGTTGGTATGTAAGGGGGAGCGGAGGGGGGGGCGTGTCCTGCACTCGGCCGACACAACTCTCGATTCATTGCCTGAGTGCCCTGGATGTCGATCGTACCCGGGCGATTGGTCGAGTGACTCGAATTTAGAATGCGGTGAGACAGGGTTTTTTGCATGATACAGTGATTCTGCTGGTAGACTTTGCACAGATATTTCTCCTGCGGGGGTGTTGTGCTGGATTACAGCTATTATGCATGCGGGATGCACCCACAAGCGGTTTTTATAGTCTGGATATGCGCTACTGAGGAAATGATCTGGTCACCGGGGTTTTGAGAAATGGTGTTCTTCCCAGGGGGGAGATCTGATTTCAGATAAGATAAGATAAGATTGGGGATCAAGATAATCTAATCGCGATAACTCCCGAGTGATCTACCCTGGTCTGGCCAGTCGCATGCAAATGAACCGAGGTCCACAAGGTCATTTCCTGATTGATGCTCTTTCTGCTTCACTCCAACCGTCCGGTCGTTCTATCACCTCCCAGAGCCAGCCTAAACAACCGGGCAAATCCTCACCAATACCGAGCCAACTACCCAACGGCATCTATGATACGACCGAGAAAACTTCAGCCATGAAACTAATTCACCCACCACTGCTCTTGAAAAGCAGAATAGCCCTGCCGGCCCCCTCCCGTGTCATATCCACAACCACGGGTGATGTGCGACTAAAGACGGCGATATTTTTCCCCGGTTTGCCTTCATCCTAACTACTCCGTAGCGAGGGATCGAGATAAACTAATGATACTAGGCCAGGGTTCACAAAAGCCGGGAATGCTGACCCCCCTCACAAAAGCCTTCCCAAGGACCGTCATCCCACTCTTAGACCAACTCGACCTTGTCTTGCCCGGCCTGCGCCCTGTGCTTTTCGATGGCCCAAGCACATACCTAACCGAGACGCCCAACGCCCAGCCCGCAATCCTTATCTCGTCCATCGCGATCCTCCGCGTGCTCGAGAAAGACTTTGGCGTTGACCCGACAAAGTTCGACTACTTCTTCGGCCACTCCTTGGGTGAATTCACCGCGCTCGTCGCAGCCGGAATAATCTCCTTGAAAGACGCGCTCTTGCTCGTCCGCCAGCGTGGTATGAGCATGGCGGTAGCGACGGCGAATTGCGAAAACGAAGTCGGTATGTTCGCGCTCATAGTGGAAAAGGGCCAGGTGGAGAACCTCGAGCAGCAGATCAAGGAATTTATCGATAGCGAAGCGCTTGGTGAGGACGAGTTCCTTAGCATCGCTAACGTCAATTCCTCGACGCAGCTGGTTGTCAGCGGCCATGTGAGCGCCATCATGCATTGTCTCGGCCAGATACGAAAATTCAAGGGCAATGATCCTCGGGCTGTCAAGCTGAATGTTTCCGCGCCGTTTCACTCCGGAATCGTGGCGCCGGCGGTGTCGGTTGTTCGTAGAATGTTGCAAGAGATGGATATGGATGAGGGTAATGTTAGGAAGATCGTTTCGAATGTTAGGGGGCGGCCGTATAGTCATTTGATAGAGATGCGCGAGAGCCTTTCGCGGCAGTGCGTTGAGACTGTGCGGTGGAAGGATAGTATTGAGTGGTTGGAGAAGAACTGTGGGGTGAAAAGGTGGGTGGGTATTGGCCCGGGCAGGGTGCAGACTAACCTCGTGGGACGGGAAGTGAACGGTGGGAAGGCGAGTGTTGTCGCGGTGGAGGGTATGGACGCTGAGGGGATGGAAGATGCTGCGAATGCCCTTAGGGACCTGTAGATGCTAGTGTATGGGCGGGGGTTGGATACTTTCGGGGTATACGGCACTCAGGCGTTAAGGTTATAGGATGTCATCGTAAGATGGACTGGTTAGAGAAAAATGTATAATAGCTCAGATTCCGGTGTTTTTTGCGCAATCCTCTTTGCAGGGTTGACAACGCCCTCTCGTGCGAGTGGCCCCTCCGGCCGGGGGGGAGGTAGGTACTTATCGGTTCGTCCATTGAGAAAAGACGTAAATCACATGGTATCACTCGGTATTCCCGAAGTTCCTTTGTTGAGAAATGTGTTGAGAAATGATCCGCCGGGCGGAGGTTCGAGGGATTTGCTTGAGGCTTCCTACTCACTATTGCGTATGAGAGGGCGTACGCGAAAGTGTGTATTCTACATCATGGGTTGCGTTATCACGATAGGGTATACTTATACCGTTCATGTTCTGCTAAGCTAGATAGAGAACTTATTATAATCAACAACCTGTAAAGACAGTGGTAGGAAGGTTCAAGTAGGATTAATATAACCCACCTCACCTAGTGCAGTTAATTATGTTCCCGAAACATCTAAAGCAGGGCTTCCCATTATTGCCTATATTCAATAGTTAACCCACCCTATTAGACTGTACAGCTTCAGATTGTGGTGGTTCCACATGCTCTACTGTATGAGGAAGAGTTTTAAGAACAGCAAGTCTAGCTAATGGGTGAATGATGTATATTTGCTCCTTCAGAAAGGCCAACTATAGTTAGCAGTTAGCTTAAAGATGATAGTCACATGATCAGAAGCTTGAGCCTGGGGGGTCTTCTTGAAATGCTCTGAGCACTCTACCCTACTCTCTGAAAGGTTCACATAGCATGGGTATATTTAGGTTCATATAGTTGTCACTATTTTGCTAGTGACAACTCTATGAAGTTGCCTGTATGGTTATAAGGACTTTTCAAATAGGGGAGTAAAAGAGTGGATGAAAAGGATATTCAAATGTAAGAAAGCTTTAGAGTAGTCAAAATTATTAACTCTTTATAGACATGCTAGTCCGAGTCTATTGACATAGTCGTGGCAATTGCACAGTGTCTCAAATAGTCACTAAGCAAGGCACTTTTCACATAACCAATATTTATTAGTTATAAGATATGATATTTCATTTTCTGATATTATTTACCTCATAAGCATTTCATATAACTACACTATAGAGTGTTATCAGTATATTATGATGGGTTGATGATTTCATAACTGACATTTATAAGATTATATAGAATGTTATAACTTTCACATATGACTCAATTATAAACTATGAATATAATGCATATGAGTACTTATAGCAAGATGAATTAAGTTGTAATAATGTAATTATTTAAGAGGTTATTGTGTAGTGACATATACAAGTTAGCTGATGGATTTCAAGATATGACTCATATGAATGAGTCATTAGAGTGAACTTATATTGAAAATTGGGTATAAATAGAGAGCATTCCGCTTTAAGAAGGAAGATTATCATACTATTACCTAAGTACATTCCTACCTATAAGTTTTATGAATAAGGGACTACTTTCTACTTTCTTATTGTTTATTGCGTTTTATTTATGATTAATCTAGAGATCAATCCAAGCTTATCAAAAGCAATAATAACAAGAACTAACAAGTAGTTCTACAGATTTCATTATAAGCTCATATGTCAAGAGTCCCTAATGAAGAGATCGTTAGACACTGAATCATCTATGGCTTGAAAGTACCAGCAATGGGACAATTCATGTAGGGTTGTTACACATGGCCATCAGCCTGCTACAATAGCAATAAGTACATGAATTGATAACAAAAACCTTTTTGAAAAGAAGGCGTATACTCACTACCAACTTGAATACCCCTTCCCCATTACTTTTTTATAACCAGAAATACTTCTCTTTTCCTTCAAATGTAGAAACTTGAACATTATTGGTCATATATTAGTACTCTCTGGCAGATTCTCAACACAATACCTCATTCTGCACGATGGTTTTAATCAGCATTAATCTCCCACCCAAAACATCTACCACATTCTTAAATCAAGTTGGTAGAAAGTGTGCAAACTACAATGATAGTTATGATAAGAAAGAGAAGAAAAAGGAGAGAATAAAAGACTCATCACCTTACTTTAAAGAGAAAAGGTTTCTTTGCTTCTATTTTTTCAAGAATTTCAGCCGCAAGAATGGGTCATACACTATACAAAAGAGAACTCTATACCTGTTAAAGCATACTTCCACATTTCTTTTATACACTTCTATCTGAAAAGAGCTTTCAATCATGGAAGTATCTTTAGATATTTGGCACTATTCAATCAGGTAGTATCATATTAAGTTACTAGCTGGGTTACAAGTAGGTTGCAAATGAAGTGTCTCAGTTTCTAATAACTCATAGTGCTGTTTAGGCAATATCTCTTGCAAGTCTACTTCTTATATCTTGATTGCTCCTTTACAGGCTGCAAAATCTTTGCTAGTGAGAAATTAAAAATCAGCAGGCATCAGCAGACTGTGCATTCAGAAGAGAAAAGGAATCATCTTAAGCAGAACATGAATTCCAGATTCAGGCTTAAATGAGAAACCTTAAATAAAAGGAGCCTAACCTGAGATAAGATGTATACTATCCAAGTCTGTTTTGTGGAAGGCCCAGAAGGACGTACTATAGGTATTGGCAGTGATTGCTGGGCCTAGAATAGGCGTGATAGTTATAGGCAAAGAGAAATTTTTAGTGGAAAATCTAATAAAGTAGGCCATAGCAATAAGACACTGGCAAGTGAGTTGCTTGTATAACATTTCTTCTCATATTTAACCTCTAACTTTCACAATGGAGAAGTAATAAGAGGCAAACAAGTAACTGGTGCCTTATCAATATTTCAAAGGTGTTCAGTAAACTGACAAAATAAAACAAATGAGATATTGCAGAAAGACACATTGCTACAAGCCCTGACACTTTCTGCAAAACTTATTTCAAGGTTTTAAGAGAGTATTACAGAACTGGGCTGAGATGCTTAAAGGAGAAGAAGCATGTGATCAGTGTTATGGGGTAGCAAACATGGTAGGATTCTGAGCTAACTAGGCTAAGGATATTCAAGACAACGGATTAATAGTCAGGAAGGCTAGTAGGTAATTGTTTGGTAAAGGTAAAGTAATAAAGAGTAGTCAAATATCAAAGAGTTAAAATATAACTCGCTAACTTGTTATATTGTGAAGGTCTCTTCACGGTTGCTTGAAGATTGTCAACTACTGGGAGAGAGCATCAGCAAAAAGGTGGCCTGCGTCAGATACTGTAGTGTTGCGTCCTGACTCTCCTAGCCTGGACTCTGCGTCCTGTGCGTCCTGTGCGTCCTGTACCCATGTGCCATATCTGGTTGCGTCAGGTGC
>Ga0307513_10000802_pt1 | contig 45796 bp, 41 predicted proteins | sample 15_EM_MG_FD_202174 | JGI IMG/M metagenome (GOLD analysis project Ga0307513, IMG submission 202174) | Populus trichocarpa ectomycorrhiza microbial communities from riparian zone in the Pacific Northwest, United States - 15_EM | ecosystem: Host-associated > Plants > Roots > Unclassified | place...
TCACCTTCAGGGTCACCGTGTACGTCCCGGCCGCCGTGTAGGTGTGCGAACCCGAGACCCCGGTTCCGGCCTCGTTGTCACCGAAATCCCAGGCGTAGGAAGCGATCGTGCCGTCGACATCGGTCGAGGTCTCGGCATTGACGGCAACCGAGAGGTCCGTGGCCGTTGCGGTGAACTTGGCCACCGGCGGCCGGTTCGGCTCAACCGCCGTCACCTCGTGCCGGGCAGTGTCGCTCGCGCCGTCGTCATCCGTGACCACCAGGGTCACGGTATACGTCCCGGCGGTGTAGGTGTGGGCCGGCGTCACCCCGGTTCCGGCGGTGCCGTCACCGAAGTCCCAGCTGTACCCGGTGACCGAGCCGTCCGGGTCGATGGCCCGACCGGCGTCGAAGGCGCACACCAGGTCTGTGCAGTCGGCGGCGAAACCCGCCACCGGCGGCTGGTTCGGGGCGACCGCGGTGACCACGATGCTGGCCGTCCCGGTCCCTCCCCGATTGTCCGTCACCGTCAGGACGACGGTGTAGACGCCCGGTTCGGCGTAGCTGTGCGTGCCGTGACTGGCGGCACTCGCCTCGCCGTCACCGAAGTCCCAGGCGTACGAGGCGATCGCGCCGTCCGCATCGGTGGAGCCGGTGCCGTCGAAAGTGCAGTCCAGGTCGGTGCAGTCGCCGGTGAGGGCAGCCGTCGGCGGGTTGTTCTTCGGGGTGACGGTAACGGTCTGCGAGATCGCATTCGTCATGCCGTCGTCATCGGTGACCGTCAGGACGACGTCGCGACTGCCTCCCGAGGTGTAGCTGTGTGCTGCCGTCGCACCGGTGGCATCCGTGCCGTCACCGAAGTCCCAGACGTACGAGGCGATCGTGCCGTCGGCGTCGGCCGACGCCGAGGCATCGAAGGTGCAGTCCAGGTCGGTGCACTCGGAACCGAACGCAGCGGCCGGGGCGGTATTGGCGGTGACCGTGACGTCGTGGCTGACCAGCGTCGTCGCGTCCTTGTCGTCCTTGACCGCGAGCACCACGGTGTAGGTGCCGGACTCGGCGTAGGCGTGATCCGAGCTGACCCCGGTGCCGGACGTCCCGTCACCGAAGTCCCAGGCGTATGTGGCGATCGTGCCGTCGGAGTCGGCCGACGCCGAGGCGTCGAACGAAACCTTCAGTTTGGCCACCGTTGAGCTGAACGCCGCTGTCGGAGGCACATTCGGGGGCAACGGCTTGCCGAGCGTGTAGTGCTGGCGCACGGTGGCGGCCGTGATCGCGGACGGATAGACCGCCGCTTCGTCCAGCGATCCGGCGAGGGACTCGCTGGTCGCACCCGACCAGAGATGATCGGAGCCGAGTCGCCAATACCCGCTGTAGTTCTGTGGTTTGACGCCGGCGCCGGTACCCACCTGTTCGCCGTCAACGTACAGGCGCTGACCGGCGGCGCTCTGGGTGGCGACCACCTGGTGCCACTGCCCATCGTTGTAACTCGCCGGCGAGTCGACGTTGATCGTCACCTGCGAGGAGTAGATCCCGTACCGCAGTTGACCCGTGTCGAGCATGTAGATCTGCCGGTCGAATGAAGTGCTGGAACCGGTGCGCGCGCTCCCGAAACCGATCAGCCGGCCACCCTGGTTGGTGGTGGTCTTGAACCAGGTCTCCAAGGAGTACACGGTCGGGTTGTTGACCTGCATATTGGATGCGAGCGTCTGGGCGCTGCTGCCCGGGAACCGGATCGACTTCCCGGCCGGGTCGGCCGACGACCCGGGTTCGCCGAGCACCGTGCCGGCGGTGTAGGTCCCGGACAGGGTGTCACCGGACATCTCGTCCTTCGCAGCCGTGCCGCTGGTCTCGTTCAGCCGCCAGTAGATCGACGGGTTGTCGCCGTACACGGCTGCGCCGTACGCGTCGGCCGGGCTGCTCGTCGGGTCAACGGTCCGCCCAGAGGCGGTGTAGTGCGCCTTGACCTGGGACAGGGTGAGCGGCGCCGAGTACGTGGCGACGTCCGCGATGCTGCCGGCGAAGGAGAACTTGGTGGGCACGTTCGGCCAGCTGGTCAGGTTGTCGCCGCCGATCCGCCAGTACCCGCTGTAAGGCTCGGCACCGGTGGTCAGGGTGTCGCGGGCGACCCGACGACCGTCCACAAACAGGTCCATCCCGGTGGAATCCATCGCTCCCACGACGTGATGCCACTGTCCGTTGTTGTACGTGAGCGGGCTCAACAGGGACCGGTAGACGCCGGGGTACACGCCGAAGGTCAGGTTGCCGGCATTGGTCATGTAGATATGCCGGTCGTAGTTCTTACTGTTGGCGGTGTGGCTGTTGCCGAAGCCGACGATCTTCCCGCCGCTGGTGGTGGTGGTCTTGAACCACGCTTCCACACTGAACGACTGCGGCCCGGTGACCAATTGTGTCGTCGCCGCCGGTACGGTGCCGCTGCCGGAGAAGGTGGTCCCGGTGCTGGTCTCACCGCTCATCGGGCCGATCACACCTCGGGTCGCCGAGGCATCCACGGTCAGATCCGCGGTCCCGACCGAGTCCACCGAGGTACCGCCGGTGGCCTCGTTCAGCCGCCACAGGTTGGTCGGATTGTCCTGGGCTACCGCATCGAGATAGTTGGTGCCCCCCAGCACGGCATACGGCAGGCCGGTCGCCGACGCCGCCGACGCTGATCCGATGTTGAGCTGCGCGAGCACCACGACGGCAACGGCACAGGCCGCGGCTCTCATCGGGCGCTGCACGCGCTTCGCGAGCAGATGCATGAACGTCTCCTGGCCGAGCCCGCGAGGTACCTCGGGCGCTATTCGTCCCGGATCCGGAAGGATCGGGCTGCGGTCCGCAGCCTATGAGGCGCGCTCACGCTCCGTCCCGGTTTCGCCCAGACACATCGCCCAGATCAACCCAACGTATGAGGCCCATAGGTCACGCTGGGCATGCTGCCTGGTAGAACCGGGTTCAGGTCAAGCCATCCGTCACGTTCAGTGGACTCTGCCCACTCGGGCGAGGGCGATCGGGAGGTGGTGTACTTCCGGGACACCGTTTCACCCGGCCTTGGAGGTCGTCCTGCCCGAGGGCCACACCATCCATCGGCTCGCTCGCGACCTGGACCAGCTCTTCACCGGCTCCGTGGTCCGCGCCAGCGCGCTGCAGGACCGTTTCGGCACCGGCGCCGCGACGCTCGACGGTGGCACCGTCGTCGGCACCGACGCCTGGGGCAAGCACCTCTTCGTCCGCGTCGAACCGGCCGGGCTCCGCGGGCCCGACGGCTCCACCGGAACACGCCCCAAGATCGGCGGTCGGCCGGTCTGGCTGCACATCCACCTCGGTCTTTACGGTCGGTTCACGATCGGACGAGGTGCGGCGCCACCGCCGAGCGGGGCGCTGCGGTTGCGGCTGGAGTCCGAGCGCGGCTGGGCCGACCTGCGGGGCGCGATCACCTGCGAACTTCTGGACGACGATCAGCGGGATGCGCTGATCACCCGGCTCGGCGAGGATCCGCTGCAGAAGAAGTCCGACCCGTTGCGGCCCTGGGCCCGGATCAGCCGTTCCCGAGTCGGGATCGGCGCCCTGCTGATGCAGCAGGACGTGCTGGCCGGGGTGGGCAACGTCTATCGCGCGGAGATCCTTTTCCGGCAGCGCATCGGGCCGCATCGACCTGGCCGCTCGCTGACCCGGGAGCAGTGGCTCGAACTGTGGGACGACCTCAGCGTCCTGATGCGGGCGGGGGTGCGGACCGGCCGGATCATCACCACCCGGCCCGCCGATCGACCGCGCCGCTCCCGAGGCCCGGTCCGGCGCGAAGACTCGTTCTACGTGTACCGCCGGGCCGGCGAGCCCTGTCGACTCTGCGGCGAGCCGGTCCGGATCGAACTGCTGGCCGGCCGCAACCTCTACTGGTGTGCCACCGAGCAGCCGGACTGAGTTGATTTGTTCGCGAGCCCGGAGGCGCTGGTGACGCTGTCTTCCCTCGTCGACCGTTCCGCGCCTTCGGCGGGGCTGCGTCTCCTCAGTCCAGACAGCGTCGCGCCTCCGGGCTCGCTCACCAGTCCGCTTTGGCTCTGGAGGCGTTTGGTCAGTCGGGTCGCCTTGGGGCATCGCTGTGCGGCGCGTCACAAACGACTGTCGGCCGAATCCCGGGCATCGGCTTAGCCTTGGCAGATGACGAGCCAGGTTTCCCCGTTCTCCGAAAAGCTGCCGTTCGCACTGCCGAACGCGCTGTTCACGGCGATCGATCACGTCGGGATCGCGGTGGCGGACCTCGACGAGGCAATCGCGTTCTATCGCGACGTCTTCGGCATGCGCCTGGCCCATCAGGAGGCCAATGAGGAGCAGGGCGTCCGGGAGGCGATGATGACGGTCGGCGACTCGGGCAGCCACATCCAGCTCCTGGCGCCGCTCACTCCGGAGTCCACGATCGCCAAGTTCCTCGACCGCTCCGGGCCGGGGGTGCAGCAGGTGGCCTACCGCGTGGACGACATCGACGCGGTCTCCGCGACCCTGCGCCAGCGTGGGCTGCGGCTGCTCTACGACACCCCGCGCCGGGGCACCTCGGACAGCCGGGTCAACTTCATCCACCCGAAGGACGCCGGCGGCGTCCTGGTCGAACTCGTCGAACCAGCCCCATAGCTCGCCGAGCCAGTCCCAGACAGTCCCACTCAGTCCAGACAGTCGCTGCCGGTTGCAGCCCGGTTGCAGCCGATTCAGCGGCCGCGGATCTCCACCCGCCGGTTGGCCTGCCGACCACGCTCGGTGCTATTGGTCGCCACCGGGTCGTTCTCCCCCCGGCCGACCGCCGTCACCGCAATCGTCGAGCCCAGCGCCGTCGCCAAGGCACCACGCACCGCCGCGGCCCGGCGACGGGACAGTCCGAGGTTGTACTGATCGCTACCGACGTCGTCGGTGTACCCACTGATCGTCACGGTGGTGACCTTTCCGGCCGCCGGCTCGGAGCCCGTCTCGGACCCGGCTTCGGAGCCCTGGCCGGACGAGGCCTTCAGCACGCCGGCGATCCGGGCGATCTCGGTGCGCGCCCGGGACGTCAGCGTCGCCTTGTCGAAGGCGAACAGGACGTCCGAAGCGAGGGTGAACTCCCGACCTCCGCGATCGGTGACCGCGCCGTCAACCGAGGCTTCGGCGAAGACCAGAGCCTCGGACCTGCCGACGACATCCTCAACCGGCAAGGTCACCGCGTCATTCGGATCAACCGGGGTACCCATCACCAGACTCGGGGACGGCACAGGAGTAGCGGCGGCCATGGCCTGCGGCATGCACGGTGGCACGAGCGCCAGCAGCAGGACCGAACCGGCAACTGCCGCCGGCACCCGACCGAACCCCGGCTTCATCGGCTCACCGCGACTCCATTGAACGAGCCGAACCCCGGAACGACCACGTCCACCGAGTCGACCCCGGCCGGCAGCGCAGCGAACAGGGTGGTCAGGACGACACCGCCGCTCGGGCTGACAAAGGTGTTGCTCAGGTCGCCGCTGCAGACGCAGCCTTGGCTGGGGTTCCGGGCAGCGAGATACCGCTTGGCACCGGCGCTGTCGAGCAGGTAGACGCCGTCCACGGAGAAGGCGTCGTCCGGGCTCGCACCGGCCTTCTTCTGGTTGATCCCATCGTTGAAGAACGACGCGATCTGCCATTTCTGCGAAGGCTCGCCGGCCGCTGGTACCGGTGTGAGGTTGCGGGCGGTGAAGGTCAGCCGGGTCACCCGGCCCTCAACCCGCAGTTCATTGACGTCGACCCGGATCGGGATCTCCTGGAACGACGCATCCCGGCTCGCCAGCACCGCGAGCGCGGGCGCGGCCGCCCCCGCCGAGGCGGCAGGGCCGCCCGTGCTGGCCGCAGCACCGGCGGACGAAGTCGACGAGCCACCGGCCGGCCCGCCGGACTGCGCATTGCTGCCATCGCTTCCCGAACACGCCGCAAGGGTCAGGACGAGCGTGCCGGCCGCCAGCAGAACAGCACTCGCGTGCCGGCGACTTCGAACCATCGTCATGCGATTCCTCCCGAGTTCCCGCATCGACGATAGCGGGCACAGAGCGTCGCGAAAGTAACAAATTGCCGTCGTGACGGCCGGTGATGCTCGTCACCGTCAGGTGGGTACTCGTCCGCGAAAGCCCTGGATAACGTCGATGGACTGGAAGCATCCCCCGCACACAGTGTGCATACGCCGCAGCTGGAGTCACCGTGCAGAAGTTCCTCGACGCGATTCTCTCGGGGTCGGCAACGACCGGGGACTTCGCGAGTCTCGATGTCCCGGAGAAGTACCTGGCGTTGACCGTGCACGCGGACGAGGTGGGGATGTTTGAGGGTTTGGCGACCGCCGACAAGGATCCCCGGCGGTCGTTGCACCTGGAAGAAGTACCGACGCCGGAGTTGGGCCCCGGGGAAGCGATCGTGGCGGTGATGGCGAGCGCGATCAACTACAACACGGTCTGGACGTCCATCTTCGAGCCGGTCTCGACCTTCGGGTTTCTCCAGCGCTATGGGCGGATGTCGCCGTTGGGCAAGCGCCACGATCTGCCCTATCACGTGGTGGGCTCGGATCTGTCCGGGGTGGTCTTGCGCACCGGCCCCGGGGTGAACGCGTGGAAGCCCGGGGATGAGGTGGTGGCGCATTGCCTGTCGGTCGAACTGGAACGCCCCGAAGGACACAACGACACGATGCTGGATCCGGAGCAACGGATCTGGGGCTTTGAGACGAACTTCGGCGGGCTCGCGGAATTGGCATTAGTGAAGACCAATCAGTTGATGCCCAAGCCCGCGCATCTGACCTGGGAAGAGGCAGCCTGCCCGGGGTTGGTGAATAGCACCGCCTATCGACAGCTGATCTCAAAGAATGGCGCTGCGTTAAAGCTTGGTGACACTGTGTTGATCTGGGGCGCATCCGGGGGACTGGGTTCGTATGCCACTCAGTTGGCTTTGGCGGCCGGAGCGACGCCGGTCTGTGTGGTCTCGAGCCCGCAGAAGGCGGAGATCTGCCGCCGGATGGGCGCCGAGCTGGTGATCGATCGGAACGCCGAGGGGTACCGGTTCTGGAAGGACGAGCACACCCAGGACCCGCGGGAGTGGCGGCGTTTCGGCGCCCGGATCCGGGAGCTGACCGGGGGCCGGGATGTGGACGTGGTGTTCGAGCACCCCGGTCGCGAGACATTCGGGGCCAGTGTGTATGCGGCCAAACGTGGCGGGACGATCGTGACCTGCGCGTCAACATCTGGTTACATGCACGAATACGACAACCGCTACTTGTGGATGAACCTGAAGCGCATCGTAGGATCACACTTTGCGAACTACGCCGAGGCGTGGGCTGCTAACGATCTGATCTCAAGAGGTCTCATTCACCCGACCCTCTCGAGAAGCTATTCACTCGACCAAGCGAGTCAGGCTGCATTCGATGTCCATCGCAACCTCCATCAGGGCAAGGTGGGAGTACTGTGCCTGGCACCGGGTGAAGGTCTCGGAGTAAGGGATGCCGTGACGCGGGAACGGCATCGCGAAGCGATCATGCGGTTCAGGAACGTGTAGGCCCGGCGCGGGCCGTCAGGGAGGACTGATAGTGGCCGGCGAACAGAGCCCCCAGGGATTCCAGATCGTCATGCGAGGTTTCGACCGCGCACAGGTAGAGGAGCGAATCGGCGCTCTCGAGTCATCGCTACGCGACGCGAGAGCGCGAGTCGAGGAGCTCGACACCCGCGCGCTCAAGCTGTCCGGAGAGGTCGCCGAGGCGCACCGCCAGCTGCGTGAAGTCGAACGGCCCTCGTACAGCGGACTCGGGTCGCGGATCGAGCAGCTGCTGCGGCTCGCCGAGGAGCAGGCCAGCGACGTGATCGCCGCGGCCACCAAGGACGCCGAAGAGGCCGTTGCCCAGGCCCGGGTCGAGGCTGCTCAGTACCGGGCGGCCGCGCAGAACGAGGCCGCCGAGACCACGGCAACCGCTCAGCGCGAGACCTCGGACCTGCGTCGCAACGCGACCACCGAGGCGGAGGAGATCGTCGCCACGGCCACCCGCAAGGCCGAGGAGATGCTGGCCATCGCCGAGCGCGAGGCGGCCAAGCTCAAGTCGGTGACCGAGCACGAGACCAGCGAGAAGCGGACCACCGTCGACCGCGAACTGGCCCGGCTCCGGGCCACCGCGGAACGTGAGGTCACCGAACTCCGGGCGGCCGCCAAGCGCGAGGTCGACGAGATGCGCGCGAGTTCCAAGCGCGAGTCCGAGGAGATGCGCTCCGCAGCAGCGACCCTGCTGGAGGACTCGCGGGCCAAGTCCGAGCAGATGAACACCGACCTCGAGGTCAAGCTCGCGGCCCGCCGCGAAGAAGCGGAGCGTCTGGACGCCGAGCGTCACGAGCAGGCGGTGGCCCAGGCCACCCAGCTGGTGGCCGAGGCCGAGCAGCGCGCCTCCGCAGCCGAGCAGCGCGCATCGAAGGCGGTCGAGCAGGCCGAGGCGGTCCGCCGCGACGCCGACGAGCACGCAAAGTCGCTGGTGGGCAACGCTCGTCGGAACGCCGACCAGGTGATCGCCGAAGCTCGGGCACACGCCGACAAGGTGCTCTCCGAGGCCAAGGGCGAGGCCGACCGCAACCGTCGGGCCGCTCAGCGCCAGGTGGACGAGCTGATCCGGCAGCGCGACAGCATCACCGGTCACCTCGACCAGCTGCGTGCCCTGCTGGGCAACACCATGCCGGTCCCCGGCCTGGACAAGCTGGCAGCCGCGGCCGCCCGCAACCCGCAGGACGACAACCCCGAGACCGCGAAGGACGTCGCGAGCAGCAACGAGCGCGAACGCACCATCGTGCTCCCGGACGCCCACCCGGCCGGCTCGAAGAGCTGACCAGCAGGCGCACCGCACCTCTGCAGTACAGGCACAGTAACGTCGAAGTAGCACGGTTCTGACGTAGTGACGCCGTCCCTGGGCTTCTGGGAGCGGCGTCACTGCGCTTTTGCGCCAGAATGCTCGCGGGTCCGAGGCCCTAGCAGCGCGGGAACCGCACAGCGATCGAGACGGAGCAGGGATGGCGCAGCAGTCCGAAGCCGCCGACGACACTTCCAAGCTGGGCACCCCCGCCCCCGAACCGTCCGAGGTGACCGACCCCTCGGCAGGCCAACCGGCCGGCACTGACACCGACAGCGATCTCGACTTCGGTCAGCCGGGCAAGCCGATCAACCGGCAGGGCCCGTTTTACATCGGCTTCGTCGGCGCCATCGGCGTGCTGCTGGCCTGGAACCTGCTCAAGCTGGTCGCCAGCCTGTCCGGGGTGCTCACCCTGGTCGGAGTGGCCGCGTTCCTCGCGATCGGCCTCGACCCGGTGGTCCGGATCCTGCAGCGGCGCGGCCTGAGCCGAGGCCTTTCGGTGGCGGTGGTGTTCCTCGGGGTGCTACTGATCTTCGGCGGTTTCATCGCCGCCGTCGTCCCGACGGTGATCTCCCAGGCCGGCGAGCTCACCAACAGCCTGCCGGACACCATCGACAACCTTCGCCGGTCGAGTTGGATCCAGCAGCTGGACGCCGACTACGGGATCATCTCGAATGCGAGCACCCAGCTGCGGCAGCGGCTGTCGGACGGCGGGACGGTGATGTCACTGTTCGGCGGCATCCTCGGGGCCGGCAGGGCGGTGCTGTCCGGGTTCGTCAGTACGTTCACCGTGCTCGTGCTCACCCTGTACTTCCTGGCCTCGCTGCACACCATTGCCGAGGCCGGATACCGGATGGTGCCGGCCTCGCGGCGGCCGCGGGTCCGTGCGCTCGGCGACGAAATCATCCGCCGGATCGGTGGTTACGTGGCCGGTCAGGTGGCGGTCGCGACGATCAACGCGGTCTGCACGTTCATCCTGCTGACGATTCTCGACGTCCCGTACTCGCTCGTGCTGTCGATCACCGTCGGCATCCTCGGGATCATCCCGCTGGTCGGTGCCACCCTCGGAGCGGTGATCGTGGTGCTGGTCGGGCTGTTCCAGTCCTGGCAGGTCGGCGTCATCATCGCGATCTACTACCTGATCTACCAGCAGCTGGAGAACTACGTGATCGCCCCGCGGATCATGTCTCGCACGGTGTCCGTCCCCGGAGCCGTCGCGCTGATCGCGGCGTTGGCTGGGGCCGCCCTGCTCGGCGTGCTCGGTGCGCTGATCGCGATCCCGATCGCCGCCGCGATCCTGCTGGTCCTTCAGGAGGTCGCGATCCCCCGCCAAGACCGCATGTAACCAGCGCCCGAACCGGTCAGCTCCGGTTTGGACCGCGATGGGGGTCCGAATCAGGCTCCGAATCAGGCTGCGTCACCAACCAAACCGGTGCTGACCCGGTGGGAAACCGGCATGATGGCGTTCATGCCCCGCTATGACGTCCGCTGCCGCTCCTGCGGCGACACCTTTGAGGTCTCCCGCTCGATGGCGAACATCGACGACCCCGCTCCGTGCCCGGCCGGGCACACCGACACCGTGCGACTGCTGCGCACCGTCGCGGTGACCGGGGTAGCGTCCGGCGGCTCCAGCCGATCCGCGCGCGCTGGTTCTCCTGCGCCCGATCCCGGCACCGGCAGTAGCGGTGGCGGGGGCTGCTGCGGCGGCGGTTGCTGCGGCTGATGCGGATTCTGCACGTCGCGGACCGGGCCGACTGGGCTGCCGCACAGGTCGCCGGGAGGTACGAGGTCTCCAGCCGGGGCCGGACGCTCGCCGACGAGGGCTTCATCCACACCAGCACCAGCCGCCAGGTCGAGGGCGTCCTCGAGCGGTACTACGCCGACCTCGACCCGGCCGACCTGCTGCTTCTGGTGATCGACATCGAGGCCCTGGAACGGGCCGGCTCACCGGTCCGGTGGGACGAGGTGACCGGTGCACCCGCGCCGTTCCCGCACATCTACGGGCCGATTGCGCCATCGGCCGTGGTGGCCACGCTGCCGATCGGCGGCACCCCGGGCGCTGCCGTGCTGCCCGAGCTCACGGACTGGGGCGTCGCCGCCGCCGCGCCGGGGTAATGGTGATCTCGCCGGTCCGCGCGCTCGCGTCGACCTCGGCGATCAGCTCGCGCAACCGGGCCAGGCCGCGGTGGGCGTTGCTGCGCACGGTGACTTCGCTGCAGCCCAAGGTCAGGGCGATGTCGGTATCCGCGAGACCCTCGTAGTGCCGCAGCACCAGCACCGCGCGCTGTTTGGTGGGCAACCGCCGGAGCAGGGCGATCAGCAGGTCCCGGTCCACGAACTGGTCGGTGCGATCGCCGACCGGGCGATCCAGGACCAGCGGCTGGTCGGTGACCCGTTCACGGCGCGCTGCCCGGCGAAACCACGAGGTGCAGGCGTTGACCACCATCCGCCGGACGTACGCGTCGACGTCCCGGGCAGCACTCACCCGCGACCACTGCAGCAGCGCCCGGGCCAGCACATCCTGGACCACGTCCTCGGCCAGGTGAGGGTCCTTCAGCAAGCCGCGGGCAAGCCGGACCAGGGCCGGGCCGCGAAGCGTGACAAACTCCTCGAAATCGAGCGGCTCGCCGATCGCTGAGGCCGCGACGTCGCCCGGGGCGTCGACGGTCTCCTCCACGCGGCTCTCCTGACTGACCAGCTGTTCCCGCCCCACCGCGGAAGCAGCCAGCGAAGGTTAGCGCCCGCCAGACCTACCGTCGGCTTTGCCTCCGCTTAACGGGCAAACCGGGAACAACGTAGTCCGTCAGGCATAACTGCGGAACCCCTGCCGTGTCTTCCGTCCCAGGTACCCCGCCGTCACCATGTGCTCGAGCAGCGGCGAGGGCGCGAACCCGGGCTCCCGGAACTCCAGATACAGCACCCGTTCGATCGCCAGCGACACGTCCAGGCCGACCACGTCCAGCAGTTCGAACGGGCCCATCGGGTACCCACAGCCGCGTTTCATCGCCAGGTCGATGTCGTCGGCTTGGGCATAGTGCGCGGCCAGCATCCGGACGGCATCGTTCAGGTACGGGAAGAGCAGCGCATTGACGATGAAGCCGGCCCGATCCGCGCAGCTGACCGGGAGCTTGCCGAGCCGTCGGCAGACCTCCACGGCGGTCGCCGCGACGTCCGGTGCGGTGGACACCGTGCTCACCACCTCGACCAGCTTCATCACCGGAGCCGGGTTGAAGAAGTGGATCCCGACGACGTCCTGGGGTCGGGTGGTGGCCGCCGCACATTCGATCACCGGCAGTGAGGACGTCGTGGTGGCCAGAATCGTGCCGGGGCGGCAGATCTCGTCCAGGCTTTTGAACAGCGCCTGCTTGACCTGGAGGTCCTCGACCACGGCCTCGACCACGAGGTCGACCTCGCCGATGTCCACGAGCGACGTGCTGCCGGTGACCCGGCCCAGCGTGGCGTCCCGGTCCGACTGCGTCAGCCTGCCCTTGATCACCTGCCGGTCCAGGCTTTTGGTGAGCGCGCCGAGCGACCGGTCGACCTTCTCCTGCCCCCGGGCGACGACGATCACGTCGAAACCCTTCCGGGCGAACACCTCAACGATCCCGATCGCCATCGTGCCGGAGCCGATCACGCCCACGCTCTGGACGCTCCGCAGCTCGCCGCCGGGCGGCCCGGGGATCGGCGTCAGCGCGTCGTCCACCACCGTTGAAGAGCCCGGCAGGTCGTAGGTATAGAAGCCGCGGCCGGACTTGCGCCCCTTCAGACCCGCCGTGACCATCTGCTTGATCACCGGGGAGGGCGCGTGCAACCGATCCCGGCCCTGCTTGTACATCGAATCGAGGATCTCGTACGCGGTATCGAGACCGATCAGGTCCATCAGCGCGAGCGGGCCCATCGGCAGCCCGCAGCCGAATCGCATGGCGGCGTCGATGTCCTCCCGGGCGGCGTATTTCTGCTCGTACATCGACACCGCGTGGTTGAGGTAACCGAACAGCAGGGCGTTCGCGATGAACCCGGCCTTGTCGCCGACCACCACCGGCTCCTTGCCCAGTCGGCGGGTGAGCGCGACGACGTCGTCCACCACCTCCTGCTCGCTGACGACGGTCTGCACCACCTCGACGAACGCCTGCACCGGGGCCGGGTTGAAGAAGTGGATACCGACCACCCGGCGCGGGTTTTCGGTGGCGACGGCCAGCTCGGTGACGGACAGGCTGGAGGTGTTGGTGGCGAGCACCGCGTCCGCCGCGACGATCGCGTCGATCTTGGCGAAGATCTCGCGCTTGAGCTCCAGGTGCTCGGGCACGGCCTCGATCACCAGGTCGGCCGCAGCGAGCCGATCGAAGTAGGTGACGATCTCGATCCTGCCGATCAGGCCGTCCCGTTCACCGGTGGCGAGTTTGCCCCGTTGCACCGCCCGCAAGGTTGAGGCCCGCAGCAGCTCCGTCGCCCGCTGGACGCCGGCGGAGTCCACCTCGATGCCGATCACCTGCAGCCCGTGCCGGGCCAGGACTTCGGCGATGCCGGTCCCCATCGTCCCCAGACCAACCACGCCCACCGTGCGGAACTCGCGCGCCATCGACGTTCTCCTTCAGCTGCAGCCGGACTCCAAAGCCTGGCAGCGCGCCCCCGACGGAGGGCGGCAGGAAGTGTCGGGCACACCACACCGGGATGGCCACAAGGTCGCGGTTTGTCACCGTAAGCAAACCCGACGTCCGCAATCTATGGCGCGTATCGGGTAAACGGGTATAAGAAGTGTTGCGAAGTCTGTGTGGACGACGATTCCTTCCGTTGACCCGGGGGAACGCCGACACACACCAGGGCAATGAGGGAGAACCCAAACATGCGAATCCTTGTAGCGTGCCTGACGGCGGCAGCCGTCGTGGGCACCGGGCTGGTGGCCGGGGGGTCGGCTGATGCCGTGACCAACGGCAATACGGCCGTCCAGGCGCCGACCGACTACATCGTCCTGCACGCGGTGGGCAGCGGGTCCGCCGCCACCGAAGCCGCCGTGAAGGCCGCCGGCGGAACTGTCGTCTCGACCAACAACGACCTCGGCTACGTGGTCGCCCGCAGTTCGTCGACCGGATTCGTCAAGCAGGTCGACGCCGCTCCGGGCGTGATCGGCGCGGCCCGCAACCGGGTGGTTGGTGAGGCCCCGAAGGCGAAGCAGGCGTCCAAGAACGCGATCGAGAAGATGACGCTGCTGGCGGGCAAGTCCAAGTCCGGCACCCGGCACGGCGGCGGTTCCGTGACCGCCGAGCCGTTGGCCGATCTGCAGTGGGACATGAAGCTGATCGACGCCACCGCGAAGGGTTCCTACGCGAAGCAGAAGGGCTCCAAGAAGGTCCTGGTCGGGGTGATCGACACCGGAATCGACGGCTCGCACCCGGATATCAAGGCGAACTTCGACGCCAAGCTGTCCCGGAACTTCACCACCGACATGCCGGACATCGACGGTCCGTGTGAGGTCGCCTCCTGCGTCGACCCGGCGAACGTCGACGACAACGAGCACGGCACCCACGTCGCCAGCACGATCGGCTCGCCGATCAACGGCCTGGGCATCGCCGGTGTTGCACCGAACGTCACCCTGGTCAACATCCGGGCGGGTCAGGACTCCGGCTACTTCTTCCTCAAGCCGACCCTGGACGCGCTGACCTATGCCGGCAAGATCGGCGTGGACGTCGTCAACATGAGCTACTACACCGACCCGTGGCTCTACAACTGCCTGGACAACCCGGCCGACTCGCCGGCCGAGCAGCAGGAGCAGCGAGTGGTCCGCGAGGCCACCCAGCGGGCGCTGGACTTCGCTCGCGGCCACGGTGTGCTGCCAATCGCAGCCGAGGGCAACGGCGCCACCGACCTCGGCAAGCCGGTCACCGACAACACCAGCCCGGACTACCCGGTGGACGCCCCGAAGCCCCGCACCGTCAACAACTCCTGCATCACGGTCCCGACCGAGAGCCGCGGCGTGGTCGCGGTCAGCTCGGTCGGCCGGAGCACCCGGAAGGCGTACTACTCCGACTACGGCATCGAGCAGACGGACGTCTCGGCGCCCGGTGGCGACGCCTACGAGGGTCCGGGCGGCACCCGTGACATCACCGGCACCGTGCTGGCGGCGCTGCCGGCCCACCTGGCGGCGGAGTTCGGTTACCTGAACCCGGACGGGACGCCGAACACCCCGGCGGTCGTGCAGAGCTGCAAGGGCTCGGTCTGCGGGTACTACCAGTACCTGCAGGGCACCTCGATGGCCGCACCGCACGCGGTCGGGGTCGCCTCGCTGATCGTCAGCGAGTACGGCTACCGGGACCACCACAACGGTGGGCTCACCCTGACCCCGCGCGCGACCGAGTCGAAGCTGCTGAGCAGCGCGGCAGAGCACGCCTGCCCGACGCCGCGGACCTACCACTACACGCGGATCCTGCTGGACGGGACCGTGGTCCAGGCCGACCACACCTGCGAGGGCCCGAAGTACAAGAACGGCTTCTACGGCCGGGGCATCGTCAACGCCAAGGCGGCGGTGTCCGGCCGGCTGTAGCCGGTTGGGCTAGCCCGTAGGCAAGCTGAGTAACACTGCTCAGTCGCTCATGGCCTGGAGTCGGAAGACTCCAGGCCATGAGCTTCTTTGTGCGCCAGGCGACGGCCCGGATCCGAGCCTTTCCGCGCACGGTGACGATCGCGGCGTTTGTTGTCGTCTCGTCCGTGGCCCAGGTGCAGACCCTGGTGAACCTGCATCCGTGACTCAGCGGGTGGCGCTGACCTGCGGCGTCATGCTCGCGGCCGGGACCTGAATCGGGACCACCGCCGGGTGGGACGGATCCGGCCGCGCGGCCGGCCGCAGGACGCCGCTGGTGGGCCAGGGTCGATCGTTGCCGGTCTGCGGGTCGTAGCCGGGGTCCGTGACCTGCTCGCGCAGCGGGAAGACGTTGAACGCCTGGGCGCCGTCCGTCGTGACCGTCGGGACCAACTGGACCCGCTCACCGTCCCGGCCCAGGTAGGTCGTCGCTGCCGGCGCGAGCGGGCGGCCGCGGTCGTCGTAGAGCTGGACGTCGTCCAGCGGCTGCCCGTTCTTGTCGTACGGGAAGACGTTCACCACCTGGTAGCCGGCGTTGAAGAGACCTTCGTTCGGCGGCTCGACGATCACCTCGGTCGCCCCGGTGGAGGTGTACGTGTCCAGGTCGGGACCGAAGGCCCCGACCCCGGAGACGATCAGAAGCACCGCGAAGGCGTTGCCGGTAAGGATCAGCCAGCGCTCCCGCCGACCGCGCGCGGCCCAGTTCCGGCGGCCCAGTTCCACGCTGCCGATGATCAGCACCGCCAGGGTCAGCCAGGTGATCAGGCCGTCGGGCAGGACGGCCGCGGCACCGGTCAGCGACTGATCGATGAACTGGTAAGCGAGGTAGCCGCGCAGCAGCCACCAGGCCGGGCGCAGGGTGACCAGGAAGTCGCGGACATCGGGCCACCATTTCTGCGTGATTAGCGGCGCGAGTGCCCGTTCGCGGACTTCCCGCAGCCCGAGCAGCAACGTGGGCAGGCCGTCGGGCTGCAGGAACCGGCCCGCGAGCCGGCCCTCGGCCCGACCGCGCGGCGGCAGTCCGGCGGCGGACCGCAGCTCGGCGGCGTAGTCGGCCGGGGCGCCGAACATCACCACCGGCGCGATCTCCTGGTTGCGCAACGCGTCGGTGAGGTCGGCCTCCAGCCCATCGGTCAGTTCCTCGATCTCGTCCCGCCCGAGATCGTCCAATTGTGCGCGGACCGCGGCGACGTACCCGCCGACGTCCCGGAAGCCCTCGTTCTGGGACACGTCTCCTGGCATCGGCATCGTCACCGGTGTGCTCACTGCGCCACCTCCGTGGTCTTGGCCACCCACTGCCCGCACTTACGGGGAGCAGACTACTACGCTATCCACAGTAGTCACAGCACCCTCGTTCGTCGGCGATCCGGCACAACACCCCTCCAACCGGCGGCTACTCTTCTCACCGTGCGTCTGGTTATCGCTCGTTGCTCCGTGGACTACGCCGGGCGACTGGCCGCCCACCTGCCCCTCGCCACCCGACTGCTGTTGGTCAAGGCCGACGGCAGTGTGCTGGTGCATTCCGACGGCGGCTCCTACAAACCGCTGAACTGGATGAGCCCGCCCTGCAAGCTGACGGTCAGCCAGCCGGACGAGGCGGCCACCGAACGCGGCGTCGTCGAGACCTGGACCGTGCAGCAGTCGAAGACCGACGACCGGCTGATCATCAGCCTGCATGAGGTGCTGCACGACAGCAGCCACGAACTCGGTGTGGACCCCGGCCTGGTCAAGGACGGGGTGGAGGCGCATCTGCAGAAACTGCTGGCCGAGCAGGTGACCCGGCTCGGTGACGGCTGGTCGCTGGTCCGCCGCGAGTACATGACCGCGATCGGCCCGGTCGACCTGCTGGTCCGCAACGCCAGCGGCGGCTCGGTCGCCGTCGAGATCAAGCGTCGCGGTGACATCGATGGCGTGGAGCAGTTGACCCGTTACCTCGAGCTGATGAACCGCGACCCGCTGCTCTTTCCGGTGGCCGGCATCTTCGCCGCGCAGGAGATCAAGCCGCAGGCCCGGGTGCTGGCCGAGGATCGCGGGATCCGGTGCGTGATGCTCGACTACGACGCCATGCGCGGACTCGACAACGTCGAGCACCGACTCTTCTGAGCTGGGAAACGACCTAGGGGCTTTGAAGAACATGCTGTACCGCGCGCTGTTCAAACTGTTTTTCCGGCGGCTGCCGGCCGAGACCGCACACCAGGTCGGTTTCGCGATGATCCGGTTGGCCGGGATGGTTCCCGGTCTGCCTGCCCTGCTGCGCCGCACCCTGCTCACCGATGACCCGGTGCTGCGGGTCAGTGCGCTCGGCCTGGACCTGCCCGGACCGCTTGGCCTGGCAGCCGGTTTCGACAAGGACGCGCTGGCGCCGGACGCCCTGGCCGCCCTGGGCTTCGGCTTCGTTGAGATCGGCACGGTGACCGCCCGGCCGCAACCGGGCAACCCCAGGCCCCGGCTCTTCCGACTCACCGCCGACCGGGCGCTGATCAACCGGATGGGATTCAACAACGCCGGCTCAACCGCTGCGGCCGCCCGGCTGCGGCAGCGGGCCGAGGTCACCCCGGCCGGCGGGCCGATGGCCGTGGTCGGAGCCAACATCGGCAAGTCCAAGGTGGTCGCCGAGGCGGACGCGGTCGCGGACTACACCGCGAGCGCGACCCGGCTCGCCGACGTCGCCGACTACCTGGTGGTGAACGTCAGCTCCCCGAACACCCCCGGCCTGCGGAACCTCCAGGCGGTTGAGGTGTTGCGACCGCTGCTGCAGGCAGTCCGGCAGAGCCTGGACGACACCACCGACCGGCATGTCCCGCTGCTGGTCAAGATCGCTCCCGATCTGACCGACGAGCAACTCGACGCGGTCGCCGACCTCGCCCTTGAGCTGCAGCTCGACGGCATCATCGCGACCAACACCACGATCTCCCGAGCCGGCCTGGCCACCCCGGCCGACGAGGTCGCCGCGCTCGGTGCCGGCGGCCTCTCCGGTCCGCCGGTCAAGGTCCGGGCACTGGAGGTGCTGCACCGCCTGCGGGCCCGGGTGGGGACTCGGATGGTGCTGATCGCCGCCGGTGGGATCGAGTCCGGCGACGACGCCTACGAGCGGATCCGGGCCGGGGCCACCCTGGTGCAGGCTTACACCGCCTTCATCTACGCGGGCCCGTTCTGGCCTCGCCGGGTGCACCGGGAGCTGGCCGCCAGGCTGCGTGCCGACGGCTACAGCAGCGTTGCGGAGGCGGTCGGCGCTGAGCTCGCGGTCCAGTCGGAGGGTGAACCAGGCGTCGCCGAGTAGCCGAACCCGAGCCCGGCACGGCAACATCACCGTATGGGTCCACGAGTCACGGTGGTAGGCGCGGGCGTCGTCGGCATGAGCAGCGCGGTTCGGCTGGCCGAGGCCGGTCACTCGGTCGACGTGCTGGCTCGGGAGCTGCCGCTGGAGACCACCTCCGCGATCGCCGGTGGGCTGTGGCTGCCGTTCCTCGCCGAACCCGCGGAGGCGGTGGCTCGCTGGGCCCGGCTGACCCTCGAGGCGCTGCTGAAGCTGACCGACGCGGACACCGGAGTCGCCATCCGGGACGGGTACCTGCTCGGCACCGGACTCGGCCGACCGGCCTGGTCCGAGGGCCTGGCCCAGCTCGAACTGACGGCGGTGGCGAATCCGACCCCGCAGCACGATCACGGCTGGCACCTGCGTGCGCCGCTGATTGACATGACCATGTATCTGCCGTACCTGGTCCGTCGGCTGGAGGCGGCCGGTGGCACGCTGACCCGGCTGCCGCTGACCGCCCTGCCCAGCCGCGGCATCGTGGTGAACTGCACCGGCCTGGCATCCCGGGCGCTGGCCGACGATCCGTCGCTGCGGCCGATCCGGGGCCAGGTGGTCTGGATGACCAACCCGGGCCTGACCACCTGGTGGTCCGACGACTCCGATCCCACTCTGCTGACCTACGTGCTGCCACATTCCCAGCACGTCGTCGTGGGTGGGACCACGGTCCCGGACGACTGGTCGACGACTCCGGAGGACGCCGACACCAACCTGATCCTGGAACGGGCCCTGGAGTTGGTCCCGGCGCTGCGATCGGCGTCGGTGCTCTCCCAGCGCGTCGGCCTGCGCCCCAGCAGGCCGTCCGTCCGGTTGGAGACCGTCCGCGGCCCGGAGAACACCGTTGTGCACTGTTACGGGCACGGCGGTAGCGGGGTAACGCTGTCCTGGGGATGCGCGGACGACGTCCTGGCGGCGGTCGACGGGATCGTCGCGGACGCGATCTGAACCGACGTACCCTCCAGTTCATGAGCAGCCCGGACTTCGATCTCAGCGATGAGCAGCTGCGCCGGACCCAGTCCGTGAAGTGGACCTACGCCGGGCCGGAGGTACTGCCCGCGTGGGTCGCCGAGCTCGATGTGGCGGTCTGCCCGCCGGTGGCCGCCGCCCTGCACCGCGCGATTGACGACGGCGTGGTCGGCTATCCGGCGATCGACCAGCACAGCGGGCTGCCCGAGGCGACCGCCGGCTTCCTGGCCGATCGCCTCGGCTGGCAGGTGGACCCGGCCAGGGTGTTCGCCACCGGGGACGTGATGGCCGGGGTGATGCTCACGCTCTGGGCGCTCTGTGAGCCGGCCCCGGTTGTCGTCCCGACGCCGTCCTACCCGCCGTTCCTCGCGGCCGTCCCCTGGACCGGCCGGGAACTGGTGCCGGTGCCGATGCTGGAGCCCACGCTCGAAGCCGGCTGGATGCTGGATCTGGAACGGATCGAGGCGGCGCTGGCGGCCGGCGCTCGGACGGTGCTGCTGGCGAACCCGTACAACCCGACCGGCCGGTGCTTCTCCCGGCCCGAGTTGGAGGGGCTGCGGGACGTCGTGCTGCGCCACGGCGCCCGGGTGATCAGTGACGAGATCCATGCGCCGCTGGTCCTGCCCGGCGCCGTACACCTGCCCTACGCCACGCTCGAAGGCACCGCCGAGCACGTCACCAGTCTGGTCGCCGCGTCCAAGGCCTGGAACCTGCCCGGGCTCAAGTGCGCGCAGCTGATCCCGGGCTCGGCTGCGGACGCCGCACTACTGGCCGCCGTCCCACCGGTGGCCAACCACGGTACGTCACCGCTCGGCGTGATCGCCACCATCGCCGCCTACACCGAGGGCCTGGACTGGCTGGACGGCCTGGTCGCCGAGCTGGCCGCCCGGCGGACCCAGCTGACCGAGCTGATCGCCGTGCACCTGCCGGCGATCACCTGGCGCCCGCCCGAGGCCACCTACCTGGCCTGGCTGGACGCGCGCGGAACCGGCCTGCCCGATCCGGCGGCCGAGGCGCTGAGCCGGGCCAAGGTGATGGTCAATCGGGGCTCGACCTTCGGCACCGACGATCTCGGCCGCTACGACGGATTCGTCCGGGTGAACTACGGGACGTCGGCCGAGCGGCTTGAGCGGGTGGTCAAGGCGCTGGCCGAGGCCTGGAACACGGCCTAAGAGGAATTCTCAGAGTGGGTGCAGGCCGCGACTGATCCGGATCTGGTCGACGATCTTCGCCATCATCTCGGTGAGCCCGTAGTCCTTCGGGGTGAACACGGCGGCGGCGCCCAGCGAGAGCAGCTTGCGCTCGTCGGCTTCCGGGATGATGCCGCCGACGATGACCGGGACGTCGTCAACACCGGCCGCCCGCAGGCCGTCCAGCACCTCGGGCACCAACTCGAGGTGCGAGCCGGACAGCACCGACAGGCCAACGCAGTGCACGTCCTCGGCCACCGCAGCAGCCACGATCTGCGCCGGCGTCAGCCGGATGCCCTGATAGATCACCTCGAAGCCGACGTCCCGGGCTCGGACCGCGACCTGCTCGGCGCCGTTCGAATGGCCGTCCAGGCCAGGCTTTCCGACCAGCAGCCGCAGCCGCCCGCCCAGCTCCTCGCCGGTGCGCCGGACCGCCTCCCGGGCCTTCCACAGCACCGACCCGGTTTCCGCCGACTCCGCCGCACCGACCACGCCGCCGACCCCGGTCGGCGCCCGGTACTCGCCGAACACCTCGCGGAGCGCATCCGCCCACTCCCCCGTCGTCACCCCGGCCCGCGCGCAGTCCAGACTGGCCGGCATCAGGCTGGCCGTGGTCTTGGCATCGTCGCGGAGTTTCTGCAGCGCCACCCGAGTCGCCTCGCGCCGTTCCGGATCGCCGTCCCGCTCCGTTCGCCACTGCTGAACAGCTTGCACCGCAGCGCTTTCCACCGCAGGATCAACGGACTGGATGGCCGTGTCGAGGTCCGCGGTCAGCGGGTTCGGCTCGGTGGTGACAAACTTGTTGACGCCGACCACAACGTCCTGGCCGGCCTCGATCCGGCCTCGGCGGGCGGCGTGCGCCGTGACCAAAGCCGACTTCATGTACCCGGTTTCGACCGCGGCGACGGCGCCGCCCAGGCCCTGCACACGCTCGATCTCCGCACGCGCACCGGCCAGGATCGCGCCGACCTTGGCCTCGATCACCGGGCTGCCGTCGAAAATGTCGCCGTACTCCAGCAAATCGGACTCATAGGCCAGGACCTGCTGCAACCGCAGCGACCACTGCTGGTCCCACGGCCGGGGCAGGCCGAGCGCCTCGTTCCAGGCCGGCAGCTGCACCGCCCGGGCCCGGGCGTTCTTCGACAGCGTGACGGCCAGCATCTCCAGCACGATCCGCTGAACGTTGTTCTCCGGCTGCGCTTCGGTCAGGCCGAGCGAGTTCACCTGGACGCCGTACCGCAGTCGGCGCTGCTTGGCGTCGGCGATCCCGTAGCGGTCGCGGGTGATCTCGTCCCAGAGTTCGACGAAAGCCCGCATCTTGCACATCTCTTCAATGAAACGGACGCCGGCGTTGACGAAGAACGAGATCCGCTGGACGACGTCCCCGAACTTCTCCGGGGCCACCTGGCCGCTGTCCCGAACCGCGTCCAGCACCGCGATCGCCGTGCACATCGCGAAGGCGACCTCCTGAATCGGCGTCGCCCCGGCCTCCTGCAGGTGGTAGCTGCAGATGTTGACCGGGTTCCAGCGCGGCATCCGGGCGACCGTGTAGGCGATCGTGTCGGTGGTCAGCCGCAGACTGGGGCCCGGCGGAAAGACATACGTGCCGCGGGAGAGGTACTCCTTGATGATGTCGTTCTGCGTGGTTCCGGCCAGCTCGGCGAGCACGACCGCGGCCTCCGGGCTGCTCGCGTCACCGTCCTCGCCGGCCTGCTCGAGCGCTGCCTCCTGATAGAGCGCCAGCAGCCACATCGCCGGCGCATTGATCGTCATCGAGGTGTTCATCCGGGTCAGCGGGATGCCGTCGAACAACGCCTTCAGGTCGCCCAAGTGCTGGATCGGGACCCCGACCTTGCCCACCTCGCCGCGGGACAGCGCATGGTCGGCGTCGTACCCGGTCTGGGTCGGCAGGTCGAAGGCCACCGACAGACCGGTCTGGCCCTTGTCGAGGTTGCGCCGATACAGCGCGTTCGACTCGACCGGGCTGGAATGACCGGCGTAGGTGCGCATCACCCACGGCCGGTCCCGCTCCGGGCGGGACACCTCAGCCGCAGAGTCGCCGGCAGAGTTGCTGAGCATCTCGGTCCTCCCGAATCGTGGCTGCTCATCGACAGTAGCCCGACCCCCGAACCGCCATCAGCCCCGCACAAGTGAGCGACCTCACCCCCACCCCGCCCCTTCCCCCCGGTGATTCCGCCAGCCTTCGGCCGGGAGGTGCCCGGCACGGCGGACGTGTTGGCGGTGGATCAGCCGAGTTCACCGTCGACGTAGCACCAGCGCCAGGACTCGCCCAGCTCGATGCTGCGCATCACCGGGTGGTCGGTGGACTGGTAGTGGGCGGCAGCGTGCCGGTTCGGCGACGAGTCACAGCAGCCGACCTGCCCGCAGCTCAGGCACATTCGCAGGTGCACCCAGTTGTGGTCGCCGATCGCCAGGCAGTCCGGGCAGGCGTCCGGCGGGGTGGTGGGGTGGACGATGCCGGGAGTGTCCCGCAAGTGCTCGCAGGCCGCCTCGGTCGGAGCGGTCAGCGCCGTCGTCTCTGGGTCCGGCTGCTCCACCGTTCCGGCCGAGAAGCCGCCGAGCATGGCCTCTTCCTGGTCGATCCGTTCCAGCACTCGCTCGGCCAGGTCGTGCGGCAGCGCACCGGAGCGACGCAGGTCCGCCACCACCCGGCGCTCGGCCTCGAGCATCCTCACCCGGAGCCGGTGGAACGCGGCGGCCGGGGTCTCCCGTTCGGCATTGATCGCACCGAGCCGTTCCCAGGCGGCATTCGCCACCCGTCCACCCCAGTCTTCCAGCGCACCGACAACCTCCGGCGGGTCGCTGTCCTGCTTGGCAGCGGCCAGCGCGTCCAGGCCGGCATGCGCCGCGCGCTGCTGAACCAGCGCCTCCTGCAGCGCATCCTGGGCCGGGTCAGGGCCGGCCACCTTCAGCATCTTCACCAGCCAGGGCAGGGTTGTGCCCTGCAGCAGCAGCGTGCCGATCACCACTGCGAAGGCCGCCACCACCAGCGCCGGCCGCGCCACGGCGTCCTTCGGGATGGTGAAGGCGGCCGCCAGGGTGACAACACCGCGCATCCCGGCCCAGGCCACCAGCGCGACGTTCCGGGCCGGCGGGGATTCCTCGGACCGACGGATCTTCGGTATCAGCCGAGGCAGGTAGGTGCTGGGGAACACCCAGAGGATGCGGACCACAACCACAGTGAGCAGCACCGCCGCGCACAGCAGCAGAACCGTGGTGTTCGGCGTCGCCTTGTCCTTGATCGCGCGGCTGACCAGGTCATTGATCTGCAGGCCGATCAGCAGGAAGACGATGCTCTCCAGGAGGAACTGCACGGTCCGCCAGATCACTCGCTCGGTGACCCGGGACGCAGCCGACTGGATCTCCGTCGAGCGGTGACCGAGCATCAGGCCGGTGATCACCACCGCGATCACCCCGGAGCCGTGCAGGTGCTCGTTCTCCGCGATCAGGTAGGACACGTACGGGACGATCAGCGAGAGCGAGGTGTCGATCACCGGGTCCTCGACCTTGCGGCGGATGAACGACACCACCTGGGCCACCACCCAGCCGACCACGATTCCGACCACGACTGCGCGGACGAAGTCACCGGTCGCGGACAGCAGGCTGACCGACTCGGTGGCGCCGATCGCGACAATCGCGGTCCTCAGGGTGACCAGCGCGGTCGCATCGTTCAGCAGGCTCTCGCCCTCGAGCAGGCTGACCACCCGACGCGGCATCCGGACCCGGCGGGCGACCGCGCTGGCCGCGACCGCGTCCGGCGGCGCGACCACCGCTCCGAAGGCCAGCGCGAGCGCGAACGGCACCTTGGGCAGGATCAGTTGGACGACAAAGGCAACGGCGAAGGCGGTAACCAGCACGCCGCCGACCGAGAGCAGGGCGATCGGCCGGCGGTTCTGGCTGATGTCGACCCACGGCGTCTTGATCGCGGTCGCGTAGAGCAGCGGCGGCAGGATGCCGAGCAGCACAATCTCCGGGTCCAGCGACAGCGTCGGGATGCCCGGGACGTACGAGAGGATCAGGCCGAGCGCGGTCAGGAACAGCGGCGCCGAAAGGCCGAACCGGGTGGCCAGCCCTGCTGCCGCCGCAGCGATCGTGAGCAGGGCCACGAGATCGACGGCCAGGTGCACGCGGTAACTATGACACGCACCGAGAACCGGCCGGGTTACCCACCGATGTCGTCAAGCATCGCCGGCGATACCCAGCTACGGCACCGGGATACCTATCCGACCAGAGCGACGGCCGGACGCACGGACGACGTCCAGGTCACCCGGGCCACCCGGAGCAGTCTCAGCTCGCGGGCCCGGACACCGGTCAGCACCAGGCGCCGACCGGCACGCTGAGCTCGCCGCCCGGCACCGACGAGGACGCCGAGCCCGGTGCCGTCCCAGATCTCCAGGCCGCCCATCTCGATGATCAGTTCACCGACTCCGGCGTCCACCGATTCATGCAGCGTCGTTCGTACCGAACTTGCGTTCCGCGCGTCCAACCGACCGGCCAGGCGCAGGTACGCACCATGGTCGACGATGTCTACTTCCAGCCCAATTCCCACGGCCGGCCCCCCAACCCCACTACACCCAGCAGCTATCTGACCTGACGCTAATCGGCAGAACCCCGGTTGTCCTTGATGGCGCCGGGTGTGCCACCGATCGTGAGCTAATCGTGACGATAGAGCCACCACCCGTCACAGAGATACACCTGAGCTGTGGTTAGTTCTGGAAAACCGCGACAGACTGGTCGGCATCACTCCGTCGGAGAGCTTTCCGCGCTCGCTGTGCCACATCGAAGAACCCGCACTGAAGCTGCAGTGAAGAGGTTGTTATGAAGAGGCTGCGATGAATACCTCGGGCGACCTTGCCTACCTCGCCTGGCCACTCGTCGTCTTCGGCGGGTTCGGCGTGATGGTGCTGCTGTTGCGGTGGACGTTCAGCTCCGGGCACTCGGTGATCGAGCGCCGGCCCCAGCAGGGCGAGCCGACGGAGTACGGGCTGCTGGTGGTGGTCGCGACGCCGTCCACCTTCATCGAGGGCGAGCAGTTGCGGCTGCGGCTGCTGGAGTCCGGCGTCCGCGGCACCCTGGCGCCCACCACGAAGGGACCGCGATTGCTGGTCTTTCCGCAGGACGCCTCCGTGGCCCGAGCGCTGCTGAGCACCCCGCCGCGCGGCCCCAACGACCCGCCGCGCCCGGTCTAACTCGGTCGGCCGGTCTAGCTCGGTAGGCCGGTCTCGCTCTGCATGTCGGTCTGGCTTTTCGGGCTCGTGTCGAAGCGTCGAACGTCGGCGCCGAGCGTGCGCAGCGCGTGGTCGAACCGGTCGTACCCGCGATCGATGTGTCCGGCCTCGTAGACGATGGTCTCGCCGTCCCCCGCCAGGCCCGCCAGCACCAGCGCCGCACCGGCCCGGATGTCGCTGGCCTCCACCGGCGCCCCGGACAGCCGGGGAACGCCGCGGACGAAGGCGTGGTGGCCGTCCATCCGAACGTGCGCGCCGAGCCGGGCGATCTCCTGGACGAACCGGAACCGGGCCTCGAACAGGTTCTCGGTGATCATTGCGGCGCCGTCCGAGACCGCACACAACGCGACCATGAACGGCTGCAGGTCGGTCGGGAAGCCCGGGTACGGCAGGGTGGCGACGTCGACCGCCTTCGGCCGCTCCGGCCCACGCACCCGAAACCCGTCGGCCAGCGCGATCACCTCGGCCCCGGCGTCCACCAGCTTGTCGATCACCAGCTCCAGATGGCCCGGCTCGCCGTTGTGCACCACCACGTCCCCACCGGTGATCGCCGCAGCAAAAGCCCAGGTACCGGCCACAATCCGATCCGGGACGACGCGGTGCTCAACCGGTGTGAGGCCGGCGACCCCCTCGATCTCCAGGGTCGACGTGGCCAGCCCCTCGAGCTTGGCGCCCATCCGGCGAAGCATCCGGCAGAGGTCGACCACCTCCGGCTCCCGGGCCACGTTCTCCAGCACCGTGCGGCCCTCCGCCAGGACCGCGGCCATCAGGAGGTTCTCGGTGGCGCCCATGCTCGGGAAGTCGAGCCGGATATGCGCACCGCGCAGCCCGGACGGCGCGCTGGCCACCAGGAAGCCGTGCTCCACGTCGATCTTCGCGCCGAGCGCCTCCAGCCCGCTGACGTGCATGTCCAGCCCACGCGAGCCGATCGCGTCACCGCCGGGCAGGGCCACCTCGGCAGCGCCGCAGCGGGCCAGCAGTGGCCCGAGCACGCTGATCGACGCCCGCATGGCCCGGACCAGGTCGTAGTCGGCCCGGTGGCCGGGCAACGCCGGCGTGGTGACGCTCAACACACCCTTGCCGGTTTCGTAGCCGACGTCGCAGCCGAGACGATTCAGCAGTTCGGCCATGATCCGGACGTCGAGGATGTCCGGGACATCGGACAGCGTGGTTGTGCCCTCCGCCAGCAGGGCAGCCGACATCAGCTTCAACACACTGTTCTTTGCGCCTGGTACCCGAACGCCGCCGCTCAGGCGCGCACCACCAACGACTCGGAAAGCCTCCACGAGAGTGGATCGTAAGGCCGTCCGGGCCATGCGCTCGCCCAGACTCCGAGCCGCAGGGCCCGACTGGGCTCCATCACGCACTGCGAAACGGTGCGTACGCTGGCCGGATGGTGAATTTGACCCGGATCTACACCCGGACCGGTGACGACGGGACGACGGCGCTCGGTGACTTCAGCCGGACGTCGAAGAATGACCCCCGACTGACCGCTTTCGCCGACGTGGACGAGGCCAACAGCGCGATCGGCGTGGTGCTGGCGATGGCCTCGCCGGACCTGGGCGAGCCGGTGACGACGTTGCTGCGCCGGGTGCAGAACGACCTCTTCGACGTCGGCGCCGACCTCTGCACGCCGCTGACGCTGACCCCGCCCAAGCACACCCCGCTCCGGGTGACCGCCGAGTACATCGAGCGGCTGGAGCAGGCCTGTGACACCTGGAACGCCGAACTGCCCGCGCTCCGCTCGTTCATCCTGCCCGGCGGCACCCCCGGCTCGGCCTTCCTGCACGTGGCACGGACAGTGACGCGACGCGCCGAACGGGCGGTCTGGGCCGCGATCGACGCTCACGGCAGCGAAGGGGACGGCGGGGTCAACCCACTCACCGCCCAGTACCTGAACCGGCTGAGCGACCTGCTGTTCATCCTCTGCCGGGTGGCCAACGGCCCGGCCGGCGACGTGCTCTGGGTACCCGGCGGCTGACTGGTCCGCGGCTCCTGGGCCAAACCTGCTCAGCGTGAAGCTTTTGACGGCCTATCACCGACAGAAGCTTCACGCTGAGCGAGTCCCCTCCGAACCCTCCTCCGAGGCTGGATCAGTGCAGGGAGGGCACCCAGCGCGGGCCGGTGTGCGCCCGGCGGCCGAGCAGCGCCAGCACCGCGGGCAGCAGCACTCCCCGGACCAGCGTGGCGTCCAGCAGGATGGCGGTGGCCAGACCCACGCCGAGCTGCTTCATCTCCAGCGTCGACAGGGTCGCGAAGATCGCGAACACCGCCACCATCACGGCCGCCGCGCTGGTCACCACGCCGGCGCTGCGCGCAACCCCGAGCTGGACCGCCTCCCGCGGGCCGACCCCGGCCGCCCATGCCTCGCGAACCCGGGACACGACGAACACGTGGTAATCCATCGAGAGCCCGAACAGGATCACGAACATCAACAGCGGCAGCCAGGCAGCAATCGAGCCGATTGAGGTGAAGCCGAGCAGGCCCTCGGCCCAGGTGTTCTGGAAGACCGACGTCATCACCCCGTAGGCGGCGCCGACCGACAGCAGGTTGAGCAGCACGGTCGCCCCGGCCAGCCAGAGCGATCCGAACGACACCAGCATCACGATGAACGTCAGGACCAGGACGAAGCCGACCACCCATGGCAGTCGATCGTCCAGCCAGCGGGTCAGGTCGGTGCCCTCGGCCGCTCCGCCGACGTGCACCCCGACGCCGGGCACCCCGGCCAGCGCGGCCTGGACCTGCGGAACCACGTCCGCTCGGACGACGTCGACGGCCTCGGCGGTGCGCGGATCCGACATCTCGTACGGAGAGGCCAGCTCGAGCACGGTGACCTTGCCGTCGACCGAGGTCTCGATCTCGGGCCTGGTGCCGGCGATCTTGCCGGTGTCTCGGACCGCGGCGAACGTGTCCGTCAGCGCAGACTTGACCGCCGCCCGATCGGCGGCATCGGCCGTGACCACAACATCAATGGTGGAACCCTGCTGCGGGAACGCCGCCGTCATGGTGTTGTACGCCGCCACCGCCGGCAGATCCTGAGGCAGCGATTCCGGGCCGGGCAGGGCGGTACGCATGCCCAGCGCCGGGATGGCGAGCGCGATCAGTACGGTTCCGGCCGCCAGCGACCAGATCAGCGGACGACGGGTGACCCGGGTCGCCAGCCTGCCCCACCAGCTGTTGGCTGATGCGCGGTTGCCAGAGCGCCCGATCCGGCCGATAAAGGGCAACCGGAAGCGATCAACCCGGTCGCCGAGCACGGACAGCAGCGCCGGCAGAACCGTCGCGGAGCCGATCACGGCCACCGCCACCACCAACATGGCCCCGATCGCCAGCGAGGTGAACATCCCGCCCGCGACCAGCATCCCGGACATCGCCACGACCACGGTGATCCCGGAGATCACCACGGCTCGGCCGGCGGTTGCCCCGGCCCGGGTGACGGCCTCGCGCACCGAGGCGCCGGCCGCTCGCTCCTCCCGGCTGCGGCGGAGCACGAAGAGCGCGTAATCGACGCCGACGGCCAGCCCGATCAGCAGCACCAGACTCTGGGTATTCGGATCCACCGGCACCAGCTCGCGGGAGACCAGCGCGGTGAGGCCGAGGGCGGTCGCCACCGCGCCGATCGCCAGCAGCACCGGAATCCCGGCCGCGACGGCTGCCCCGAAGGCGACCAGCAGGACGCCGAGGGTCACCGGCAGACTGATCAGCTCGGCCTTGCGGAAGTCCCGGTCGAGCTGATCACCCACCTGAACGTCGATCGAGCCGGGGCCGACCTGGCCGAGTTTCAGCTCCGGATGCGCGGTCGCCAGTCGTTCGGTGGCCTTCAGCATCGGCCCGACGGCGTCGCCCACGGCCGCGTCGTCATCCGGATCAGCGGCGAGAATGACGGGCAGCATGAAGGTTTCGCGGTTCGCCGCGAGCACCGGGGCGCCCACTTCGGCGACCCCGTCCAGCCCGGTGTAGGCCGAGCGCAATTCCTTGGACAGGGTACTTACCGTGCCCGCCGCGAGCGTTCCGGAGCGGGTCGAGACAACCACGTTCTCCGTCGGCCGTTCACCGAAATCTGCTCCGGCGCGGGCTTTCTCGGCTGCCCTGGAGTCGCCGACAAGCTGGTCCTCGTCATTGGTGGAGCGCAGCCCCGGGCCGAGCAGCAGGACCGCTCCGACCAGGACGGCGACGCCGGCGAGCAGGGTTCGCCAGCGTCGATCGGCACACCAGGCGGAGGGAGAGCGGCGCGGTCGCCGACGGCGCGAACCTGCCGGACCGACATCAGGATCGGTGCTGGGTTGTGTCGTGATCGTCATGAGTAACGATGGTTGCGGTCGGGCCGCAAGAGATCATTGGGGTGACCCCCTCGAGCTCGGGTGGGGCTAGCCCCCGTAGGGCTCGGGTGCTCACCGGCTCCCAGTGGCTCACCGAGTTCCCTAGGTTGGTGGACGTGACCAGAACCGTCAAGACTCCCGCCGCCGGCACCGCGCAGGCCGTGCTTCGCACCTGGCTATGGGGCTGGGCGGCGATCGGCCAGCTGATCCTCGACCTGACGCTGGCCTTCGTCTACCTGTTCCTGATCGTGCTCGCGGTGGTCGGGATCGCCACCGCGCCGCTGCTGCTGTTCGGCCTTCCGCTGCTGTTCATCGCCCTGGTCGGCGCGTACGGCGCCGCTCACGTGGAGCGGGCCAGGTTGTTCGCGCTCACCGGCTTCCAGGTTCCGGCACCGACCCCGAGCACCCGGCCGTTCTGGCGACGGATGCTGATGGAGGGCCGCTCCTGGCGGGCGCTGCTGCACGTGTCCGTGATCACCCTGTGGGGCCTGCTGGCCGGGACCATGATCGCCGCACTGACCAGCATCTCGCTGGCCGCCGCGACGATTCCGGCGTACGCGACGGCACTGCCGGCCAACGGGCTGAACCTGCCGTTCGGCGGCCGGATCGATGGTTTCTGGTGGCTACTGCTGATTTTCGGTATCGGCATCCTGGGCCTGGTGATCGTGCCACTGCTGGCCCGCGGCCTGATCATGGTCGACGTCCTGCTGGCCCGGTGGCTGCTCGCACCGGGTTCCAGCGAGCAGGTGGAACGGCTCTCCGAACGGGTGGACACGCTCACCCAGACCCGGGAGGCCACGGTGGACTCGGTGGAGATGGAGCGCCGGCGGATCGAGCGCGACCTGCACGACGGACCGCAGCAGCGACTCGTCGCCATCGCCATGGATCTCGGGATGGCCCAGGAGCGGATCGACCGGGATCCGGCCGGCGCACGGTCCTTGCTGGACAAGGCACACGCCGCCTCGAAGGAAGCGATCACCGAGATGCGGATGGTGGCCCGCGGCATCCATCCCCCGGTGCTCACCGACCGCGGGCTCGACGCCGCCCTGTCCGCGCTCGCCGCGAGGTCCCCGATCCCGGTGACGGTGCGGGTGGACCTGCCGGTCCGGCCTTCCCCCACGGTGGAGGCGATCGCCTACTTCTGCGTCTCTGAGGCACTGACCAATGTGGCCAAGCACTCCCGGGCCACCTCGGCACAGGTCACGGTCGGCGTCGACCTCCCCGCGGACCACCCAGTAGCCGCCGCAACGGCCGGCTCGACAGCTGGCTCAACAGCCGGCTCGACTGGCGGCTCGACGGCCGGCGGGGCGCTGCGAATCGTGATCCGGGACGACGGCATCGGCGGAGCAAATCCGGCCGGTGGCACCGGACTTCACGGCCTGGCCGACCGGGTCCGGGCGATCGACGGCTCGCTGGCCGTGGTATCACCGACCGGCGGGCCGACCGTGCTCACCATCAACCTTCCCGGGAGCCGGTCATGAGTAACCCACCACTGCGCGTTGTCCTCGCCGAGGACTCGGTCCTGCTGCGCGAAGGACTGCTCCGCCTGCTCGCCGACACCGGCTTTGACGTGGTGCAGGCCTGCGGTGACGCCGAGACCTTCCTGCGCGCGGTTGAGGTGCACCAACCCGACCTGGTGATCGTGGACGTCCGCATGCCGCCGACCTTCACCGACGAGGGCATCCGGGCCGCCCTGGTGGTCCGGCGTCAGTTCCCGGAGATCGCGGTGCTGGTGCTCAGCCAGTACGTGGAGGAGAACTACGCCACCGAACTCGTCGCCGGGCGTTCCCGCGGCGTCGGCTACCTGCTCAAGGACCGGGTCGCGGACGTCGGCGACTTCGTCGACTCGCTCCGCCGGGTGGCCGCCGGTGGCACCGCCCTCGACCCCGAGGTGGTGCAGCAACTGCTCTCCCGAGCACATCGGCGCGATCCGCTGGCCCGGCTCACCCCGCGCGAGGGCGAAGTGCTCGCACTGATGGCCGAGGGCAGGTCGAACACCGCGATCGCCGCCGCCCTTCGGGTCGGCGAGGGCGCCGTGGAAAAGCACGTCTCCAGCATCTTCACCAAGCTCGATCTACCTCCGGCCGCCCAGGACCATCGACGGGTGCTGGCCGTACTGCGCTGGCTCGGGCACGACACCTCAACCACGGAAGGCCTGACATGACCCAGCAACTCGCGGAGCCGCCGACGAAGGCCGCGCCCGCAACCAACTGGACCTGGCCGATCCGGGGCGTCACCGCGATCATCGCCGTTGTCCTGCTCTTCTTCGGAACGGTCAGCACGGTGGGCTATTTCATGCTTCAGACCGACACCAAGACGGCCTTTTTCACGGTTGCGGTGAACCGGGTTCAGGTGAACAACACCAACGGGCAGGTGGTGATCCGGGCCGGAAGCGGGGCGCAAGGAGCCACCGTGGTCAGCCGCGGCCACAGCTCCTTCCGCACCGCCGAGCACAGCGAGACCGTGACCAACGGCGTCCTGCAGGTGAACGGATCCTGCCAGGGCGGGCTGATCGTCGCCGATCGGTGCTCGGTGGACTTCGAGATCACCGTGCCGCCCGGAACGGCGGTGAACGCGATCGCCACCACCGGGGACATCTCCGTGCTGGGCACCGGCGGACCGGTGACGGCCAGATCCAGCACCGGGGACCTCCTGGTCGACCGGGTGGGTGGGGATCTCCGGCTGACCACCAACGTCGGGGACGTCGAGGCTGTGGCCCTCACCGGGGGGACCGTCACCGCCCGCTCGAACACCGGGGACCTCCGACTGGACTTCACCACGGCACCGGACCGGATCAAGGCAACCACCAACGTCGGTGACGTTCGGGTCGAGGTGCCGGCCGGCGCGACCACCTACCGGGTCAGCGCCGAGGTGGATGTCGGTGATCGCCACATCGACGTCCCGACCGATCCTGCGTCACCACGGATCATCGAGCTCAGCAGCAACACCGGTGACGTCCGGATGGGATTGGGGCAGTGAATCCGACCCCGAGTCGACACTGATCCGATGAACGAGGTTTGGATTACCCGAGGCGAGGGCAAGGTATGAGGGGGAGAAGATGCGTTTCCAGCCGACGGCACAATTAGCTGGTAAACGGGGCGATCCCGGGCGGGGAAGATTCCAGCCAGGTGGTGAAACCGGTGTAATCCGATTCAGTCATCGCCAGTTCGAAGACGTCCCCGTCATAACCACATCGAGCGACCACCGACTGCGGCAAGATCGAGTCGATCTCGTCGTCCGTCGGTTGTCGCCCCTCGATCAGAAAGAGCCGCGCCCGCTGCAGCACGACCCCTGGCCGGGGGTCGAGCGTGAAGATCCGGAACCATTCCAGCCGGTCTTCCTCGTAGCGGGCGACCCCCAGCATCCAGCCACCGGGTTTTCGCGGCAGATCGCGACGTAGTGAGCAGTCGAAGGTGGCCGCATTCCGTCCGAGCAGGCGCCGCCGGATGATGAATCCGCCGATGATCAGACCAAAGAGAAGAAGCAGCCCACCAACGACCTCGAGTGGAGCGATCAGTTCGCCCACGAGCACCCAGGGCCCGTCAGCGGCCTGAGCCGGCGACCAGGGCTGCGGTGTCAGAGACCACCGTCACCCGGTCATGATCGATGGAGAGGAACCCGTCCTCAACGTCGGCCACCACGGACTCGCCGTCCTCGGTATGGATCTGGACCTGGCCGGCTGCGAGGACCGCAAGTGTGGGCGCGTGGCCGGTCAAGATGCCCAACTCGCCCTCGGTCGTGCGCGCGATGATCATTCTGGCCGAACCCGACCAGACCCGAGCTTCCGCGCTCACCAGTTCGACCTGGAGCGTCACCCGTTCACCTCCGTACCTTCCGCATCAACTGCGATCACCAGCTTGATCTGTCAACAGAGTAGCTGTCCAGGTGGCCAACAAGCCGGTTAGGTGTCGGCCACCAGGACGGCGATGTTCGCTCAGGCCGTGTCCTTCTGGATCTGAGCCCACTTGCGCTCGACGTCGTCGAGGCCGCCGCACATGAAGAATGCCTGCTCAGCGACGTGGTCGTACTCGCCGGCAGCAATCTTGGCGAAGGCTTCGACGGTCTCGCCGACCGGAACGGTGGAACCCTCGATGCCGGTGAACTGCTTGGCCACGTAGGTGTTCTGGGAGAGGAACCGCTGGATCCGACGAGCCCGGTTGACGACGATCTTGTCTTCTTCGGACAGTTCGTCGACGCCCAGGATCGCGATGATGTCCTGCAGTTCCTTGTTCCGCTGCAGGATCTGCTTCACCCGGACGGCCGTGTTGTAGTGGTCCGCCGAGATGTACCGCGGGTCGAGGATCCGCGACGTCGAGGTCAGCGGGTCCACCGCCGGGTAGATGCCCAGCGACGCGATCTCCCGGGAGAGCTCGGTGGTGGCGTCGAGGTGGGCGAACGTGGTCGCCGGAGCCGGGTCGGTGTAGTCGTCGGCCGGCACGTAGATCGCCTGCATCGAGGTGATCGAGTGACCCCGGGTCGAGGTGATCCGCTCCTGCAGGACGCCCATCTCGTCCGCCAGGTTGGGCTGGTACCCCACCGCGGACGGCATGCGCCCGAGCAGCGTGGAGACCTCGGAACCGGCCTGGGTGAAGCGGAAGATGTTGTCGATGAACAGCAGCACGTCCTGGCCCTGGACGTCGCGGAAGTACTCCGCCATCGTCAGCGCGGACAGCGCCACCCGGAGCCGGGTACCCGGCGGCTCGTCCATCTGGCCGAAGACCAGCGCGGTGGCCTCGAGCACGCCGGACTCTTCCATCTCGACGATCAGGTCGTTGCCCTCACGGGTGCGCTCGCCGACGCCGGCGAACACCGACACCCCACCGTGGTCCTTGGCGACCCGAGCGATCATCTCCTGGATCAGCACGGTCTTGCCGACCCCGGCCCCACCGAACAGGCCGATCTTGCCGCCCTGCACGTACGGGGTGAGCAGGTCGATGACCTTGATGCCGGTCTCGAACATCTCGGTCTTGGACTCGAGCTGGTCGAAGGCCGGCGCCTTGCGGTGGATCGGCCAGCGCTCGGTGACCTCGTACTTCTCGCCCGGCTTGAGGTTGAGCACGTCGCCGACGGCGTTGTAGACGTGGCCCTTGGTGACGTCGCCGACCGGAACGCTGATCGCGCTGCCGGTGTCGGTGACGGCCATGCCGCGGACCAGGCCGTCGGTCGGCTTCAGCGCAATCGCTCGGACCAGGCTGTCGCCGATGTACTGGGCGACCTCGAGCATCAGCTGGATCTCATTGCCGTCCAGCGAGTAGTCGATGGTCAGCGCGTTGTACATGTGGGGCAGCGCTCCGTGCGGGAACTCAATGTCCACGACGGGCCCGATCACCCGGGCCACCCGGCCGACCCCGGCCGGCTGGCTCTGCGTGTCGTTCTCGGTGGCTGTGGCGGTCATCTCTCTCTTCTCCCTGTCACGGTGCTGCTACTGCTGAAACGACGTTTTGTGTTGAGTCCACGATTGGTGGTGGAGCGGGCTATCAGGAGGACGCGAGGGCGTCGGAGCCGCCGATGATCTCGCTGATCTCCTGGGTGATCTCGGCCTGACGGGCCTGGTTGGCGAGCCGGGTGTAGGTCCGGATCAGTTCCTTGGCGTTGTCCGAGGCGGACTTCATCGCCCGCTGCCGGGCCGCGAGCTCACTGGCCGAGGCCGCGAGCAGCGCGTTGAAGATCCGGCTGTTGATGTACTTCGGCAGCAACGCATCGAGCACGTCGGCCGGGTTCGGTTCGAAGTCGTACAGCGGGAGGACGTCGTCCGGCGCCGGTGCCTCTTCGCCCTCGACGACCTCCAGCGGCAGCAACCGGATGATCTCCGGTTCCTGGGTGACCATGCTGACGAAATGGGTGTAGACGATGTGGATCTCGTCGATCCCGCCGTCCTCGTAGTCCTTCAGGAAGTCCGCGACCAGCCGGTTGCCGATGTCCCGGGCGTTCTCGTACGTCGGGGAGTCGGAGAACCCGGTCCACTCCTCGGTCAGCGCCCGGTTCCGGAACCGGTAGAAGGCCACGGCCTTGCGACCGGTGACGTAGGTGGCCAGCTCCTTGCCCTCGCCACGTAGCCGCTCGGCGAGCTGCTCCGCCGCCTTCAGCACGTTCGAGGAGTAGGCGCCCGCCATCCCCCGGTCACCGGTGATGACCAGCATCCCGGCCCGGCGGACCTGCTCCTTCTCCTTGGTCAGTACGTGCTCTTCGTTGGAGAAGGTGGCGACGGCCGAGACCGCCCGCGAGATCGCCCGGGCGTACGGGCTGGACGACGCCGCCGCCGCACGTGCCTTGGCGATCCGTGAGGTCGCGATCAACTCCATCGCCCGGAAGATCTTCTCCAGGGATGCCGTCGACCGGATCTTCGCGCGGTACTCGCGCTGCTGGGCTCCCATTTAGCTCTGCCTTCTACCCTCTGGGTTCACAAGCTGCCGAAACTCCATCGAAACCGTCGTCAGCGCTTCTGCCGGACGATGCGCTCCTGCTCGATGTCCTCATCCTCGGAGGGAGCCGATTCCTCGGTACCCACCTGGATCCCGCCACCCTCGCCGCCGGTGAACTCCTGCTTGAACTTGTCCACCTCGGTCTGCAGCGTCGCCGCCGTGTCGTCGGTGAACTTGTTGGACTCCGCGATCGTCTTCAGCACGGTGCCGGTGCGACGCAGGTGATCGAGGAACTCCCGCTCGAACCTGCCGACGTCGGCGACGGCGATCGAGTCGAGCTGGCCGGTGGTGCCCAGCCAGATCGAGACCACCTGCTCCTCGGTCGGGTACGGCGAGTACTGCGGCTGCTTGAACAACTCCATCAGCCGCTCGCCGCGGGCCAACTGCTGCTTCGACGCGGCGTCCAGGTCGGAGGCGAACAGCGCGAACGCCTCCAGCGCGCGGTACTGCGCCAGGTCGATCTTCAGCGATCCGGTGACCGTCTTCATCGCCTTGGTCATCGCCGAGCCACCGACCCGGGAAACCGAGATACCGACGTCGACCGCCGGGCGCTGGTTGGAGTTGAACAGGTCGGACTGCAGGAACAGCTGGCCGTCGGTGATCGAGATGACGTTCGTCGGGATGTAGGCCGACACGTCGTTGGCCTTCGTCTCGACGATCGGCAGACCGGTCATCGAGCCGTGCCCGAGGTCGTCGGACAGCTTCGCGCAGCGCTCCAGCAGGCGGGAGTGCAGGTAGAAGACGTCACCCGGGTAGGCCTCGCGGCCCGGCGGACGACGCAGCAGCAGTGACACCGCGCGGTAGGCCTCGGCCTGCTTGGACAGGTCGTCGAAGATGATCAGGACGTGCTTGCCGGCGTACATCCAGTGCTGGCCGATGGCCGAGCCGGTGTACGGGGCCAGGTACTTGAAGCCGGCCGGGTCGGACGCGGGCGAGGCGACGATGGTGGTGTACTCCAACGCGCCGGCCTCTTCGAGCGCACCGCGGATACCCGCGATGGTCGAGCCCTTCTGGCCGATCGCCACATAAATGCAGCGGACCTGCTTGTCCGGGTCGCCGCTGGCCCAGTTGTCCTTCTGGTTGATGATCGTGTCGATCGCGATCGCGGTCTTGCCGGTCTGCCGGTCACCGATGATCAGCTGACGCTGACCGCGGCCGATCGGGGTCAGCGAGTCGATCGCCTTGATCCCGGTCTGCATCGGCTCGTGCACCGACTTGCGATGCATGACGCCGGGCGCCTGCAGCTCCAGCGCACGCCGACCCTCGGCTTCGATCTCACCGAGGCCGTCGATCGGGACGCCGAGCGGGTCGACCACCCGGCCGAGGAAGTTGTCGCCGACCGGGACCGAGAGCACCTCGCCCGTCCGCTTGACCTCCTGGCCTTCCTCCAGGCCGCTGAACTCGCCGAGGACGACCACGCCGATCTCCCGGACGTCGAGGTTCAGGGCCAGGCCCAGCGTGCCGTCCTCGAAGCGCAGAAGTTCGTTGGCCATCGCACTCGGCAAGCCCTCAACCCGGGCGATACCGTCCATTGCCTCGGATACCGTGCCGACCTCTTCGCGGGAGGCCGCTTCCGGGTCGTAGGACTGCACGAAGGCGTCCAGTGCGTCCCGGATCTCCTCCGGACGGATCGTGAGCTCCGCCATCTGGAATCCCTGCTCTCTCGTCGTGATCCGGCGTGAGCCGGGCGTCGGGTCGTCGTTCTCTGGGCTTATTTCGGGTACTGCTGTTCGTACTAAAAACCTACGTCAACCGGCCAGGGTGCGCCGGGCGCTGTTGAGCCGGGCGAGGACGGTGCTGTCGATCAGCTCGCCACCCACCTGAATCCGCAGCCCACCGAGGACCTCGGGGTCGACGTCCAGGTTGATCCGGATGTCTCGGCCGTAGATCCGACGCAGCGCGGTGCTGAGCCGGGCTCGCTGGCCTTCGGTCAGCGGGCTGGCCGCGACCACGTCGGCGACCAGCTGACGTCGGCGCGCGGCCGCCGCTTCGAGGTAGTGGTCCAGGGCCTGCTCGGTGCGCATTCCTCGGGGCGACACGGCTGCCTGAACGGCGAGCCGGAGCGTCTCCGCTGACACCTTGCCTTCGAGCAGCGTGCGGACCAGTTCGGCCTTGCGCTCGGCGCCCACAGTGCGGGCCGCGAAGGCGTCCCGCAGTGCGACGTCGGCGGCAACCATCCGGGAGAACCGGAACAGCTCGTCCTCCACCGCGTCCAGCCGGTGGGCTCGCTCGGCGTTGAAGAGCTCGGCGGTGACGGCCAGGCCGTCAACCGCCTCGACCAGGTCGGACGGGTCCGACCAGCGGCTCCGAACGAGTCCGCTGAGCAACTCCAGCGCCTGGTCCGAGATCTTGCCCCGGAGCAGTCGGTCGACCAGCGTCGCCTTGGCATCCGCCGGGCGGGCCGGGTCGGTCAGTCCGCGGCGCAGACCGGCGTTGCCGGCCAGCAACTCGGTGACCGCGAACAGGTCGTCGCCCAGCTGGGTCGGGTCGACCCCGCCTGAGGTCAGCAGCACCTCGAGACGCTCCTGACCGGCTGCGAGAGCCTCCCGGCTGGCGCCCAACATCAGGAGACCTGACCCGAAGACTGACCGGCAACAGCGCTCTCAGAGGCTTCGAGCTCGTCCAGGAAGCGGTCGACAACCCGGCTCTGCCGAGCATCGTCCGCCAGCGACTCCCCGACGATCCGGGAAGCCAGGTCGGTCGCCAGCGTGCCGACGTCCGACCGCAGCTGAACGATCGCCTGCTGCCGCTCCGCAGCGATCTGCTGCGACGCTGCCGCAGTGATCCGAGACGCCTCGGCCTGGGCCTGCTCGCGCATCTCCGCGATGATCTGCGCACCCTGAGCGCGGGCATCCTCGCGGATCTTGGCGGCTTCGGCCCGCGCGTGCGAGAGCTGCTCCTTGTACTCGGCGAGGGCGCTGGCCGCTTCTTCCTGGGCCTCTTTCGCCTTTTCGATCCCGCCTTCGATCGCCGCGGTCCGCTCCGCGTACATCTTCTCGAACTGCGGGACGACGTACTTGGCCACGGCCCAGTACACGATCCCGAAGAAGATCAGGCCGATGATCAATTCACCGGGATGCGGGATAATCGGCGCCTTGGTGCCCCAACCGGTGGCCTGGGTCGGCTCGGTCTCGGCCGCCAGAATCAACAGTGCGTTCACATCACACCTCTTTCCGTCTCAGCTCTCGGTCCGCGATCAGATCGATTACGTACGGAAGATGAAGGCGAAGACCAGGCCCAGCAGGGCAAGGGCCTCAACCAGGGCGAAGCCGGTGAAGGCGATGGTCTGCAGCACGCCGCGGGCCTCGGGCTGGCGGGCCACACCGTTGATGTAGGCCGCGAAGATCAACCCGATACCGATCCCCGGGCCGATGGCTGCGAGGCCGTAAGCGAGGATCGCAATGTTGCCAGTCATTTCTATGACCCTTCTTTCTTTTCAGCGGCGCGTGTCGCGCTGCGGAGGTCAGTACGGGGTTGTCAGTGCTCGTCGGCGACGGCACCGGCGATGTAGACGGCGGTCAGCAGGACGAAGACGTACGCCTGCAGGAACTCCACCAGGATTTCGAAGGCCGACATGACCAACGTCATGCCGAACGACAGGACGCCGGGGACTTTGTTGATCGTGCTGCTGTGCAGCAGCAGAAACTCGCCGCCCACGGTGAAGACCAGCAGAAGCAGGTGGCCGGCCAGCATGTTGCCCATCAACCGCAGCGCGAGCGTCGCGGGCCGGATGATCACGTAGGTGGCGAACTCCAGCACGAACATCAGCGGGATGATCCACGGGGGCAGGCCCGAGGGGACGAAGCTCTTGAGCCAGCCGCCGAAGCCTTTACGCCGGATGCCGACCGTGTGGTAGGTAACGTAGACGACCAAGGTCAGCGCGACCGCGTAGCCGAGTCGGCTGAAGGTCGGGAATTGAATGAACGGTACGACGCCGAACAGGTTGTTCACCAGAATCACAATGAACAGACTGAACAGCAGCGGCACGAACGGCTTGAAATCCTTGGTGCCGATGATGTCGCGCCCGAGCGAATTCCGGACGAAGGTGTAGACACCCTCGACCGCGAACTGGCCTTTTCCGGGCACTACCTTGAGTCGGCCGCCGACCCGGGCCAGGATCAGGCTGATCGCCAGCGCGCTGATCCCGAAGACGACCATCGTCCGGGTTAGGGCAAAGGCGCCGTCTCCGACGAGCGGCTGCCAGAAGTCCGCGATTCCGGGAGATTCGAAGGTCTCCGAACCGGCGGCGATAAGGCTCACTGTCGCTCTTCCTCCGAGACTCTCTGCGTCGTTGTCAGTTGGTGAACGATCCGGCTTCGAAGAAGCCGAGATCGCTGGGTTACAGCAGTGGTGTAGACGGGCCAGGGCGCTTACATACCGTGACCGACCACGGTCTTCGGAGGGCAGCGCCTACCTATGGCGGGTGCCCTCAGGAGGGTCGACTCGTCATGCATCTGGCTTGACACTATCAGCGATGCTCACAGGTTCCGCGGGCACCCCCCGGGCTCAGCGCCCAGCGGTCGTCTCCTCGTGCTGGTAGAGGGGCTGCCGGAGCTTCAGCGCGGCTCGCATGTGCCCCACCGCCCAGCTGACGGTGGCCACGATTACCCCGGCGGCGCCGAATTCCCCCACCAGCCAGGATGTGTCGTTGAGTAGCGAGAACCCGATCCAGAGCAGCCCGATCACCAGGCAGTACGCGAGCACCGCGATCCCCAGCGACATGGCCGGGTCCAGATTGCGGCAGAACTGGTGAATCAGCGGCCCGACCCCCATTGCCAGAATCGCCATTCCGCCTCCGACCAGGGAGCTCTTCACCTGGTCGGAGCCGAACGGCAGAGCAACCACGGTCAGTAGCGCGAGTCCGAGCAGGGCCGGGACGGCAGAGCCGCGCAACAATGCGCCCACCGGGTTCGTGGTGCCCTCGGCGACCGAAAGCAGCGGAGGTTTCACTTTCGTCCGACCCGGGTATTCATCTCGGTTTCACCCTGGATTTCACCGAGTGCCAGGCCACTTGGCCGGGTCTCCGGTGAAACCGGCGAATCAGCCGAATCGGCGGTTCCACTCGACGGAACCGCCGATCCCGTCGGGACGGGTGCCGTTGGCACCAGTGGTGCGGTCGGCGCCACTCCGCTCGCCCGGCGGCCCCGCAACGGCCCGATTGTCAGCAGCAATGCGATGACGATCGCGAGCCCGCCGACCAGCAGCGCCGTCTTGGGCCGCACCAGGGCGTACAGGGCCACCCCGAAGCCGACGGTGGCGGTCCAGAAGTAGAGGATCAGCACGGCCCGGGCGTGGCTGTGACCCAGCCCGAGCATCCGGTGATGCAGGTGCATCTTGTCCGGCTGCCAGGGCATGCGGCCGGCCCGGGTGCGCCGGACCACGGCCAGGGCAAGGTCGATCAGTGGCAACGCCAGCACCGCCAGTGGCAGCAGCAGCGGCAGGAAGGCCGGCACGATCTTCGACTGGGCCAGCACCGTCGGCTGGACCTGCCCGGTGATCGCCATCGTGCAGGTCGCCAGCAGCAGGCCGATCAGCATCGACCCGCTGTCGCCCATGAAGATCCGGGCCGGGTTGAAGTTGTGTGGCAGGAACCCCAGGCAGGCGCCGACCAGGGCGGCGGCGATCAGCGAGGCCAGCGAGGAGTAGTCGGCCTGACTGGTGCGGGTGAGGGCGTACGAGTAGACGAAGAAGGCCGAACCGGCGATCGCGACCATCCCGGCCGCCAGCCCGTCCAGGCCGTCAACGAAGTTCACCGCGTTGATCGTGATCACGATCGCGACCACGGTGAGGACGATCAACACACCCTGGGACGGGACGAACGTGCCGAAGATCGGGAACGACACCAGCTGAATGCCCTGCCAGGCCATCAGACCCGAGGCGAGCGCCTGACCGGCGAGTTTGGTGACGGCGTCCAACTGCCAGAGGTCGTCGAACACCCCGAGCAGACAGACCGCGCCGGCCGACAGCAACACCACGTACACGGATGGGCCGCGGTAGATCGGATCGAAGAACGGCATCCGACTGGCGGTCAGCAGGGCGATGCCGATCCCGAGGTACATCGCCACCCCGCCCAGTCGCGGGATCGGCACGGTGTGCACATCCCGCTCACGGACCGCGGTGATGGCACCGATCCGCCGGGCCAGCCGGCGGGCGGCACCCGTGGTCAGGTAGGTGACCAGGGCGGCGATCAGCAGGACGAACAGATAGGCCCTCACCGGTGCGGCTCCGGTTCAGTCAGGCAGCCGACGCCGGACCCGCGGCGGGCGAGCCGGTGGGTGCAGTCGAAGCAAGCGCTCACCTCGCAGAGTGTGTCACCGACAGCCGGTTCGGCGCGCATCCGGCCGATTTCGCCGGACAACTACCCGTCCGAACGGCGGGCAACCAGGGCTCGGTCTCGGCCGGCGAGGTCGCGCTGAGTGCTCACATCGGTCCAGCCGAGGCCGGAGACCAGCGCCCGGGTGGCCGGGCCCTGCCGGTCGCCGTGTTCCATCACGAACACCCGGCCGGGACGCAGCAACCGCTCGGCCGCCGCGATCACCCCACGAGCGGTGGCCAGGCCGTCGTCGCCACCGCCGTACAGGGCCAGCGCCGGATCGTGGTCGCGGACCTCGGGCTCGGTCGGCTCGGCGTCCGGCGGGATGTACGGCGGGTTCGCGACCAGCACGTCCACCGTCCCGATCAGGTCGGCGAGCACGTGGCTGTCGGCTCTGATGGCATCCCCGGCGCGGAGGTCCACCCGATCGCCGAGGCCGAGGCGGCGGACGTTCTCGGCGGCCCAGGCAACCGCGTCCGGATCGAGCTCAACCGCCACCACCCGGGCCTGCGGCACCTCGTCCGCCACCGAGAGCGCAATCGCCCCGGAGCCGGTGCACAGGTCGACGACCAGCGGGTCCAAGCCGCCGGCAACGAGTTGGGACGCCGCCTCGATGGCCAGCCCCGCGCTCAGCTCGGTCTCCACGCGGGGAATGAAAACCCCTGGCCCGACGGCAAGTTCGAGATTCCGGAAGCCGGTGGTGCCGGTCAGGTGCTGCAGCGGCACCCGGTCGGCACGCTGCACCAGCAGCTCCTCCAGCCGACTGGCCTCACCGTCCACCAGGACGTACCCGGTCACGATCCGGCGGGCCAGATCCCGGCGCGAGATGCCGAGCGCGTGCGCAGCCAGCAGGTGTGCATCGGCTGCCGGGGAGGGCACCCCGGCGGCCACCAGCCGACGTTGCGCCCCGGCCAGCGCGTCCTTCAGCGCAAGCTCACTCATCGGACCTCCTGGAGGGCGGCGAGCTGGGCGTTCTCGTCGGTCTCGATACAGGACTGGATCACCGGGTCCAACTCGCCGTCCAGCACGTGATCCAGGTTGTAGGCCTTGAATCCGGTGCGGTGATCGGCGATCCGGTTCTCCGGGTAGTTGTAGGTCCGGATCCGCTCTGACCGGTCCACCGTGCGCACCTGGGAGCGACGCGCCTGCGAGGCCTCGGCCTGAGCGGTCTCCAGCGCCAGCGCCAGCAGTCGGGCGCGCAGGATGCGCATCGCCGATTCCTTGTTCTGCAGCTGGGACTTCTCGTTCTGGCAGGAGACCACCAGCCCACTCGGCAGGTGTGTGATCCGGACCGCCGAGTCGGTGGTGTTGACGCTCTGCCCGCCGGGTCCGGACGAACGGAACACGTCGATTCGTAGGTCGTTCGGGTCGATCGGGACCTCGGCCTGCTCGTCCGGCTCGGGCAGCACCAGGACGCCGGCCGCGGAGGTGTGGATCCGGCCCTGCGACTCCGTCACCGGGACTCGCTGCACCCGATGGACGCCACCTTCGTACTTCAGCCGCGCGTACACGCCTTCTCCCGGCCCAGGGGTTCCCTTGGCCTTCACCGCCACCGAGATGTCCTTGTAACCGCCGAGATCGCTCGGTGTGGCCTCCAGGACCTCGGTCCGCCAGCCGCGGCCCTCGGCGTAGCGCAGGTACATCCGCAACAGGTCACCGGCGAACAGCGCGGACTCCTCGCCGCCCTCCCCCGCCTTGATCTCCAGGATCACGTCGCGGTCGTCGTCCGGGTCGCGGGGCACCAGCAGCCGGTGCAACCGGTCGCGGGTACTGGACAACTCCGACTCCAGAGCGGGCAGCTCCTCGGCGAACGTGGGCTCCTCGGCGGCCAGCTCACGGGCTGCCTGGAGGTCGTCCACGGCGGCCTTCCATTCCTGGTACCCCTGCTGGACGGCGCCGAGCTCGGCGTAGCGACGCCCGAGCCGACGGGCCAGACCGGCGTCCGCATGCACGGACGGATCGGCGAGCCGGCTCTCCAGCTCGGCGTGTTCGGCCAGGAGCGGCTCGACAGCTGCCAGCGCGATCTCGTCCGGGGTGGGCTGGGTCATGGGGCACCTTCAGTAGAAAAAACACACTAGGTGGATCATGGAAAGCCTTGTTTGGACGGGCTTTTGACTCATTTGGTGGGTCACAGCCCCGTCCAAAATCGCAGGTTTCGACAAAGCAACGGCGCCGGTCACACCGCCCCTGAAGGGACGGCGCGACCGGCGCCAGGGAAGCTACTTGCTCTCGGCCTCGGCAGGCTTGGCGGGCTCGGCAGCAGCCTTGTCCGCCTTCTTGCCGTAGCGCTGCTGGAAGCGCGCGACCCGGCCACCGGTGTCCAGGATGCGCTGCTTACCCGTGTAGAACGGGTGGCACTGGCTGCAGGTCTCGACCTTGATCTGGCCGCCCTTGGCCGTGCTCCGCGTCTCGAACACGGTCCCGCACGCGGTACAGGACACCGTGGTCGCCACGTACTCGGGATGAATGCCGCTCTTCATTTCGGTGTTTCTCCTCGTCCTCAGGGTCGCCGGGTCGTGCAGGGCGGATGCCCCGCTCGTGAACCGGAACCACTAGCTACCTTAACCGAACCCGACACAGTGTGATTCCCGCACCCACCCACGCAGGCCCATGTGCCT